>Ga0187892_10005479_pt1 | contig 19926 bp, 21 predicted proteins | sample MA1701073metaG_FD_139345 | JGI IMG/M metagenome (GOLD analysis project Ga0187892, IMG submission 139345) | Bio-ooze microbial communities from a basaltic lava cave in the Kipuka Kanohina Cave System on the Island of Hawaii, USA - MA170107-3 metaG ...
CAGGCCGCCGACACGGCGAAGCCGGATCGGCGGCCGTCCTGCGGGGGGCAGCGCCCCCCGCACCCCCACGGGGTTCTCATCCGTCGATGGTCGCCCCGCCAGGGGCGGTGGGGGATCTGTGAGGCGCCTCGGAGCCGACCGTGCCGTCCCCCGGCCATGGGTGTCCGTGGACCGGTTCCTGTTCGGGGCCGAGAGCCCGCGCCGCCACGCCGTGGTGGCGACGGGGCTCGCCGTCCTGGTCGGGCTGCGGATCGCCCTGGGCCCGTACCGGCGGCTGGCCGACGTCCCCGAGGCCCTGTTCCGGCCGGTGTGGTTCCTGTCCTGGTTGGACGGCATGCCGTCGTCAGCCGCCATCGTCGCCATGCAGGTCGCGGGGACGGCCGCCGCCGTCGCCGCCGTCGCCGTCCGTGGGGGACGGTGGCGGCGCGCCGGGTTCGTCGCCGCCTGGATCCTCCTCCTGGCGCTGGCTGGGCTGCGGGCCAGCCGGGGGAAGGTCCTCCACAACGACGTGCTCCTGCTGCTCGTGTGCGTGCCGTTCCTGGCCGGGCCGGTGGCCGCCGGGTGGCGCGACCGCCGCCCGTCGCATGGCCACGGCTGGCCGGTGCGCACCGCGCTGGTCGTCACGGCCGGGGCGTACTTCTTCTCCGGGATGGGCAAGCTGGCCCACTCGGGCCTGGGCTGGGCCACAACCGACAACGTCGGCAACGTCTTCCGCGTCGCCGCCCAGAGCGGGCGCCCGTGGTTCCCGGAAGTGGCGGAGGCGCTCGTCCCCGCCGGCCGCCTGATCGCGGCCGCCACCCTCGCCTTCGAGCTGTCGTTCGTCCTCGTGCTGTGCTGGCGGCGGGCCCGGCCGCTGTACGCGGCCGGCGCGCTGGCCCTGCACGCGGGCACGTGGCTCGCGCTCGGGATCGACTACTGGGCATGGGCCGCGGTCACCCCGCTGGTGCTGATCGACTGGACCGCGCTACCGCGGAGGCGCCTGCTCCGCCCGGCGGTACGCCACTCCGACCGCGTCGCGGACGAGCGGATCGAGGCGCAGTTGCCCGGCCAGCTCGCCGGCGGTGGGCAGGAACACCCGCCGGGCGGGGGCGGCGGTGAAGTAGGCCAAGAGGCCGCCGCTGCGCATGCCGTCGTCCATGGCCGCCAGCTGGGCGTCGTACCCGGGGTTGGGCGCCCCGGTCAGTAGCGCCCGCGTCTCGGGCACCGGATGGGCGACGCGCCCGGTGTGGAAGTAGAGGGCGTCGACGGCGTTGCTGTAGACCGGCCGGTTGGCGGGCAGGGCGCGTACCTGGTCGACGACTTCGGAGGCCAGCCACGCCGGCGCGGTGAAGCCGCCCGGGCGTACGGCCCGATCGCCGAGGGCGTCGCGCACCCACAGGCCGCCGCTCACCAACTGCACGCCCGCCACCGCGCACACGCCGAGGCGGGCCAGGTGCGAGCGGCGCACGTCGACCCCCCGCAGCAGCCACAGACCCAACGCCACCGCGGCGAGGTGCAGGGGCAGCAGGAAGCGGAAGTCGAGGCGGCCAGTGACATCGAAGACGAACCGGTCCACGACGAGCAAGGCCAAGTAGACGACGGCGAAGAGGCCGGTGGCCACGGCGGGACGGCGGTCACCGGCCCGGGCGCCCCGTTTCCGCCACGCCACGAACGCGACCAGCACGACGACGGCGGCGGCCAGCGCGCCCCGCAGCGGCCAGCCCACCTCTTGGGGCAGGATCCACGTCGAGGCGTTGCGGGCGCCCTGGGCGACGTACTCGGCCCCCGGCGCGTGCCAGACCGCCTCGCGGTTGGTCGCCCGGCCCTGGCTGGAGCGCACCCATGCGAGCCAAGAGGCGACGGGCGCCCCGGCGAGAAGGCCGTAGGCCGCGGCCGCCGTCCACCGGCGGCGCAGGGCGAGGGCGACGAGCCCGGCCACGATCACGGCCGCGCCGACGTAGCGGGTGAGGGTGGCGGCGGCGGCCAGGAGAGCGGCGCCGGCGACCGCCGTCCTGCTGTCCCGGGCCACGGCGATGAGGCCCAGCAAAGCCAGGAGGAGGAACAGCGGCTCGCTCAAGGCGGAGCTGTGGTACACGAGGAAGTCGACGCTCCCGAGCACCAAGAGCTGGGCGACGAGCGCCAGCGGCGCCGACCCGGTGAGGCGGCGGACCAGGAACCCCACCGCGAGGATCGTCAGCCCGAAGGCGGCCGGCCCCACGTAGCGGGCCGCGGTCAGGGGGTCGACGCCCGTCCGCCCGATGGCCGCCAGCAGGAGCGGGTACAGCGGCGGGAAGTTCCCGATCGGGGGCGAGCCGGGGGGCGGTGTGTACCCGGCCCCGTCCACCAGGTTGCGGGCGGTGCCGACGTAGGAGAGGCCGTCGGGGCTCAGGTAGGCGCCGTGGCGGGTGACCAGCAGCAGGACCCCGGCGCCCACCAGCGCGGGCAGGATCAGCAGGGAGCGGCCGGCCCGCGGAGCGGGCTCGTCGCCGATCCTGTCGCCGATCTTGTCGCCGATGTCGCTAATCGCGGAGCAGCTCCGCCACCCGGAAGGCCAGGTCCAGGGATTGGCGGGCGTTCAGGCGAGGGTCGCACGTGGTGAGGTAGCGCTGGTCGAGCTGGCTGTCGAGCACGTCGTCCGAGCCGCCCAGACACTCGGTGACGTTGTCGCCGGTGAGCTCGATGTGCATCCCCCCGGGCCAGACGTCCGCCGTCGCGCAGGCCCGGAAGAAGCCCTGGATCTCGGCCAGCACGTCGTCGAAGCGACGGGTCTTGCGCCCGGCGGCGGTGAGGAAGGTGTTGCCGTGCATGGGGTCGCACGCCCAGACGGGCGGGCAGTCGAGGTCCTGCGACGCCCGCAGGAGGGGCGGCAGCAGGGTCTCGACCCGGCCCGCGCCCATCCGGGAGATGAACGTGAGGCGGCCGGGCGCCGAGGCGGGGTTGAGGCGGCGGCCCAGGGCGACGATCTCGTCGGGGGTGGTGGTGGGGCCGACCTTGACGGCCACGGGGTTCTCCACGCCGGTGAGGAAGCCCACGTGGGCGCCGCCAGGTTGGCGGGTGCGGTCGCCCACCCACAACAGGTGGGCGGAGCAGTCGAACCAGCCGCCTTCGAGGGAGTCCTCCCGGGTGAGGGCTTCCTCGTAGCCGAGGAGGAGGGCCTCGTGGCACGTCCAGAAGTCGACCTCGTGGAGGCCGGACTCGGCCTGGAGGTCGATGCCGCAGGCGGCCATGAAGCGCAGGGCGCGGTCGATCTCGGAGGCGATGCGCTCGTACCGCTCGCCCTCCGCGCTCTCCTTGACGAACGCCTGGTTCCACTTGTGCACTTGGTTGAGGTCGGCGAACCCGCCCTTGGTGAAGGCCCGCACCAGGTTCATCGTCGACGCCGACTGGTGGTAGGCCCGCAGCAGGCGCTCGGGGTCGGCCACGCGTGCCTCGGCGGTGGGAGCGTCGTCGTGGACGATGTGGCCGCGGAAGACAGGGATCACCGCGCCGCCCACGTCCTCGGTGTCGGCCGACCGGGGCTTGGCGAACTGGCCGGCGATGCGGCCCATCTTCACCACCGGCACGCCCGCGCCGTAGGTCAGCACGACGGCCATCTGGAGGATGACCTTCAGCTTGTCCCGGATGGAGTCGGCCGAGAACCCGTCGAACGACTCGGCGCAGTCGCCCGCCTGGAGCAGGAACGCATTGCCCTCGGCCACCTGGGCGAGGGAGGACGTGAGGTCGCGGACCTCGCCGGCGAAGACCAGGGGCGGCAACTGGGCCAGCCGGGCGATCACGCCGTCGAGCGCGAGGGGGTCGGGCCACTCCGGCTGCTGCAAGGCCGGGAGGTCGCGCCAGCTCTTCGGGCTCCAGTTCGCTACCGACACCGCAGACGACGATACTGGCGGTCCCCGTCCCTATGCTCCACGCAATGGAGCGGGTGGGCGTGTTCGGGGGGACCTTCGACCCGGTGCACGTGGGCCACGTCGTGGCCGCGGTGTGGGCGCGCGCCGCCCTGGCGCTCGACCGGGTGCTGGTGGTGGTGGCCAACGAGCCGTGGCAGAAGTCGGGGCGCGCGGTGACCCCGGCCGAGGACCGCTTGGCCATGGTGGCGGCGGCGGTGGAGGGGCGGGACGGGTTGGAGGCGAGCCGGATCGAGATCGACCGGGGTGGCCCGTCCTACACCGCCGAGACGTTGCAGGCCGTGGCCGCGCCGGCGGGGGGTCGGAGCGAGCTGTTCCTGATCGTCGGCGCCGACGTCGCCAGCGAGCTGAGGACCTGGGAGCGGCCCGAGGTCGTGCGCCGGCTGGCCACCGTGGCGGTGGTCGACCGGCCGGGTGCGGGCGACGTGGCGCTGGGCCCGGGCTGGCGGGTGGAGCACGTCGAGATCCCGCTGCTTGCGGTGTCCGGGTCGGCGTTGCGGGAGCGGGCCGAGGCGGGCCTGCCCCTGGACGGGCTGGTGCCCGACGCAGCGATTCGCGTCATCCGCGAGCGGGGTCTGTACGCTGGAGGGTAGATGACGTTCCCGATCACACGCTCCACTCCAACCGGGCGCTGGTGACGGTCGAGCGCTTCGCCATCTCGATTGGAGGAGTTCCCACGTCTACCACTGCTGAGCGCGAGCTGGACCACGTCCGCGACCTGGCCCGCGCCGCGGCCCGGGCGGCCGCGTCCAAGGGCGGCGAGGAGACGCTGGTGTTGGAGGTCACGGCCATCCTCGCCATCGCCGACGCCTTCGTGCTGACCAGCGGGCGCAACCACCGCCAGGTCCGCACCATCGCCGAGGAGGTGGAGGCCCAGGTCAAGGCGGCCGGTGGGGGCGGGCCCCTGCGGATCGAGGGGGCCGACACCGCGGAGTGGGTGCTGCTCGACTACGGCGACTTCGTGGTGCACGTGTTCCTCGACGACCTGCGCCGCTACTACGAACTCGAGCGCCTGTGGTCCGACGCGCCCCGCCTGGAGTGGGAAGGGGCGGGGGCGCGGGGCTGACGCCGCGCCGCGGCGGTATGCCCCACGCCACCGGTTCTGGCCTGCGCAGAACACACGATTGGTGCATTCTGCGCAGGCCAGTTCGGCGGGCGGCTGGCGCCAGCGTTGGCGTTAGCCGCCGCCGGTGAGCTGGGGGACGGCGGGAGCGGGCCACGGGGGCGCCGAGGGCGCCGGTTCGGCCGCCGCCGGTTCGGCCGCGGCCGCCGGCCGCAAGCGCTCCTGCCGCCGCAGGAACGGCTGCTCGACGAAGCGGAAGGAGAGCCACGCCAGCGCCAGCGAGAGGGGCACGGCGACGACCCCCTTCACCAACGGGCCCAGGCTGACGTAGTAGGCGACGAACCCGATGGCGGGCAGCTGCCAGAGGTACAGGCCGTAGGACCGGCGCCCCACCGCCACCAGCGGGCGCCAGGCCAGCAGCCGGGCCACCGGGCCGCCCCGGTGGACGACGACGTGGGCGATGAGGGCGGCGTTGGCCAGCGCCAGCGCCACGTAGCCGCCCGAGGTGGTCAAGGCTGCCGGGAAGGGTCGGCTCACCGGGGCGCCGGCGAGCCACACGTGGCCGGCCGCGGCCGCGCCCAGCAGGCCCCAGGCCACGGCGCGCCGCCACCGGAGGGGCCGGCCGTGGAGCAGGCGCCACACCGCGGCGAGGGCGCAGCCCACGAGCAACTGGTCGGCGACGGCGTCGGTGCGGGAGATCAGCGACCCGTCCACTGCGCCGGGCATGAGCACGGCGCGCTGGACGAAGACGGCCAGGACGCCCGCCACGCTCATGAGCAGGACCGCCCGCTCGCGCCCCCGCCCGGGCTCGCGGGCCGCCAGCAGCACGACGAGCAAGGGCCACACCACGTAGAACTGCTCCTCCACCGCCAGCGACCAGAGGTGCTGGAACAGCCCAAGGGAGTGGCCCCCGGCGATCCGCCAGTTGGCGGCATAGCCCAGCACCCACGGCACGCCGTCGAGGGTCGGGCGACCGAAGAGGAAGCCGGGGACGACGAGGCAGTAGCCGCCGACCACGGCGACCAGGGCGGCGAGGGCGGGGAGGAGCCGGAGGGCCCGCCGGCCCCAGAACCGGAGGAGGCTGACCCGCCCGTTGGCCTCGGCCTCCTCAAGCAGCAGGGTCGTGATCAGGAACCCGCTGAGGGTGAAGAACAGCAGGACGCCGAGGTTGGCCAGCCACGGCATGCCGAGGTGCTGGGCGATCACCGCCGCCACCGCGACGGCGCGGACGCCGTCGAGCGCGGGCCGCCGGCCCAAGCATTCCCCGCCCGACCCGAGCGTCCCGCCCCACTTCAAGAGCCATCAGGTTAGCGGCCGGCCCCGGGCGTGGACAGGATCTTCGCGTCAGGAGCAGGGGCCGGCGGTGGTGAGGACGGCGCCGGGGCCGACGCCGAGGGCGCCCAGCCCGCCCTGGGCCACTTCGAGGGCGTAGCGGAACGGGCCGGAGGCGGGGTAGCTCGGGCAGTTGTTGCCCCTGCCCAGGCACGGCGCCATGTCGACCGCTGACACGAACCGGCCGTCGCCGTCGAAGTAGGCGATCGACAGCGGCAACGGCGTGTCCTTCATCCAGAAGCCGACGTTCACCGGCGAGGCGAAGTCGAACAGCATCCCGTCGTAGCCGGCCAGGTCGCGGCGGTTCATGAGGCCCTGGGCGCGCTGCTGGGCGGTCTCGGCCAGGAGCGCGCAACGGAGGGCGCTGGGCATGGCCGAGATCCGGTAGGCCACCTCGCCGAAGCCCGGCACCGGCGCGCGGGCGCCGTTGGCGGCCAGGCCCGCGCCGGTCGCGGGGTCGGTGGTCGTGAGGGCGGTGGTCGCGGGGTTGGTGGTCGTGACGGCCGCGCCGGGCAGGCCGGTCCCGCCGGTGGCGCACGCGACGGTGGTGAGCAGCAGGGCCGCCGCCGCGGCCGCGGCCGCCGCGGTTCCTCTCAACGACCGAGGCCCAGGGCGTCCCGGATGGCGGTGCGGCCTTCCTCGACCGACATCGCCGCCAGTTCGGGAAGGGACCTGCCCAGGCCCTCGACCAGCCGGTCGGCCAGGTAGAAGCCCACCCGCCACTGGCCGTCGATCATGCCGCCGCCGAAGTACGTCTCCACTGTCTCGGGAGCGTCGATGGAGGAGGCCAGATGGTCGAGCAGCCGGTCCTCGTTGTCCCGGCAGAAGTCGAGCCAGGTCTCCACGTCGCCGTGGCCGTACCAGTAGTAGTCCAGCTCGGGACGTTCCGGCGCCAGCTTGCGGCTGGCGGCGATGGCCAGCCCTTCCGAGAACGCCATCCACGCGATGTCGTCCGCCGGCGGCGGCGCGCCCAACGCCAGCTCGTGCCAGGCGTGGGTGCTCTCGTGAGCCACCAGCACGCGCGCCCCGTCGGCGGACTGGAACCACTCCAGGCAGTGGAAGACGGCGACGTCGTCCTCGACCCGGCCGACGGCGGCGTTGGTGGTGAACGTCCCCACCATGAGGACGTGGAGGGGGCTCGGCTCCGACGGCCGGCCCAGGAGGTCGGGCAGACGGCCCTCCACGTCCTTGATGGCGTCGCGCACGACGGGCGCGGCCTCGTCGATGCGGGAGCGCACACGGGACAGCTCCCGCACGATGGCGGCCCGGCCCGTCGGGGAGCCGTGGGTGGCGTAGAAGGCGTCGAACACCGCCGGATGGGCCGCCTCGTACTTCTCCTTCCACATCTCTTCCCGCAGGTACGGCGTCGCGAGGGCGGCCTTGCGGGCGAAGGCTTCGAAGTCGGCGAGCGTGTCGAGCAGGCGAGGCATCCCGCCAGTTTCGCGCGGCTCCGTGCTCTTTCGGGCAGGGGGGGTCGGGCGGGTTGCCGGATGGGCGGTGGGGGTAGGCAGGAGGGTGACAACGCACACGGACGAGGAGACGTCATGAGCAACCGCAAACCCCGCGAAGGCCAGGCGCCCGACAGCCCGGACTGGGTCAGCGGGCCCGGCGGCCCGACGATCACCCAGGGCGGCGTCATGCCCGGCGGCCCCGAGATGCAGAGCTGGAAGCGCCCGCTCAAGCAGGACCACCAGGTCGAGCCCGAGGGCAGCTTGGAGGAGCAGGCCGAGAACGTCCGCAAGCTGGCGGACGACAGCAAGCAGAAGTAAGGCCGCCTCCGGTAGTCACCGCGAGCCGCGAGAACGGCCCCGGTCCCGGGGCCTGTCCAAACCCTATCACCTGCCCGACGAGCTGAAGCTGCCGCCGGCGCGGTCGCGCGACCTGGGCAAGACGTCGCCGCCGGACCGGTACCGGTTTCGAGCGGGCCTTCCCGAGCCGGCAGGGTGTCCAAGCGCCTGCGCCGCGGCATCTTCGACCTGCCCTTCCCAGGCATCGGCCGCTGTGCGGAACTGCTGACTGCGCCCGGAACCCTTTCTGCGGTCTGACTCTGACTCGCTGCGGTCTTGACACTGCGGCGATGGGCTCCTTCGCCTGAAGCTGGCAAAACGAGACCATCACCCCCGGACGAACTGGCTCGGAAGCTGGGATCAACCCGAAGACGCTGCGAGCGCGGCTCCGGCGACCCAGCGGGTTCCGGTCGCGGCCGAGCGTAGGCGGCCGTGACGCCTTGACCAGGGGACCATCGCGAGAGTCCCGAAAGAGCGATCACCCATGCAGGTGGCACCTCTGATAGTGCGTATACGCACTACGTTCGTGATAGGGTAAGCGAATGGTCACGGTGGTACGTAGCTCACGTCTGCGCGCAGGGATGTCTCGGAACGAACTCGGCGCTGCCGCTGGCGTCGCCCCCTCAACGGTGACACGCATCGAGCGCGGCCAGCTCAACCCGACGATCGATCTTGTCGAGCGTCTCGTCGCGGCAGCGGGGTTCCGGCTGACAACGACAATCGAAGCCGTGGCCGACCTCGCCGCGGCTCGCACCGCCCGGTCCATCCTGGAAGCTGACTATCCCTTCCCTCCCGATCCAACCTGGGTCGCTCGTTGGGAGGCGATGAAGGTCCTCCGGGGCGGTTCGCCCCGCGCAGTCGACCTGCTCCTTCGCCGCGCGGGTGGGGCGACCGATCTCCTGGCTCGGCCCGGGGCTCGTCGCTGGCTGGCGGGCAGAGCGACTCCGTCCGAGGTCGCCGCGGCCGTCGCCAAGCTTCTCGAGGGCACAGACGGCTGGGCCATCACAGGACCGACAGCCGCCAACCGCCTTGCCCCGGTGACGGGCGCCCGCTGGTTGGTCTTGTACGCCCCGGACCCGGCCGGCCTGGCCGGTACGCTTGGGTGGAAGTCCTACGACACCCCGGGCATCAGAGGCGAGGAGGTAACTCCCGTTCTCGTCCTCCCCTCTGGCCCCGAGGCTCTTTGGGCGGCCACCGCCGATGCCGAAGGAGCCAGATGGGCTGCTCCGGTTCAGGTGTCGATCGACTGCTATGCGGGATGGGACCGCATGCCTGACCAGGCAGACGCGGTGGTGGCGTCGATGTTGGTTGATGCGTGACGGACCGCAAGCCGGTCGGCGGCTAGGCCGTCGGACGACCGAGCCGACCGTTGACGACCTCGATCGGTCCTACATCGCGCTCACGAAGGCTGTCGCCGCCCTTGAGCCACACCTCGAAGCACTGACGCTTGTTGGAGCGCAGGCGATCTACGTCCACGCCCCGGAGATGTCCGACTTCGGCGTGGCCGCCACATCCGACGCCGATGTCGTCGTCGACGTCGACCTGCTTGGCGACAGCCCTCTCCTCGTTGACGCACTTCAGGGTGGGGGGTTCCGTCGCGCAAGCCGGGACCGTCCCGGCATCTGGCTGACCGAAGTCGACGCCTACCCGGTCACCTTCGATCTCATCGTTCCGGAGACATTCGCCGGCCCCGGCACTCGCGGAGCGCGCCTCGGCGTGCACGGCAAGGAGGCCGCCACCCGGTCGGCCGGGACCGAACTCTGCCTGCGCGATCGCGAGCGGCTGTCGATCCCCGTCCCGGACGGGGAGGCCCCGTTCACGATGTGGGTTGCGGGTCCGCCCGCCCTCCTCTGCGCCAAGGCCTTCAAGCTGCACGATCGCTTGGCCGACTCAGCTCGCCAGGATCGCGTGCGAGCGAAGGATGCGTCCGACGTGTGGCGACTGATGTCCGTAACGGCGCCCGCAGCCATCGCGTCCACTTGGGGGCAACTCGAACAGGACCCGACCATCGGAGCGGTGGCGGTCCTTGGCCGCAGGCTGTTCATCGACCTCTTCGATGACGGTGGCGCCGGAGCGGCACTCGCCGATCAGGCGCTGCGCGCCGAGCGTGCCTACGATCCGGGCACGGTCACGGACTGGGTCGGCGAGTTCCGGGACCGCATGAGCGCCGACTAGACGATCGGACGACGGGCTCCGAAAACCTGTCCAGCGGACATGGACAGCAGATGAAGCCGAAAGAGCGAGCACCTCCGACAACCCGGCCGACCAGCCCGCGAACTCGACCAGGCCGACGGCGGCATCCTTGAAGCCGCCCACGACATCGGCCCCGAGGGTCCATCACCGTGGCCTACGTCGATGAATGCCGCAGACCCCAAGCCCGGGAAGGGCGTCGAAGGGACAGCGGCGCCGCTTCCTCGTGCGGGCCTTGCACTTGCCGTTGACCGGTCGATGTGGGCCGGTCAGACCGGCTCCGGTGAACTGCCTCAAGGCCTTCACCTGCTCCGTCGCCAGCGCGTCGGCCTCGGCGTCGGCAAGAGCCTCGGGCTTGTAGCCGTAGCGGCTGGCGTGGCGGGTGATGGAAGGAAGACGGGACGACCAGTACTCCTGCAACTCGTCGACGGAGACGGCAAGGCCGGGGTCCTCCTCGACAGCTCCGAGGTAGCCGAGGGAGCGCAAGACCGTGGTTACGGCTTCACCCGGGTTGTCGGGCTCGAAGCGGGCCATGAAGTAGGCCGCCCCTTCCTCGGCGTAGCGCCGGCCGTCGTTCTCGATGGTCGCCAGATCGAGGTAGTCACGATGCACGCCTCGGTCCGTGATGGCTCGCAGCTTCATCGCCATCAGGTCGCCCAGCCCCGCCACCCGGATGCCGGCGACCGGCTCCGCCGCCTCCACGAGGTTGTGGGGAGAGGCGTCGAGCAACTGCACCTCGGTGTCGATGAACACGCAGTCCAGGGTCCCGCGGCCCTTGCGCATCGTGACCGTCGGGCCACGGTCGCCCAACGCCTGCTCCAAGCCGTCGAGATCGGGCGCCTCCTCGAAGGACACGCCGAGATCTCGCGACATCCGGTGCTGGAGGTGCGTCGCGATCGCCGTGCCGCCGCCCAGGTAGGCGCCCGGGGGCAGGATCTCGGCGAGCGCTTCCCACGCCTCGGCGGTGTGCCCCGGCAGAGCGGCGGCGAGCCATTCCGGGACGGCGCTCACCGGCTGCCCGCCAGGGCGTCGGCAAGGGCGGCGACCTCGGGAGCGACGTTCCGGAGGTCCTTCACCCGCCGAAGGCACGCCGGGGGGACGGCCGCCGCCGCCCACGAGATCGCCTCGGCGTCGCTGGAGCCGAGGATGCGCTCGGCGATGGTCACCCCATCTCGCTCGACATCGAGTTGGCTGGTGTCCTCGTTCCAGAAGAGGTGGGCGAAGCGAGAGGGGACACTGCGCTGGCGACGCGGGCGGGCCTGGCCCTCGGGGAGCACAACGGCCCCCACCGCGGTAGCGACCTTCCTCCACTCGGGGCTCCGCCAGTTGACCCGCCAGACGGCGAGATCGGCGACCTCGCCTTCGACGAGACGCTCGACCCGCTCCTGCACCAGGGCGCGCTCCGCCAATGAGGCGAGAGCCCGCACGGCCGTTGTCGGGGTCACCGAAGCGCGCCGGGCAACCGAGCGCGCCGAACGGAGGCCCAGGGGACTGCGGGACAACGCCGCCAGCACGAACCCCTCCTCCCGGGTGAACCCGGCGGACCGGATGGCTTCGGGAACCGACCCCCAACGTCGGAGCCACCCGGCCACGACCTCGGCGGGGAGGTGGAGCCGCTCGCCGGCCCTTCTCGCCAACCCTTGCGCCGCAGCGGCCCGGTAGATCCGTTGAGGCGGGACGCCGAGGAGGGCACTCGCCTCTCGGACTGATAGCCCTCGGACTGATAACCCGTCCGTAACGTGGTTCTAGCGGGAGTGCTCCCCGGCGATTGCGGCACATCCGTGCTCGGGGTCCGGCTTCGGCCGATGTCCGCATGGCGGGGGGCGAATCAGGCCGGCACTGCGGTTGCGGGGCGACCCTGGCAAGCACGGGCGGCGGGCGACCGCGGTCGACGGACGGCTACTACGAGACGCACGCACTCAGGCGGGGGAGGGGGGTCTGGCCGCGCCAGGCCCGCGTCGTTCATGCGCTGGCGACTCGCCGCCGGCGGCCGGAGCGCGCCCTCCGGCTTGGGGACAACGCGTGCACCGGCGCCGGCCCAAGACGGGGACAGACCGCTGGTTCGGGGCGGTTTCACCGTTGTGCACCGGATTCCAACCGCTTATCCACGACTTATACCTATTGAATAACTTCCATGTTGTTTCATAGGCTTACCGCCAGGCAGGTTCAAGCAGCGCAAGGGAGGGTGGGAGGCGGATGGCGGACATCGACGCGGTGGTGCGGGGGGATCACGACCTCGGCGGCAACGGGCGCCGGCCCCGGCGGCCGGCGGCGGCCCCGGCCGGCGCCGGCCGGAGCGCGGCGCGTCGCCGCTCGGTGCCCGGCGGCCGGGCGGTCCTCGGCGGTCTGCTGGTGGCGGCGTCGGTGGTGGGCCTGTACTACGCCTCGACCCGGGCCCAGGCCGGCCCCACCGAGTCGTGGGTCGTGGCCCGCGACGCCCTCCCCCTCGGCGCCCGCCTGACCGAAGGCGACCTCACCCGCGTCGCCATCGATCTCCCGCCCGCGGTGGCGGCGCGGGCCTTCGGCGACCCGTCCGCGCTGGTGGGCGCCACCCTCATCGCCCCGGTCGCGGCGGGCGACCTCATCCAGGCGTCGGTCGTCGTCGCCAAGCCCAGCGCGCCGTCGAGCCGGGAGGTCACCTTCACCGTCTTGCGCTCCACCCTCGGGGCGACCGTGGAGGAGGGTGAGCGGGTCGACATCGTCGCCACCTACGGCACGGGCGGCGATGCGTTCAGCACGGTCGTGCTCCGCCAGGCCGTCGTGCTGGCGCTCGACCGGGGCAACGCCCGGGTGGGGGACGAAGGGCCCGTGGTGGTCACCGTGGCCGTCGACGACCCCGCCGACGCCGTCGCCCTCGTCCACGCCGCCCAGGTGGCCAAGGTGGCGCTGGTGCGGGCCACCGGCGCGGCGCCTGCGTACGGCGAGGGCGCCGCCGATGTGTTCCGGCAGCCGGCGGCCAAGTGACCCGCGCCGAGCGGTACGTCGTCCTCGGCCTCGCCCCCGCCCGGGCGCCGTGGTTCCGGGCCGTGGGCAGCTGGGCCAACTCGGGCGCGCTGGCGGCCGAGTTCGTGAAGTGCCTGTCGGCCGAGGAGGTCGGGGCCCGCCTCGCCTCAGGACGGCCCTACTCGGCCCTGGTCGCCGACGGCTGCCTGCCGGCGCTCGACCGTGACCTCGTCGCCCGGGCCAACGCCGCCGGGTGCGCGGTCTTGGTGGTCGACGACCGGCGTGTGCCGCGGGACTGGTCGGGGCTCGGGGCGGCGCGGGTCATGCCGCCCGACTTCGGGCGCGACGACCTCCTGCACGCCCTCAACGCCCACGCCCGGCTGGTCCAGCGCAGCGCGGCCCGGTCCGACGACCTGGCCTCCACTCGGCCCGCGCCCGCGGGGTGGCGCGGCATGGTCGTGGCCGTCACCGGGCCGGGTGGCACCGGCGCGTCGACGGTGGCCATGGCCCTCGCCCAGGCCCTCGGGGAGGACGTCCGCCAGGCGGGCATGGTCCTGCTCGCCGACCTCCGCCTGCACGCCGAGCTGGCCATGCTCCACGACGTGGGCGACGTCTGCCCCGGCGTGCAGGAGCTCGTCGAGTCCCACCGCGGCGGCCTGCCGCCGGCCGACGAGGTCCGCGGCCTGATGGCCAGCGCGCCGGGCCGGCCCTACCAGTTGCTGCTCGGCCTGCGCCGGGCCCGCTTCTGGGCCGCCATCCGGCCCCAGGCGTTCACCGCCGCCTTCGACTCGCTGGAGCGGACGTTCCGGGTGGTGGTGTGCGACGTCGACCCCGACGTCGAGGGCGAGGACGAGGGAGGGTCGCTCGACGTGGAGGAACGCAACGTCATGGCCCGGACCGCGGTGGGGAGGGCCCAGGTCACGCTGGCGGTGGGGCTGCCGTCCATCAAGGGCCTGCACGGCCTGGTGCGGGTCGTCGACGGCCTGCTGGCGACCGGGGCGCCGCCGGAGCGCATCCTGCCGGTCCTCAACGGGGCGCCCCGTTCGGCGCGCGCCCGGTCGGCGCTGACGGCCGCCCTCGCCGAGCTGACCGCCCCGCTGCTCGGCCCCGACGATCACGAGGCGTTGGCGCCGCCGGTCTTCGTGCCCGACCGCCGCATCGAGGAGGCGCTGCGGGACGGCGCCAAGCTGCCCGCCGCCCTGGCCGCGCCGCTGGTGGGCGGGCTCACGGCCGTGGCGGAGCGGGCCCGGGAACGGGAGAAGGCCGCCGCCGGCGTGGGCGGCGTGGGCGGCGTGGGCGGTGTGGGAGCGGGCGCGGGCGGCTCGCCGGCGCCGGTCCGACCGGGGTCGATCGGCCACTGGCCGGCGCAGGCGGCGGGATCGTGAGCGGGCCCGGGGCCGAGCTGTCGCCCCTCCAGGAGATCGAGCGGCGCGTGCAGGCGCGGGCCAAGGAGATCTCCCTCGAGATGGCCGAGGACGGAGGCATGGCCAAGCTCAAGGCCCTCATCGACGAGGAGGTGCGGGCGTGGTCGACGGACTACCAGCGCGGCCTCCGCCGCTTCGACCTGGCCGACCCCGAGGCGGTGGCCGAGCGGGCGTTCCGCAACCTCGCCGGCTACGGGCCGCTCGAGCCCCTGCTGGCCGACGACGACGTGTGGGAGATAATGGTGAACGGGCCCGACGCCATCTTCGTCAAGCGGCACCAGGCGCCGTCCGGCTACCACGACGAGGTCTTCAACGACGACGAGCACGTCGTCCGCACGCTGACCAAGATCCTCGACGACGCCACCGTCTCGCACCGCAAGCTCGATCCCGCCGAGGGCCTCCAGGACGCCCAGTTGGACGACGGCGCCCGCCTCCACATCGTCCACAGCGACGTCGGTCGCGACGGGCATGTGCTGGTCAACATCCGCAAGTTCACCGGCGTCGCCTACCGGTCCCTCGACGAGCTCGTCGATCGGGGCATGTTCGAGCGCAAGGTGGCCGAGTTCCTGAAGGCGTGCGTGCGGGCGCGCCTGTCGATCATCTTCTCGGGGGCGCCCGGGTCGGGCAAGACGACCCTGCTGTCGTGCTGCGCCGCGGAGCTCGACCCCGGCCTGCGCGTCGTCATCGCCGAGGAGGTGTTCGAGGCCGACCTCCCCCTGCCCAACGTCGCGTCCATGCAGACCCGGCCGGCCCGCTCCGATCGGCGCGAGGTCGACCTGCGCCGCTTGGTGGCCGGGTTCCTGCGCATGGCGCCCGACGTCGCCATCGTCGGCGAGGTGCGCGACCGGGAGGCCTTGCCGCTGCTGCTCACGTTGTCGTCGGGGGTGAAGGGCTTCACCACCATCCACGCCGGGTCGGCGCGCCAGGCGCTGACGCGGTTGCGCTTCATCTGCCAGTTGGCCGACACGTCCAACGAGCTCCCGCTGTCGGCGCTGAGCGCGCTGGTCACCGAGGCGGTGGACCTGGTCGTGCACTGCGCCCGCTCCGGCTCGCAGGTTCGGGTGAGCGAGATCGTGGCCGTCGAGGAACTCCAGACGGGCCGGGACGCAGTGGCGTTCACGCTCACCGACCTGTTCGCCCGGGCCCGCCGGGACGATCCGCTGACGTGGACCGGGAACCTGCCGGCGCGCGCCGGCCGCTTCCTGGAGGAGGCGGGCTACGACCTGCGCGAGCTGCTGGACGGGCCGGCGCGGCGCGTGGGTGCGGTGGGCTCGCCGCCGGCCAATGGGGGCGCGTCCCCCCGGCGGCCCCGAGCGAGCAAGGCGCTGGCGTGACCGCGCTCGCCCTCAGCCTGGTGGGGGCGTACGGCGTGTACCTCGTCTACACGGCGCTCGCCTTCGGGTGGCGGGGGTTGGGCGTGTCGCCGGCGGTGTCGTCGGCCGTGGCCCGCCGCCGGCGGCGGGTCGAACTCGAGCAGTGGCTGGCGCAGGCGGGGCTGGACGGGGTTCGGCCGTCGCAGTTCTTCGCCGCGGTGGGGCTCATCTTCGTGGTGGCCGTGGCCCTCGCCTTCGCCCTGCTGGGCGCCATCCTCCCCGCGCTGGCCGTCGGCGGGTTCGCAGCGACGTACCCGGCCGTGTCCTACCGGGCCCGGCGGCGCCGGCGGCGGCAGACCACCGCCGAGGCATGGCCGCGGATGATCGAGGAGATGGCGCTGCTCACCGGTTCGCTGGGCCGCTCGATCCCCCAGGCCCTCTTCGAGGTGGGGGCGCGGGGACCGGTGGAGATGCGCCCCGCCTTCTCGGCCGCCCACCGGGAGTGGATGCTCACCACCGACTTCGCCCGCACGGTGGGCGTGTTGAAGGCGCGGCTGGCCGACGTCACCGCCGACGTCGCGTGCGAGACGCTGCTGGTGGCCCAGGAGATCGGCGGCGCCGATCTCGAGCGGCGGCTGGCGGCGCTGGTCGACGACCGCGCCGCCGACGTGCAAGGCCGCAAGGACGCCCTGGCCGAGCAGGCGGGGGTGCGCTTCGCCCGCAAGTTCGTGCTCATCGTGCCGGCGGGAATGGCGCTGGCCGGCCTGTCCATCGGGAACGGGCGAGCCGCCTTCCAGACGGCGGCGGGCCAGGTCGCCGCCTTGGTCGCCGTTCTGGTGGTCGTCGGCTGCTGGCTCTGGTCGGGGCGGATCATGCGGCTGCCCGACGAGGAGCGGGTGTTCGGATGAGGCTCGCAGTGGCGTGCGGGCTGGCGCTGTGGGCCGGGGTCGCTCTCGTGCTGTCCCAGGTGCGCTGGTTCGTGCGGCCGCGCCTGGCCGACCGGCTCCGCCCGTACGCGCCCGGCCCCGCCGCCACGGTCCGGCCGCGCCACGTCCTGTCAGCAGCCTCCTTCCGCGACGTGGTGGGCCCGCTGTGCCGGGGCGTGGGCGAGCGGATCGCCCGGGCCCTGGGCGTCACCGAGGAGCTGTCCGTCCGCCTCGAGCGCCTGCACTCGTCCCTGGACGTGACCGGGTTCCGCCTGCGCCAGGTCGGGTGGAGCCTGGCCGGCTTCGGGTCGGCCGCGGTGCTCACGGGTGCGCTGCGGCCTCCCCCCGTGATTGGGCTGATTCTCATTCTGACCGGTCCCTTCCTGGCGTTCCTGATCTGCGAGCAACGGCTGGCCTCGGCGTCGGACGCCTACAAGCGCCGGTTGTTCCTCGAACTCCCGGTCGTGGCCGAGCAGCTCGCCATGCTCCTCTCCGCCGGGTACTCGCTGGGCGCGGCGCTCAACCGCCTGGCGGCTCGGGGCAACGGCCTAGTGGCGCGCGACCTGGCGAGGGTGTGCGGCCGGAGCCGGCAGGGCCTCACCGAGATCGAGGCCTTGCGGGAGTGGGCGACAGTTGCGGACGTCGAGGCGCTGCACCGGCTCGTGCCGGTGCTGGCGTTGAACCGGGAGGCGAGCGACTTGGGACGGCTCGTCTCGGAGGAAGCCCGCGGCGTCCGGCGCGACGCGCACCGGATGCTCGTCGAGACGATCGAGCGCAAGGCGCAGCAGGTATGGATCCCCGTCACCGTCGCCGCCCTCGTCCCCGGCGTCCTCTTCCTCGTCGCCCCCTTCGTCGAGGCGATGCGCCTCTTTTCGCAGTCATGAACCGAGCAGAAGGAGCAACGGAATGATCGACTTGTTGGTGGCCCAGTACTACTGGACCCGCGCCGTCCTCGGACGGGTGGTACGCGACGAGCGCGGCGAGGGCGTCATCTCAGCCGCCATCGCCATCTTGATCATGGCGGCCATCGGGGCGCTCATGTGGGTCGGCATCAAGGGCCTCTGGGAAGGCGCGAGCAGCAAGACCAGCAGCCAGGTCGACAAGATCGGGACGTAGGACGGCCGTGGTGGGGCGCGTCCTTCGTTTGGCCGGCGCCCGCCCCGACGAGCGCGGCACCGGGGTGATCTCGACCTGGATCGGCTTCGTCGTCTTCCTCGGGATGCTCCTGTTCACGGTGCAGGCGCTGCTCAACCTTTACGCCACGTCTGTGCTCACCTCGGTGGCGTGGGACGCGGCGCGGGAGGTCGCAGGCGCCGACGGCGACTCCGGCGCGCAAGCGTCGGCGGAGGCCCGGGCCCGCGAACTCCTGGGTCGCTTCGGCGAGGGTGTCAGCTTCGACTGGTCCGCCTCGTCGGACGAGGACATCGTCCTCCGGGTGCGGGGCGGCGTACCCAGCGTGCTGCTGGAGAACTTCGGCGGGCGGATGCCGTTCGGGGAGATCGACCGGACGGTGCGCCTGCGGGTGGAGCGGTTCCGTGCCTAAGCGCGTACGGCGGGGGCGACGGTTGCGGCGGGACGAGGCCGGCCAACTGGCCGGGTTCGAGGCGCTGCCCCTGGGCCTGCTCGTGTTCGTCGTCGCCATCCTGCTGGTGGCGAACGCGTGGGGCGTCGTCGACGCCAAGACGGCGGCGACGGCGGCGGCGCGTGAGGCGACGCGGGCCTACGTCGAGGCGCCCGTCGGCGCCGATCCGGTGGCGCGCGCCGAGGCGGCGGCCCGCGAGGCCGTGCGGGCGGCGGGCCGGGACCCGGCCAAGGTGGAGGTGACCGCCCCGGACGCCGAGTTCGCCCGTTGCGCCGAGGTCCGCTTCGAGGTGCGGTACCCCGTGCCGGCGTTGACGATCCCCTTCATCGGTGGCTTCGGGACGGGGTTCACGGTGGTCAGCCGCCACACCGAGATCGTCGACCCCTTCCGGAGTGGCGTGCCGAGGGGCACGCGCCGCTGTGACGCCGGGCCGTCCGAGCTCTAGCCGCCGCGGGCGCCGCGGTTGCCGCGGGCGCCAGCGGGGCAGCGTCCTCATCCTGTTCCCGGTGGGCTTCGTCGCCGTGCTGGCGCTGGCGGCCATCGCCGTCGACGCGTCGGTGGCCTTCATGGGCGAGCGTGAGCTTTCGGGCGCGGTGGCCGCCGCCGCCAACGACGCCGCCACCGAGGCGATCAGCAACGCCGGCTTCTACCGGCGGGGCGGCGTCGAGCTTCACGACGCCGAGGTGGAGCGGGTGGCGGTCGACCGGGTGCGGCGGAGCGTCGACGCCGGCAAGTACCAGGGGCTGTCGGTGCGGGCGCACGTCATCCGGCCGCCGGGCGGGTGCGCCTGGTCGCTGCGCGTCGAGGCGTCGGCGACGGTCCGCTACGTCTTCGCGCCGGCCCTTCCGGGCGGCCCCGACGAGGCGCTCGTCAACGCCGCCGCCTCCGCGAGCCCCTACCGGGACGACACCACCTGCTAGGTCGGACGGACCGTGGAAATTAATGAGACATCTTGGAAATATGTGAAAAATGCGCTACGCTTGGCGGCGTGCGCATCGAGGTGGCTGAGAACGAGCACGGGCGGCGGGTGGTGGTGAAGCACGCGGCGTCGCCGGTCGAGGCGGCGCGGCTGCGCCGTGAGGCCGACCTGCTCGACGTCGCGGCCCATCCCGGGCTCGTCGAGCTGGCGTCCTTCGACGATGGCGCCGAGCCGGTGCTGCGCACCGTTGCGGTCGACGGGCAGTCGCTCGACCTCGTTCGCCCGCTCGACGTGGAGGAGGTGGCAGGGGTGGTTGCGGCGCTGGCCAGCACGCTGGCCGATCTGCACGGCATGGGCCTGGTGCACGGAGCGGTGACGCCCGAGCACGTGCTGATCGATGGCGACGGCCGGCCAGTGCTGTGCGGGTTGGGGTACGGGGGGTTGGTGGGCGAGCCGCTGTCGCAAGCGGCGCCGCTCGCCGGCGAGTTCGTCGACCAGTCCCGGGCCGGCGCCGGCGCGCTCGACCCCGCGAGCGACGTGTGCGGGGCGGGCGCGCTGGTGTTCCA
>Ga0187892_10005480_pt1 | contig 19912 bp, 15 predicted proteins | sample MA1701073metaG_FD_139345 | JGI IMG/M metagenome (GOLD analysis project Ga0187892, IMG submission 139345) | Bio-ooze microbial communities from a basaltic lava cave in the Kipuka Kanohina Cave System on the Island of Hawaii, USA - MA170107-3 metaG ...
GCCGAGCTGGACCACGGCCGCGCCGAGCTGCAGAAGCTGCGCCAGGACGCCGAGGCGGCCCAGCAGCAGCGCCACGACCTGCAGCTCGACCAGGTGCGCCTGTCGCAGCAGGCCGAACGGGTGGCGCACCGCCGCGCCCAGATCGAGGCCGAGCTGGCGGAGATCGCGGCGGACCATCAGCGCGAGATCGGAGTGCAGGAGCGCGCGCGCCGCCATCTCGAGGAGCTGGCGCTGCGCCTGGAGGAGATGGAGCGGCAGCTCGAGGCGGCGCGTACGGCGCACGAGGAGGCCGGGCGCGCGCTCGACCAGCGCCGCGACGGCGCGCAGTCCGCCGCGCGCCGCCTGCAGGAAGCGGTGTTCAACCAGCGCGCCATCGGCCAACGCATCGACGACGCCGAGAGCGGCATCCAGGGCCTGACCGAGAAGCTAGAGCGGGTGGAAGCCGCGTTGCGCGAACAGCGGCGGGAGCTGGCCGGCCTGGACGAGGCGCCGCTGCAGGCGCAGCTCGGTGAAGCGCTCGGCAAGCGCATGGAGCGCGAGCAGGCGCTCAACCGGGCGCGCGGCGCGCTGGAGGAGTCGGAGCGCGTCCTCAAGGAGGCCGAGCAGCAGCGCATGGCCGCCGAGCAGAAGCTCGGGCCGTTGCGCGAGCGCTCCGGCGAGCTGCGCCTCAAGGAGCAGGAGGCGCGCATCGCCGAGGAGAACTTCGCCGCCCAGCTCGCCGAGGCCCACGCCGACGAGAGCGAGCTCGCCGGCAAGCTGGAGAAGGGCATGCGGCCCAACGCGCTGCAGTCGGAGATCAACCGCCTCGCCCAGGAGATCGCCGCGCTGGGCGCGGTGAATCTCGCCGCGCTGGAGGAGCTGGCGGCCGCACGCGAGCGCAAGGCCTACCTGGAGTCGCAGTCGCGCGACCTGCACGAGGCGGTGCAGACCCTGGAGAACGCCATTCGGCGCATCGATCGCGAGACGCGCGAGCGCCTGCAGACCACTTTCGACGAGGTCAACCGCAACCTCGCGCAGCTCTTCCCCACGCTGTTCGGCGGCGGCGAGGCGCGACTGATCATGAGCGGCGAAGAGATCCTCGACGCCGGCATCAACGTCGTGGCCCGGCCCCCGGGCAAGCGCAACACCTCGATCCACCTGCTGTCCGGCGGAGAAAAGGCGCTCACCGCGCTGGCGCTGGTGTTCTCGCTGTTCCAGCTCAACCCCGCGCCGTTCTGCCTGCTGGACGAAGTGGATGCGCCGCTCGACGACAGCAACACCGAGCGCTTCTGCCACCTGGTGCAGCAGATGGCGCAGAACACCCAGTTCGTGTTCATCAGCCACAACAAGATCACCATGGAGCTGGCCGAGCAGCTGGTCGGCATCACCATGCCGGAGCAGGGCGTGTCCAGGGTGGTGGCGGTGGACATCGAGGAAGCCCTCAAGATCCGTGAAGAAGCGGCTTAGCCGGAGGCGACCGACAGGACCATGGGCGAGCTGCTGATCTGGCTCATCATCCTGGGTGCGGTCGGAGTCGTCGCGGTCTACGTGTACAACCGCATCGAGGAGTCGCGCTTCCGCAAGCGCACCGAGAGCGCCTTCGCTGGCCAGGAGGGCGACGCCCTGATGGACGACGAGCTGGCGCCCGCCGCTGCGGGCGAGCGCATCGAGCCGCAGCTGCAGGCGGACGCGTCGGCCGAAACGCCCGGTCCGGCGGACCGGCGCGAACCGCGCGCCATCGGAGAGCCGGCGCCCGGCTCTGGTCCGCTCCCGACGCCGGCGGCCGCGATCGAGGCGCTCAAGCCGCCCGCGAGCGCCCTCCGTCCGGCCCCGGATGCGCATGCCGGTCACGCCGCCAGCACAGCGGCGGCTGCGCGCAAGCCCCCGCCCGCACAGCGCCAACCGGCCGACGCGGTCCCGGACCCCATCGCGTACAGCGCCGAGATCTATGCCAGGGAACCGATCCCCGGCGCAGCGTTGGAGCAGTTGCTGCGCGCGATCGGACCGCTGGTCGCGCGCTCGCGCCTGGAGGGACGCCCGGACGCCGGCGCCCCGTGGACGGCGCTGGATCGAGCGGGATACGGCGCCCATCCGCAGGTGCGCGCTTCGCTGCAGCTGGCGGACCGGCGCGGGGCGATCGGCAAGCAGGACCTGGTGGCGTTCCAGTCCGCGGTGGCGCGCTGCGCCGCCTCGGTCGCCGCAAGCGCGACCATCCCCGAGTCCGAGCCGTTCCTGGCGCGGGCGCGCGAGCTGGATGCATTCTGTGCGGAAGTCGATGTCGCGGTCGGGATCAACATCGTCGCACCGCCCGGCCGCCCGTTCCTCGGCACGCGCTTGCGCGCCCTGGCGGAGGCCGCGGGGCTGCGGCTGGCCGACGGCGCGTTCGTCTACCCGGATAACCGCGGCGGCGTGCGCTTCTCGCTGGAGAACCAGGAGCAGACGCGCCTGCTGGGCGAGGCGCTGCGCAACCTGCAGACCACCGGGGTCACGCTGGTGCTGGACGTTCCGCGCCTGGTCGACGGACTGTCCGCCTTCGACGAGATGGTGGGCGTCGGCCGCAAGCTCGCCATGTCGCTCGGCGGGACGCTGGTGGACGACAACAACGTGCCGGTCACGGATACGGGGCTGGAGCAGATCCGCGCGCAGCTGCGCGCGATCTACGCCGGCATGCAGGCGCGCGGTATCCCGGCGGGCAGCCCGGCCGCGCTGCGCCTGTTCTCATAGCGCCCGATGAAAGTGCCGGCCCAGGCGCGCGAGCGGGCGGCGCGGCTGCGGCACGAGCTCGCGCGCCACAATTACCTGTACTACGTCCTCGACGCGCCGGAGATCGGCGACGCCGAGTTCGACCGGCTGTTCCGCGAGCTCGAGGCGCTGGAGGCGCGCTATCCGGAGCTGCGCACCGCGGATTCGCCGACGCAGCGCGTGGGCGCGCCGGTGCAGGGCGAGCTGGCGCCGGTGGTGCACGCGGTGCCGATGCTCTCGCTCAACAATGCGCTGACTGAGGACGAGGCGGCCGCGTTCGATCGCCGGGTGTGCGACGCGCTGGGCATGCAGGAAGTGGAGTACGCCGCCGAGCCCAAGTTCGACGGGCTGGCGGTCAGCCTCGCCTACGCCGACGGCGCGCTGGCGGTGGGCGCCACCCGCGGCGACGGCTACACCGGCGAGGACGTGACCGCCAACCTGCGCACCATCCGCGCGATCCCGCTGCGGCTCGCCGTCGACCGGCCGCCGGCGCTGCTCGAAGTGCGCGGCGAAGTGGTGATGCTGAAGAAGAACTTCGCCGCGATCAACGCCCAGCAGCGCGCGCGCGGCGAGAAGGAGTTCGTCAACCCGCGCAACGCCGCCGCCGGAGCGCTGCGGCAGCTCGACCCGCGCGTCACCGCGGCGCGTCCGTTGCACTTCTTCGCCTACGCCATCTCGCGCTTCGAGGGCCCGCTCGAAGCGCAACGCGACGACGTCCAACGCCCGGTTGCGGCACGGCCGGGGCGAACACGGCGCGCCGGCGAGGCGCCGCCGTCGGGTCTGCCGCCGGACCGTCACAGCCGCCAGATGGCATACCTGCAGGCCCTGCACCTGCCGGTGTCGCCGCGGCGCCGGGTGGTGAAGGGGCTGCGGGGCATGCTCGACTACTACGGGGAGATCGGGGGCGAGCGCGCCAGCCTGCCGTACGACATCGACGGCGTGGTGTACAAGGTCGACGACCTCAGGTTGCAGCAACGCCTGGGTTTCGTGTCGCGCGCGCCGCGCTTCGCGGTGGCGCACAAGTTTCCCGCGGAAGAGGCGATCACCGAGGTGCTGGACGTCCTGGTGCAGGTAGGGCGCACCGGGGCGCTGACACCGGTGGCGCGGCTCAAGCCGGTGTTCGTCGGCGGCGTGACCGTCACCAACGCCACTCTGCACAACGAGGACGAGGTGCGGCGCAAGGACGTGCACATCGGCGACTTCGTGGTGGTGCGCCGCGCGGGCGACGTGATCCCGGAGGTGGTGCGGGTGGTTCCCGAAAAGCGCCCTCGGCAGGTGCGCGCGTTCAAGCTGCCGGAGCGCTGCCCGGTGTGCCATTCGCGGGTGCGGCGCCTGCCGGACGAAGCCGTGGCGCGCTGCACCGCGGGGCTGTTCTGTCCCGCGCAGCGCAAGCAGGCGTTGCTGCATTTCGCCTCGCGGCGCGCCATGGACATCGACGGCCTGGGCGAGAAGATCGTCGATCAGCTGGTGGACGGCGAGCAGGTGCGGACACCCGCCGACCTCTACCGATTGCGGGTCGAGGAACTGGCCGCGCTGGAGCGCATGGGCGAGAAGTCGGCGGCGAACCTGGTGGCCGCGATCGACCGCAGCCGGCGCACCACGCTGGCCCGCTTCATCTATGCGCTCGGCATCCGCAACGTCGGCGAGTCCACCGCGCGCGACCTGGCGCGCTCGTTCCACGACATCGAGGCGCTGACGCAGGCCGACGTGGAACGCCTGCAGCAGGTGCCGGACGTCGGCCCGGTGGTGGCGCAGAGCATTGCCGACTTCTTCGCCGAGCGCCACAACCGCGAGGTGATCGCACAGCTGCTGGCGGCCGGCGTGCGCCCCGAGGCAGGCGGCGGGGGTTCCGGTGCGGCCGGCGGGGCCGGGGCCGGCGGTGGACGGCTGGCCGGCAAGAGCTTCGTGCTCACCGGCACGCTGCCGTCCATGACGCGCGAGGAAGCCAGCGCAGCGATCGAGACGGCAGGGGGCAGGGTGTCGGGGAGCGTGTCCAAGAAGACCGACTACGTGGTGGCCGGCGCCGACCCCGGCAGCAAGTATGACAAAGCCCTTGCATTGGGCGTACCTGTGCTCGACCAGGCGGGGTTGCTAGAATTGCTCGAGTCCGGGCCTGCAGCCGGATGAGACAGGAGGCGATTTGAAGGTCACCAAGGCGGTCTTCCCCGTGGCGGGCATGGGGACGCGATTTCTCCCGGCCACCAAGGCCAGCCCCAAGGAGATGCTCCCGATCGTGGACAAGCCGCTCATCCAGCATGCGGTGGAGGAAGCGGTGGCCGCCGGCATCACGCACATGGTGTTCGTCACCGGGCGCAACAAGCGCGCGATCGAGGACCACTTCGACAAGGCCTACGAACTGGAAACCGAGCTCACCGGACGCGGGCGCCACAAGCTGCTGGAGCAGGTGCAGGACATCGTTCCCAAGGAGGTGACCTGCTCCTATGTGCGCCAGTCCGAGGCCCTGGGCCTGGGGCACGCGGTGCTGTGCGCCAAGGCGGTGGTGTACGACGAGCCCTTCGCGGTGATCCTGGCCGACGACCTGATCGACGCTCCGCTGCCGGCGCTCAAGCAGATCCTGGACGTGTACGAGCATCGGCACCGTTCGGTGATCGCGGTGCAGAACGTCCCGCGCGAGGACACGGCCAGCTACGGCATCATCCAGGGCGAACCCGACGGCGACCGTCTGGTGCGCATGACCGGCATCGTCGAGAAGCCGCGGCCGGAGCGGGCGCCTTCCACCCTGGCGGTGGTCGGGCGCTACGTCTTCGAACCCGGGATCATGGATCATCTGGAGCGGATACAGCCCGGCGCCGGCGGCGAGATCCAGCTCACCGACGCGATCGCCTCGCTGCTGCACGAGGAGACCGTGCTCGGCTACGCCTTCGACGGTACGCGCTTTGACTGCGGCTCCAAGCTGGGCTACCTGCAGGCGAACGTCATGTACGGCCTGAAGCACGCGGAAGTGGGTGCCGAGTTCGCCCGTTTCCTGTCGCGTGTGGCGCGGAAGGGCGCGGCCTGAGCTGCGCGCCGTCGTTGCGGGGCCCATGGATATCGAGCGCGCCTGGCGCACCCTGCACGAAGCCGAGCTGGTGCACGACGAGCCGGCGCTGCGCGCGGCGCTGGACCGCCTGGCCGGCGACATTTCGCAGGCGCTCGCCGCGCGCAATCCGCTGGTGCTGTGCGTGATGGGCGGCAGCGTCGTGTTCACCGGCCAGCTCCTCACGCGGCTGCGTTTCCCGCTCGAGCTCGACTACCTGCACGTCACCCGCTACGACGGCACCACCCGAGGGGGCACGCTGTCCTGGAAGGTCTTCCCGCGCCAGCCGGTGGCCGGACGGCCGGTCCTGGTGCTGGACGACATCCTCGACGAAGGCACCACCATGGCCGCGGTCCGCGAACGCCTGCTCGCCGAGGGTGCGCAGCCGGTGCTCATCGCCGTGCTCGCGGACAAGACGATCGGCCGTCGCAAGCCGGTGACGCCGGACTTCGTCGGCCTGACGGTGCCTAACCGCTACGTGTTCGGCTTCGGCATGGACGTGGAGGGCATGTGGCGGAACCTGCCGGCCATCTACGCGTTGCGCGAATCGTGACCCGTGACGGCGGCCTGCGATCCTCGAATCGCGAGCCAGACTGAGCCCATGCTCGCGATCATCGGTGGAAGCGGCCTGACGCACCTCGCCAACCTGGAGGTCACCCGGCGCCAGGCGGTGCGCACGCCCTGGGGCAAGCCCTCGGGGGCGCTCACCTTCGGCCGCATCGGCGGCCAGGCGGTGGTCTTCCTGGCGCGGCACGGGGATGGCCACACGATTCCGCCGCACAGGGTGAACTACCGCGCGAACATCTGGGCTCTGCGCGAGCAGGGGGTGACATACGTGCTGTCGGTGGCGGCCGTGGGCGGGATCCGCCAGGACCTCGCGCCAGGTGTGCTGGCGCTGCCGCACCAGATCATCGACTACACCTGGGGCCGCAAGTCCACGTTCTTCGAGGGCGACGAACGCGGCGTGGTGCACGCCGATTTCACCCATCCGTACTGCCAGAGCCTGCGCCAGCGCTGTCTGGAGGCCGCGCAGCGCGCCGCAGAGCCGCTGGTCGATGGCGGCGTCTACGCCTGCACCCAGGGCCCGCGCCTGGAGACCGCCGCCGAGATCGATCGGATGGAGCGCGACGGCGCCGACATGGTGGGCATGACCGGCATGCCCGAGGCGGCGCTCGCCCGCGAGATCGACCTGTGCTACGCGGCCGTGGCGGTGGTCGCGAACTACGCCGCGGGGCGCGCCGGCAGCAGCACGGGCATCCGCATGGACGAGATCAATGCCACGCTGCAGACCGCGCTCGCCAAGGTGCGCCGCGTCATCGAGCAGCTGGCGCACAGCCATGCCCGCTAGACCGGTGCTGCGCATGGGCGACCCGCGCCTGCTGGAGCGCTCGCGGGAGGTGGAGCGCTTCGGCACGCCGGAGCTGCACGCGCTGATCGCGGACCTGCAGGACACCATGGCGGCGATGAGCGGCGTGGGCCTGGCCGCACCGCAGATCGGCGTACCGCTGCGCGTGGTGATCTTCGGCATGGAGCGCAATCCGCGTTATCCGGAGGCGCCGCCGGTGCCCTACACGGTGCTGATCAATCCGCTGCTCGCCCCGCTCGACGACGCGGTGGAAGAAGGCTGGGAAGGTTGCCTCAGCGTGCCCGGCATGCGCGGACTGGTGCCGCGCTTCACACGCTTGCGCTACCGGGGCCACGATCAGTTCGGCGTGCCCATCGACCGCAGCGTCGAAGGGTTCCACGCGCGCGTGGTGCAGCACGAGTGCGATCACCTCGACGGGATCCTCTACCCGATGCGCATCCGCGACCTGCGCAACTTCGGCTTCCTCGACGTGCTGTTTCCCGGGCGCCCCGACACCGACGAGTAGTCGCCGGCCGGCTCAAGCCCGCCGGGCGCTCGCCGATAGTGTCCGGCGGGCAGCCGAGCACAGGAGGCACAGGATGGCGCTGTCGTCACCGGGCGTTGGACCCGGGTCCAGCGGCGTGGATGCCCGCTTCGATTCGGGGGCCGTGCTCGCCCTGTACGAGCAGGCGCTCGCGCGCACGCGCGAGATGCTCGACGCGGCGCGCGTCGGCGACTGGGATGCCCTGGTCCAGCGCGAACACGAGCGGGCACTTTTGGTCGAACGCCTGAAAGAGCACGACCCAGACCCGGCGCGCGACGCCGCGACGCTGCAGCGCAAACGCCAGATCCTCCTGGAGATCTCCCGCACCGACGAGCAGATCCACACTCTGACGCAGGACTGGATGCACGAACTGCGCGACGTGCTCGGCGGCCTCAGCACCGTGCAACGTCTGATGTGAGCGCATCCGCCCGCGCGCCGGCTGTGACCAGCCCGCGCCGATCGTGTTGACGCCTTCTGCCCAAAGTAGCAAACTCAGCCCCCGTAGTCGGTGCAGCGCATCGGTTCGGGGAGCAGGTCGTGGAGGCCCTGGTAATCACTTGGCGGGAGTTGCTGGTCGTGGTCGTCGCCATCCTCGGCGTCCACGCCGCCGCGCTGGCGCTGCTGCTGCGCCGGCTTGGCGGTGGCGGCGCGCGCGGGAAGCGCGGTGCGCGGCCCGGCGCACACAGCCAGACGCTCAACGCCATGAGCCTGGAGATCGCCGAGCTGCGCAAGCAGGTGGTGCGCCTGCAGGCGGAGGTGGACAAGCTCAGATCGCTGGGTCTGCCGGCGTCCTCGCCCTACAATCGGGCGATCCAGATGGCGCGTCAGGGCTTAAGCGCCGCGGAAGTCGCCAGCAGCTGCGGCATCTCGCGCGGCGAGGCGGAGCTGATCGTCGCGCTGCACCGCAAGCTGCGCATCTAGGGCGCAGGCAGCGGCGCTCGACGGCGCAGCCGCTCACGGGGTCTGCAGCACCCGCATCAGATCGCTCTCGAGGTTGATGATGTTGCGCGTCTCGCGCAACGCCTCGCCGGTGATCACGAAGCTGTCCTCGGCGCGCTCCCCCAGGGTGTTGATCTTCGCCGTCTGCACGTTGATGCCGTACTCCACCAGCACCCGCGCCACGCTCGACAGCAGCCCGGGGCGATCGCCCGCGGTGAAGAACAGATAGCAGGCGTTGCCGCGCTCGTCCGGGCGCAGGCTCACTTCGGGCGTCATCGGGAAGCTGCGCACGCGCCGGCTGACGCGTCCCTTCACCGGCGGGGGCAGCGGCCCGCCGCGCTGCAACTGCCCGGCCAGCTCGTGCTCGATGTAGGTGAGGATGTCGCGATAGTGCCCGCCGGAGCGCGCCGGGTCCATCACCTGGAAGGTGTCCAGCGCATAGCCGTGCAGCGTGGTGTACACCTTCGCCTCCACGATGCTGAAGCTGATGCGCTCGAAGAAGGCGCAGATGCGCGCGAACAGCGCCTCCTGGTCCGGGGTGTAGATCAGCACCTGCACGCCTTCGCCCACCGGGCTCAGCCGCGCCTTCACCACCGGCGTGCGGGTGTCGACGCGGTAATTGAGCACGCGCGCATGCCAGGCGATCTCGCGCGCGTCGTGGCGCAGGAAATAGGTCGTGTCGAGCCGGCTCCAGAGCTTCTCGTGCGCGCCGTCGGGGACTGCGTACAGGCGCAGCTTCTCGAGCGCCAGCCTCTGCCGCGCCTGGAGGCGGCTGCCCGCGGGGTCGGTGTCGCCGCCGAAGAAGCGCCGGGTGGACCAGAACAGATCCTCCAACAGCTTGCCTTTCCAGGCGTTCCAGACCTTGGGGCTGGTGCCGCGGATGTCGGCCACGGTCAGCAGGTACAGCGCCGTCAGGCGGCGATCGGTCTGCACCGCGCGCGCGAACTCGGCGATCACGCCGGCGTCCGCCAGATCGTGCTTCTGCGCCACCGACGACATGTGCAGATGGCGTTCCACCAGCCAGGCGACGAGCTCGGTGTCTTCCTCACTCAGACCGTGGTTGCGGCAGAAGCGCCGGGCGTCGACGCCGCCGAGCGTCGAGTGATCGCCGCCGCGGCCCTTGGCGATGTCGTGGAACAGGCCGGCCAGGTACAGCGCCTCGGGCCGCTCGAACTCGGCCATCAGGCGGCTGCACAGCGGGTACTCGTGCGCGAAGTCGGTGACGGCGAAGCGCCGCAGGTTGCGCACCACCATCAGGATGTGCTCGTCCACCGTGTACACGTGGAACAGGTCGTGCTGCATCTGGCCGACGATGCGGCCGAAGGTGGGCAGGTAACGCCCCAGCACGTCGTAGCGGTTCATCCGCCGCAGCGCGTGGGTGAGACCGCCGCCGTACCGGAACATGCCGAGGAAACGCTCCCGGTTGACCGGGTCGCGACGGAACTGCGCGTCGATGCCCTTGGCCGAGCGCCAGAGCGCGCGCAGGGTGCCGGCCTCGATGCCCTTGAGCTCTGGATGGCGCTGCATCAGCTCGAACAGCTCCAGGATCGCCTGCGGCTCGCGCTCGAACACCGCCGGATCCCGGGCCGAAAGCAGCTCGTGGCGGGCTTCGAAGCGTTCGTCGAGCCGCCGCGGCTGCAGATCGGGAGCCGGGAAGACAATCGCGCGCAGGTTTTGCAGCACGATCTCGTTGAGCTGCGTGACCGCGCGCGCAGTGCGGTAGTAGCGCTGCATCAACTGCTCGCTGGAGCGCTTGGCGGGCGTGTCGGCGAAGCCCAGCTCGCGGGCGAGCGTGGTCTGCAGGTCGAACACCAACCGGTCCTCGCGCCGCCGCGAACGGTAGTGCAGGCGGATGCGCAAGTCCTGCAGCGCGCGCTCGTCGCGCCCGATGCGCTGCGCCTCCTCGGCGGTGATCACCCCGTATCGCGAAAGGTCCTTCCAGCTGCGCCCGGTGCCGCTGGCGGCGCTGATCCACAGGATGGTGGTGAGGTCGCGCAGGCCGCCGGGACCCTCCTTGAGGTTGGGTTCGAGATTGTAGGCGGTGTCGTTGAAGCGGCTGTGGCGCTGCTGCTGCTCGAGCAGCTTGGCTTCGAAGAAAGCCTGGACCTCGAGGTGTGCGTGGATGGTGGCGTCGAAGCGACGGAACAGCGGTTTGCTGCCCGCCACCCAGCGCGCCTCCAGCAGGTTGGTCTGCACCGTGATGTCCTGCCGCGCCTCGCTCAGGCACTGCTCGATGGTGCGCACGCTGTGCCCGAGCTCCACGCCGATATCCCACAACCGGCTCACCAGCTGCGAGACGCGCTCGCGATCGCCGTCGTCGGCCTCCTCGGACAGAAGCACCAGGACGTCGACATCGGAGTAGGGGAACAGCGTGCCGCGGCCGTAGCCCCCCACCGCGACCAGCGCCAGGCCGGGGGGCATCGCCGCCGCGGACCACACCTCGCGCAGCACGCGGTCCACCAGCGCCGCCTGGCGCTTGAGCAGGACAGGCGGATTGGGACGCGCGCGATAGGCCGCTTCGAGCGCGGCGCGCCCCTCGACGAGTTGGCGCTTGAATTCGGCGGAGCGCGTTTCGCCCCGCGCAGGAGCGGCGGCAGGAACGGAGGCCTGCATCCGGGCGCGGCCCCGGCTACGCCGCGAGCGCAGCCGGCTGCGGCGTGCCCTCGGACAGCGTGAGCACCTCGTAGCCGCCGGGCGTGACCAGCACGGTGTGCTCCCACTGGGCCGACAGGCTGTGGTCCTTGGTGACGATGGTCCAGCCGTCGCCGAGCTGGCGGATGCCGGCCTTGCCGGCGTTGATCATCGGCTCCACCGTGAAGGTCATCCCTGGCTGCAGCTTCAACCCGGTGCCGGGCCGGCCGTAGTGCAGCACCTGCGGCTCCTCGTGAAAGCGCCGGCCGATGCCGTGCCCGCAGAACTCGCGCACCACGCTGAAGCCGTGGCGCTCGGCGTGCGCCTGGATGGCATGACCGATGTCGCCGAGGTAGGCGCCGGGGCGCACCGCGCGGATGCCGAGCCACATGCACCCGTAGGTGATGTCCACCAGCCGGCGCGCCTGGATCGACGGCTCCCCCACCAGGAACATGCGGCTGGTGTCGCCGTGGAACCCATCCTTGATCACGGTGACGTCGATGTTGACGATGTCGCCCGCCTTCAGCCGCTTGTTGCCCGGCACGCCGTGGCACACCACGTGGTTGACCGAGGTGCAGACCGACTTGGGGTAGGGCGGGTAGCCGGGCGGGGCGTAGTTGAGCGGCGCCGGCACCGTCCTCTGCTCGCGCACCATGTACTCGTGGCACAGGGCGTCCAGCTCTTCGGTGGTCACGCTCGCCTTGACGTGCGGCGTGATGAAGTCGAGCACTTCGCTGGCCAGGCGGCCGGCGACGCGCATCTTCTCGATGTCTTCGGCGGACTTGATGGTGACGGACATGGATCAGCGGGGCGCGCAGGGAACCGGCCCGACGGGAAACGGCCCCCGATGGTGCAAACGACGCCGGTGGCCCAAACGACCCGGGCGGCACGCGAATCCGGCGGTCGCGCCCCTCTGTTTGAACGCTGCGATCTTGCCCGCGAATGTTAGCACAGCTCGCTACGCGCTCCCCTGGGCGCCCCGCCTGGGCGCCCCGCCCGGGCACCCGGAGGGGACGGGGCCGGCCCGGGCGCGCCGCGCCCGGAACGACGGCGTTTGACGATCTATCAGCATATTTTGTCGCCCGCAGAGGCACGATGCTAGCTTTCCGAGGCTTACCGGTCCGCAACCCGGCCGGCCCGACCCGCCCATGCAAGAGTTCGTCGCGCGCTTCCGCCCGTTCTTCGTCTACGCCGCCGGGTTCAGCCTGGTCATCAACCTGCTGATGCTGATGCCCGCGCTGTTCATGCTGCAGGTCTACGACCGGGTCATCACCAGCCACAGCCGCGAGACGCTGGCGATGCTGTTCCTGCTGGTGACCGCCGCCCTGCTGTTCATGGCCTACCTGGACCTGATCCGCTCGCGCCTGCTGGCCGGGTCGGCGGTGGCGCTGGAGAAGCTGCTCGGGCCGCGGGTGCTGGGGTCGATGCTGCGCCGGGCGGCCGACCCGGGCCCCAGCGAGTCCGCGCACGGCCTGCGCGACGTCGCCACGATGCGTGCGTTTCTCACCGGCCCGGGGATCGTGGCGCTGTTCGACGCGCCGTGGGTGCCGATCTACGCGCTCATCATCTTGTTGTTCCACCCGCTGCTGGGCGCGGTTGCCGTGTGCGGCGCGCTGCTGCTGTTCGCGATGGCCTGGCTCAACGAGAAGCTGTCGCGCCAGCCGCTGGAAGCGATGCAGGTGGAGTCGCGCAAGGCCGGCCGCTATGTGGACCAGGGCGTGGGCAATGCCGAGGTGGCCGGCGCCCTGGGCATGGTGGACAACCTGGCGCGCGGCTGGCAGAAGCTGAGCCGGCGCGTTCTGACGTTCCAGCTCGAAGCGAGCCGGTCGGGAAGTCTGTTCTCGAGCGCCGGCAAGTTCCTGCGCCAGTTTCTGCAGGCGGTGATGCTCGCCGCGGGCGCGTGGCTGGTCATCGAGCAGCAGGCTACGAGCGGCGTGATGATCGCCGCCACGATCCTGCTCGGACGGGCGCTGGCCCCGGTCGAAGCGGCCATTGCCGGCTGGAAGGGCCTGGTCGATGCGCGCGCCGCCTACGGGCGCGTGAGCAAAGGCCTGAGCGCCGAAACACAGGGCGAGCCGCCGACCGCGTTGCCCGCTCCGCACGGTGCGCTTTCGGTCGAACGCGTGGTGTTCGCCTTCCGCGGACAGGACAGGCCGGTGATCAGGCAGGTGTCGTTCGGGCTCGCCCCCGGCGAAGCCCTGGCGATCGTGGGTCCCAGCGCGGCGGGCAAGTCCACGCTGGCGCGCGTGATCGTGGGCTTGTGGAGGCCGCTGTCCGGCGCCGTGCGCCTGGACGGCGCCGACATCGCGAGCTGGCCCCGCGACCGGCTCGGCCCCTACGTCGGCTATCTTCCGCAAGACGTCGAGCTGTTCGCCGGCACGGTGAGCGAGAACGTCGCGCGCATGGGCGAGATCGATTCGGCGGCCGTGATCGAAGCGGCCACCCGGGCCAATGCGCACGAGCTGATCCTGCGCCTGCCGAAGGGGTACGACACGCCGATCGGCGAGGGCGGCTCGTTCCTGTCGGCCGGGCAGCGGCAACGCATCGCGCTGGCGCGCGCGTTGTACGGCGATCCGAGGCTGGTAGTGCTGGACGAGCCGAACTCGAACCTGGACGCGGACGGCGAGGCGGCGCTCCTGGAAGCGGTGCGCAGGTTGAAAGCGGAACGCAGGACCGTGCTGGTGGTGACGCATCGCCCGCAGCTGCTCGCCGCCATGGACAAGGTCATGCTGCTGCGCGAGGGCGTGATCGAGAAGATGGGGCTGATGGCGGAAGTCATGGGCGGGGTGCGGTCCGTGCACTCGGAGATCGGACCGGCGCCCCTGGCGGCGAGAGGGTAGGCCGACCATGGCGGGCGCGCTCTCGAAGCTGTTGCTGCCGGGCGTGGACGTGGACAACGCCGAGGATCCGCGGCCGGTTGCGCGGGCCGGCCTGGTGGCCGTGGCGCTGCTGGTGCTCACGGTAAGCGCCTGGACGACGCTGGCGCCGATCGGCGGCGCGGCGATCGCGCCCGGCGTGGTCAAAGTGGACATGAACCGCAAGACGGTCCAGCACCAGGAGGGCGGTATCGTCGGCGAGATCCTGGTGCGCGATGGCGACAAGGTGAAGGCAGGTCAGCCCCTGCTCGTGCTGAAGGACGTGCGCGTGGACGCCAGCAACGAGCTGGTGCAGACGCAGCTCGACGCCGAGCTGGCCAAGGCCGCACGCCTCACCGCGGAGCAGGCGTGGGCCGCGGACATCTCCGTTGCGCCGGAGCTGAAGGCCCGGGCCGGCGACCCGCGCGTGGCGGAGATCGTTCAGCGCGAGAAGTCGCTGTTCCGCGCGCGGCGTTCGGCCTACGACAACCAGCTCGCCCTGATCAAGCGCGAGATCGCGGAGACGCAAGCCGAGATCCGGGCGCGGGACCGCCAGCTCGAGGCGGACGCGCAAGCGATCCGGCTGCAGCGCGAGGAGCTGGCCGCGAACGAAGGGCTGCTCGACCAGGGCTTCGTCAGCAAGACGCGGCTCATCACTTTGCAGCGCAGCGTCGCCGAGCTGGAGGGGCGGCACGGTGAAAGCGAGGCGGAGCGCTCGCGCGCGCGGCAGAAGGTGTCCGACCTCGAGCTGCGCGCCGAGAATCTGCGCAGCACCATGATGCAGGAGGCGGCCAGCGAGCTGCGCCAGACCACCGCGCAGATCTTCGACTTGCGCGAGCGGCTGCGCCCGACGCGCGACGCCGAGGAACGCCAGCGCATCACCGCGCCGATCGCCGGCGAAGTGGTGGCGCTGCGAGTCACCAGCGTGGGCGCCGTGATCGCCCCGCGCGAGCCGATCCTCGATCTCGTGCCCGAGAACGCGGACCTGGTCATCGAAGCGCGGCTACGGCCCGAGGACATCAGCTTCGTGCGCAGCGGCGCCCCCGCGGATGTGCGCCTGACGGCGTTCCGCCAACGCATCACGCCGACGGTGAAGGGCACGGTGACCTACGTGTCGGCCGATCGCCTGGAGGACAAGGAGGCGAAGCTGTCCTACTACGTCGCGCACGTGCGCGTCACGCCGCAGGCGCTGCGCGAAGCCGGCGACCTGCAGCTGCAGGCGGGGATGCCCGCCGAGGTGTTCATCCGCACCACCTCGCGCACCGCCCTGCAATACCTGCTCGATCCGATCAGCGGCTTCCTGCAGAAGTCGCTGCGCGAGCACTAAAGCTTGGCGGCGATCGCCTCGACCTCGCACAGATACGGCGGCAGGGTCAGCCCGGTGACGAACACCAGGGTCTGGGCGGGCCGCGTCTCGGCGAGATAGCGGCCGCGCACCTCGGCGTTCTTCTCGCGCTGGCTGCGGTCGGTGAGGAAGGTGGTCACCTTGACCAGATCCGCGATGCCCATGCCGGAGGCCTCGAGCACCGCCACGATGTTCTTCCAGCACCATTCGATCTGCTCGTCGAAGGTCTCCGGCACCGAGCCGTCGGGACGCGCGCCCAGCTGTCCCGATACGTACAGCCAGCGGGCATGGGGCGGCACCTCGACGCTGTGGCTGTACTTGGCCCCTGGCATCGGCGGCGCCACACTGCCGGGAGTGTTGCGGATCAATGGCATGATTTCCCTCCATCAACCGAGATGGCCTGAAACTTGTATGAGGGGGAGACGCGCTGCAGGAATGGCTCCCCGACCTGGGCTCGAACCAGGGACCTGCGGATTAACAGTCCGTCGCTCTACCGACTGAGCTATCGGGGAACTCGCGAAGCGGCGTATTCTAGCCTCCCCCACCGAGCGCGGTCAACGCGCCGGCCTCGAGAAAATGACACGCAGAACCAAAGCGTTGATTGTCGTCGGCGGGTTCGTCGCAGCGGTTCTGGCCACACCGTGGCTGGTGCCCGTGGCGCGCTTCATTCCGCTGATCGAGGCCGAAGCCAGCGCGCGCGTGGGCGAGCCGGTGAAGATCGCGTCGCTGCGCCTGTGGCTGGTGCCGCTGCCGCACGTGGTGGCCACCGGTATCTCCGCCGGAACGGCGCCGCTCGCGCGCATCGCGCGCGTCACCGTGCGTCCCAGCCTGCTGCATCTGTTCTCCGAAACGAAAGTCCTGCGCGAGATCCGGCTTGAGCAGGCAGTCCTGCAGCAGTCTCTGCTGGAGCGCCTGGGCAGTGTGCCGGCCTCTCGCGGCCCGGCCGCAGTGCGCATCGACCGCGTCGTGATCGACGACGGCGAGCTGCGGCTGCGCGGTGCGACGATCCGCGACCTCGACGGCGAGATCCGGCTGACCGCGGACGGGCGCCCGCGCGAGATCCGCGCCAGCAGCGAGCGCGGCCGGCTGAAGGTGGTAGCGCGGCCCGATGCGGGCGGCGCGCTGGCGCTGGAGATCGCGGCGCGCGCATGGACGCCGCCGGCCGGCCCGGCCATCCTGTTCGACCGCATCGACGCGACAGCGCTGCTGACGCGAAACGGCATCCAGAGCCGCGATTTCCGGGCCGCGCTCTACGGCGGGGCGGTGAGCGGCCCGCTCACGGTGAGCTGGAAGCCCGGCTGGACGATCTCGGGCGAAATGAAGGTCAAGGGCGTGGCGCTGCAGCCGCTCGCCGCTTTGTTCTTCACCCAGCACACCGTCAGCGGCAAGCTCAGCGGCGATCCGCGCTTCGCCGTGCGCGCGAGGCACACACCGGCGCTGCTGTCCAGCCTGGAGCTGGCTTCGGACTTCACCGTTCACGACGGTGTGCTGCACAACGTCGACCTGGTGGCCGTGGCCAGGAATCCTCTGGCGAAGCAGGAAGGGGACGCCGACAACCCCAGGCAAACGCGGTTCGACGAGCTGTCCGGGCATCTCACGGTGCGCCGCGGGGCCTATCACTTCAGCGCGCTGCAGGTGGCCTCGGGGCTGTTGCGCGCCACCGGCGACATCTCCATCGGCCGCGACCGGTCGCTCGACGGGCGCGTCGCCGCGGAGCTGCGCGGCACCGCTTCGCTGCTCACCGTGCCGCTGCAGGTGTCGGGCACGGTGCAGGACCCGCAGGTGCGGCCGACCAAGAGCGCGGTCGCCGGCGCGGTCGCCGGCTCGGTGCTGCTGCCCGGCATCGGCACCGCGATCGGGCTGAAAGCGAGTCAGCTCACCGACAAGCTGTTCGGCGGCAAGAAGCAGCCGGAGCAGGGCGGGAAGTAACTCTCGTCCTAGCGAATCACGCGCGCGACCGCGTCGGCGACGTAGTCGATGTTGCGTGAATTGAGCGCGGCGACGCAGATCCGGCCGGTGTCCACCGCGTACACCGCGAACTCCTCGCGCAGCCGTCGCACCTGATCCTTGGACAGGCCCGAGTAGGAGAACATGCCGCGCTGGCGGACGACGAAGGAGAAGTCCGCGTCCGGCACACGGGCCTGGATGCGCTCGACCAGCTGGTTGCGCATGTCGCGGATGCGCTCGCGCATCTGCGCCAGCTCCCCTTCCCAGCGGCCGCGCAGCGCGTCCGAGGCCAGCACCGTGGCGACGATCTTGCCGCCGTGGGTGGGCGGATTCGAGTAATTGGCGCGCACGATGCGCTTGAGCTGGCTCAACACCCGCCCGGCCTCCTCCTGCGTGGCGGCCACCACGCTCAGGGCGCCGACGCGCTCACCGTACAACGAGAACGACTTCGAGAAGGAGTTGGACACGAACAGCGGCATGCCTGCCTCCGCGAAGCGGCGCACCGGCTCGGCGTCCGCTTCGATGCCGTCGCCGAAACCCTGGTAGGCGATGTCCAGGAACGGGATCAGGCCGCGCGCATTCACCACCTCGATCACCTCGCCCCATTGGCTGCGCGTGATGTCCACCCCGGTGGGATTGTGGCAGCAGGCGTGCAGCACCACGATGGTCCCGGCGCGAAGCCCCCGCAGAGCGTCCAGCATGACGCCGAACCGCACGCCGTGGCTGCCGGTGTCGTAGTAGGGATAGCTGTTGACGGTGAAGCCCGCGCCCTCGAACAGGGCGCGGTGATTCTCCCAGCTCGGGTCGCTGATCCACACCTCGGCGCCGGCGTCGACGCGGCGCAGGAAATCGGCACCGACCTTGAGCCCGCCGGTGCCGCCGAGCGCCTGCACCGTCACCACCCGGTCCTGCGCACGCGCCGCGCTCTGCGCTCCGAACACCAGCGCCTGCACCGCACGGTCGTACTCGGGCAGGCCGTCGATCGGGAGGTAGCCGCGCGGCAGCGCGCTCTCGAGCAGTTGCCGCTCGGCCTCGCGCACGCAATCGAGCAGCGGGATCTTGCCGCTGTCGTCGTAGTAGATGCCGACGCCGAGGTTGACTTTTCCGGGGCGAGCATCGGCGTTGAAGGCCTCGGTGACGCCGAGGATCGGGTCGCGCGGCGCCAGTTCGACTGCGGCCAGGATGGAGGTCGTCATGGGCTGATATCGGGGTGCTGTGAGGCCACGACGTGATTCTAGCTTCACATCGCCGTCCCCGGCTGTGGGTTCTCAAATCGCGCCTTGAGGGCGCATTCGGCCGCACCGGGCGCGCATATGGCACAATTCGCGTTGCGCGACACCGCTCCGATGCCCGCTTCCGCTCGTACCGCTGCCAAGACCCCGGCTGCGACCGACGCTCTGACCTTTCCCGGCAGCCCCTTCCGGCTGCATCAGCCGTTCCAGCCGGCGGGCGATCAGCCCGAGGCGATCGACAAGCTGGTCGAGGGAATCCGCGACGGTCTGTCCTTCCAGACGCTGCTCGGCGTCACCGGCTCGGGCAAGACCTACACCATGGCCAACGTCATCGCGCGCCTGGGGCGGCCCGGCATCATCATGGCGCCCAACAAGACGCTGGCGGCGCAGCTGTACTCGGAGATGCGCGAGTTCTTCCCGGACAACGCCGTGGAGTACTTCGTCTCCTACTACGACTACTACCAACCCGAGGCCTACGTCCCGGCTCGCGACCTGTACATCGAGAAGGACTCGAGCATCAACGAGCACATCGAGCAGATGCGCCTGTCGGCCACCAAGTCGCTGCTGGAGCGGCCCGATACCGTGATCGTGGCTACCGTCTCCTGCATCTACGGCATCGGCGACCCGGTGGACTACCACAGCATGGTGCTGCACCTGCGTGCGAACGAGAAGATGCACCAGCGCGACATCATCCGGCGCCTGGCCGAGATGCAGTACGAGCGCAACGAGCTCGAGTTCCGGCGCGGCGTGTTTCGCGTGCGCGGCGATGTGCTGGATGTGTTCCCCGCCGAAAACTCGGAACTGGCGCTGCGCGTGAGCCTGTTCGACGACGAGGTCGAGCGCCTGACTCTGTTCGATCCGCTCACCGGCCAGATCCTGCACGACGTGCCGCGCTACACCATCTACCCCTCGAGTCACTACGTGACTCCCCGCGGCACGACGCTGCGCGCGGTCGAGGCGATCAAGGCCGAGCTGCGCAGCCGCAGCGCCTGGTTTCAGGCGCAGGGCAAGCTGCTCGAGGCGCAGCGCATCGAGCAGCGCACGCGCTTCGATCTGGAGATGTTGTGCGAGCTCGGGTTCTGCAAAGGCATCGAGAACTATTCGCGCCACCTGTCCGGCCGGCAGCAGGGCGAGCCGCCGCCGACCCTGATCGACTACCTGCCGGGGGACGCGATCATGATCATCGACGAGAGCCACGTCACCGTGCCGCAGATCGGCGGCATGTACCGCGGCGACCGCGCGCGCAAGGAGAACCTGGTCGACTACGGCTTCCGCCTGCCCTCGGCGCTGGACAACCGCCCGCTCACGTTCGAGGA
>Ga0187892_10005481_pt1 | contig 19908 bp, 8 predicted proteins | sample MA1701073metaG_FD_139345 | JGI IMG/M metagenome (GOLD analysis project Ga0187892, IMG submission 139345) | Bio-ooze microbial communities from a basaltic lava cave in the Kipuka Kanohina Cave System on the Island of Hawaii, USA - MA170107-3 metaG ...
ATGCAGTTTCATCCCACGACGCTGTATCTGGCCGGCGCCGCCCGGGCGCTCATTTCCGAAGCCGTACGCGGCGAGGGAGCCTACCTGGTGGACCGCTCCGGGCAAAGATTCATGCACGAGTACCACCCCGACGGTGAACTAGCCCCGCGCGACATCGTCAGCCGGGTGATCCACAATCATCTAGTCACGACGCGGTCTCCCTGCGTTTATGTGGACGTACGCCGCATCCGTGGCTTTCCCGAGCGTTTTCCCCATATTGCAAGGCTCTGCGCCAACTTTGCTATAGACATCACCAAGGACCTGATCCCCGTGCGGCCCAGCGCTCACTATTTGGTCGGCGGCGTCGAGGCTGCACTGGACGGTCCTACGTCCGTGGACGGCCTATTGTGCTGCGGCGAGGCCGCCAGCACCGGTGTGCACGGGGCCAACCGCATGGCCAGCAATTCGCTGCTGGAAGGATTGGTTTTTGGCCGACTTGCCGGCGAAACAGCCGGTCAACGGGCGAGTGCTTTTCCCCAGCCCGCGACGGTGCGCCGTATTCGCAATGACAACCCACCCTCGCCCCGAACGGCTCTCGATCTGCCGGACGTGGTTAGTTCTCTCCGCAGCCTGATGTGGCGCAACGTCGGAATCGTCCGCAGCGGTGATCGCCTGGAGGAAACCTGCGATATCCTGAGCTTCTGGGGGCACTACACGTTGGACAAGACGTTCGACGAGCCCAGCGGGTGGGAATTGCAGAACCAACTCATGCTGGGGCGGCTCGTGACCCTCTCCGCCCTCACGCGAACGCAATCTATCGGCGTGCATTACCGAACGGATGCATCCACTTGCGAGGAGGCCCAGCCTTATCATGTCTCGATCGCGCGAAAGCCGGACGGTACTACGCCGGAACGCGTGGCCCATAAATCTGCGTCTCCGCCCGATAATCATAACCGGCTGGCCCGTTAACAGAAAACGAATCGCCAATTCGCGACTACTGTCGGCACTAAATCCAATCGCCTCGACAGCCCCTTACGCTTGCAGCATCGCTCGGCGGTTGATAATCTGGCAATACGGCTTACGGGTTCATTGATGGGGAAAGCCGTAACAAAGGGGTTCACGAGAAACCGGAGGGGATTCATGGGGAAGGAGAATACGCTTCGCCACCGTAGCTTGGCACTTGTGGTGCCGCTAGCGGGCTTGATGATCTTAATTACGGGGCCGACCGTATCCACGGGTGCGATCCTGTTTGTCGATGCCTCCGCCCAAGGGGCCAATAACGGCACTTCGTGGGCCAATGCCTATACGGATCTTCAGGCCGCTTTGTCGCATGCCAGAACCACGGGCGAAGTCGAGGCCATTTGGGTGGCCGATGGAACGTACAAGCCGGCCGCTCCGGGCGGTGACCGCTCGATTTCCTTCGATCTAGTGAATGGCGTTGCCCTGTTTGGTGGATTTGCCGGCGGCGAAAACAGTCCCCGCCTGCGCCGGCCGCTTGTGAACCGCGCCATCCTCAGCGGCGACTTGAACGGCGACGATGATGAAGAGCCCGGCCCCAGCACCTGCTGTTTCTCGCACGGGAGCCCGAGTTGCGACATAACAGAGTGTGCCGAGGCGGTCTGCGCCGCCGATCCCTTTTGCTGTAAAGACTCCTGGGATCGCAGGTGCGTCCAGCGCACGCTGTGCCTTTGTGGCAGCTTATGCAGTTCGCAGTGCGATAACAGCTACCACGTCGTCCGGGCGCTGGGTGCGAATCAACAAACCGTCCTCAACGGATTCTTTGTTGTTGGTGGGAACGCCAACGGCGATGTCATCGCGACGAGTCGTGGAGGCGGAATGGTCGTGGACGGCGGGTCGCCGACGGTCGCCAATTGCCTTTTCTTTGATAACCACGCCGAAACCGCGACCGGGCCGGGTGGAATCGGCGGGGGATTGTTCAGCAATGCCGCTGTTCAGGTGGTTAATACGACTTTTGTCGGCAACACGGCCCGGCTGGGCGGCGCGGTTTTCAACGGCGCGGGCATGGCCGCCTTCACCAACTGCGTTTTTTCGGGGAATAATGCCACCGAGGGCGGGGCGATGCAAAACGTCGGAAGCAGCCCCGTCGTGACCAATGTGACGTTCAGCTTGAACACGGCCCGTACGGGCGGGGGCATGGCAAATTCATCGGGGTCCCGGCCTCGCATCACCAACAGCATTTTCTGGGGCAACAATGATTCCCACGGCAACGGCGAGTTTTCACAAATCAGCGTCGATATCAGCAGCGTCCCGATCGTCAATTACTGTAATGTCGAGGGACTGTTCGGGTCCTTCGGCGGCGTAGGGAATATCTCCGCTGATCCGCGGTTCGTCGCCGACGCGGGGGCGGACTTTCTGGTGGGGACGCCGGACGACGATCTTCGGCTTTCCGAGGGATCGCCGTGCATCGACGCGGGAAGCAACCAAGCCGCGCCATCGGATATCGCCGACCTCGACGGCGACGGCGATCGCGCCGAACGGCTGCCCCTTGACCGCGAAGGAAAGGCCCGGTTCTTTGACGATCCCCGCCGGCCCAATACCGGCCAGGGCGCACCGCCGCTGATTGACATCGGCGCCTTCGAGCTCGGCAGCGACTGCAATGAAAACGGCATCCTCGACGACGAAGACGTCGCCACCCATTTCAGCGAGGACTGCAACGACAACAGTATTCCCGACGAATGCGAAATCCGCCGGGACAGCTCCGCCCCTGGGGGGCCGTTCTATTGTTCGCTCGATTGCAACCGGGATTGCGACAACAACGGGATTCCCGACAACTGCCAGCCCGACGCCGACCGCGACGGGGTGATCAACGTCTGTGACCGATGTCCGGGCACGCCTATCGACGTTCCCGTGGATGACGATGGCTGCAGTCTACCGGGCGCTTGTTGCTTCGCCGTGGGGGCGTGCTTTGACGCCGTAGCGGATGTCAGTTGCAGGGCCATCAAGGGCCGGTTCCTGGGCTACGGTTTGACCTGTGATACCGACACGGATCACGACGGCGCCCTGGGCTGCGACGACGGTTGCCCCGCTGACCCATTCAAGTCGGCGCCGGGCGTTTGCGGATGCGGCGTGCCCGACGATGACACCGATGGGGATGGGCTGGCGGATTGCGTGGACCGTTGTCCCACGGACGACCCCGATGATTCCGACGGCGACGGGCTGTGCGACTCGGAGGACCCATGCCCCCTGGATACGTCGGGAGATACCGACGGGGACGGAGTGTGCGACTCCGAGGACCCCTGCCCACGGGACAACCCCGATGACCGAGACGGAGACGGCATCTGCACTTCGATGGACCTTTGCCCGGATGATCCCGAGAAAGGAGTGCCGGGGCTCTGCGGTTGCGGAGTGCCGGACGATGACACCGATGCCGACGGCGTCGTCGACTGCCTGGACGAATGCGCCGAAACCCCCCCGGGAATTCCCGTCGACGACGAAGGCTGCCCCGCCGTGGGCGCCTGCTGTTTTCGGGTGGGCGTTTGCGTGGACGACGCCGGCGCGAAAGACTGCCGGAGCGTCGGCGGCCGCTATCAGGGTCATCGCACTGATTGCGACGGCGGGTGCGCATCTTCGGGCGATATGGATCGCGACGGGGATCTTGACTTAGAGGACTTTGCTGCGTTTCTGGATTGCGTGCGCGGTCCGGCGGTGAATTCGCAGATTCGGTGCGATTTGGCCGATTTTGACGGCGACGAGCGGATCGATCTCATCGATATCGCCGCGTTTCAAAACGGGTTCACCGGGGCACAACGCTAGCCGGCGAAGGAGCCCATCTCGCGCTCCTCGGTGAGCGCGCCGTCCCAAACCGCGAGGGAATCGGACCATCACTCCCGAAGGCCGGCCGTCGCCAGGACGGAACGATCCTTGGGTGTCAACGTCGTGCACCACACTTGGAGCCGCACCGGAATCACCGGCTCGCGGCGCGTGTGATCTGTGGCCACCATGCCCCCGGTCCCGTAAACCAGATCGAGAACGCCGTCACCGTTGACGTCACCCATGGTAACGCCCCAATGGGTCGATAGGCCCGTGTCCGGCAGCTTCGTGCCGCGCAGGTATCGCCAGCCGCCGCGCCCATCACCCTGGAGAACGAACAGGCCGTAAACATAGCCTACTTCATGCGTGAGCCGCCCCGAGACCAGAAGGTCAAGGCTGCCGTCCTGGTTGATATCACCCAAGGCGACGCCCACGGCACCCCCCTGCATCTCCGGAAAGACATCGGGCGTATCCTTCCACGAGCCGTCGGCTTGTTGCAAAAATACCTCCGGGCCGTCAATCCAATTGGCAACCGCGATATCCGTTCGTCCGTCGCCGTTGACATCCCCCACGGTGATGCCCGAGAACAAACCCTGGGTCATCGGCGACGGAAGCCCTTTGGAGCTTTGCGTCCAATTGCCCGTGCCATCGCCCAGCCAGACACGCGGGCCTTCCGACGCGGAGGCAACAACGTCCAGCCGGCGATCTTGGTTCACATCGCGCAGCGAAATGCGATTGCCCCATCCCTCGGAAGGCAGCGTACTTTCTGTTTGCAAAGTCCAATTCGACCCGCTTCCGTCGCCGAGGTACAGGCTGATCCCGCCTTGATCCTGGGCAATGGCCACAATGTCCAGGTAGCCATCCCCATTGACGTCACCCACGTCGAGGTCTTCCGACCCGACGAAATCTTCAGCTACGGACCCTGTGGTTGCCGTGCGGTGAAGGGACTTCGTTACCATCCGCCACTGCCCCGTCCCATCGCCCAAGTAAACAAAAATACCTTGGCAATGGTCGGCCACCGCCAAATCGGGAAAGCCATCGCGGTTTAGATCCGCCACGGAGATTCCACCGCCACAAGAAGCCATGCCGGGTGTGAGGCCTGTCGAGGATTCGGTCCATGTACCGTTCCCGTGACCTAACCAGAGCCGGGGGCCCTTGCCAAGCCGCGGGATGGCCGCCAAATCCAGGAAGCCGTCGCCATTGACGTCGGCCAGCACGGGATCGCATTTCCACATCCCGCTAGTGGGCAACCCTTCGGCACAGAGCGAGAAGGTCATCGGCGGCGGCGCGATGTCCGTGCCGGGCGTAACCACCGGCGGCTTCTCCTGCACGCCTGGTCGGGCGTCCGCGATACCGGGCGGTCGGCCCTGCGGCGTTCTTTGCGGCTCATTGCATCCAGCCATGCAAATCAAGAGTCCCGGCCAGCCTAGAACGAACCTGCGCGGACTCATCGAAATCTCCTTTTTCATTGCCCTTATTTCCATTTCAAGTCACGATACCATTGATCATTGTAGAGCACCCACCGTTCGACGATGGTTGCATCCCTGGCGGCAAGTTTCTCCATGCTCTTATCGGTCACCTTATGACGATAGGCCACGCGTACTTGCCCAAGATTACCGATGACTTCGACCCAATGCACCTTATGGTCCAGATACTCAAAAAGCCCCTCGGCCTCCGCGAACATCTCCAGGGTAACGTCGCCGTGATCCCTTGGATCGGTGAACTCATACATAGCCGACCAATCCCCGGCCCTCCGGGCACGCCACGAGCCTTCAAAACGTTCCCATAATCTCGGCTCCGCGGCCAGATCGCGATAGGAAGGCGGCTCGGGATAGGATTCAAGTTGGTTCTTTGGCACGGGGTACCATTGGTCGTCGGTCAAACGCCATTTCTGCACCATTTTCGTGTCGCGCGGCGGAAGGCCCGGAAAACGTCGGATGGAGGTCACATAATCGAGTTCCACCCATCCCATTTCACCGTCACTTGCCACGCGTTCAATCTTGAAGGAGTGAATCTGAAAGGGTTCCTTTTCCTTCGACCAATTCTTGAATTCGTCCCGGACTAGGGATGCGCGAGCCTCCGGCTCGTACTCGAGATCGAAAACGGAATCCCAATCCTCGGCCACCTTGGCGGTCCAGTAGCGTTGCGCGGCCGCTTCGAGCGAGGCGGGAGCCGGTTCCTCCGGTCTTGTTCGTTCAAGGCCGGTTACCACGCCCGAGTGTCGCCCGCCGACACAAGCCCCGAAAATCAATAAGCCGCTTATTGCAAACCGTGCTGTTCTTGACATTGAATCAAGCCCCATCATCAACTGTTACGGGCACTTCAACCAGAGCGAGACCGAATCTCGCCGAAGATTCCTTGGTAGTGTCCCGTTTGGGCCATGCCACTCCCCTGCCAATGTAGGTCGATTGCTCCCCGGCGGAACTTCGATGCGTATATCGGCTTTTTCTCGACCCTTCCAGCGTTTCCCGGAACATCCTATCGGAAAGGGGGAACTTCGTCGAATGCCACGCAGTAGTACTAAGAGCTTAGATCAGCTCTGCGCGGCACGGCTTTTGGCCCGACCCAGTGGCGTGGCTGCCCGCGGAGCGGCCATGCCAAGATTCTCGAGGAGATTTGCTTATCACTGGCGGATCGTGGCTGCAGACCAAAAAGAAGGTAGGGCCCACCCCGTGGCAAGCCCTACCTCTTTGGAGGCTATCGCAACCGACCTTAACGGTCGTTCGCTAACTTAACGCGTCAAGCGTCGTTACCGACCCGCACGACCCTTCATGCCTGCGCCGCCGAGACCGGCCGCGGCAAGACCCTGGGCCTCATCCGACCCCGGGATGATGTCGTATAGGATCGTTGCAGCTCGCTCACCCTGGCCAACCATGGTGAGTGCACTGCACGTGAAGCCCAGTCCAAACGGCGTGCCGAATGCCGCCTGCTTGATCTGCAGACCCAGCAGAGCATGCCTCTCCGCCAACGGACAGGCCGCGATATTGCTGGCAATGCCCTCAACACGGGCCTTGCCCTTGACCGTCCCAAGCACGTCGATCGTGAAGTGGTTGGGAGCCGGATAATTGCTGGCCAGCGTCTGGTCCCAGCACTCGATGCACTTCTCCGTGCCGGAGAAACGGACCTCGTCCTCGTTCCAAATGGCGAAGACGGCCTTGGTCTTGGGCGGTCCTTCCGTCTCCTGGCGGAGATCCGCCGACACCGGATGCAGTGTGATATCCGTGTCGAAGAAAGCCCCTCTCGGAGAGGAGGCATAGAAATCGAACACCAACCGCTCGAACGCGATGTCGTATTCCATTCCGTCGAGATTGATCACGCCGGCCGTGCCGACGAAATCGCCGTTGCCGGGACCACCCGGGACCTCGACCACCGCCGCGTTGTAGGTGTTGTACTCGGCGGCCGTAGCGCGAATGTAATCGACAAGGATGGCGTCGCCCTTCAGGTGGTTCCACCGGATCTGAACGTTCTGGCCGTTATTGACGTCGTTCTTCACCGCGAACGCAATGACAAAACCTCGCAGGACACGGGTCAGCCCCCTGGGATCATCCGGATTCGGCCGGCCCGGCGGATCACCGGGATCCAACTCCGTGAACGGCTGGCACCCGGCCGGAAAGCCAGTGAACGCCGAAAAATAGGTCGGCTGGTTGGCGGTCAGGGGGATTTCGCAGTCCACCCAGTTCCAGCCCGGATGCGCCCGCTCGGCGATGCACTCGGGAAACGAATGGCAGAGATCGCCGTAGATAAACTCGCAAACCGGCTCGCAGACCTCATCCAGCGGCGGATCGCCGTTGACGAAGTAGAACTGCACGTTCACGTCCTGCGGATAATCATTGCTGAGGTCCAGGAACGTGTCCTGGCTGATCTCCCACTCCGGATCCTCTCCCGGTTCCTCTTCGAGCGTCCACTTGATCTCCACCTTGGAGTAGATCAGGAGACTGCCCTTCTTGCTCACGCTGATGCGATTATCAGCCGAAGCGCTGGTGACCAACGCACCCAAGGCGGCCACCATCGAACCTATGACAAAGCATTTACGCATTACTCGCTCCTTTGAACTTCTTACGTCTTGACTCATTGAATGAGTCCTCTCACCACTTCTCCCCATTCGCGGGTTCATCCGCTTCGGCGAACTTTCGTCACTGAAGCCTCCGGTGGTCGGCGAGCGATTCGAACTTCACCCCTATCGCCCCCGCCCAAACCCGCGTTCCCCATTTTAGCGACCCGTCCGACCCGTCTTCACCGGCTTCGGCGTGCCGATGCCCGCGGAGCCCGTCAGGCCCTGAGCCTCATCCGAGCCGCCGACCAGATCGTACATGATGGTCGCGTTCTTCTCGCCTTGACCGACCAGCGTAATGGCGCTCGTCGCAAAGCCGTCCGGGATATCCCGGCACTCCGTGATGTCGAGGCCTGCGGTGGCTTCGTCGTCTTCGTTGCAGAACACCATCTCCTTGATCGACACACCCAGCAGCGCTGCGTCCACCGCCAGCGGGCAGGCCGGGATGTTGCTGGCAATGCCCTCGATGCGGGCCTTGCCCTTGTCGGTCCCGAGGGTCGAGAGCAGCAGGTGGTTCGGAGCCGGGTAGCGGCTGGCCAGGGTCTGGTTCCAGCACTCCACGCAGATCTCCGTACCCGAGAAGCGGATCTCGTTCTCGTTCCAGATGTCAAACTTGGCCTTCGTCTTGATCGGGCCATTGGTCTCCTGACGCAGGTCGGCGGAGATCGGGTGCAGGGTGATGTCGGTGTCGACAATCACCAGCACGTCCTCGCTGCTCAGGGCGATCGAGCCGCTGGCATAGAAATCCAACAGCAACCGGGCAAAGGCCGAGTCATACTCGACACCGTTGAGATTGATCACGCCGGCCGTGCCGACGAAGTCGCCGTTGGCCGGCCCACCCGGCCTCTCGACAACTGCCGCCGCATAGGCGTTGTATTCCGCCGCCGTGGCCAGGAAGAAGTTCACGATGGCCGCGTCACCGAGCAGGTGATTCCAGCGAATCTGACGGTTCTGGCCATCCTCCGGGTCGTTCTTGACGGCCCAGGCGTAGGCAAAACCGCGGAGTACGCGACCCAGCCTCGGGTTGTCCGGGTCAGGGCGCCCCGGCGGGAAGCCGGGATCCAATTCGGTGAACGGCTGGCAGCCGGCGCCGCCCAACCGATTGCCCGTCAGCATTTCCAGGAAAGTCGGCTGATTGGCCGTCAAGAGGATTTCGCAGTCGACCCAGTTCCAACCTGTATGGGCTCGCTCGACGATGCACTCTTCCGGGCAGCGTCCGCCGATCAATGGGCACATCGGGTCGCAGACCTCATCCAGCGGCGGATCGCCGTTGACGAAGTAGAACTGCACCTTGACATCCTCCGGATAGTCGTTGCCGATATCCAGGATGGTGTCCTGAATAGGCACGAACACTTCCGGGGCAACTTGAAGCCACTTGAGCTCGACCTTGGAGTAGATCAAGAGGCTACCTTTCTTGCTCGCGCTGATGCGGTTATCAGCCAGAGCGCTGCCGGCCGTCATAGCACAGACCCCGGCAATCAAAGAACCTAGTGCAACTTTTCGTACCATTCCTAACTCCTTCTTTTCACTCATACGTGTAATGAAACTCATTTCGATTTCTATCCCTCCCGTCGAGGCTTCATCCTTCCGTGGAGTCTTCAAACACCCGTCCCAGCCTCGGCGGGACCCCAAGATGCCACTTGTCCTCTCTACCTCGTCCTCCCCTCCTTTCTCGTCGTTCGCAGTCCGCGCTTGTTTCGTATCGTTCGCCGGCTTGCAGCAAACACTCCGGCTCTATTCAACGAAACTTCAACGCTTTGAGCGTAAGCTACGCTGAGCCCGACACTCATTGCGCCGTTCCTTGAGCTTCGGCGAAGTTGTAGCCGCGGGACCCGACACGCCTTGGCACTCAGACAGGCCTCGGCGAAGGGGGTTGCGCGGCGTCCAACTTCAACCGTTTGTTCGCTTTCAAATCCTCCACTTCACCCCGGCCCGACAATATCAAGGCCGCAGAGTGATGAGAAGATCCATTTTTCACGGAGCAAACCTCTCCGATAAACCCACTCTTTACCATATTCCGCAACCGGATTCAAGAGAATTTCTTCCCATCCGAGCCTATTTTTACGCCCCCTGCAAATCTCAAACGTCCCAGATTAACTGAATTCCCAATTATGACCGTCGGTTACGCCCGAAAACTCGAATACCAGACCACCTAATGACCAAGAAACGTGCCATGAGGCCCTGTCCGTAAGACCCATCAGATTACCCAAATTTCAACCTCCCGCTTCCTAGGGATTACGCAGGTCCTTTGCACCGACCCACAATGTCAGGTCCGTGTCAATGAACACCGAAATCGGCCCAGCCGGACTCAGGAACTGCGTTCCTGAAGCGAAGAACGGCAACAGCAGACGCGCCGGAAGGGCGTCGTACTCCACGCCATTCATGTCTAGGCGGCCAAACGGCGGATCGAGCAAGGTGCCATCGGCTGCTCCGGCGAGCGCTTGCGAGGCCCAGGGGTGATAGTCCCACGCGGACATATCCTGGTAATTCACAATGACTGCTTCCCCGGTCAGGTGGTTCCAGCGAACCTCCTGGTTGTCCACGTTGACGGCCCAGGCCAGCACGTAACCGCGCAAAACACGGCCGCCGAGATTTCGCGGATCGGTATCGGGCCGGCCCGGGGGATCGCCGGGATCCAGAATCGTAAAGGGCGAAACGGTCCGCGGAGCACCCGTCAAGGCGGACCAGTACACCGGTTGGTTCGCGGTTAAGGTGATCAGCACGTCCACCCAATTGCAGCCCATGTGGCCGCGCTCGACGATCATCGGCGGTTGCCCCATCTGCACGGGTTCGGCTTCCTGATCGCCGTTTACGAAATAGAGCTGCACCATCACGTCGTCGTTGAAGTCGTTAACCAGCGTGACAAACGTATCTTGAATGAGCCGCCCGTTGGCGTCCCATTTGACTTCCACTTTCGGGTAGATCAGCAGACTGCCCTTCTCGGTCTCGCTACCCCGGGCAGCGAAGCGATCGATGCGTCCGGGAACGGTCGCCGCAGCAAGCGGGCCCAACGAAGCCGCGGGTGGGCCATCCGGAACTCCCTGGTTCCGATCCACTTGGACGGCACTGACCGGCTGATAAATAATGGTGCCAGCCTCGGCGCCCGTGCCGATCAGTGTTTGCCCGGCGAGGTCCACGCCGTCGCGTCCAAAGTTGACGATCTTGGCGGCCACACCCAGCAGCGGCGCCGTGATACTGGCCGGCCCGCACACATTGGCGCTGGCCACGCCGTCGATGCGAGCCGTGGCTCGCGGGGTATTAATCGCCGCTAACAGGAAGTGGTTGGGAATGCCCGGCCGAGTGTACTGGCTCAACAACGTCTGGTCCCAGGAGACGATGCATCGCTCGGTTCCCCCGAAACGACGCTCGTCTTGGTTCCAGATATCGAACACGGCCTTGGTCACCGGGCAGCGATGAACGACGCTGATGCAAACGGTGGCCTCGCAAGGCGACGAAGTGATGGCCGCGGAAAAGCCCGGCGGAGCGCACACCGGCGTCACGATGCCGTGGGCGGTGGATTCGTTTTCGTAGCATTCGCGGCGATTGTCGGGGGCATCCTGGCCGGCGAAGCTCTCCCATTGATCTTCATCCGCCACGACGATCTGACACGTCGCCGCGGCCATCGCCCGCGGGCCCAGGTTGCCCGTCAGGCGACACGTATCGCCCACGGCGTCGCAACCGGGATCGTTGCAAAGCTGACACGGTCCCACGGACAGCCCGGCGGCTCTTGCGTCGGCTACGAGCTGTTGGTCACATAACGAAACGGCGGTGAGAGGGAGATCGCCCGTGTTCCGTGCCGTGAAGGTGTAAATCAACCTCACCGGGAATGGAGGGTTGCTCAGGTTGACGGCCGGCGCGCTGGCCACGTCCACGGTGCCGTCGTTGGCGAGGTCCACGGCCACGGTTTTGTTGCACTCGAGTCTGGGGATCAATACGTCGACACTGGCCGAGTCGCGCTCCAGCCCGCAGGCGGCTTTTTCCGGCGGAGCGCAGATTTCCGTGAAGCCTTCGGCGGTGACTTCGTTCGTGCAATCCGGCACGACCCCCATGACGCTGAAATCGGGCGGAACACGAACATCAAAAGTGACGATGAGCCGCTCGCCCGGAGCGATCCAAGGAGCGCTCGGCCGGCTCCCGAGCGTAAAGCAGTGCCTCCCGCCATTGGCCGAGAATTGGCTGAAATCGTTGGTCACGTCGGTTCCCTCCAGCGTGGCATGAACGGTGCTCACGGGGCAAATCCAGTCGCCGCAGGAAAGCAAATCCGTCAAGCAGACACGCGGGATCTTCACTCGGTCGTCAATGTTGGTCACCGTGACGGCAAAGCGAACGAACGCCCCGGGCATCGCTTCCAAAGCGGGCGTGGGTTGACCCACCGGCGCGCCGGTCGCGCAGCCCGTGACGCAGCTCGCCGTCTTATCCACGGTGAACTCGCAAGGACCCGGAACTTGGATGCGGGCAAGACAATTCGTGTTATCGGCCGGGATCAAGGCGTCGCCCGGCGTGCACACCAGGCCTGCTCCGGGAACGGCGCTGCCCGAGACGATCGCCTTATTGGTATAGGATCCGTCCGCCACGCCATCGCAAGCGTCCAGGTCGCGCATGGCATCCGCTTTTTCCACGCGAACGTCACAGAGCCACTCGGCCGTTCCTCCCGCGGGGATGGTCTTGGATCCGCCGATCTCGCAGTTGGCCGGGTCAATGATGGATACTCCGGGCGTCGTGCTCGCACAGGAGAAGAGGGTCGGATCATCGACGGTGACATCTAGCGACACCTCCCCGGTATTGGCCGCCCGAACGCGCAGCCGCAGAAGGACCGGGAACACTTTGTCGCCCAGGTCCGCATCGCTACCGAAAGTACTGAAAGGCGGGTTGGGCTCGCAGTCGCCGTCTGAATCCCATTGGAAAGCCCATTGCTTGCTCTCGCACCGCAGGGCCGGACGCAGGATGTCAATCGTCGAATCCTCGTTATCGCGGCAGCAGAACTGTGGCACGCCGCTCTTGCAGGTCGGTGCCCCGTCCACGATGACGGAATTGACCGAGCTGATCTCGGGATTGGCCGTTAGCGGCACGCGGGCGTCAAAGGTGATGGTCAGCGCCTGCCCCGCATCGAGGCCGGAAAGGCCGCAGTCGGCCGGATTCCACTCGAAGCACGTCCCGTTGACATTGAAGCCGGGTGGCACCGGACACGATAGATCACCGACGCGGAAACGAACCTTACCCTCGAAAAGGATCTGCGCGGGCTGGCCGCCGAGTGTGTCGCATATCCGCAAACGGCAGATGGACCCGATGGAATCGGTATTGCGAATGTCAACCTGGAACTGAACGCACGAACCAGGAGCCACCGGCAACGGATCGCGCAGCTCGCCAAACCCGATTTGATCTTCACAATTCAGGCAGCGCGCATCCTTGGTGACGGAAATCTGGCACTCCGGCGCCAGGCAAACGGCGGTCAAACACTTCTTGTCGTTGGCCACGTTGATGTCCGCTCCGAAGTCGCAGAGCATTTGCGTATCGACGACTGCCTGGGCACGCGATTCATTGGTGTGGCAATTGGCGTCGCCGTCCGGATCGCGCCCGGCGAAGTTCTCCCACGCGTCGCGGCTGGGCACCGTGATCCGGCACGTCCGCTGGGCGCTGGCTCCCGGCCCTAGGGACCCGATGATCGCGCACGCGTCGTTGGCTCCATCGCACCCGGGGTCGTTGCATAGATCGCACGGCCCCACGGTCAGCCCCGCGGCCCGCGCGTGGGCCACCAGCGCCGGGTCGCAAAGCTGCACGCTTGCTTGCGGCGTCTGGCCCGTATTGGTCACCGTCCAGCGATATTCCAAGCGGAACGGGAACGGCGTGTCGCAACGGAGTAAGAGAGCGGATGTGAAGTCGGTGTCCAAACGCCCGTCGCCGTTGAAGTCCGCGGCCACTTCTTTCTCGCACTCGATGGAAGACAACAACACGTCGAACTCCGCACGGCTGCTGTCCAAACCGCAAAACGCATCCGCGACCTTTTGCGGCCGGCAGACTTGCGAGTAGGCCTCGACCCGGACGTCATTGACGCAATCCGGATTGTCCAAGGTCTCATGCTCGGCGGGCACTTGCGTATCGAAGGTGATGGTCAGGGATTCGCCCGGGGCGATCCACGGCGCTGCCGGCCGGCACGAGGCGAAGGTGTAACACTCGGGGCCGCCGGCGAGCGAAGTCTCGAACAAGGGGCAAATGCAGGCGGTCACATCCGTGCCGGCCAAACTCGCCCGGCATGAGTCTTCAACAAACCACAGACCGCAACTCAACTCGTCGACGATGCAGACCCGCGGAATCTTGGTGAATTCTTCGATGTTGGCGATTCGAATACGGAACCGCTGCGACGAACCCGGCAGGACGTCAATATCAAACGCGTAGGCCGAGTCGGGATCGTCGCCGCACTTGACCTGTTTGGTCACGTCGATTTCGCAGGGCGGGGGGACGCGGATCGACGCGGAGCAATCCTCGTCTTCCTCCTGACCTTCGATGACAACGTCATCGGGAGGACAGATATTGGTGTCCGCGCGAACCAACCGCCCGAAGACGCGGGCGCGGTTGTCGTAAAAGCCGTCAACAACGCCATCGCAGGCGTCCAGGGCGCGCATGGCCTCCGCCGTGTCCACGCGGAGGTTACAGAACCACTCCGCGGTCAGGCCTAGGCCGAGCAGCTTCGCCGTGCCCAATTCGCAGGCCGGCGGCGACAGGAACTCCGCCCCGGGCGTCGTGTTGACGCAATTCAGCAGCGTCGGGTCTTCCGGCGTCACCTCGAGAGGCACTTGGCCTGTGTTCTGGGCGCGGATCCGCAGCCTCAACAACACCGGAAACACTTTGTCACGAAGATCGATGTCGCTGCTGAAAGCGCTGTATGGGGCCTCGGGCTCGCAATCGGCATCCGAATCCCACTGGAAAGCCCACTCTTTGCTGAGGCACACCAAAGACGGCTCTAGAATATCCACGGCCGCGCTGTCGTTGTCCGCGCAAGTAAAGCCGGTTTCGCAATTCACGCGGGGATCGGAAGCGCCGTCCACGGCAACGGAATTGTTCACCGGACCGCAAGGTGGCGGCGCGTTCTCGGGAATCGTGGCGTTGAACGTGATGGTCAACACCTCGCCGGGCTCGAGGGCGTCGAACCCGCAAGTGCCCGGTACCCAGTCGCACGGCGCCCCGTTCACGTTAAAACACGCTGGTACAGGACACTCCGTCGCTCCGACGCGGAAAGCAACGCTTCCATCAAAGGCAATGCAGGCCGGCTGATCGGCCAGGGTGTCGCTGATCCGCAGGCGGCACATGGGAATGTCTTCGCTGATGTTGGCGATGTTGACCTCGAACTCCACGCAGCCCTCGCGGGCCGTCAGCAGCAAATCCTTGGCGTCGCCGATGGGGTTCTTGTCGTCGCAATTGTCCAGGCACCGAACTTGTTTGGTGACTTCGATATCACACACCGGATGGCAGACCGTGGCAAAGGAATCGTCCGTAATCGGGCCATCGGGGCAGGCTCCCTGCAGGTTGGTGGCGGAAGCGCTGACCGATGTACAGTTTCGGTAGCACAGAACATCGGGCTTGCCCGTCTCGGTGAGCGCCCGACACGATTCGCGGTTGTCATCGGCGCGGGTAAACGCTCGCAAGGCCGCCTCGGTCTGAAAGCGCACGATGCAACTGGTCTGGAACGTGGAGTTGGCGGGGACGGTCGGAGTGAGGTCCGCTTGAGGCGGGACATTGCAAATAGGGCAGCTTACGAAACTGATTTGGCCCGGCAATTGCGCGGCAATCGCCGCCACGTCCATACAAAGCGGATCGCTGAAGGTTATCTCCTCGTCGACTTCGCCCGTATTCTGCACGCTAAAGCGGTATTCGATATCCCGCGGCGCGGAGAGCACATCCAGCCGGTCAAGTTCGGATTCGAACGGGCCCGGCGGTCCGAGCAGCCGGACTTCCTTGGTCAATTCGATGCCGCGGCATTGAATTTCGCTTTCGACCACGTTGTCATCTTCGCCCCGAGGGGCCAGCTCTCGAAGCGTATCCCGTATGCCGGCCTCATCGAACACCGTAGCCACGAACTCGTCGCGTACGTCGCCTATGCCATCCATCAGGCCGCAGGGGCTATCCACACACTGCGAGGTCACGCAGATCCCGCCTTGGCATAGCTGTTGAGGTGGACATGACGGAAGCTGGTTACAACACATCGCGCTTTCGCAGTGTTCTTCTTCCGCATCGGCGGTACCTTCTGGCTGTTGGATGACCGCGGGGGACGGCGGCAAGATGGGATCCTCGGGCACGGATAATGTTGCTTCCACCGTCACGGCGTTGGTTACGTCGATGAGCTGGTCACAGAACTGGGCGCTTTCCTCCACGGAACTGACCTTGGCCCGGAACGTGAAAACCAGTCGCTCGCCCGGCCCCCGATCGCAGTTATTCGCCGCCTGCAGCGTGCCTCCATCCACGGGGAAGCTTTCGATTTCGTTTAGGGCGTTTTCGAAATGCAAGCAGAAATCGGCCGGAACGCCGGGCGGTGAGATTTGGATTGCGCAAGCGCCCTCCACGACATCAACTGTGGCTCTCCCGGAAAGAACGTCGGTAATCAAGATGTCCAGGGCGCGATTGCCCCAGTTCTGCACGGCGATCCGGAATTCCACGGTGGACCCCGGGAGCACTTCCTGTGAGCGGACAAACGGCAGGCCGGGAACATCCACACAGCGAAGCTCCTTAATCACCTCGATGTCGGGCACGGGAAAGGCGGCGTCCAGAACAACACCCTCTTCCGCGCCACCGCCCAGTCCTTGATCGTCGAACGAGTCCGCCAGAAACGTAAAACGGATGCACTCGGGACTGTCGGCGTTGTTGGGCAGCAGGTCGACGTTGCGAATGACGATCTCCACGTCCGAATCCACGCCGACGTCCAGGCGGTTGACCATGCCGTCGCCGTTGGCGTCCAAGAAGAGTAATCCTTGGTCCAATGGGTTGCCCGGCGGGTCCGTCAAATCCTCGAAGTAGATGAACCGGCGGATCGTGCGGAGAACCCCTTCGTCATCGGGAATCAACTGCGGATCGCCATCCCCGTCCCCGTCGCGGTCGGGATCGATTGCATACGCCCCGAACGGAATGGAATTGGGCCGCTCACCAACCACGACTCGGGCATCGTGAATTCCGTCACCGTCGGGGTCCAAAGCGAAGATATAAACGTCGGCGACAGTGGTGGGAGCTTCGGACACCATCCCGATCTCGGTTTGCGTGCACCGGTTGCCGTCGCCGTCCACGTCGAATGCGATCGGTTGGGTTCCCTCGATGGTGTCCAGGGCACCGGGGGCGCTGATGTCCATTGCCAGGAAGTACGCGCCCTCACCGCCATAGGCCCGCGGGTTGTAGGAAGCGAAGACTCGGCCGATGTTAAAGCCCGTGGGAACAAAGGTCGTCCCGTCCACGCCCGGAGGATCACCGAACCCCGTCGCCCCCGCCCGGTTGACCGCGGCGAAAGGAAAATTGTCCCGAGTGACGAAGACGCCACGCGTTAACACCGCCCCTGCTTTGATGGCCCCATAATCGGGATCGACGCCATTCAAGGCAGGATCGGCGATAAAGTACTCCTGTGGATCAGCGGCGAACGCGATGAATTCGCAAATCTCACCGTCGGGCACAAACCCTTTAGCTGTAAACGGGGATAGCGGCACCGCTCCGGCAGGACAGGGACCAGGTCCGACCTGTGACGTGAGCGACGTGCAATAAACCGGCCCCGGCGGTCCGCCGCGCGCGGCGGCCCCAAAAACCAGCAGCGCGATGCTCTTCCCGCAAACCGCTCCAAGACCCCTACGCGACACCCCTTGGCACATGGGACCCTCCATACCGGCGTCATTCGCAGATCATTCGTCCCCCGTGTGGCTCATCCGGGGTAGTACTGCTCGCATTGCTCGCCGGTTTTGTCGCCCTCCAAGCCGGTCGCGATGGCCGGCCCCCCACCCGGACCGCGCCCGGTTTCCGGCATTGAAGCCCATCGTAAGTGCGTCGAAATGCCCATGCAATCCGCGACCTTTGAGTAGGTACAAAGGACCAGAAGTTTGATTCTCCATTTCTCCAAGCAGGTTTGGAGAAAGCGAACGACTTCAATAGCGTCCTCGCCAGCAGACGGGGTCGCTTGAACACGTCATTCACATCATCTCCCAGAAGCGTCCCCGAACTGCGAAACGCCATTTCGAAACAAGGCGACAATCCAAAAGAGATTCTCGCCGATTCTCGCGTCCATACCTGCCGCGCCCCCTTCCCTCGCACAGCGGTACGAAAGAAAGGAGCGGATCTTGGCTCACAACCCATGCTTCCCATATTACCTCATCAGAGATGCTTTATAACATAAATCTTATAGGCTATGCAATGGACATTAAGTGAAAACAGGAATAATGGGTCGAGGTGATAAGGTATTCTGGGTGAGTCCGATAAATTAGGACGCGTGTATATCATGGGGGCCACGGCCGGGCGATGCCTAACTATAACTAATGCGGCGCAAATCCAAAAAAAGCTGCGCCAGGCGTCAGCGCTTAACAAGGCGTGTGGCCCGGTTTTCAACGGGTGTTTTCCCCTTACAAAGGGGTGTGCCGCACGGGGACTTTGCAAACGGACCGTTAGGGCTCTTCCTCTTCCGGTTGAGAACCCTTGCCCTTGTCTTCTTCCGGCACCCCGCGGTCTTGTCCAGGGCGCGGCGGCCGTGGCGCCGGGCCTCTTCGACCGGATGCGCTGGATGGCGCGGGCGATGCATCCTGTGACGGAGTCTCTCCGTCCCGGGGCGGTTCGGCCATTTTTTGAATTGTGGCGACGGAAGCGATAACCTGTTGCGCGAGTTGTTCGGGGGGAACTGAACCGGATCGAATCTGCCCGACGAGCATTTCGTACGATGCCACCACCGTAGGAAGCGTAGGTACGATCACGTCGATCGCCGCGTATTCCATCCGCAAGTTATCGTCGACGCGGACGAAGCGAACTTTGAGCAATTCCTCGGATATCGGCGGCATGCCCGCAGGCTGTGCGACCTTGCCGACGACTTCATCCTCGCCTGCCACGGAAAACGACTGGACCTGGAGAGTCAACATCTGCTCGGGTCGCAGCATTTCCAGGGTTTTTCTTAACTCCGCCGCCTGCCCCGGCAGCTTTTCTTGCAAGGCCTCCACGAGAATCCGCATTTTGTCGGCGAGCTGGGCCAGACCATCAAAAAGCTGTTTGATCGATTCTCGTTGCCGCTCCACAAAATACGATGCCGCGCGATCGAGGTTCTTGTTGGCCACGTCGTCGTTGTACTGTTGGACGAGCGTTCGGGCCTCCTCCTCGGGCCCGGTTGCCTCCTCGTTTGAGGGTTGAGCGCTTTTCGCCGGCTCTCGGGCGTCGGTCTCAGCGAGAGATTCGGGAGTTACCTTTTGAAACGGCAGCCAATCGGCCTGGCCGTCTTTAAGACCGCTGTCCAGCCAAGTCGCCGGCGGCGGCGGCAGCGTCGTGTCACCGGTACCCAAATCGCGCAGATACGCCCGAGGAGGTTCCGATTCCCGACATGCGAGGGATGCGAGCGATGCTCCCAACAGCACGGCGCCAAAACGACATCCTTTACCCAAACGATAGACAATCATGCGGACGACTCACTCCTTTGCGGCTGGGCCGCGGTGACAGCCAATCCAGTGCCGCTCGAACCCTATGATGCTTACCGAGTGAAGGATGCAGGTCAAGCATTGCAGTCCCAGCCGATGAAGTTTCTCGCATTAGGTGCTGGGGTATCCGCTCTGCAGCACCGGCTGGTGCGGGCCGCTGAATCCTCTGTGGGGACCGGCTCATGAACGCACGGTACTCTCATGAATGTGGCACCGGTTTGTAACCGGCTCATGAACGCACGGTACTCTCATGAAGTGTGGCACCGGTTTGTAACCGGTGGCCCTTCTCCCTTCGTCATTTGTGGCACAAAAGCGGTGCCACAGTTCGGCGCCCTTGGTCACCCTTGGTCACCCTTGGTCACCCTTGGTCAGCCTTGGTCAGCCTTGGTCAGCCTTGGTCAGCTTTCATGGGCAGGGGTTCGGGCACGGGCTGGAGCCGGCGAAGGCGTCTAGGAAGGACAGGATGTCGCCTAC
>Ga0187892_10005482_pt1 | contig 19907 bp, 10 predicted proteins | sample MA1701073metaG_FD_139345 | JGI IMG/M metagenome (GOLD analysis project Ga0187892, IMG submission 139345) | Bio-ooze microbial communities from a basaltic lava cave in the Kipuka Kanohina Cave System on the Island of Hawaii, USA - MA170107-3 metaG ...
GGAGCCGAAGGACCCGTTCCCGGAGTTTGGTCCAGATCCCTCCTACGACAAGCTGGATTGTGTGGGAGGAGAGATCTGCCAGTGATGTGAGAAACCACCCGGCCGAAGCCAAAGGCCTCGGCCCGCTGTAGAGAATCGGATGTATGTGTCATTCAAAAAGGGTTTAGACAAGGGTTTGAAACCCACAAACGGAGGGATAAAACGATGAACCGTACAAAGATCACGCTCGCCGCTGCGGCCGCGCTCCTCTTCTTCTCGGGAGCGGCGCGTGCCGTAGACTTCTCCTACGGCTTCGTGTGCCCCGGCCCCATTCGAGGCAACCCGGGAGAGGTCAAGACGTTTGATGTCTTCGGGACTTTGACCGTCGCGAACAATACCGATACCCTTGGTCCTCAGGGTTGGTCTGTCTCGATGGAAGTGCAAGGCGCGACCCTTCTGTCGAATGTCCTGAAGGGTGTCGAGGTCAATACCATCTTCTTCGATGATCTCGACGATTCTACGGATACGACCGATGACATCGAGAGGAAGGATCCCTACCTGCAGGACCTCGGCGCACCCGACATGTTTACCAAGGTCATTGCGAGGGCGACGCTGCCTGAGGACACGAACCGCAAGGGGATCATCTCCGCCATCGTTATGAAGGGTCAGGAGAAGCAAGTGCTGCAGCCAAACGGGACGAGCAACATCTTCAAGCTGACGCTCGAAGTCACGATTCCTGCAGACGGGTCCGAAACCGCAGTTAACCTCAAGTACATGAACGGATTCAAGAGCACGCAGAGCCAGCCGACGCCCAACGTCGTCACTTACGAGGTTCCCGGTTCAGGCAAGGGCCCCGAATCCTTTCCACCGCAGCTCAACGGGTGCACGATCCCGGTCGGTCCGATCGGCAAGGAATTCAATCTGGCCCTCATCGGGCCTGGCCAAACTCCTGCCCCGGACGGGGACACCATTCTGGATGTCGGCGTGCTCGCGCCCGGTCCGGTTATCGTTCCAGTCGACGTCTTGCTGACAACCATAAACCTGCCGCCAGGCGACGGACCGCAGGGTTGGTCGTTGAGCATCCGGCACGACCCGTGTATGACGGTTGATAAACCCTTGCTCAAAGGGGTCGAGGTGTCGACGATTTTCTATGATGATCTCGATGACTCCACGGACACCACCGATGACATCGTGAAGAAGGATCCGTACATTCAGGACCTCGGCGCAGCCGACATGTTCACCAAAGTTGTGGCCAAGGCTAGCGGCGCAGATCCCTCGCCGCTTCCGGACGAGGCCCAGGGCGTCATCTCAGCCGTGATCATGAAGAGTCAGGAGAAGCAGGTACTCCACGCCAATTCGAGCGATGCCATCCTCCGGATCAATTACCTGATCGACGTGGTCGAGGGTCAAACGACGAATTGCAGGGCCTATTTCCAGAATGGGCTGAAGAGCACGCAGAGCCAGCCGACCCCCAACGTCATCACTTTCTCCCCTGAGGACGTGGTGATGAGTTTCGCGCCGACCAAGCAGCAAGGAATCGTGATCCGAGCATCGGTCAAGCTGCCGGAGGTCGACGAGTTCGTTCGTGGCGATCCGAACGATGACCAGAAATTCGACATTGCGGATGCGGTTGCGATCATCCTCAATGTCGTCCCCGGCATTGCGGGTCCGAACGATGTCGTGGTTCGCTGCAAGGATTCGATGGATGTCGACGGCACAAACAGCGCCGATGTGGCTGATGCCGTCTATTTGATCAATTACCAGTTCCGAGCCGGACCGCCGCCTGTCGCTCCATTCCCGGCGTGCGCTCGGTCGGATGCGTCGACGCCTGAATCTTGTCCGGCGAATTCGCATAGCTGCACTCTGTAGCTCAAGCCAATCGCCGAGCAGTCTGCTCAGGGCTCTATGAATTCCGCGCGCCCCGAGATCCGCGATCCGGGGCGCGTTTTGCTTTTTCCCGCGGTAGCCGTCACCCCGCTTCTTGTGGCCGGTGAACGGTCAACGGATTCGATCCTCCTGACCCGCTGGCCTCCTGTGGCAAGGGGGGGCAAGTGGGGGATTGACTGAGGACGGATGGTCGGTAGAGTTTTGGTACTCAGGGTTCCCTGAGGATGATCGAGGAGACCACGAGGAGACCACTATGAACGGTACTCTCTTCCGCTCGAGTCTCGCATTGAGCGGGAAAGTTCGGCCGCATGTGGGGAGGTGTGTCGGGAGGTTTGTGGGGAGAAGTATCGAGGCGGCGGCGATAGCTTTCGTTTTGTCGTTGGGACTGTCCGCAAAAGCCGGTTTCTCGCCGCCGAAGAAGCTCTCCGAGTCGAATGGCTCGGCGATCCAGTGCCGCGTCGGGGTTGACCTGTCGTTCAATGCATACATTGCATGGACCGCAGGGAAGGAGTTAAAGCTCGATTTGATCGCAAACGGATTTTCCCGCCACATCACCCTTTCCGATCCGGGACAGGGGAGCGGCGACCCGGCGATCGTCACGAGCACCTTGGGGATGACTTTCATCGCATTCACGCAGGATGACCCTGTCCGTGGAGGGCGCGAGATCTGTCTCGCGAGCAACCCCGGCGGTTCCTTTACTGCTCGTCCGGAGAATGTCTCTCTGAGTCCTGGAGATGACTATGCTCCTCGCTCCCACCTCGACTTGGGCGGACTCCCCCACCTCGTTTGGGCACGGCGTCTCGGAAACCAGCCAGAGGTGATGTACATGGCGCCGGGTGCGAAACCTGTAGCGATCGCTCGCGGCGATTACCCCGCCCTCGCCGTCGATGCCTTCGGGACGGCGCACGTCGTCTACACCCGCGGACGGGACCTTTATTCCGTGGACATCCGACAGGAGGTGACCGGGGCCGAAGCTGCGGTCACGAGAACTCCGTTTGACGATGAGTTCTTCCCCTCGATTGCAGTGACGCACTCCGGAAAGGCCTTCGTCATCTACGAGCGGAAGGGTGGTCTCTACTACCACGAATCTATCGAGGGAACGAATCGCTATCTGCCCCCTCGGCTCCTGGACAACGGAGGGGTCAGCATCCCCGAGTTGAAGGTGACGGGGGACCTGCTCTCGATCATCTACGAGAAGCACGGGGATCTCTATTACATACTTGGGAAGGTCGGCAGTGTGTTGCCGGCGCCCGTCCGAGTCGCGGAGACCCCGGAAGTCGAGACCCACCCGAGCATGGCGGTCGACCCGCGCGGCTCCCTCCATATCGCCTATATCCGGGATGGGGAGGTTTATTACACGAACAATGTGGGAGAACTCAAGGCCGCCTTCACGGTCGATCGCCGGGAGGGTGAGGCCCCGCTTCAGGTTCATTTTGATGATCTGTCGAGCGGCCTCATCGAGGCCTGGAGATGGGATTTCGGGGACGGTTCCGCACCATCGTACGAAGTCGACCCGACACACGTTTATGACCAGCCGGGAGATTACTCGGTGACGCTCACCGTTTTTGGAGGCGGAGCGGAAATCCAGCTCAAGCAGACTCGGTATATCTTCGTTCAGACGGCGTCGTACCGGATCTGGATTCCGGACATGGTCGTGTATCCGGGTCAAAAGGAGATCTGGTGTCCCGTCATGGCTGCTCATAAAAAGCCGCTCGATGGCTTCCAGACCATCGGGGTCTTTGATCCCAACGTCCTGACTCTCCGGCAAGTCACTTTCCTCGGGACCATCCTGGATAGTTACTCCCCTGAATTCGAGGCGCTTTCATTTTCGAACTCGAGCGATGAAGCCTATTTCTTCGCCGGGATCATCTTCGATTATTCACCCCCCTTCTCCGAACACCCTCCTGTCTTGCCTCCTTCGAGCGGGGAGCGGATCGCGCATCTCGTGTTCGATTGCTCGGAGGACGCTCCGGAAGGGGGAATCACGCTGGTGGAGCCTAAAAACGGGGTTGGACCGACTGAGACTCACAACGCCTTCGCGGTGAGAGGGCAAACGACGGGCTCTCTTCCGGTTCTTGCCCCCTCATCCGTTTCGATTCTCGTACTCGGCCAAGGGCTGCCGACGGTGTTCAAACGAGGGGACAGCGATGGGAACGGCGATGTGGATCTCTCCGATGCGATCGTTACGCTGGGATACCTGTTTCTCGGCGACCGGCAACCTTCATGCTTGGACGCAGCCGATGTAAATGACAGCGGAGCGGTTGATATCGCCGATCCGATCGGCCTCTTGAGCTTTGCATTCCTCGGAGGGACGGCACCGGGTATTCCCTTCCCTGGGACCGGACTGGATCCTTCGAGCGACAGCCTCGAAGAATGCCGGCGATGAGCGAACTTCTTGGAGCTCGCTGGCCGCATTGACAGGTAATTCTTCCACCTCTATAATCGGCCTCCGTTCGGGGTCTGATCGCTGCCGAATGCGACGGGATTTCGGTCAATCAATCAACCAGGAAGCGGATTTCAGTCCTCCATCTTCTGAAAAGTGAAGCGGTTGGAGTGTTGGAGCTCCTGCTCGTGAAGGAGAAAGTAATGAGTCCTAACTTGCGCTGGGTTTTTCTGCTCGCCTTGCTCATTTCCTCCCCTGGTAGCGTCGTTCGCGCTCAAGTGGATGAAGCGGGTCCGGAAGATTTCGACTTCAAGCTCATCCCGGAGCGGAAGATCTATCGTCAAGGGGACGAGGTGGCGGTTGAGGCGATCATCGCCGTTCGCGAGGAAGGCGCTCTTGGGTGGTCCTACGGCGTGGATCACGACGAAAGCCTCCTCGATGTCCTTCCGCCGACGATCGTTGGAACCGATGTTCCGCCCCTCCTCCAGGATGGCTTCAACGAAACCCGAATCGTCTCGGAGGGCGGCATCAATGTCGGGTGGTTCCAGGCGGTCATCCTCTCGATCGAAGGGAAGAGCCAGTTGCCCGTTGGTCCCCGTTTTCTTGCCGCAAAAGCGAAGTACCAGGTACGAAGTGGACTCTGTGCCGGCCAGAAAAAGGAGACTCCGACTTCCCTCGTCTACACCGACAAGCTATCGAGCGGCGGTGGGCCGCCCGTGGATATCAACGTCACGGTTGGTGGAAAGTCCATCATCCCGGCGGTCCTCGAGCCTGCCCAGATTGTTATCGAGTGCCCGGATCCCGGCTCCACGGACTTGAAATACGTAGCCCAGGGGGTCCCCGACAGCCAGATGATCGCCGATGGAAAGGACATACTGGATGTCCTCATTTCGATCAGGAACCAGGGAGGCAGTCCGGTTCAGGTCCAGGGTTGGTCGTACGGCCTCAAAGTCGATCCCACGCTCATCGTGGTCACTGAAGTGACCACGAGCGCCGCCGCTGCGGCGCTGAACGGAGGGGCCGGGCCGGATTTCAAGGCGTACAACTTCAACCCGCTCGACCAGAACTCGGCCGGGACCGTCAAGGGGGTCAGTGTCGGCGTCGTCATCAGCCTCGATCCGCCGAACGACGTCCTGTTGATTCCAGCAGGGGAAAACAGGCAGATCGAAGCCATGAAGATGAAATCCGCCGTGACTCTCCCGCCGGGGCAGGCGGATCAACTCACCCAGTTGGAATTCGTCAACGGTCTCGGGGGAACCCAGCCGATCGAGAACTTGATCGTCGTGGAAGCCCAGAGCGTTCCTGCCAAGAGCGACACGCCGTCGCTCACAGTCGTGGTGACTCCGCCCGGGGCGACAAGGAATTTCAAGCGCGGCCAGGCCAACCCGGATGGCCGATACGACATTGCGGACGGGATCTGGACCATCTTGGTCCTCTTCTATCAGAGAGGACAGTTCTCGTGCCAGGACGCCGCCGATGCGAATGACGATGGCCGCATCGACCTCTCCGACGCCATCTTCACGTTCAACTACCTCCTCCAGCCCGGGAAAGTCTCGGGTTCGACGCTTTTCCCGCGGCCTGGGCCGCCGTATCCGGGTTGCGGAGCCGACCCGACTGCGGACTCTTTGAGCTGCGAGACAGCTTCGGTGGGTTGCAACTGAACTCGGCGCTGAGCCGAGAGGGCTATTCGGGCGCCGTCCTCGAAGACGGAGACTCTCCGGCAATTCCTCGGAGAACCGACTCGATGTGCACTTCGTTCTTCTCTCGCAGAAAGCCCCCGCTGGCTCAGGATTTGCTCGGGATTCACCAAACCGGTCGGTCGAAGTTCTCTTCCCGAACAGCGAGGGGGGACTTCACCATATGGTTTGGATGAGCTGGAGGGGTGAATCTCCCCTCTCGGTTTTATTGACGGAGGGTGCACTCATCAGTAAGATTTGCGTCACATTCTTCCTCGTAGGGTGATCCTCTCCTCTGCGCTCTCTCTGCGTTGGAACTTATTCCGGAGGCTATCCTTGAAGAAGGTCCTGATTCGGTGGTTGTGTAGGCCGACTCTCTTCTCCGCTTTCATTCCGTTGGTTGTTGCCGGGGGATGCGATCAATCGGCCAAGGTGTCCTCTACGTTTCCCGTCAATGGAGAGCAAAACGCCGGCAGTAAGACCACGATCCGAGTGACCGTAAGCTCCACCTTCAATTCCAAAGTGGACACCCAGGAGGAATTGACGAGTCCTGAGAACATTCTGGTCACGGGAGAACGGGGACGAGTCTATGAGGGCACCATCGCCGTCAAGACGGAAGCAGCCGCGATACAGGAGGAGGCCTTGGCGCTACAGGGGACTGCCGCGGCGGCAACTTCAGCGCAGCCAAGTGGATCCGGATCGAACACATCGTCTACTTCTAATACAGGCACCCCACAAAGCTCGAATACAGGCGACAACTCCCGATCATCCACCTCCGACGGTTCGAGCAAGGCCTCCAATGGCTCCACAGCTGCTACAAAGGATGGCGAGGGCTCGGGTCAGACGGATAACAACACCCTGGTCTTTACGCTCGCGGCAGGGAGCAGTTTCAAGCCAGGGGAGTGGATCCGAGTCCGTGTCGGCGGACGCATAACGGTACGGGGGCAGCCTTTCGACGACTTTCGTTTCTCCTTCCGGGTGAAAGGTGAAGGAGCCGTCCAGGCACTTGGAGACCTGCGAATCATCTCGACGGCGCCGGTAGCGGAGGAGACCCGGGTCCTCCAACGTCCGCGGATCTCGGCACGCTTCAACGGGGCGGTCAAACCAGATGGGCTTGCGACTTTCATCGTGATCCGTGGAGACCATTCCGGAGTCCATACCGCCGGCGAAACCGTCTTCCCGCGCAAGGAGAGCGACATCCGGATCCTGGAGGTGGCTCAACGGCTCCGCACGGACGATTCCTTGCTGCCGGGAGAGTGGGTGACGGTTACGGTCACCGACGAAGTTCAGGCCGCGGTGACAGGAACCGGAACACCGCCAACCGGCGGCCAGGGGACGACCCCGGCTTCCGTGACCCGCCTCTCGCCCTACGCTTTCCGTTTTCAGGCGATGGGGGGGAGGGTGACTGGGCCGTGGGTCTCCGCTGTACGTTCTCAAGCCCCGAGCGAGCCGCGTGGCGTCGTGGCCGGCAACCTTCGCCCGCTGGTCGAGGGGACGGAGTTCGTCGTGTTTTCCGAGGACGGCTTGGAGTTCTTCTCCCAGAAAACCCCTGGGAGCTGGTCGAGCGTCAACGTCCCGAATCCGGGGACGGCCGGCAGCAAGGTCTCGGGCGTCGCGATCGCCGATGTCGACTCCGACGGGATCGCCGAGCTGCTCGTTCTGACGACTCGCACCGCCGGAACGCAGCTGGAAGGGAGTTCGATCCATACGTTTATCGTGGGCGCCGCCGGCGGCCTCGTGGAGAAGGAGGCGGCCCTCGAGTTCCCCGCGATCCAGGCGAACGGGCTCCGCGTCGAGGACCTCGACAACAACGGCCACCTGGACCTCATCATCCTGCACCCGAACCGCGATTATGAGGCCGTCGTGGACGGCAAACCCACGCCCGCAAGCACGGGAATCCTGACGGTTTTTGAGAAGAGCGTCGGAGCCCTCGATCCCACGAAGATCAATCTTGCCGATCTCACGTCCCTTCAGGGCACGCTCGAATATCACCGAGTGGAGAATCCATTGCCCGATCTCGCTTCCATTCGGCGCTTCGAGATGCACGACTTCGATGGGGATGGTAAGCGAGACATGATCGTTGAGGTGGGGGCTGAAGGAGCCAATGCGGGACAGCTCCTGCTGCTCCAGAACCGTTCCACCCGCACGGACCGGGTTCGGTTCGTGTCGGTGCGATCCGTAGCCGGCCGCGGGGGAAAGGGCCAGCTCCAGCCGCACACATGGACCGTCGCCGATTTCGACTCAGATTCCGATCTGGATCTCCTCGCCTGGGACCAGTCCGGTGCACTCCTCTACAAGAACAAGCTGGATCCGAAGACTCAAGATCCCACCAAGCCGGCCACGAACCACCTCCTTTCCGAGACGGTCATTGCGGCCGAGTTGCCCCTCGGGCCCCTCTCCGGTGCGACGCTCGATCCGGCAATCCTGGACTTGAACGGCGACCGGGCACTGGACATCGTCTTGGTCGAGCGAGATCGTCGGCTTGTGCGGGTTCTCCTGGGGTCAGAGCAGAGGACCGCGGAATTCGAATCGGCCGAGATTTCCCTCAGCATCGGCGGAAGGGCTGCCGGCGTCGTGGTCGCTGATGTCAACGGAGACACGGGCCTCGACCTGACGGTCGTCGGGGATGGATCGGGCCCGGGGAGTGCCTTCGAGCTCCTGCTTGCGACGGGAGTCGAACCTCCCATCGCATTGGTTCCAAGCTCGTTCGTGATCGACCCCGAACTCAGTGCGACGACCGAATCGGACATCGCCGTCGTCGTCACCGCCGACATCGCCGACTCTTTCACCGGGTATACGGTGGTCCTCGACTACGACGAGAACCGCTTGACGTTTTCGCGGTTCGACGAGCCCGTGAATTTCCGTTCGGTCGCGACATTCTCCCCCTGTCCCAATTCGAGCGGAGAGGGTTGCGCGGGATTCGCCAGCGTCCAGATGGCTTTCACCCAGAACAGCAGGGGCATCAAGGGAGATGGGGTGGTGCTGGGTACCTTCCGGTTCAAACCGAAATCCGTGACGGAGGCGGTACGCACCTCGATTTTCCTGGCAGGCGGATTCGATGGCCCGGACGGAAAGAAGCTGGTCAACTCGCTGATCCTCATCGACGGGCAGTCGCAGACCGCCTCCGATGTGGAGCTGGAGGGGGAGCCTTTCGTCGTCTCGCTGGCGCCGCCGCCGCCGCCGGCCCTGGCCATCACGGATTGCGCCGTGGGCGAGCTGGATCGAGGCGTCTTCCCCGCGCGCGTCGTTTGGACTTCGCCTGCGGATGCCCTCTTCTCCCGGTTTGAGGTTTTTCTTGATGGACTGTTGCTCCAAACGCTCGATGCGCTGGCCCGCCAGACCCTGCCTTTCCACATCAATACGGGTGGGAGCCACCAGGTCCGGGTCCGCGGATTCGGCCTCGATGGCCGTCCTGTAGCGACCGTGGAGTGCACTCTGTCGACGGTCTTCCGCACGGATGTGAAGTGCGTCCAGATCGAGGTCAATTCGAAGAAGCGAAACCAGCTCACCTGGTCGATCCCAGGCGAGGTAGACCTGTTTCGGATCGCGAAGAACGGTGCGCTCTATAAGACGGTCCTCGGAACAGTTTTTTCGGATGAGGATTCGAATCCGAGCGAGTCGGGTGCCGATATCTACGAAATCTCGGGAGTCATCGAGGAAGCCGGGCGGAGCGTCGTCGGCCCCCCGGGGCAGTGTTTGGTCGCCGATCCGAACCCCGGACGAACCGAAGCTCCTCGTGATCTGAGCATCTCGACCCAATTCCGGAGCCGACCGTCGGATCCGATCGCCCTCAGGCTGAGGTGGACGAACAGCGAGGCCTACGAGAGTATCCGGGTTCGGATCACGAACAATGCCGGGGCCACGGTTCACGAAGAGGTCGTGCCGGGGACCGCTACGCAGGCCATCTTCCCGAACGATGGCCACCCGGGCGGGGTCCTACCTCAGATCTACCGCTTCTCCCTGGTGGCGACCGCTGCGGGAGTATCGAGCCTGGAAGCGGAGGCGACTTCCTTTCCGCTCTCGGTTTTCGTCCCGGGACTCGGGGCCCAGTTCACCTGCTCGGCCCCGGAAGGAAACGAAGTCGTACTCAAGTGGGATCCCGTCTGGCAGGGGTTCACCTCACTCACTCTTTCCATCCGAGGGCCCCAAGGAGATCGAAGCATTCCGCTCGATATAAGCGCGACGGAGCATCGCGAGACCGTCGTGCCGCTGGGGAGCTTCGAGTACACGCTGCGGGCGGCCTACGAAGATCCGCTCCTCCCGCCGGCCCTTCGGCCGAACGCTTCAAGCCTGGCGCGGCGCTGCTCGATCACCTTCCGCCCGCTCCTCGAGCTGGGACCTGTCGAGACCGGAGTGGGGTTGCGGAATGTCGGCATCCCGATCCGCGCCGACTTCTTCACGCCCATCTCAGGCCTTCGTTTCTCGATATTGGTTCCATCGCAGTTCCACGTCGATCTCTCCGACCCCCAACACCCCGAAACGGCCGTGACTCTCAGCGGAGTCCACGAGAACTCCACGGTCACGGTCGAGGTCGAGCCGGGGCCGAACGATGGGCAAGGCAGGTCCCGCGATCGGGTGAAGGTCGAGGTCCAGGGCGCGAGCTTTTCGGCCGGCAAGGACAAAGTACTTCTTTGGATTCTTGGGAGCGTTGACCCCGACTTCGCACGTGCGGGCGAGTATCCCTTGCAGTTCGACGGGACGGTGCAGGTGTTCACGCCGGGAGACCCCCAGCCGTTGACGATCGAGCGCGAGGACACGGAGGCCAGCCTCTCCATCCGCAAGCGGTTCTTGGCGATCGATCGAGTGAGCGGCGATGCCGCCCATCCACAGCCGATCTTCCTCCGCGTGCTGGCGACTTTCGACACGCCGGAAGGCTTCGAGAAGGCGGAGGAGTACCGCATCCTCGGCTTCACGATCCACATCAAGTTCGATCCGAGTCTCCTGGATCTTCAGGTCGTGACGAAGACCGACCAGCTTGAAACCGTGGTCGGGAGCACCGGGACGTTCTTCATCCCCACCGGCGCCCAGTTCGAAACCGCGCGGCGAACGGGAGACTTCTCCGTGGCCTGGATCGGGCTGCTGGGCGAGGAGGGATTCGTCACCCCCGGCATCCACCAGACGCTTCTGTTCTTGAAGTTCAAACCCAAGGTGCCGGAGAACCCGGCCGGCGCTTTTGCCCGGATCGAATTGATCAAGGACCGAGGAGCTCCCAATCCCTCGATGTTCGTTCCCGAGCGGGTTCCGAACGACGGTCCGCCCCTTGAGGCGTGGTTCGACGGCGGAGTGGACATCGCTCCCGTCGCCGATGTGCCGACCCTGCTCTCCGTTTCTCCCGCCACGGGATCTCTCATCGGCGGAGGGGAAGCGGTCGTCAATGGATTCGGCTTTCTCGCCGGGATCGACCGCCCCGAAGAACAGATCCAGCTCTCCCTGGCCCATCGGCCTCTCGGAGGGACTCCTGTGGTGCGTCCGGTGGAGTGGATCCCCGGCCGCCCGTTCAAGAACAACCTCCTCGAGTTCAAGGTCCCTGGAGCGGGTCTGACGGCCCCATCTCTATTTGCAACGAAGTTCGACGTCGAGTTGCGCACTCCGAACGGCCACTCGATTCTGCCCGAAGCCTACTCGTACGAGTACCTCCGCGTCGCATCGGCAAGCATATCGAGCGGCGGCGTGGAAGGGGGGCAGCTCATGACCGTCCTCGGCTTCGGGTTCGCGCCCCTATTGGGAAAGGAGTCCGATCCACGGGTCGAATTCCGGATCCAGGGGACGGGATCGCCTCCTGTATTCGCCGCCGAAGTGATCGAAGTCGCATCCAACGGGCGCCGGCTCACCCTCCGCACGCCCGCCATGCCCGGGCAGGCGGGGAAAGTCGCCGATGTGGTCGTGATCTTGCCGACGATGCTTCAAAGCGACGGCCAGCCGGCTCGCGACACGCTGCCCCAGCCGTTCAGCATCGCCTCAGGACCCGAAGTCCTCTCCGTCTCGCCCTCCCGCGGGCCCGTCGCCGGAGGCTCGAAGGTCACCATAGAAGTCGCTCGCTTCCCTCAGCCTCTGACCGGAAACCCCGCCGTGGAGGTGCTCTTCGCCGCGACGGCGGCCACTTCAATCGCCGCCACGGGCCCGTCGACGGTCCGAGCCACCGTTCCGGCCGGGCCCGCAGGCCGGGTCGATGTGACCGTCCGGCATGGCGCGGCTTCGGCGACACTCCGTGAGGGATTCGAATACGCGCCGGGGGGGGCTCCGCTTGCCCTGAACTCCGTGGAGCCCGCCGACGGAAGCATCTGCGGCGGCAAGAAGGTGATCGTTCGCGGGAGCGGTTTCACTTCATCGCTGCAAGTGCGCTTCGGTTCTGCCCTCTCTGCCGGGGTCAGATTCATCGACGCGAGCTCGGCCGAAGTCACCACGCCATCGGTTCCCGAGGGGACTCAGGCGGTCAACTTGGGAGTCAGTCTTGACGGTTCCCAGTTCGTCGAGATGGCTTCGGCCTTCGCCTATCGCGATGAGAGGCCGCTTTTCATCCGCGGCGATGCGGATGGAAACGGCGTCCACAACATCACGGACGCGATCGCGATCTCCGACCTCGTCACGGGCGTGCGCAGGGTATTGCCGCATCTCGATGCCGCCGACGTCAACGACGATGGGCTCATCAATTCGGGAGACCTCGTAGCGCTGACGGCCTTCCTCTTCGAGGGGAGCGGCACCATGCCCGCGCCGTATCCGGCCCCAGGGCGGGACCTGACACCGGATTCCTTGCGGGGCTGTTCTCCTTGACCTCCGTGAACGAACGGGACTCGGGTTTCGCGGCCGCTCCGGCGTCGGCGGCCCGGAAAATGCTCGATTGGGAGATCCTCCCGGACCCGCAGGGATTCGTCAGCTTCACGGCAATGATGACGCTCGTCGCAGCCCACCTCTTGATGGCACCGGACCGAGATGGTTTCCTGTTCGGGGAATGGTCCGGGCTGTTTTCCGGAACCCTTCGCCGCTCGCTGATTCACGAAACTTTCGAGGGATTCCTTCAGGCATGCCTCCTGGTAGGTCCTCTTGTCGTCCTGTACGCATCGGTCCGCCACCTCAGGAAGGAGGCCGACAGCCTGCTGCCGTACCTGACCTTGACGGGAGCGGGGTTTCTCACCCTCTTGACGTGCATCGGCCTGGTCCTGCAAGCGCCCTAGTTTCGGCCGAAAATGGAGGGGAGGGGGTGGGCCCCATTATTCATTTGACAGCTCAGAATTCACGATGATACCATTTTTGGCCGTAACTTATTTTGGCTCCTAAGCTTGCCGGCTCGCAGCTTTTGGCTGGAGTTGAGCGAAGGGAGACTCCAGGCGGGGGTCTCGGGCGAGGAAGGAAAGAGGGATTTGAAGGTGTTCGACGCGGATCCCAAAGGGTCTCTGAACGGAGATCGAACGTGCGGATGTCCTTCCTCGCTCCCTAATCTCCCCCGCCCATGAAGCGAGCGATCATCTCCGATATTCACGCAAACCTTGCCGCCTTTGAGGCGGTGCTGAGGGATATCGAGACGGAGAAAGTCGACGCGATTTACTGCCTCGGCGACATCATCGGGTATGGTCCCGATCCGCGAGCGTGCCTCGATCTGGCGCGCTCCTTTCCGGTGAATCTCCTTGGAAACCACGAGGAGGCCGTGCTCTTCGGCGCCATCGGTTTTAATCCGAAGGCCAAGGCCGCCATCGATTGGACTCGAGAGCAATTGAGTCTGCCGGAAGAGCCGATGGAGAAGAATCGGGACCTCTGGAACTTCATCGGCAGCCTTGCGAAACAGTACGTTGAGGATGACTACCTCTTCGTGCATGGGTCTCCCCGAGATCCCACCCGCGAGTACATCTTCTTCCAGGATTGGCAGGACCGAAAGAAGATGGACGAAGTCTTCGCCTCCCCTCCCGACAGCAACTGGCGCATCTGTTTCACCGGGCATACTCACTACCCCGGGATTTTCACGCAGGAGCAACCCTACCGTTTCCTGGAACCGAAGGCGGTCAACAACGTCTTCCACAAGCGGGACGCGACCCAGCGTGTGATCATCAACGTGGGGTCGGTCGGTCAGCCCCGCGATGGGGATCGCCGTGCTTCGTACGTGGTGCTCGAGGACGGCGAGATCCGCTTCCGGCGCCTCGAGTACGACATCAAGCGCACCCTGGATCGGTTCAAGCAGTGCCCCGACCTCCCCGAATACCTCGCTCGCCGCCTCGAAGAGGGAAAGTAGGGGGAGAACCCCCCCGGCGACAAAACAGCACACAGGCCCCAGGGCTCGGTTATAATCCGCCTCTTTTGACGGAAACCTAGAATGACCGACTCCGACCGGTTCGGGACGACGCTGCGCACAATTCTGACGATCGCACTCTGCATGGCGATCATCTTTGGATGGAACATCTTCTTCCCACCGCCGCGGCAGCCGCCGCCTCCCGCAAACCCGGGAGCGGTTGCGGCCGTTCCTCCGGCGGCGCGAACCGAGGGAAAAGCCGCTCCCAGCGTCGGCGACCCGGCCGCTCCGGCGGTTTCGGTGAGGCCGGTAGTGGCCGAGAGAGCCGAGGAGCTCACGATCCTTTCCGGCGACGCAAAGGAGGCGATCCTCTCCGTCCGGGTGTCCAACCGAGGAGCCGGAATCCGAGAGGTGCGCCTGCCTTCCTTCAAATCCAGGGATATGAAGGGAGAGCTGGTCCTCTTGCCGGGGGAGAGAGATCTTCCGCTGCCGCTCGGATTGACGGTCGAGGACTTCGAACGAAAGGACCGGGGCGACATTCGCTTCGCCGAAGAGACTTGGCAGTATCCGCCATCGCCCGAGGGCGTGGTCGAGGCGACCTTCGTCAACGAGGGGGGAGGCCTCCGGATCACCAAGGAGATTCGCGCCGTCCCGGGGCGGTTCCATATCCAGGCGACTGTCACCCTCGAGAACATCTCCGGACGGAAGATCGATCCCTTCCGTTATCGAATCTGGGGTCCCATCGGCCTGGGCACGGAGTCCCTCCGCACGCCGGGTCAGGATCTGAGCCTCGTCTACGGCGAGGCGGGAGTGACCGGCGAAACGATCGTCGCCGTCGAGGCGGTTTCTGGATTCAAGCAGGACCAATGGTCCAGCCCCCATCCGGACCGCATCGCCTTCATCGGAGTCTCGAACAACTACTTCGCTTCCGTCCTCGCCACGACCGATCCTCCGACGCTGAAGCAGCTCGATCACGGATTCGCCGACTTCTATCGCGACCAGAATGAAGCCGCCCGCCTGGCCCGCATCGATCTGCCCGCGAGGGGCTGGGCGGAATTCGACGCGGCCCAGCAAAAGGGCTATCTCGACAAGGCGTACCGCAACACCCGTGTCAGCCTCCGGTCTCGACCTCTCTCCATCGCTCCGGGGGAGAAAGTGATCCACCAGTACCTCCTGTACATGGGCCCTCGGGCCAAGGCGATCGTCTCCGAGCCCGAGTACGAGAAGTTCAACCTGGCTGGAATCAACTACTACGGGTGGTGGACGCCGCTCGTGAAGCTCTTCCTGAGCATCCTGAATGGTCTCCACGCGGTCCTGTTCAGTTGGGGATTGGCCATTGTCGGGCTCACGGTCCTCGTGCGGCTCTGCCTCCACCCGATCAACCGGCGCCAGCAAGCCTCGATGATGCGCTACCAGAAGAAGATGAACGTCATCAAACCGCAGATGGACGCCCTCAAGGCCAAGTTCGGAAACGACCGGATGCGGATGCACCAGGAGATGCAGAAGCTTTTCAAGGAGAACCAGGTCAACCCCGCCCAGATGATGGGCGGTTGCTTGATGATCTTCCTGCAGCTTCCGGTCTGGTATGCGCTCTACTCTTCCATCGATTTCTCCGTGGATCTCCGCCACGCCCCGTTCCTGTGGATCTCCGACCTTACGCAGCCGGACCGTCTCTTCAAGTTGCCGTTCACTCTCCCGATTCTCGGCAGCGATTTCAACATCCTCCCGGTCATCTACGTGATCCTGACGATCCTCCAGCAGAAAATGCAGCCCAAGCCCACCGACCCGCAGATGCAGCAGCAGATGCGCATGATGACGTTCATGATGGTCTTCTTCGGATTCCTCTTCTATGCCTTTCCGGCGGGGTTCCTTCTCTATTTCATCGCCGGGGCGACGATCGGGATGATCGAGTCGAAGATCATCAAGCGGATGCTGGCTCGGGATGGGCTCGGCGCCGCCGCGACGCCGGCTGTCGCGACCCCCGGGAGCGGTGCGGGGCCGGGGGTGTCGGCCGGGGCCTTCTATCCGGCGCGTGACCCGCGAGCACCCAAGCGGACGAAAGCGTGACCTCGGCGGCGCCGGAATTGGAGGACACGGTCATCGCCGTGGCTTCCGCACCGGGCCCCTCGACTTCGGCCATTCTGCGACTGAGCGGTCCGCGCGCCATTGATGCCTCCGCGCGGCTCTTCGAGCCGGCCTCTGGGGATTGCCGCCGGCCTGGCCTCGCCGGCGCCAGGCCGTTCACGATCCTCCCGGGCTCCTTCGAGCGGCACGGAGTCGCAATCGCGGCCTCGTTGGTTCTTTTCCGCGGCCCGCGGTCGTACACGGGCGAGGACATGGTGGAGATCACGCTGCCGGGATCCCCTCCCGTCGTGCAGTCCCTCCTGTCGGCCTTCCTGTGCCTCGATGGCTCCGATGTGCGGCTGGCCCGGCCGGGGGAGTTCACCTATCGAGCCTTTCGCTCGGGCCGGATCGACCTGTCTCAGGCGGAAGCCGTCGCCGCCCTCATCGCCGCGTGCAGCGACGCGGAGATCCGGGCCGCCGAGAGACAGCTCCGGGGGGAGCTGGGAACACGCGTGAAGGCGATTGGAGCCGAGCTTCTGGCTGCGCTGGCGCTCCTCGAGGCGGCGCTGGACTTTCCCGACGAAGACATACCTTCGATCGCCCCGCCGGCGATCCGCGAACGGATCGATGCGGCCGTGCATGCAATTGACAGCCTCCGCTCCGCCTCGGCTCTCCGGCTTTCCGGTACAGGGGCCCTGCGAGTCGTTCTGGCGGGCTTTCCCAACGCGGGCAAGTCGAGCCTCTTCAATGCGGTCATCGGACGGCCTGCCGCCATCGTTGCCGACTTGGCGGGGACGACTCGGGACCCGGTGCGCGGCACGACGGGTACCCTTGAGCGGCAGCCGGTCGAATGGGTGGATGTCGCCGGTTTCGACGATCTCTCGGCCCTCCTTCACGGCGAGGGCGCCGGCGGGGGCGGTCCCGGGGCAAAGGAGGGTCCCTCCGAAACCCTCGTCGAGACCATCCGAAAGCTTACCGGAAGGGAGCTCGCCGCCGCGGACGTCGTGGTTTGGGTCGTGGACCCGGTCGACCGATCGAACCGCGATCGTTCCCTGGCCGTCTTCCGCAGCCTCCGAGCTCCCCGAAAGATCTTGGTTGTGGGCAAGGCGGATCTCCTCCGCCCGGCCGAGCGGTGCCGCTGGAACGACCTGCCGGAACGCCCCGTGGTCCTTTCTGCGCTGCGAAACGAGGGGCTGGATGACCTGGTCCGCCGCGTGGAAGCCGGTGGGGGACCCCGCGAGGCGCCTCAGTTCTTCCTCACAGCACGGCAGGATGGGGCCCTCTCTCGATCCCGCGACCATTCGTGCAGGTCGCGCGTAGCTCTGGAGAGCGGCCTGGGCTACGAATTCGTAGCGGTGGACATCCGCGAAGCCGTTCAGGCGATCGAGGAGATTACCGGCCGCGAAATCGGGGAGAAGGTCCTTGAGACCATCTTTGACCGCTTCTGCATCGGAAAATGACCGATCCGGGCCGGTCTCGCAGCCCGACGCGGAGAAACCGCATCGGCGACCCCCTTGACTTACATATCATCCATCGGTAAAAGCGGCTTCTCGCGTTTGAGCCGGTCTTTTTCGAGCCGCCTGGGGAGAGGCGGCTCGCCCCGTGCCGTTGGCCCGGGGTCCATTTAGAGGAAGAAGACCGCGAAGAGGGAACGTGAAGAGCGGGGTGAGGAAGAGCCATGGAGTGCGTTGTTTGCAGGCAGGACAACGACCGCGTCGTGGATTCTCGCCTTTCCGGGAACGGGGGCGCGATCCGACGGCGGCGCGAGTGTCTGTCGTGTGGGCATCGTTTCACGACCTATGAGCGGCCCGAGCTGAGCCTCCGGGTCGTGATCAAGAAAGACGGCCGCCGCGAGCCCTTCGACAGGGAGAAGCTCCTCCGGAGCATGCAGATCGCCTGCCAGAAGCGGCAGATCGCGACGGGACAGCTCATCCAGAGCGCCGAGCGGATCGAATCCGACCTCTTCGGAGACTGCGACTGCGAAGCCAGCAGCCGGACCATCGGGGAGCTGGTCATCGAGGAGCTGAAGAGCCTGGACACGGTCGCTTACGTGCGCTTCGCATCCGTGTACAAGCAGTTCGCAGACGTTCTCGACTTCGCCCAGGCCCTCTTGCCCTTGATGCCGCAGGATGCCCAGGTCAAGATCTTCCAGCGTGCTAATGGGGAGTGGAGAAACGATTCCCCGATGAAGGAAATCCGAAATGGGAACCATCCGGGAGGTTCGTAAGCGCGACAATCGGGTAGTTCCCTTCGATCAGTCGAAAATCGCGGACGCGATCTACAAGGCGATTCGTTCCGTCGGAAAAGGGGATTACGCGTTGGCGGAGGAGCTTGCCTCCGCGGTCGTTCACTTCCTCGAGAAGAAGTTCTCCGGCGCGATCCCAGGGATCGAGGACATCCAGGACCAGGTCGAGACGGTGCTCATCGAGACCGGGCACGCGGAAGTCGCCAAGACCTACATCCTTTATCGGAATAAGCGCGCCGCGATCCGCGAGGCCCTTCAGGTGCGGTCGGAGGGCGGCCCCGAACTGGTCGAAGACCGCGAAGGGACCGCTCCGTGGTCCAAGGGGAGAATCGTCGCGGCTCTCATCCGCGAAGCGGATATGGAAGCCGCCGCAGCCGAGGACGTCGCATCGGCCGTCGAGCGCAAAGTCTTCGCCTCGGGGATCCAGAGGATTTCGACCGCCCTCGTGCGGGAACTCGTAGACAACGAGCTCTTCGAGCGGGGCTTCAACGCAAAGCTGCGCCGCCAGGCGCCTATCGGACTTCCCAAGTACAACCTCGACCAGATCATCTTCGGCACCGACACCAAAGAGGGGTTCACGTTCCCCAAGACGCCGCCGGAGGTGAGAGATCTCATCGCCGATCAGATCCTGGAGCAGTATGCGCTTCAGGAGGTCTATTCGCCCGCCGTGGGGGAGGCCCACCGTGACGGCCGCCTGTTCATCCACGGGCTCGGCGACTCCATCCGTCTGGCGCGAATGGAATGGTATCTCGGGCAGGCTCATGGGACGACCGGGGCCGCGGCTCGCGTGTTCGAAGCCGGGGGCCGCCCCGATTCCGCGGAGCTTTTCCGGCGGTTGGGGTACCTGACGCACTTCGCTTCCGATGAAATCCGGCTGCGACGCCCGGATTACCTGTTTCAAGAAAGCGGCTTCTGGGCGCGCGGAAGGCCTGATCCCGAGTTGATGTTCGTCCGGCTGGCTGAACTCCAAGCGGCACCATCGCGCGCGGTGATCGTCCTCGACATGGACCTCGACCGCGGTGCGCTGCCGTGGCTCCGGGCTCTGGCCGATCGTCCCCCCGGACGCGGGCCGCTCTTTCACCTGCGGCTCGTCCCCGGAGATCCAACCGATCCGGTCCGGCGGGAGACGTGGAGGCTCGCGGCGACCCTCCTGGAGCGGGGCGAGCCCATCGAGTTCCTGAGCAGCGCCGGTTGGGACACGCACGCCCCGCTTCCACCCGCAGCGGAAACTTCGGCACTCACCTCCGCCGCGGCCAAGATCACGATTAACTTGCCGCGAGCGGCGTACCGGTCGGGGCTTGACCGGAGGGGTAATGTCGAACGCGAAATCGAGGAGGTCGTCGATCTGGCGATCCGCGGCCACCTCGAGAGGCGGCGGTTCATCGAGAGGCTCGGGGCGAGTCGCGAGGACCCACTCTGGGACCTCCTGGGGCGGCGGCCGGAAGCGGGCGGGAA
>Ga0187892_10005483_pt1 | contig 19905 bp, 16 predicted proteins | sample MA1701073metaG_FD_139345 | JGI IMG/M metagenome (GOLD analysis project Ga0187892, IMG submission 139345) | Bio-ooze microbial communities from a basaltic lava cave in the Kipuka Kanohina Cave System on the Island of Hawaii, USA - MA170107-3 metaG ...
TCGAAATGGAACGCGAGGATCTCCGCGAACTCCTCCTCGCGGCCGCGGGTCACCTCCTCGACCCACGCCCCGACCGCGGCGTGTGCCTCCGGACGGCGGCCGCGCGGCAGGCCCGCGTACGCGACGTCGCGCGTCAGGATGTGGTTGAAGATCAGCTCGCGCTCGCCGGCGATCGTGGAGGCCTCGCGCTCCCGCACTAAACCCTTCGCGATCAATCCGTCGATCGAGTCGTCCGTCGCAGGGGTGCCGAGCCGCCGCAGCGCCCCCGGCCAGAACACGCGGCCGACGACCGACGCGTCCTGGATCGCGCGCTTCTCCGACGCCGGGAGCAGATCGATGCGCGATGCGATGACGCTCTGGACGGTGTCCGGCAGGGCGCTCGGGAGCTCGCGAACGAGGGTCCATCGGCCGTCGCGCCGCGCGAGCGTTCCGTCCTCGATCATCATCCGCAGGAGCTCGCCCGCGAAGAACGGGTTGCCCTCGGAGCGGTGCAGGATCGCTCCCGCGACCTCCGTCGGAGCCGCTCCCCCGAGGAGGTGCTCGATCAACGTCGCGCCGTCGCCCGCCGAGAGCGGTGAGAGCGAGATCGTCGTGGCGTTCGACAGACCGCCGCTCCAGCCGGGACGGCGCTCGAACAGCTCGGGACGCGCCATGCACAGGACGAGCGCCGAGCCCGACGCTCGCATGACGACCGCCTCGATGAGCTCGAGCAGGCTCGGGTCCGCCCAGTGGATGTCCTCGATCAGCGCGAGCACCGGGCCCTCGGCGGTCAGCGATTCGAGGTAGCGGCGCCACGCCCGCTCGATGACCCGGCGGGCCGCGTCCGGTTCGGCGCCCGCGAGCGGGTCCGACGACGTCTCGAACCCGATCGACGAGAGCAGCACGCTCGTGATGCCGATCCCCTCATCGCCCGGGAAGCGCGGGTCCAGACGGGCTCGCGCCTTCTCGAGGATCGTCTCCGGCTGGTCGCTGTCCAAGATCCCGGCGTCGGACTTGAGGATCTCGGCGAGCGGCCAGTACGTCAGTCCGTCGCCGTACGGGAGGCAGCGGCCTCGAACGGTCCGCGCGTCGTCGCCGAGCGAGCGCGCGAGCTCGTGGGACAGACGGCTCTTGCCCATGCCCGGCGGGCCGACGATGGTGACGAGGTTCGGGCGTCCCTCCCGCACGGACCGCTCGAACAGCAACCGGAGGAGCTGGGTCTCGGGCTCGCGACCGACGAACGGGGCGTCGAGGCCCGGGGTCGCACTGCGCGGCGGCGCGATCTCCGCGTCCACCCGCCAGATGCGGAGCGACCGGTCGATCCCCTTGACGGTCACCTCGCCTCGGTCCGTGAACGCGAACGCACCACGGGTCTGGCGGTAGGTGCGGTCGCCGACCACCACGGCCCCAGGCTCGGCCAGCGCCTGGAACCGCGCCGCGATGTTCACGGCCTCGCCGGTCACGATCCCTTCCTCGAACCCATGTGAGATGACCTCCCCGGTGTTGATGCCGATCCGCATCGTCAGGTCGGCGCCGGCGCGTTCGGCGAGCTCCTCGTTCAGCTCGAGCAAGCGTCGTTGCATCGCGAGGGCGCACCGGATCGCGCGTTCCGGATCGTCCTCGTGCGCCACCGGTGCGCCGAACGCGGCGACCACCGCGTCCCCGATGAACTTCTCGACGGTGCCACCGAAGCGCTCGATCTCCTCGGTCATCGCATCGAAGAACGGACGGAGCACCGCGCGCAGATCCTCGGGGTCCAGGCGCGACGCCATCTCGGTGGAGGCCTCGAGATCGGCGAACAGCATCGAGACGACCTTGCGCTCCTCGGTGTCGACAGATGGCGCCTCCGGCTGAACCGCGCTGAAGCCGGCGCCGCATGAACCGCAGAACCGATTCCCGGCCGGATTCGTCGTCCCGCACGCTGTGCAGGTCACCTCGAGTGGAGCGCCGCAAGCTCCGCAGAAGCGGTTCGCCGTCTGGTTGACGGCGCCGCACGAAGGGCAGGACACCTCCGGCAACGGGACCCCCCTCTGACGGGTTCGTTCCGGGGGGAGGATAGGGCCACCTCACGACACACGCTGACCTGCATGTCAAGCTGCACGCTTAGGATCCGCTCAGAACTTGACAGGGCTCCGACCGTGTCTCGGAACGTCAAGCTCACCCGCCATGACAGCTTCCCTTAGCGCCTCGGGGATGGCTCCCGAGACCTCCTCCGCGTAGAACTGCGTCCCCTCCTCGCCGTTGTCATGGATCATCTTGACGAGAGTCGGCGACCGACTGTCGAGCGCCATCCTCGCCATCGCGATTCCGAAGTCCCACGCCGAGGGATTCTCCCTCTCAAGCCGAAGCAACTCCCGCGCCTTCGCAGTGGTTGAGAGCCCGGACTCCAGACTCGACAGGGGCGCGTTCGCCTGCGGACCTGATTCCTTCGCGGCATTCGGCGGCCAAACACCAGCCAAGGCACGTCGTTGGCCGCTCAGTTCGCCTGGATGAACCTGGTTCGGCTTCCCGCATGAGACACACGCGAACTCTCGGGCGGAGGCAGCCACGAAGTTGGGCACCATGCACTTCCGACAGCGAACGTCGCGCTCTTGCGCGCCGCATCGGTTGCAGGAGTGTGTGAACTCGCCAGTCGAAGTCCACGCTTCGTCCGTCTGCCCGCATTGCCAGCAAACCCGTACGGCCACGATCTGCCCTCCGAGGTATCTCGCCTAGAAACTACTGCGGCCTGGGGCTCAGCCCGGGATCGTCGCCACGAATACGATGCCCAGGTGCCATCGTCGGTGTGGGGAGCGCTCGCTGCCGCTGATCTCTCGCCTGACGGAGGCGTGCCGTGGGGCAAGCGGGTTCCCGAGATGGGGCCCGGCGTGTACATCGTCGCCTTGACCGGCGACTCGAAGGCACGGGTACCGACTCTGGAGACATGCCCCATCTCGGCCGAAGCCGTCGAACATCTGCTGGAGACTCGACCTGAGCTTCGCCTAGACGGCGTACGACCGGATGCGGATGAGTTGGCCGCAAGGGTGTCGGGATTCTGGCTGCCCGACGAGGTCATCCTCTACATCGGCCTCGCAGGAACGTCCGTAAGCAAGAGGGTCGGTCAGTACTACCGGACACCGCTGGGCGCTCGAAAGCCTCACGCGGGTGGTTGGTTCTTGAAGCTGCTCGCGTGTCTCGATCAACTCACAGTCCATTTCGCGGCGTGCGACGACCCAGCCACTGCCGAATCCATGATGCTCAGAGCCTTCTGCGGTGACGTCTCCGAGGAAACACGGGAGGCCCTCGTCGATCCTGGCCATCCGTTTCCTTTCGCCAACCTCGAATGGCCCCCAGGGACCAGGAAGCGACACGGGATACTCGGAGCGAAGGGAGAGATGGGTTCCGCCCTCGCAAGCCCAGGCGGGCCAACGGCTTCCGTATCCCAAGCGAGTCGGACTTCGGGAAGTCGCGTGGACATCGAGGCGATCAACGACCACATCCAGCAGCAGCTACGGATTCGAGGCATGGATGCGGTCACGGCTGTCGAGGCAGCGAGATGGCTGGGTGAAGCTGGCTTGCTGAGCGACTCACCCCACCGGCCAGGGCTCCCTTTGAGGAACCTCCTGCGAGAAGGGCGTATCCGAGGTCAGCGGCAGGAGCCGAATCACCGATGGTTCATCGACAAAGTCGCCTAGGAATCGCGCTGTCATGTTCGATCCGGTAGCTGCCATGAAAGGGCTCGCGGAAGAGCGTCCGGTGTTTCACTCGGAGGCTGACTTCCAACACGCCCTTGCCTGGGCCCTTCACAGCCAACACGAAACAGGATCGGTGCGTCTGGAGTTCAAGCCGTTCCCCGAGGAACGCTTCTACCTGGACATGTGGATTCGGGTCGGTGGTGAGGCGTGTGCAGTTGAGTTGAAGTATCCGACACGAGGCATTGACGTCACGGTGGGGAACGAACGGTTCGTCTTGAGGGATCAAGCGGCTCAGGACATCACGCGCTACGACTTCGTCAAGGACCTCGTCAGGCTAGAGCGGGTCGTGGAGGCGGGCCTTGCGACCTCAGCCGTGGCCATCCTCCTGACGAACGATTCGGCGTACTGGAAGGAGTCGCTCCGTCCTGCGTCAGTCGACGCCGCATTTCGGATCGCGGAGGGAAGAATGCTGGCTGGCACGTTGCAGTGGGCTACTCACGCGGGCCCCGGCACCATGAGAGGGAGAGAGGGGCCACTGAAGCTTGTGGGCAGCCACCTAGTTCGCTGGACTGACTACTCAAGCTTCCCCTGCTCCTACGGCACATTTCGCCACCTGAGCGTGATTGTCCAAGGGCCATGACGGGGCTAAGCCTGGCCTGGTACTTAGGCGCTTGACCAGGTCCTTTGGCAAAGTTAGTCGAACGCTTGTTTGCCTCCCATAGGTTGACTGGCGAGAAGCGATGTGTAAACTTCTCGTAGCAAACAACCGACAGGAAAGGCTAGTGGCAACTCAAGACTCAGTGGCTGGGGCGGTGCGCTCGAAGGTTCTGCGATCTCGCGGACACTTCTGGCGGCCTACGGACTTCGACGGCTCTCCTGGAGCCGTCGCTGTCGCGCTGTCCAGGCTGCACGACGAGGGCGAGCTTCGCCGAATCCGTCGGGGTCTCTACTGGCGTGGCCCCAAGACTCTTCTAGGAATGGCTCCGCCGAAGCCCGAGCAACTGATCACCGAGCTTGCTGGGCGAACCGGCGTGGGCCCATCGGGTCCAAGCGCTGCCGCAGCCCTTGGCTTGTCTACGCAAGTTCCTTCGCGCACGTTCGTAGCGGTACCGATGAGGCCACCCAGTAGTCCCAGAGGCATTAGGTTCGTCGACCGCTCCGGGAGAGAGGGACGCGTGTCGGCTGGACTTGGTCCCGCTGAGGTTGCCCTTCTTGAGGTTCTCGACGCGCCCGACCGCTTCATCGAGATCGACCGAGATGAGGCCTTCGCTCGCATGCGCAAGCTCCTTCGGAACGGTGAGATCGACGCCCTCCGCTTGTCCCGTGCTGCACCTGGAGAGTCCGCTCGTGTCCGCGAGAACCTACGCACCTTGCTCAACCACATCGGCAGACCCGACCTAGCAACACGCGTGCCCGGGCGGCGATTCTCGTCTCGTCACGCTGCATAGCTGCTTCATGACCGCATTCCGCGACCGGGGCGACTTCGAAGCCACGCTGGATGCAGCCGCCGACCAGCTTGGACTGGTCGCCGCTGTCGTCGAGAAGGATTACTGGGTGAGCCAGGCGCTACGGGCCGTTGTTGCGACCCATCCCGAAGACTTCGTGTTCAAGGGAGGAACGAGCCTTTCCAAGTGCTTCGGACTCATCGAGCGGTTCTCAGAGGACATCGACGTCCTGGTGCTTCCACGTGATCGAGGTCGAGCCGCCCGAGACACCCTCATGAAGGCGATGGGCGATGCGGCGGCCGAAGCAATCGGAGATGAGGAGCCGACGCGAGACGGGGGTGGCGGCTTTCATCGAACCTATCACCTGACGTATCCACGAAAGCGGGCCGTGGGTTGGCTACGTCCCACCATCGATCTTGAGATGGGGATACGTGGCGGACCCAACCCATCAGAACGTCGGTCGCTGGAACCACTCATCCGAACGCCGCTCCATGAAGCAGGGGTCAACGTTGATGAGCATGAGGACCTGACGCCCGTCGAACTTAGCGTTCTACACCCGGGAAGAACCGCTATCGAGAAGCTTGCACTGTTAAGCGAGCGAGCGGAGACGTGTGATCGTGACCCAGCCCAGGAGTTTCCGCAGGCCCTGGGGCGTCACTTCTACGACGTGTACATGCTGCTGGGGGACGACCATGTCCAAGACTTCCTGAAGGAGCGGGCAGTGTTCAGGGAAGTAGTGGATGACTGCGAGCGCGTGTCACAGGAGTACTTTCGCTCGGAATACACGCGGCCTACCAACGGGTACGCAACCTCGGCAGCGTTCAAACCTGGCGAGCGACTGAAGGGTCAACTGGAAGCTGCCCTGGCCTCTGCGAGCGACCTCTACTTTGGGCAGTCATACCCCACATGGGAGATGGTCGTGGATCGCGCCAACGGACTTGCGCACTTGCTCTAGGTCCCAGCGCGTCGTTACCGACCGCTTACTATGGGCCGAACCCAGGTCACCGTTCGACCCGGGCCACGGAGTTGCCGATGTTCGAGATTCCGATCCGAGTTGAACTCCCAACCGATGAGAACGGCTTGACCGGGCGGCAGTGTCCGTCATGCCAGCGGTACTTCAAGCTGAAGTTCGGAACTGGCTTGCCGGTCGAGATCACACACTGCCCCTACTGCGGGGAGGAGGCCGATGCCTCGGACTACCTGACCCCTGAGCAGCGTGAATACTCATTCACTACCGCCCTTCCCGAGATCAACCGCCGCGTCATCGGCCCGATGATGCGCGACTTCGGCAAGAGTCTCCAGCGCTCCGCACGACAGGCTTCCCGCAACAGTCTCATCGGGTTCGATGTCAAGCTCGACTACCGGGAGAAGCGCATCCCCATCGCGCACTACCGCGAACGCCAGCTTGAGACGAGCGTTACATGCGACAACTGCTCGCTGGAGTTTGCCGTGTACGGGGTGTTCGCTTCCTGCCCCGACTGCACCCGGATGAACGCAACCGCCGTCTTCCGAAAGTCGCTGGAGGCGGCAGCAAAGCGGCTCGCGCTGTACGAGGACGCCGCCGATGAGACCACTCGCGAAGCCGTGCTCGCCGATGCAATCATCGACTCCGTTAGCGCGTTCGACGCTGTCGGCAAGGAGCTACGCAGGCGCTTCCCCGACCTCCTACCGGATCGACCGCCGAATCTCTTCCAGAGCCTAGACGCACTTGAAGGGGCACTCGTCAAGGCAGGCGGTCGGACGATGGCTGAGGCTCTGGGCGAGAAGGCGTTCGAAGACCTAAGGCTCATGTTCCAGGTGCGGCATCTGTACATCCACAGCCTGGGAGTGGTTGATGCAACCGCTGTCGAGCGATCCCCCGCTCTGCATTCGTACCTTGGTCGAAAGTACCCGCTCAGCCACGAATCGGTTGCTGACTTCCTTGTTCGACTCGAAGAGGCCTATGAGTCGGTAGTCGAGGCCCTACGGCAAGCAAGTAACTAGGGGTCGGTCAGGCGACGCTCCCGTCCTAACGTGTTCACGGTCAGCCGAACTGCGACGCGCTTGCCGTCACTTGGTGAACTGTGGACGCATACCAGCGAGCGCCTCCCTGCGCTGTCGAGACGCCTTGGGCATTAAACGTATCCGCGATCTCACGGAAGGTCCTCCCGCGTTCCCTCATCCTTACGATGCGCCTGCGGGTGGCAGCAGGGAGGGATCGGGGGCGCCCACGCTTGGCCCCTTGCGCCTTCTTGGCTGCAAGAGCTTCCCTCGTACGGGCCGCAACGGTACGTCTCTCCCACTGGGCGACGGAGACCATCACGGATGCTACGAGTTCCCCGGCCGGGGTGGTGGCATCAACTCCAAGATCGAGAACGACAGGGGCCCAACCGCGCCTTTGGGCACGCTCCATGAGCGTGGCAAAGTCCTTCGTCGACCTCGATAGGCGATCAAGGCGTGAAACGACCAGTGCCGGCGGCATCCCCGCTCTCCAGCATCCAGAGGGCTTCAAGGCCGGGACGACGCGAGAGGCTTTGACCCGAAGCGGTATCCGCGAAGACCCTGGCAGGACGGTCAAGCCAACCGTGCGATACGAGTTCCGGGGGGAGGAGTCGAACCTCCATCGAGGGCTCCAAAGGCCCGCGTCTTGCCGTTAGACGACCCCGGACCGGCCGAGCGGATTATCCCTTGCCGCGAGGGGGACCAACGACGGCCACGGCATCGGTGATCCCTCGTGCGATCTCCGCCGCGTGGGCGGCGTCCCGGGCCAGACCGACCACCGAGGAGCCGCTCCCGCTCATCACCGATCCGAAGGCTCCCGCGGCCAGCAGCTCCTTCTTCGCTTCGAAGACCTGGGGATGGCGCGCGACCACGGGCGCCTCGAGGTCGTTGAACAGGAGCGGCCCGAGCGCCTCGGCGTCGCCCGTCCCGGCGGCGGCGAGCACCCGGGCTGGGTCGGAGCTCACGTGGCCGGCCGCCGCATGACCACCCATCTCGTCCCACCACCGATAGGCATCGGGCGAGCGCACACCGAACGGGCATCGGACCAGGACCCAGTCGAACGGGGGCACCTCGACCGGCTCGAGCCGCTCGCCCCTCCCCGTCACCAGGACCGGGGTCCGGGCGAGCATCGCCGGGACGTCCGAACCGATCCGCTCCCCGAGCTCCGCGAGCTCGTCGGCCTGCAGACCGCAGCCCCAGAGCTCGTTCACCGCGTCGAGCGTGGCGGCTGCATCGGCACTGCCGCCACCCAGTCCCGCCGCGACGGGGATCCGCTTGTCGATCTCGATGAGCGCGCCGCCCGCGTCCGGGCAGCGATCGGCAACGGCGAGGGCGGCGACGAGTGCGAGGTTGAGACCGCCGAACGAAACGTCCCCGGACCGCGAGGCCTCGTCGTTCACCTTGACACGGAGCCTGGAGCCGGCACTGACGTTGACGCGATCCGCGAGCGAGATCGGCAGCACCAGGCTCTGCACTTCGTGGTACCCGTCCTCCCGGTCACCGAGGACGCGAAGGAACACGTTGATCTTCGCGTTCGCCTCTCGGCGGATCGTGCGGGGGGTCACGGCGACCACCCGCGCTCGAGCGCCGCCTCCGTGATCCGCGCGAGGTCCTCGAGTCTGAGGGCCTCTGCGCGCGTCCGGGCGTCGAACCCCGAGACCCGCATCACGTCGCCCGCGGTCTCCGCATCGAGCCCGAGGCGGCGCAGCGCGTTGGCCATCGTCTTGCGCCGCTCGGCGAACCCCTCCTCGACCACCCGGAACAGCGCCGACGGGTCGGTGCCGACGGACGACGCGTGCGGGACCAACCGAACGAGCACCGAACCGACCTTGGGGCGCGGCCAGAACACCGCGGCCGGAACCCGGCGCACGAGCGTGGCATCGGCTCGATACGCCACGTGGATGCTGACCGCGCCGTACGCCGCATCTCCCGCCGCCGCGACGAGCCGCTCGCCAACCTCCTGCTGCACCATCACCAGGTACCGATCGATCGCCGGGACATGGTCGAGCAGATCGAGGATCAGTGGGACCGAGATGTTGTAGGGGAGATTCGAAACCGTCGCCCAGCCGTTGCCCGGATCCAGCAGCGCCCGCCAGTCGGTGCGCATGGCGTCGACCTGCTTGACCCGGACGTGGGGAGATGTCGCCACGACCTCCTTCAGTGCGGACACGAGCCGGCGGTCGGTTTCGATGGCCAGTACGCGGCATCCCGCGCCGACGAGGGCGACGGTGAGCGAGCCGAATCCCGCACCGATCTCGAGCACGCGGTCCCCCGGCCCCACCCCGGCGTCCTGCACGATCGCGCGCGCGAGGTTCGGGTCCGCGAGGAAGTGCTGACCGAGCGCCTTCGAGGGTCGGACGCCGTGCCGGGCGGCGAGGTCCTTCAGCCCGGAGCGGCCGAGGCCGCTCCGGGCGTCACCAGGCGAGGCGGACCTGGCAGACGCCTTGGGAGAGCGGGGCGATCCGGGCGAAGGCCTCGTCGGAGAGGTCGATGATGCGCCCGCCGAAGGGTCCCCGATCGTTGATCACCACCCGAACGGACCTGCCGTTCCCGAGGTTCGTGACGGTGACCACCGTACCGAACGGCAGCCACGGATGGGCGGCCGTGAGACCGTCGCCGGGAGCGAACCCGTACCAGCTGGCCTCCCCCACCTGCGTGCCGTAGGTCGCGTGGTCGCGGCCGACGAGGCGTTTGGCCGCGATCGCTTCCTCGAGCACCGACCGGGAGAGCACGACGCTGTTGACCGCGCGTCCGTTCACGAGCTTGAACCGGGTCCGCTCGACCATCAGCCCGTCGACCCCCGCCCGGATCACGCGGATCTGGCCCGGGTCGAGCGAGTCGGTGTACCGGCTGTACGTCGTGTACGGGACCGGGAGGCGGACGTTTCGGGTCACGAATCGGATCTCGTCGAAGCGGATCCGAAGGCCGTCGTGAAGGGGGGTCCTGGGTGATGGACGGACGCGGTCGTCCTCGTCGGGCGCGATCCCCATGGCCGAGAGGAGCTCGCGCACGGTGCCCGCATTGGTGATCACGTCGTGGTCCTTCCCCTTCACCACGACGCTCGCGGCCACCACTGGCGACCGCCCGGCGGGCTCTCCCGCGGAGAACCAATCCTTCGCGTACCACGTCGCGAGCTGATGCTGCGACGTGGTCGCCCCATCCATCACCCAGACCCCCACATCCTGTGGACCCGTGGTGGTCGTCATCCATTCGACGAGGCCCCGGTCCACGACGACGGTCATCCCGTCGTATAGCGCCGTCACGATCGGCGGCGTCACGAGGCCCCCGCTCCCGACGACGACCCCCTCCGCATCGAGCAGGTCGCCGACGCTGGCGCTCATCGTCCGAACGGCTTCGGGCCGGCCGTCGTCCACGATGAGGGTGACGGTCTTCTGGACCGCCACGTAGACACCGCCCGCCACGAGCACGACGCCCACGAGGGCCGCGTTCCCCATCGCCTTGCGGATCCGAAGTCGTCGGACCCGGGTCGGACGAACCGACATCCCTTCCCCCTGTCGGAAAAGAAGGCTCCGGGGGGAAGCGGCGGTCGGCCGGACCAAAGCCTTTTTCAACGACGAGCCCGGAACCTACCAAACCCTCAACCCTGACTGCAAACTTGAGAATCGAACGGCAGTTCGGGCCCTTCGGGAACGCTAGGGGAGCCTCGGGAAGGCCGTTCTCGCGTTCGATGCGGTCGCCGTTCGCACGTTTTCCACAGGTTCGTGTCGCGCTGTCGCGATCGCCTCGATCGCATCGAGCACGTTGGACGGCCGGTTCTCCCGTCCACGCAGACGTTGCGGAGCGAGGAACGGACTGTCGGTCTCGACCAGGAGACGATCCAGCGCCACCGCGGCCGCCGCCTCGCGCAGATGCGCGTTCTTTGGGTACGTCACGTTGCCGGCGAACGAGAGGAACCATCCGCGTTCGGCGCACGCTCTCGCGATGGTCGCGTCCCCGCTGAAGCAGTGGAGCACCACCCGTTCGGCCGAACCCTCATCGAGGACTTCAAGGATCTCCGGCCACGCGTCGCGAACGTGGACGACGAGTGGCAGCTCCGCCGACCGAGCGAGCTCGACCTGACCGCGGATCGCGCGGAGCTGCGCGTCGCGGGGCGAACGCATCCGGTAGAAGTCGAGACCGCACTCCCCCACGGCTACGACGAGCGGGTCGGACACGAGCTCCTCGATCTCGGCGGCCGCCTGGAGGTCGTATGCGCTGGCGTCGTGGGGATGCATCCCGGCGGTGGCGAACACGCCTCCGAACCTGCGCGCGAGCTCGAGGGACCGGCGGCTCGTCTGGGGATCGATCCCGACACAGATCAAGGTGCCGACGCCCGCGCGAGCTGCCTCCCGGATCACCTCGGCGGGGTCGTCGTCGAGCAGGAACAGGTGGCAATGGGTGTCGACCGCGCCGGTCTGCACCGGCCGTTCAAGGTTCGGCTCGCTCACGCGGCGGACACGATACGGGGTCGATGAGGATCCTCCACCTGGACTCGAAGCTGCCCGAGGCCGAACCTCCACGCGTTCCAGCGCCTCTCCACAGCGTGTTGACCGCAGGTCGAGGCGGGGGGTGCCACGTGAAACGCCGGTCGAGGAACCTTCACTCAGGAGTCGAGGCGCGGGAACAGCGCGTCACCCTTCGTGGTCCGCGTTCCGACGGCCAACCTTCCCCACGTGACCGCCTCCGGCAGCAGCTGCGCATCGATCGGTTCGCCGATCCCAAGCTGCCCCCATAGACGCTCGGCCGCCGCAGGCATGATGGGGCGGATCAGCACCGCGAGCGACCGGAGGGTCTCTGCGGCCGCGTACAGGACCGAGGCGAGCTCGGCAGCGCGGCCGTCGTCCTTGGCGAGCTTCCACGGCTCTTTCTCGACGAGATACCCGTTCGCCCGGTCCACCACCGACCACACGGATGCGAGCGCCTGGCTGAGCGACAGCCTCGACATGTGCTCGTCGTAGGCTCGGGCCGCCTCCTCGATCACCTGGGGCAAGTCGTCCTCCGCACCCTCGGGCCCCGGATCGGGCACCCGGCCTTCGAAGCCGGTTTCGAGCATCGCGAGGACACGCGCGGCGAGGTTGCCGAGCCCGTTCGCGAGGTCCGCGTTGTGCCGGTCGACCATCCCCTCCCACGAGAAGTTCCCGTCGGCCCCGAAGTGGATCTCCCGCATGAAGTAGTAGCGATAGGAATCCACGCCGAAGTGGTCGATCAGCTCGAAGGGGTGGATCCCGGTCAGGTTGGTCTTCGACATCTTCTGACCGCCGACGGTCAGGTAGCCGTGCGCCCACACCTGCGTCGGCGGCTCGACGCCGCCGGCCATCAGCATCGCGGGCCAATACACGGCGTGGAACCGCAGGATGTCCTTGCCGATGAGGTGGATGTTCGCGGGCCACACCCGCGCGAACTGCTCGTCGTCGCTCCCGTACCCCGCCGCGGTGAGGTAGTTCGTGAGCGCGTCGAACCAGACGTAGCAGACGTGGTCGGGGTCCCATGGCAGCGGGATGCCCCACCGGAAGTTCGTCCGGCTGACCGAGAAGTCCTGGAGCCCGCCCCGGATCAGCGAGAGGACCTCGTTGCGCCGCGTCTCCGGCTCCACTGCCGATGGGGTGCGCTCGTAGTGCTCGAGGAGCCGGTCCGCGTAGGCCGAGAGGCGGAAGAAGTAGTTCTCCTCCCGCATGAGCTCGACGGGCCGGCTGTGGATGGGGCACATCCCGTCCACGAGCTCGTCCTGCGTGTAGTAGCCCTCGCACGAGACGCAGTACAGGCCCTCGTAGTGTCCGAGGTAGATGTCGTCGCGGCCGTTGTCGTACACGGCCAGCAGGAGCTGCTGGACGGCCTTCTCGTGCCGGGGCTCGGTGGTGCGGATGTAGTCGTCGTTGGCGATGTCGAGCCGAGCCCAGACGGCCTTCCATCTGGGCTCCATCTCGTCCACCCATCGCTGGGGATCCATCCCGGCGGCCTCGGCCGCCCGCTGCAGCTTCAGGCCGTGCTCGTCGGTGCCGGTGAGATGGAAGACCCGTTCGCCCCGCGCGCGGTGGTATCGGGCGACGAAGTCAGTCGCGACGGCGTTGTACGCGTGCCCGATGTGCGGGACGTCGTTCGGGTAGTAGATCGGCGTCGTGATGTAGAAGACATCTCGGCCCATGGCCGCGCCATCCTAGCGGCGACGCTCGTCCTGGCCGACCAGTGCCCCGTAGATCTCGTTCGCGGAGGCCGCGGTGCCGCGGGCGACCTGTGCCGCCGCCTCTCGCTTGCGCATCCCGCCTCCAACCAGACGCCGCGCCTCGACCACGAGCGCGGTGAGGTCGATCTCGACGGGCTCGCGAGCCCCCTCGACGACGACCACCACCTCGCCCCTCGTGGTCTCGTCGCCGAGACGTCGCAGGAGCTCCGAGACGGCTCCTCGGCTCACCTCCTCGTGCACCTTCGTGAGCTCGCGGGCGACGGCGATCCGGCGGTCCCCGAGCTCGGTCAGGAGGCTCCGAAGGAGCGCCACCAGCCGACGAGGCGACTCGAACAGGACGAGGGTCCGTGGATCGTTCGCGAGCGCGCGGAGGCGTTCCTTGCGCTCCCCCGCTTTCCGCGGGAGGAACCCCTCGAACGCCCACCGGTCGACGGGGAGACCGGACACGACCAAGGCGGCCGTCACCGCCGACGGACCCGGCACGACCCGGACGTCGATCCCCTCGTCTGCGCAGGCCCGCACGAGCCGGAACCCCGGGTCCGACACGCCCGGCATCCCCGCGTCCGACACCAGCGCGACCTCCGCGCCGTCCCGAAGCTCCCCGAGGACCTGCTCGGTTCGCGTGCGCTCGTTACCCTCGAACAGCGACACGAGCCGGGTCGTGATCCCGAGGTGCGCGAGCAGCCGCCCGGTCCTGCGTGTGTCCTCGGCCGCGACCAGGTCGACGGCTGCCAACGTTGAACGCGCGCGCTCGGTGAGGTCACCGAGGTTGCCGATCGGCGTCCCGACGACGTGAAGGCGGCCGGCCACGGCCCGATGCTCCCACGCTCGAGGCACCCCGGTACGCTCTCGAGCCGTGCCCCCGACCCATCACAAGGACTACTCGGCGACGCCGCTGCCGAAGAAGCTCGGTATCCGTCAGGGCTCGCGCCTCCTGGTCGGCGGCGCGCCCGAGGGCTTCTCGATCGGCCGGCTGCCGACGGGCACAGAAGTGGTCGCCGTCGGGCGACGGCCGCTCGACGTGATCGTCCTGTTCGTGCTCCGCTCGGCGGAGCTCCGCCGGAGGTTCCCGGCGCTCGCGAGATCCCTGGCACCGGATGGTCGGCTCTGGGTGGCCTGGCCGAAGAAGGCCGCGAGGATCGACACGGACCTCACCTTCGGCGTCGTCCAGAGCGTGGGGCTGGACGCCGGCCTCGTCGACAACAAGTCGGCGTCGATCGACGAGACCTATCAGGACCTGCAGTTCGTCTACCGGCTGAAGGATCGACCGCGCGCCTGACGCCGCCGACCGATCACGACTCCCTGTCGGACGCTTCCAGCATCCCAATCGAGGCCCGAGCGTTGCAACGCGCGATGCCGCCGTGCGTTCGAGGCCCGCGATGCTCTTCGGGTGCGGAGCAGCGGACCCGAGCTTGACCTCCGGACGCAGGACCCTGCCGTACCATCGAGCGAGTGTCCGTCCTCACCAGGCCCGACCGCCCGGGAACCGCGCGGGCCCCGGCCCGGCCCGCATCGTTGCTCGCGAAGCTCAACCGGCCGGTCATCGCCGTGCTCGCCGTGGGGCTCATCGCGGGCTACGTGCGCTTCCTGCACCTGGGCTACCCGGAGCACCGGGTCTTCGACGAGTACTACTACACGAAGTCCGCCTGCATCTATCTCGGGTACTCGAACGAGCGATGCGACATCAACAGCGCCGACGAGCGCTTCTGGCGCGAGAACGAATGGGACACGGGCGCCTGGGTCCATCCGCCGCTCGGCAAGTTGATGATCGCCGCCGGCGAGCTCGCCTTCGGGACCGAGTCGTTCGGCTGGCGCGCCGGCGCGGCGGCGGCCGGGACCGCGTCGGTCATGGTGTTCGCCGTCATCGTCCAGCTGCTCTTCGCGAGCCCGATCTGGACGTTCGCCGGGGGCCTGCTGCTCGCGACGGAGAGCCTGCACGTCGTGCAGTCGCGGACGGGGACGCTCGATATCTTCCTCGCGTTCTGGATCGTGCTCGGGATGCTCTTCCTCCTGCTCGACCGGCGGTGGATCGAGCGCCGCACCACACGGCCGCCCCCTCGAGGGGCGGACGACGAGCCCGATGCCCCTCCCGGTCCGACCCCGCGCCTGCCCGCACCTCTGTGGCGCCCCTACCGTCTCGCGGCCGGAGCGTCCATGGGCGCGGCGATGGCCGTGAAATGGTCGGGCCTGACCGGCGTCGTGACGGCCGTCGTGCTCGCGTTCGGATGGGAGGCGGTTCGACGCAAGCGCTTCGGGATGCGGCATCCGATCCGTGACGCCATCGTGTCCGAGGGGTTCGGGCTCGTCGTCTTCCTGATGGTCATGCCCGCCCTCGTCTACACGCTCACCTACACGGGCTGGTTCGTCCACTTCGACTGGGATCTCGCGAAATGGATCGACATCCACGGGAAGGCCGCCCGCTTCCACGCCGATCTCCAGGCCCTGAACGAGAGCGGCGAGCCGTGGCACGCCTACTTCTCACCCGCATGGCAGTGGATCTTGCTCCGGCGACCGGTCTACTACTACGCCGACTACAGCACCGAGGGCATCCGGCAGGTGATCTACGCGAACGGCAACCCGGCGATCTTCTGGGGCGCGTTCCTCGCGATCCCGTACGTCGCCTACGCGTGGTGGCGCAGACGCGATTGGCGGGCGGGGTTCACGCTGGTCGCCATCGCCGGGCTCTACCTGCCGTGGTTCCTGGTCTCGCGCCCACAGTTCCTCTTCTATGCGACGCCGATCATCCCGTTCTTCGTGCTCGCGTGCGTCTACACCCTCCGAGACCTCTCCCAGCTGCGAGTGGCCGGCTCGCGTTCGCGGCCGTACCTGCCGGTGGCGATCGGGTCCGTGGCCCTCTCGGTGATGCTGTTCGCGTGGTTCTGGCCGGTGCTGACGGCGGGGCCGCTCTCGGACGCCGACTTCAAGCTCCGCTACTGGTTCAGCAGCTGGGTCTAACGGGCGCCGGGCGAGCACCGGCGACCCGGTAGCATCGCGCGCCGATGGCGGCGACCGACGACGTCTTCCTGCCGGTGCGCGACGGGGTCCGGCTGGCCGCGACCGTGTATCGCCCGCCCGGCGAGGGCCCGTGGCCGTGCCTGGTCGAGGCGCTCCCCTACCGCAAGGACGACCTGACCGCGCACTACCGGACCGAGTATCAGCGGTTCGCCGACGAGTTCGGCTACGCCGTGTGTCGCCTCGACGTGCGTGGCACGGGATCGTCCGAGGGAACCGCCGCCGGCGAGTACACGAGCGAGGAGCTCGACGACATCGTCGAGGTGATCGCGTGGCTCGCGGCGCAGCCCTGGTCGAACGGCAACGTCGGGATGTATGGGACGTCGTGGTCCGGATTCAACTCGCTCCAGGTCGCGATGCTGCGCCCGCCGGCGCTGAAGGCGATCTGCTCGATCTTCGCGTCCGACGACCGCTTCGCCGACGACGTCCACTACTTCGGCGGCACGCTCAAGCAGCTCGACCTCGTCGACTACCCCCTCTACATGGAGGCGATCAACGCGCTGCCTCCCGTCCCTGCCTTGGCGGGGCCCGAGTGGCGCGCCGCGTGGGATCGCAGGCTGTCCGCGTACGTCCCGTGGCTGTTCGACTGGCTCGAGCATCAGACCTACGACGACTTCTGGAAGCACGGATCGCTGTGCGAGGACTACACGGCGATCTCGGCGCCGACGATGCTCGTGACCGGGTGGGCCGACGGATACACCAACATCGCGCTCCGAGGGATCGAGGGGCTCGAGTGCCCCAAACGCCTGCTCGCGGGACCGTGGGGTCACCAGGGCCCCGAGGGCCGGCCGGGCCCGGGCATCGACCTCGTCGCCGAGATGGCTCGGTGGTGGGACCGGTGGCTCAAGGGGCTGGACAACGGCGTCGATCGTGAGCCGCCGATCGTCGTGTTCGTGCGGCGCCCGACCACGCCGGCGTGGGACCTGCCGGCCTTCCGCGGCGAGTGGCGTTCCGAACCGATCTGGCCGCTCGAACGCGGGACGACGCGAACGCTTCGGCTCGATGCCGCTCGCGCGAACCGACCGGGCGAGGGACCCGACGTCCTCGACGTCCGAGTCGATGTCGGGTGGACCGCCTGGCTCTCATGCGCGGACAAGCCGCCGTTCGGACAGCCGCTCGACCAACGAGCCGATGAGGCGCACTCGCTCGTATACGACTCGGAGCCGATGCTCGAGGAGCTCGAGATCCTCGGACATCCCACGATCTCGGTGCGGGTGGTCTCGTCGGCACCGGTCGCATCACTGTCGGCCAAGCTCTGTGACGTGCATCCCGACGGGACGTCGCAGCTGGTCACGCGCGGCCTCCTGAACCTGACGCATCGCGACTCGCGAACGTCACCCGCGCCGCTCGAGCCCGGCCTCGCCTACGACGTGACGTTCGAGCTCGAGGTGACCTCGTGGGTGTTCGAGCCCGGGCACCGCATCCGAGTGGACCTCGCCGGCACCGACTGGCCGAACTGCTGGCCACCCCCGGCGCCGGTCATCCTGACGATCGATCGAGCGGGCTCCGCACTGGTCCTGCCGGTCGTCCAGGGCCCGGCGCCCGTCGAGGAGCGGCCCGCGCTCGCCCCGTCGCGAGCCCCGCACGTGTGGAGCACCGAGGGCGTCTCGTGGTCGATGGAACGGGACCTCGTCGGCCGCCGGACGCGCGCCGTCGTCCGCTACGGCGGCCCGAGCGAGGCCGACGACGTCGCCCCGGCGATGGAGGATCGCAACGAGGGCACGGTGGGCGTCTGCCTGGACGATCCGGGACGAGCATGGGTGGACGCGTCGGCGACGTACACGATCCGGTGGCCCGAGGCGACGGTCACGGCGCAGGCGCGCACCCGGATCCAGAGCGACGCGTCGTCCTTCCGCGTCCGCCTCGATGTCGAGACCATCGAGGACGGCCGGCCGAGATGGTCACGCCGGTTCGACCGACGGATCCCGCGGCATCTGTTGTAGGGGGGAGCGGTCTACGAGTTCGCGGTGGCGACGCTGCTCTCGCGCGTCAGCGGGCGGATCACGATGGGGTCGTTCCCGAACATGTCGCTCGTCGCCATCCGGATCGACAGGTCCTGGCGTCCTGCGGCGAACTCGATCTCCTCACGCTCGGCGACCGCGGGATCGACGAACACGGGAACGAGCAGCATCATCGCGAGCGGCGGAAGCGCGCCGAGCTCGTACTCGGGGAACAGCCGGGCGAGCTCCGCGTCGGTCGCCAGCCTGGCGTCCGGGTCGGCGATCGCCTCGATGACCAGGGGCATGTCCAGCTCTCGCGACGCCGGGATCACCATGAGTCCGGGGCCGAAGTTCGCCATGACCACGTGGGTCGTCGCGAGCCGTTCGTCGTGAACGGCCTTCGGCTCATCCCCGTCGGCCTCGAGGGAGGCCGGGTGCGGGATGACGGTGAACTCTGCTCCACGGCCCTGGAGGTAGTCGATCACGTATGCCATGTGCCCCCCCGTCGTCCCACGGTGTTCCGCGATGTGCGTGCAACCGAGTCTATTCTCGGATGCTCGGGAACGAGAATGGGGCGGAAGGCCTATTTCGCGGGCCGGAAGACCTACGCCGGCGCGGTGGCATCCACGGCCATGCGCAGCGCCAGGGAGCATCGCACCCCGCGCGCGGGGCCGTGAACGGTGTGGTAGGGACGGCCGTCGCGCGTCCCGGCGAGCCCCGGACCCCGCAGCAACGTGACCCCGCCGGCACGCGCGCGCCACGTTCGCGCGACCGCGCCCTCTCGGGTCGCACGGATCTCGAACCGGGCCGAGCCCACCAGCGTGAACACCGCGACCAGGCGACGGTACCGGCGGCCGTCCAGGTGTGCGGTGATGCCCACCGAACCGGGACGGTAGACGCCGACACCCGCCTCGTTCGGTCGCCACGTTCGAAGTCCTCGGATGCCGTCACCGTCCGAGCGGACGCGCTCGGTGAACGCCTCCGCGAGCTCCGACAGGTGCGGGAACCCGCCGAACGGCGCCTCGACGTCGAACCCGTCGATCTCCATCCGGACCCCGGCCGTGCCGAAGGTCCCCGTCATCGAACGCAGGGGTCCGCCGGCGATCTCTCGCCAGAGCGCGCGACGGAACACGGGCTCGAGCAGGCCGTCGACGTGGGCGGCGCCGCTCGATGCCGCCGCCGAGAGCGCGGCCGCCAGCGAGCGACGAGCGAGCGGCCCGCTCACGCGACCCCGGGGAGGTGTTCTCGGAACGCGATGTACCCGATCCCGGCGCCGACGTTGAGCAAGAAGTGCGCGATCACGATCGGCCAGGCGCGTCGTGTGCGCGAGAACACGAAGCCGAACAGCGCGCCCATCGCCACGTTGCCGAGGAACCCACCCCACCCCTGATACAGGTGGTAGGTCCCCCGCAGCAGTGCGCTCGCGCCGACCGCGGCAACCTCCGTGAGCCCGAGCTGCCGCAAGCGGGTCACGAGGAACGCGACGACGACGACCTCCTCCAGCAGCGCCGCCTCGGCTGCGTTCACCACCAGGACCGGGACCGTCCACCAGTGACCCAGCGGCGGGACGGGCACGACGAAGCGGTTGAGCCCCAGGGCGACGGCGCCCAGGTAGACGCCGATGCCACCGAGCCCGACGACCGCGAACAGGAGCAGGCCTCGGGCGATGTCGGCTCGCGGGCGATCCCACGCCA
>Ga0187892_10005484_pt1 | contig 19901 bp, 26 predicted proteins | sample MA1701073metaG_FD_139345 | JGI IMG/M metagenome (GOLD analysis project Ga0187892, IMG submission 139345) | Bio-ooze microbial communities from a basaltic lava cave in the Kipuka Kanohina Cave System on the Island of Hawaii, USA - MA170107-3 metaG ...
GCCCCTTGTCCCCTCGACTCCCCGCCCACGTAGCCCATAAATGAAAATGCCCGCGAGTTGTTGTTCTCGCGGGCATTCTGGCACGCCTTCAGTTTTTACACAGACTGTTTCGGGCGCCTTTTTTATTTATAATCCGCCCCTTCCCGCAGCACGGCCAAGTAGCTCAGTTGGTAGAGCAGCGGACTGAAAATCCGTGTGTCGCTGGTTCGATTCCGGCCTTGGCCACCATATTTTCATTGGCCAACACCGAGAGTGCTCGCTAACTAGTGACGTTGTAGTCCCCGAATAAGTCCCCGTTCGTTCCTCGGTACCCCTCGGCGCTGAGCGCGCTGGCGCCCGCAATTGCCTTTCCTTCTGCCGGGGCAGCGGTAATCCCTGTGCTTCGGCAGCGGGAATTCCATTTTGAGCGAGGGTAGGCGGTAATTGCGCCAGCCGGCGACAACTACCCCCCGGCGCTTTGGAGGTGTGAGTGAAGAAAGGCGCTCAGCACGCCAACATCGAACGGCTGCAGGCCGACGCCGATGTGGCGTTCATTGCACTTCGCCGCGTCATCGAGATCAGCGGCTTTTGCAAGGCCACGATCACCAAGAAGATCAAGGCGGGCGAGTTCCCGGCGCCCGTAATCCACGACGGCAACTGCACGCGTTGGGATCTCGGTGAAGTGCTCGCGTGGCGGGAAAAGCAGTTCAAAGGGCGCGCCGCCAGGCAGCAGCAAGCGGCGGCCAACGCACCAGCGTAGGGGGCGGCGAGCGTGCCGACAAACGAGCGCGCGGGCCCGCCGCACACGTGCGGCGCTGAAGCCAAGCCCGGCGCCGGGCTCATCTGCGATCGGAGCCCGGCCGGCCGGCGGGACCTTGGGCGGCGACCGCGAAGGGCGAGACACGGGCACCACGACCAGGCGCACTCCGAAGTGGACACGCATGCTTCGCGCATTCTTGCATCGCGGAGAGCGCGGCTGAAACGCTTCGAAGCTGAGCGCGAGCTGCGAGACCACGTTCTCTCAACGACGGTCAGCCAGCTCGCGGACCGCGGCGTGCGGATCCTGCGGCGCGAGGAGACGGTGCCCGGTGCCTTTGGCGACGTTCGGTGCATGCGCTACGCGATCGCAGCGGAATCGATCGAGCGCGCGCGCGAGCTGCTCGGCTTGCAAACAGCCGGCGCTCCCCCCGCCGCACGGTCAGATCTGACCGCATTGGCGACGGCTCGAGCCAGCCCATGAATTATTACAGACGGTACATGGGCGACTATCTCCGCGACACTTCGCGCCTCTCGATGCTCGAGCACGGCGCTTATAACCTGCTCCTGGATTACTACTACGCCGAGGAGCGACCCATCCCGCTGGACCTCGACCAGGTGTATCGGCTGGTGCGCGCGATCATGCCCGACGAGCGCCGCGCTGTTCAAAAGATCCTCACCACGTACTTCCGCAAGTCGGCCAACGGCTGGCACAACGAGCGAGCCGATGAGGAGATTCAGAAGGGCACCAGCGCCATCGCGCGGATGGCGGAGGCCGGCAAACGCGGCGCTGAAACAAGATGGGGTAAGCATATGGCACCCCATGCGGCAAAGAATTGGGTACCCCATAGGGTCGGCGATGCAGGCGGCGATGCAGGCGGGGATGCATCCACCAACCTCCAACCACCAACCGCCAGCCGCCAACCGCCAGCCGCCAACCGCCAGCCGGAAAAGCGTGCCGCTCGCGCAAAGCGCGGCGGGCCCGAGAACGGCGCAGCGAAAAGTGCCGCAGCCTGGGCGGCTTTCATCGAAACATACCGACAGCGGTATGAGCATGAGCCCACGATCAACGGCGAGCAGCGAACGCATATGGCGCGCTTCGTGGAACTCGTCCCGCTCGAAGATGCGCCGCACATCGCCGCGTTCTACGTTCGTCATAACAATCCCTGGTACGTCAAACATCAGCACGACCTGAAGTATCTAAAAAACGATGCGGCAGGGCTGCGCACGCAATGGCTCAACGGCCGCGCCGTGACAACGCTCGAGGCCCGCTCTGCCGAGCAGCGTGACGCGATACGAGGCCAGGCCGAGCGGGTCATTGAGCGAATCGGAGGTGAGAAATGAAACGAATCGTCGAGCATCTGGCCGCAACGCTTGCCGCGATGGGGCGCGAACTCTCCGACGTCGCGCTCGAGATCATGGCGCGCGACCTTGCCGCCTATCCTGAGCCGGCGGTCCTGGAAGCCTTGGCGCGCTGCCGGCGCGAACTGCGCTGCCTCACGCTCGCCGACGTACTCGATCGCCTGCCAGGCGGTCACCCAGGCGCCGAGGAGGCATGGGCCATCTGCGCGCGCTGCCTCAACGACGAGGCGCAAACCGTGGTCTGGACGCAGCAGATGGCCTCTGCCTTCGGCGTCGCCCTCGGCCTGCAGGGTGATCCGGTCGCCGCGCGCATGGCGTTCAAGGAGGTGTACGCGGCAAGCGTCGCGAGAGTGCGGCTCGAGGGCCGGATGCCGGTGTGGACGATCAGCCCGGGGACGGACAAATCCGGTCGCGAGCTCACCATCCTGGAAGCGCTCGAGAAAGAGCGGATCAGCGTCGATTATGCGCGCGCGACGCTGCCGTATCACCGGGAAGACGAGGGCCTGAACGCGCGTATGCACGAGCTCGCCGATCGCTCGGTGAAAAGGCTGGCGGCGTGAGCGCCACATGCCGAGTTTCGGCGCTCGACCTGGTCGACAAGCATGGGCGCTTCAAGCGCCCTGACGAGCTACCGCGGCGCGTACTGAAGGAACTCGAGCGCTTCACGGTCGACGGCGATGGCCGGATCCGCGGCTTTCGCTTTCGCGAGCGCAACCGCTTTGCGAAGTTCACGCTGTCGAAGAAGCGGAAGCAAAGGCGCATCACGAAGGCGATGGACCAGGAGCTCATCAGGTTGCTCGAGCAAGAGATCGCTCGGCTGCGAGCCGCGAGGGTGCATGGCGCGTAAAGGCGAAGCACAAGCTGGCACGAGCCGCGCCGCGGCGTCCGCGCTTCGGCGCAAGCGCTTCATTGAGGCATTGATCGCCGACCCGGCGCAGAACGCAACAGCGGCCGCGATCGCCGCCGGCTACAGCGCGAAGACGGCCAAGCAGCAGGCCTCGCGCCTGTTGACCCAGGCTGACGTTCGGGCGGCGCTCGAGAAGCGGCGCGAGCAGCTCGGGCAGCAGTACGAGCTCGACACCGAGAGCGTGATCCGCCGCCTGTCGGAGATCGTGCACTTCGACCCGCGCCGGCTCTTTCACGCCGACGGCACGCTGAAGAAGCCCCACGAGCTCGAGCCCGACATCGCGCAGGCGTTGCACTCGATCGAGGTCGACGAGGTCCTCGCCGGCAAGGGTGAAAACCGCAAGGTCATCACGCGCACTGCGAAGGTGAAATGGCATGACAAAAACACCGCGATCGGCAACGCCATGAAGCACCTCGGCCTGTTCGCCAAGCACCAGGAGCAGATGGGCCGGGCCGCAGGCAAGGCCGCCGGCGAGGCGGCCGGGCGCACGGTGGCCGAGGCCTTGGACTGGGATGCGATCCACAAGCGCGTCGAAGCGAAGATGAGAGGGCGCAGGCAACGACGGGGAACCGGTTGAACGCAAAGGAGCTGACCATGGCAACGAGAAGAGACGAGCAAACCAGAGGCGGGCGCCGCGCTCCGGGGCGCGCCCCGGGCGTCTATCGTACCGCTGGCAACCCGCTCTACCGCACCGACCCGAGGACCGGCAACCTGGTGCTCGCCAACGAGTTCGAGGTCATCGACGAGCCGCGGCCGCTGCCGCCCGCGCCGCCTCGAGCGCCCGTGGTGGAGGAAGCGCCGCGCGAGGAAGCGCCGTCGCCGCTCTTCACGGTCTTCGCCGATGGCCCGAGCGCGGAATCAGAGCCGCCAGGTTCTGCGCCAGGCGCCCTGGGATCGGCGGAGGCCGAAGCTGGCGGCGCGGCGGAAAACACCGCGAGCGCCGGTTCGAGGACGAGCGGCAGGGGCGCTCAGATGGGTGCTATGGCTGGAGCGGCCGTCGCAGGCATTCCTGGAATGGTCCTCGGCGCGCTGGCCGGCGAGGTCATCGAGGGCCAGATCGCGGGCCAGCCGAGCGCCTCGGGCGCAGGCGCTCGCGCGCCGACGCAGGCAAGCGTCCCGAATCAGCCGCGCCAGGATCTGCCGGAGGAACCGCCGAAGGAGACGCCGGTGGCGATTGAGGCGCCGGGTACGGAAGACGGCGACGATTCCGCGCCAGGGCCGAGCGATAGCAAGGACTCGTCGGCTCCAGACAGCGGCAGCAAGGACAACGCGAGCGGCGACAGCCCGGACGCCGGCGGCGGCGGAAGCAACGACGCCGACGCCGGCGGCTTCTATCAGGGGGGGTTCGTCACGCCTGACCGGCTGCGCGGGCCGGATCCAGCCGGGCCTGACGACGGAGCCGCGGATCTCGACGTCGGCGAGTTCGTGGTGAACGCGCAAGCCGCGCAGCAAAATATGGGGTTACTCGAGGCCATAAACGCGCAGCCAGGCCTGCAGGGCGCGCCGGACGTTGTGACGATGCATTGGTTCTTCGGGAACGTCCTACCCCGAACGCCGGAAGGCCGTCAGCTGATCGCCGACTACGAAGAGGTCGGACCCGCGATCGAGCAGGCGCTCGCGCAGCGCCCCGATGGCGTCCAGGTCCTGCAGCGCATCGTCAGGAGCTACATCCAGCCGGCGGCCGAGGCGGTGCGCCGCGGCGACTACGCCGGCGCCGTGCATCTCTACGGCGAGATGGGGACCGAGGCCGCACAGCTCGCCGCGGAATCGGAGCTCGACTCCGAGATCGAGCAGAAGCTCGAGGAGTTCGCCCAGGACTCGGCCGAGATCGCTCACGACGGCGAGCTCGCGAGGCTCGCGAGCTCGCCCGGCAACCAGCTCGTGCATCCCGGCGACCAGGTGGCGGCGCAGCCGATGTCGCGGCTCGGGAGGATCTTCGTCGGCGGGTGATGCGCAGCGCTCGTCTACGCGTGAACCAAGCGAGCTTTTACAACGGCTTCGATTTGTCGCACGCGTCCGCGCTGCGGCCGCTCGCGAGCTTGGCGCGGGCGTTCAGGGTCGCTGGCGACACCCCCTTTTTCTTAGTTGGCGCCTACGCGCGCGATCTGTTGCTCTTGCATGGCCGCCGCGTTGATACGAGCACTCGGCCAACATCCGACGTCGACTTCGCTGTCGAGGTTGGGAGTTGGCAGCACTACGACTCATTGCGCGCCCGCTTGATTAGCTCTGGGCACTTCGCGGCGGTGCCAGCCGTGCCGCCGCTGATGAACAAGCTGCAGTACTTGCCGCGCGCCATCGGAGTTGATCTTCTGCCCTTCGGTGGCGTTGAGCGGCGGGACCGCACGATCGCCTGGCCCTCCGGCGCCGTCGTCATGAACGCCTTTGGCCTCCGCGAGGCGCAGGCTTGGAGGCTCACTGTCGCGTTGCCGGACGCTGCGGAATTGCAGCTCGCATCGCTGCCTTCATTGATGATGCTCAAGCTCGTTACCTGGTTGGAGCGGCGAGTCGAGGAACCGGGCAAGGACGCGCACGATATGCGGTTGATCTTCGGCTGCTACGCCGATCGGGTGCGCGCGATGCGAAGGCTGCGCTGCCCGCCAGGTTTCGGCGAGCACACAGCCGGCGCCTGGCTCCTTGGCCGGGATCTCGCTCGGTTGCTCGATGCCCGCGGCCGTGAGCGCGTGGCCACGATGCTGGCTGTGCAGGCGCACGGCAGCGAGCTCATCCACGACCTGGCCGCATTCGAAACGGTCGGCGATAGGGACGCGCGGCGCTGTCGGGTACGCCAGCTGGTCAGCGCGTTCGAGCGTGGCTTCAGCGAACCCGCCGAGCGCCGGCGGGCCGCGGCGCGAGCAGCTGCGCGAGGTCTACGGGGTGAAGTGAAAAGGGAGGTTGATATGCAAACTGCAGAAGCGCGCGAACAGCGCGTTGCCAAGGTGATCGCCGAAGCGCCGCGTCCGGCCGGCGATGAGTGACGAACGTCCAGCCGATTGCAAGGCCCCGACTCCGGAGATGATCGTGGCGGCCGGACGGGCAGCGGAGCGATGGCTCGCCGAGCACCCGCCGCAGTCGCTGCGCTGGAAGCGTGCGCTGCGCATCCTGCTCGATGGGGGCTCGCTCACGGCGAGGTCGGCCGCGAAGGAATACAGCGACACGAATTTTGGCAAGACGATTAACGAGCTCAAGAACCGCGGCGTGCAGCTGAGGGTGCGTCCGGAGATCTCGTTCTCGGCCATCGGCCCGATCGTGCTCAGACCGCGCCTGGTGCTGGCCTACGCGTTGCGGCCTGAGAGCCGGGGGTTCGCCGAGCAGCTGCTCGCCGGCGCGCTCGTTCTAGAGTAGACCTGACAGGACTAGCGGCCGCAGCCGATCGCTTTGGCGCTCGTCCAGCCGTCGCGCATCGTGCTCGAGCCGGGATGGTCGTATCCCTGGCAGTGGGCGCGCTCATGGTCCATGACCTGGCCGCGCCTGATGGCGTCCATGCCGTTGAGCAGGAAGATCGTGCAGGAGCGAGCGCAAAAGTCGAGGCTCGCGCAGCCGTAGGAATGCGCGGCGATAGGACAAGAGCGGCCGAGCTGCTCGCGACTGACGTCGTGCACGCGCACCTCGAGCGCCGGCCAGTCGACGGGCGGCTTGCGGCTAAAGTCGATCCATTCGGCCCATTCGCGCGGCGGCCGCTCGACGTTGAGCTCGTCGCCGGCGGGTGCTGGCGCGCAGGCGGCGAGCGCCATCGCGGCGATCGCCAGGTTCCTCCTCATGAGCCCGGCTTATCCGCACGTCCCGCGTCGTTGTCAAGCGGGGAATGTAGCTGCGCGCCGATGCAGCGAAGACCGGCGCGAGCTCGCCCGACTGATCGCCAAGATCCAGGCGGCGGCCGAGGGCTGGGATCGGTAAAACCGATGGCCGGTTGCGAAAGGGCGTGCCGACCAAGGCGACGGCGGCGGCGCGCGAGGCGATTGCCGCCTTCGTAGATGCGCAACGCTCACCGGTGACGAGTGGGGCGTAAGATAGGCGCAGAGGGGCAAGGGCTTGAACGAAGAACAGATCGCCCGCAGCCGGGAAACGATCGCCGAGATCCAGGCACACCTGGGAAAGCACAGCTACGCGGTGCGCAATGATGGCGCGCTCGTCGAGCTGCGCTTCTTGCTTGGCTACCTGAAGGTGCACGATCGCTACATCGCCGAGAAAGCCGGCCAGATCGAGGACCTGGCCGTCGAGTTCTGGAGCGCGAGGAAACACCATCGCTACCCGGGTGGGCCGTCCGAGATCCTCGCCCGCATCGATGACCTGCTCGGGCGCATTGAGAACCAGCTGCAGCAGCGAGAGCAGAGGATCCGCGATGGCGCAACTCGATCGCACCCTGCCTAATCCGGCGCTGGCCCTCGCCAGGAAGCGCCTGCTCGAGGTAAACCGCGTGCTGCTGAATCATCCATCGCCGAAAACCAGGCCGACGTGGGAGCGACTGCGGAGAGCGCTCTTGCGCCAGATCGCTGGCCTGGAGGACGCGGGGAAGTGATGTCGAGGAACTCGGGCTCAAAACCAACGCCACGTCCGCCTACCGTGCCGCGCGAGCTCGTGGAGCGCATTCGCAAAGCGCAGGATCGGCCCTTCGAGCTGCTGACCCGCAAGCAACTCGCCCAGGTGAAGCGCCTGCAGAAGAAACTGCCGCCCGCGTGAGCAAATATCGTTCTCGCCTGGACGCACCCTTGACTCGTGCCGAAATGCGCGAGATCTCGGAGCGGGCGCGCGCGCACCACGAGACGATGTCGCCGCGGGTGGTCGATCGAAGGACGCTCGCCCTGGTAAAGCGCCTGCAGGCGAAGCTGCCGCGCGGGAAGCGATGAGGCTCTATCCGCTCCTGCGCTGATCGCGAAGATCCAGGCGGCGGCCGAGGCATGGGATCGTCGCAAAGTGGCGATGAAGTGCGATGAAAGGCCGTAAGACGGGCGGCGGGTCCCGAACGGGAATACCGAACAAGGTCACAGCCGTGCGAGGTGATCGTTGCATTCGTCGACGGCTCGCCGGTGGCCAAGATCTTCGCCGCCCGCGCCGAGGCGCCGGTTACAGCAGTAGGCCGCGGCGTTTGACGATCGGCACGAGCGCACGTTCGACCTGGTCGCACAAGTCCTCCGCCTGCCCGGGCTCCAGGGGCACGAGGCGCCCCGAACGGAAGACGGCAACGCTGGCGGCGTTCAGGTAGCGCACGGAGAGCGCGGCGCGCGCGTGCGCCAAGCCTCGGCCGGCGAGCTCGTCGACCGCCTGGTCGACGATCCTGCAGGCCTCGGCGTCAATCTTTTTCAGCCAATCTGTCTCGTCAAACTGGCGCACGGTCGGCCTCATGAGATCAGTGAACGGAACCTCGGTTGGCAGCCCGCGCGAGAGCGTCGTGCTTCGGCACCATTCGGACCACATGGGCAGGTAGTAGAACTTCAGCCGCTCGAGCTCGCGCTGCTCCTGGGATGCCGTCGCCGGCGACGCCGCGAGCTGCTCGAGGCGCATGCGTGCTTCGAGCCGGTGCAGAAGCCTCCTGGCTGCGCGATCTCGCGCCCCGTCGTCCTCGCTCGACATGCCGGTGGCGAGCATACGCGCACGTGCGATGCGACGACCTGAACGTGACCCACAAACGGGGCTGAGAAGCCGTCACCATGCGCTGACGCCCCGGCTGCGCGTGACCCACTGATTGGTCGGGCAAAGCGGTATCGTGATGCGTAGCTGCCGCATGCTCGCGGTGGCGAAAGGAGCGACCATGGAGCGATTTACCCAGGCCGATGGCCGGCAGCTCGCGATCGACATGCTGCTCGAGATCCGCGACGAGCTCGGCGTCGACGAATGCGTGCTCGACGCCGACGCGCGCGACGGGCGCGCGCAGAGCGATGTGCTAGCCCGCTACCTGCGAGCGGTCCGAGACGCCGGCGCGTCCGCAGAAGCTGGGTTCGTAGCCGTGCTTACCGACTTTGTCGGCAGCGCCTTCGAGGCGACGCCGGATCCCGAGGAGTACGAACGTCGCGAAGTACGGCTCAGCTAAGGCGTGGCTCGGGCAGCCGGGGCCCCATCGCCAGCTCCGGCGATGCTTGCTACGATACCGGCACGATGAACGCGCCCGAGAAACCCCGTCGGCGGCCGCGCGCGCTGCGCGCAGGCGAAACGCTCGTCGTGCGCCAGGCCGGCGACCGGGTGAAGTTCCGACGGCTCGCCGCCAAGGTCCTCGCGCGCCGTTCCAGGCTTAAGCCCGTCAGCATCGTGCGCGAGCTCGCGCAGTCGCGGCTTCGCGGCGGCGCGCGTTGAGGTTTGTGCTCGACGCGAGCGTCGCGCTCGCGTGGGTGCTACGGGACCAGGATCCGGAAGTCACCCGCTACGCCGACGCCGTTTCCCAGGCGCTGCAGGGCGGCGAGGACCTGGCTCTCGTTCCCGACATCTGGCACGCGGAAGTCGCCGGCGTGCTGCTTAGGCATCAGCGCGCGCGCACGCTTTCCCAAGAGGCCTTTGACGGGGCGCTCGAGCTTTTCGGGTCGATGCGGCTCGAGACGCACCACCAGCCCTACACGCTCGGCGCGCTTGTCGAGCGGGCCCAGCGCCTGCGCCTGCAGGCTATTGACGTGCTGTATTTCGATCTCGCCTCTAGCCTCGGGCTGCCGATCGCCACGGTCGACCGAGGCCTGCGCTCCGCCGCAAAAGCACACGGCGTCGCGCTGGTCACGCCAACGGCCAGATAGAGCCAGCCCAGCTACATCAGGACGCCGTACACGCAGCCGGCGATTGCCGCGGTAATTGGCACTACGTGAATCCAGAACGCGACGCCAGCGGCGATGCGCTCGCGGCGGCTCACCATTCGCGGTTACTCTCGGCCTCCGCTGATCACCTGAAACCTCGCGCGCTTCGGCGAGTCGGGCGGCGTAGGGCTGTTCATGGCAGCGAAGCCTCTAAGATCATCGCGGAACTGCTCGGCCAGGCGCCGTGAGATTTCCCCTAAAGGCTTGCCCGGCATCATGTCTCGCCTGCTGAGGATATGGTCGATGCGCTCAGCGGCAGCCTCGTAGTTCGCAGTTTGCCGCGGAATCGCCATCGCGAGGGCAGTGAGCATTTCCGACATTAGCTCGATTGCTTGTTCGTAATGCTCGCAGGCTTCGTGTAGCGCTGCGACTTCTTCATCGATCTCTGCGAAGCGTTCTTCGGCATTCATGTGCGCTACCCCTTTATGAGTTTGTCGATTAACCATCGGCGAACCACCGCCGGCTTTCGGGAAAGTTTCTTGGCAATCGGCTCGAACGCTTCATTTTTCGACTTCCAGATTCCTTCTGCCAGGCCTTCTCTATAAAGGTCTCTTGCTAGTACTTTGGCGGTGCGGTTTGCTGCGTGAAGCGCGTCCGTTCCGAGCTTCGATATCTTCTTGGTGGCGTGGCGCTTCGCGTCCTCGGCAAAGCGCGCATCGTCTTCTCTTCTCGACGTTACGTTCACCAAGCGCCGGAGCCGGCGCCGACTTGCGTGGAGCACAGCGTTCTCGCCGAGAGCGCGAAACAACAGCTGCGTCAGCTGAAAGTTGTTCCACTCGTCGATTGGACCAAAATGCCCACCGAATCGCTGAACCCGCTCGAGGGACGCGAAAGTCGGAAGTCGCTTCAGGGTCGTGCGGTCGATGGCGACAAAACGCATCACCGTCTTCCTCGTTCTTGGTACTCGCCGCTCTTCGGCCATGCGCGTCGCTCGTCTTCTCAACGGCGATGCACGTCGAGGTCCGGGTCCGGGACGGATCGGCGGCCCGTACAATTGTTGGCAGCCATGATGCGAACCTCCGTGCAGGTTGCGTTGTGGTCAGGCTGGGCGCGGCGTTCACCCGCCGCGCGCGGCCGCTTCCCGATGTGACCGCATCGGGCCGGTGAGAAATCAATCCATCCGCTTCGGCCGCGCTCCGCGGCGCTGCTGGTCCAGGCTCGATGCTGTCGGAATAAAACCTGCCTTTTCCAGGAGCGGATACGCGCGGCCGCTAGGCTTCAAATCCGCCGGCGGATTGGCAGGATCGACGTAGCGCGCATCCGAGCGCACGTAGTAGCCGCGGCCCTGTTTCTCCGGCGTCGGGATGATGTAGCCGCCGCTGATCCAGCGGCGCACGGTCCTCACGGACGGCGCGCCGGCGCCGTAGGTCGCCTGGATCCAGGCCTCGACGGAGAGCAGCTTCGGTCTGGCGTCGTTCACTCTGCAGCCTTCGCTCGCCGGTGCGAGCTCAGGCCCTCGAGCCGCGGCCCGCGCGCGCGCTTGGCGGTCGATGCTCTTACGCCAAGGCGCTGGTCGTGCAGCTCGCGCAGCAAGAGCGGGCGACCATCAGCGTCGAGTTCGAACTTCCAGCCTCGCGCGGCGAGGACCTTGCGCTGCACCTTGGCGTACTTACGACCGGTGAGGCGCTCGATCTCGCTCGGAGTGAGATAGATGTCGATGTAGCGATCGGTTTGCACGCTATGCACGTCGTCTCCGTGTGTCGAGAGGTACAACCTTCGCTTTGCGCTTCGGGTCGATCACGCGCTGCAGATAGTCGCTCCACTTCTCGAGTGCCACGCGCTTCTCTGGAAGGAAGTCGTATCGCTCGTAATGCTTGCCCTGCACGCCGCGTGTGCGGCCGTGGCTGAGCACGTGCGCGCGGACCTCTTTGTCGACGCCAAGGCGCTGCAGCATCGTTTCGGCAGTGCGCCGGATGTCCCTCAGCTGGAACGCCGGGATCTTCTTCGACTTCTTCAGCGCCTTCGAGATCTCGCGCACCGCGCTCGACAGCGTTCCGAGCACCATGCGGCGCTTGCCGTCCGCGGTGAATGGTGAATCCGCCTCGGCGTCGTCCGCGCGGGCGAGCCCCACTCGAGCGGCCGCGTCACGAGGAGGGTTGATCTTCCGTAGCGGCCTCAGCTGCTCGAGCGCGAACGGCGTCAGCGGCAGCAGGTGATCGCGCGCGCCGCCGCGACCCTTGCTATCCCGCAGGAGCAGCGTGTTCTCGCCGAAGTGGAACGCTGGCCAGTCGGCGCGCAGGAGCTGCTTGACCCGCTGGCACGCGAGCGCGAGGTTGAACCGCAGCGACGCTGCTTGAACCATTGGCAGTCCATGCTCGCCGGCCTCGCGCGGTTCAAGCGCCTTCCAGTACTCGCGCAGCTCGTCGTCCGTGAGCGTGCGATCGCGGGTGCGCTCGTATTCCTTGATGACTGGCACTAACGACACCGGGTTTGACTTCAAGGCGAACAGCACGCCACTTCCGGCGACGGTGCGAGGGTCGCGATCGGATCGCCCGCCGTACGCGAATGCGGCGCCGAGGTAGGAACGCGTAGCGTTCACCTGCCGCGTGATGCCCGCTTTGACCATGCGCGCCAGAATCTGCTGTATATCGGCCGGCTCGAGCTCGTTCGCTTTCGCTCGGGCCAGCAGCGGGAACGGCTTAATTACGTGCCGACGAAAGACGCCTTCGGCCTCCTCAGCGCTAGGTTTGCCGGCGGCGCGCAGCGAAGCAACATAGGCGTTGCAGAGCTGCTCGAGACTGCCGCGGCGCGCTTCGACGTCGCGGCGCCTCGCCTCGGCCCGCAAGTGCTCCTTCACATCGCCCGTCTGACGCTGCAGGTCGCGTCTATCGCGCAGGGCGGTGCGGATCTGCGCCAGCGTCTGTCCGTTGCGTCCTAGCGCGTCGTAGCGCCCCAGGGCGAGCGTTTTGTCCTGACCGTTGCTCCGGTACCGGTAGAAGAACTCCTTCACGCCGCTCGGCAGAACGCGCATGGTGAGCCGACCCTCGCCCTTCGGTGCGTACTCGGCCCGCTTATATGGCGCCGGCCTCGGCTTCAGGCTCTTGATGTACGGGTCGGTGAAGACCCGGTGCTGCTCGCGCATCTCAGTCCCCGAATCGGTCCCCGCTGAAATTGTATACGGTTCTAAGCTGATTTAGGCGGTTCTGACCGACAATCTCCTAGGGAAAACAGAGAGGTATGCCGCGTTGCTTCGAGAAGGGTGCAGGGTTTTGCGCGGCTATGAACCGCTTTTCATGTGACTGAAAATCCGTGTGTCGCTGGTTCGATTCCGGCCTTGGCCACCAATTTGTCTTTAGTGCTTGGCGTGCAGGTCGCCCGCCGACGTGGCGGGCTCGTAGCGCGGGTCGACCGTGACCTCGTCGTAGTAGTAGGTGTTCGGGGTCGCCGCGGCCTTGTGCAGCTTGGCGGGGTCGAGCTCGCAGAAGTAGATCGGCGAGCGCACGCCGGCGGAGTCGATCCAGCCCAGCACCGCCCTCGGCTGGCCGGCGACGAACACCAGCTCGGACTCGCGCCGATAAGTGTTGCCACCCGCCCGGTGGCGGTGAATGACCTTCAGCCCAACACGGTGTTTCCTGCGCTCGTCCATGGAGTCGGGAATTTCCTTGCAGGCTTTGTGCCAGTAGGACAAGAAGCGACAGTCCTTAGGCACGCGCCGCGACGAGGACCACGTTGGAGCCCCCGAAAGCGAAGGAATTGGACATCACGGCGCGCGGCGGGGCGACGCGCTCGGCTATGCGCGCGACGTGGCGCAGGCCGCAGGCGGGGTCGGGCTGCTCGAGAAAGCCGGTCGGCGGCAGGATCCCCTGCTCGAGCGCAAGCAGCGCGGCGGCGAGCTCGAGCGCGCCCGAGCCACCGAGCAGGTGCCCGTGAAGGGACTTGGTCGAGCTCACCGGCACTTCGCGCGCCGCCGGCCCGAATACCGCGCTGATCGCCTCGGCCTCGACCACGTCGCCCACGGCGGTCGCGGTGCCGTGCGCGTTGATGTATCCCACGTCGCGCGGCGCAAGCTGCGCCTCGGCCAGCGCGTCGCGCATCGCGCGGGCCTGTCCTTCAGGATCGGGCCGCGACATGTGGGTGGCGTCGCAGGTATTGCCGTAGCCGGTGAGCAGGCCGTGGATGCGCGCGCCGCGGGCGCGGGCGCGCGCTTCGTCCTCGAGCACGAACGCCGCTGCGCCCTCGCCGAGGACCAGCCCGGCGCGGCGCCGGTCGAAGGGCTTGCAGCTCGCGGCCGGGTCGGCGGGATCGGCCGGGGCGAGGGTGCGCAGCGCCTGCCAGGCGGCGAGAACGCCGGGCGTGAGCAGCGCCTCGCAGCCTCCCGCGATCATGACTTCCGCGCGTCCGGCGGCGATCGCGCGCATCGCTTCGCCGAGCGCCATCGCCGAAGACGAGCACGCCGTGGAGAAATTGGCGAACGGCCCGCGCAGCCCGTTGCGCAATGCGATGCTCGAGCCGGCGGCGTTGCCCATGCTCATCACCACCGTGAGCGGCCGCAGCCGCGACTCGCCCGCGCCGTAAATCTGCCGGTAGCTCGCTTCCTGCGTGTGCGCGCCGCCCATCCCGGTGCCCCAGGAGACGCCGACCCGGTCACGATTGAGGGTTTCCGTCTGCAAACCGCTTGCTGCGATCGCCTGCCCCGCCGCGGCGAGGGCGAACTGCGACGCGCGGTCGAGGTTCGCCGCCTCAGCCTCCTTGAAGAACCGCGCCGGGTTCCAGTCGAGCGTCGCGCCCACCTGCACCCCGCAGCGCTCGACGAGCTCGGGCGCCAGGCGGCGGATTCCCGAGCGCGCGGCGGCAAGCGAGCCGTGGAAATCCTCGAGCGTGGCTCCAAGGGGCGAGACCACGCCCGCTCCCGTGATGGCGACGCGCCGCGCGGCCATGCGCGCTCGCTCAGGCCCGGCCGGCGGCGGCGAGCGCGGCGGCGACCTGGCGCTCGAGGTCGGAGAGCGTCCGGATCGCCTTCAGGTCCTCGTCGGAGACGGCGACGCCGAACTCCTCCTCGACCTTGAACATGAACTCGATGAAGGAAAGCGAGTCGATGCCGAGCGCATCGAGCGGCGCGTCGGGGTCGAGCCCGTCGGGATTGATCGAAAATTCCTTCGCCGCCAGCTCCCGGATGCGCCCGAGCGTGTCCATTCGAGGATAAATTATAGTCTGCGATCGGGGGAGCGATGACCGCGGTGCAGCCGGACAGACTCGCTGACAGCCTGCAGGCGAAGGCGTTCGACGATCAGTTGTACCGGCTGATCGCCGAGACCATTCCGCACATGGTTTGGACGGCGCGTCCGGACGGCGTCGCTGATTACCACAACCGGCGCGTATCCGAGTACACCGGCCTAGACGTGTCGCAGCTCGCCGGTTGGGGATGGAAGGCGATGGTGCACCCCGAAGACTGGGAGCGCTGCCTTGCCGCCTGGACTCGCGCGGTGCAGAGCGGCGAGCGCTACGAAGTCGAGTACCGCCTGCGGCGTGCCGACGGCGTTTACCGCTGGCACCACGCAGCCGCAGTGCCGCTGCGCAGCGCAGCGGGCGAGGTGCTTCGCTGGTTCGGCACCAGCACCGACATCGAGGCCGAGGTGCGTGGCGCGCAGATCCTCGAGAGCATGGTCGAGGAGCGCACGCGTGCCTTGGGCGAAAGCGAACGGCGCTTCCAGCTGTTCATGGACCACCTGCCGGCGTACGCGTGGATCCGCGACGCTCAGTTTCGCTACACGTACGTCAACCGTCTCTACGCGAAGTGGTGGGGCCTTGAGCCCGAGGCCATGTGCGGGCACGATGCCTCGGAGTTCTTTTCGGCCGAGCTCGCCGAGTACTTCCGCGAGAAGGACCAGAAGGTGCGGCGCGCTGGCGTGCCGATGCAGTATGTCGACAGCTTGCCGGCTGGCCGCTGGCTGAAAGTCAAGTTTCCGCTTCCCGGCAGCGCGGGCGGTATCGGGGTCGCCGGGATCGCTCTCGACATCAGCGAGCAGAGCCGGCTCGAGCAAGCGCTCGCGGAGAGCGAGCAGCGCTTCCGCTCGTTCATGGAGCACGCGCCGGCCGCGGCGTGGATCAAGGACGCGCGCTTCCGCTACACCTACGTCAACCGCACCTACGAGCGCGTCTATGGCCGCGCGGCCAAGGACGTCCTCGGCCGCGAGGACTTCGATCTGCACGCGCCGGATCTCGCGCGCTTCTTCCGCGAGGAAGACGAGACGATCCTGCGCACGGGGGAAGCGTCCCAGCGGCCGCACAAACTCCCCTACGCCGACGGTCGCCCGGGGCAATGGCTGGTCACCAAGTTTCCGCTTGGCGACAGCAAGGGCGGAACCGGCGTCGCCGGAATCGCGATCGATGCCACCGCGCGCTTCGAGGCCGAGGAGAAGGCGCGCCGCTACGCCGACGACGTGCGCGACCTCGTGAACCGGCTGGTGCAGGCGCAGGAGTCGGAGCGCAGGCAGGTGGCCGACGACCTGCACGACCTGATCGGCCAGAACCTGACCGCGCTCGGCATCGACCTGCAGGCGCTCAAGCAGCACCTGCAGCCGGCGGGGGACGCGATCGCCGCGGCGCGGCTCGACGCGATGGCCGCGCTGCTGGAGACCACGATCGACGCGATCCGCGGCGTGATGACCGACCTGCGGCCGGTGGCGCTCGAGGAGTTCGGCCTGGTCCCGGCGCTGCGCTGGTACGCCTCGGAGTTCGGCAAGCGCACCGGAATGAAGGTGTCGACCAACGCGTCGGGCCGCGAGCCGCGCCTGCCGGCGGACACCGAGCTCGCGCTGTTCCGCATCGTGCAGGAGGCGCTCACCAACGCCGCCAAGCACAGCGGCGGCAGCGCGGTCGAGATCGCGGTCGCGGCCCAGGACGGCGGCCTGCGCGTCAGCGTCGAGGACGACGGGCGCGGCTTCCCCGAGCCGGCCGGCGCGCGCGCGCGGCGCGGCGGCTTCGGCCTGCCGACGATGCGCGAGCGCGCCGAAGCGCTGCGCGGCACGCTGCGCGTCGAGTTTCCCGGCCGCGGCACCCGCGTGGTGGTCGAGATCCCGGCGGCACCCCATGCCGATTAGCGTCCTGCTGCTCGACGACCACGCGGTGGTGCGCGACGGGCTGCAGGCGCTGCTCGCGGCGCAGCCCGACATCCGCGTCGTCGGCAGCTTCGGCGATTCCGGCCGCGCGATCTCGTTCGCCTCGGAGTCGCCGCCCGACGTGGCGGTGCTCGACATCGCGCTGCCCGGGCTCGACGGCATCGAGGCGGCGCGGCGCATCCACGACCTGTGCCCCGTCACGCAGATCCTGATGCTGTCGATGCACGCGAGCCCGGAGCACGTCTACCAGGCGCTGCGCGCCGGCGCGAGCGGCTACGTGCTGAAGGAGTCCGCCGGCGGCGAGGTGGTGGCGGCGGTGCGCGCGGTGCATGCCGGGCAGCGCTACCTGAGCGGCAAGATATCGCCGCGCGCGCTCGACGACTACATCCGCGAGCGCGGCCCGGACCACCCGCTGGAGCGGCTCAGCCGGCGCGAGCTGCAGGTGCTCAAGCTGATCGTCCAGGGCAGCACCAGCAACGAGGTCGGCGCGCTGCTCGGGCTCTCGCCCAAGAGCGTCGATACCTACCGCAGCCGGATGATGGCCAAGCTCGCGATCGACGATCTCGCGAGCCTGGTGAAGTTCGCCATCCGCCACGGCGTCACCTCGCTGGAGTAGCCGATGGCGCGGATCCGCATGTCGGCTCTGCTGGGGCTGCAGCGCATCGATCTGTTCAAGGGCCTCGACAGCTTCAGCCTGAGGGAAATCGCGGCGCAGTGCAAATGGACGCGCTGCAGGCGCAACGAGTACGTCATCCGGCGCGACGGCACCGACCGCGACGTGTATTTCGTGATCGCCGGCATGGTGCGGGTCGCCGCCGCCGCGGGGCGCGGCCGCCGCATCACCTTCCGCGATGTCGCCGCGGGCGAGGTGTTCGGCGAGCATTCCGCGATCGACGGCCGCGCGCGCTTCGCCGACGTGCTGGCGCTGCGCGAATCGCTGCTCGCCTCGATGTCGCCGGAGGTGTTCCGCGCGATCCTCGCCAACCATGCCTCGGTGCGCGAGCGCCTGCTGCGCCGCCTGACGGGCTCGGTGCGCGAGCTGGCCGACCGCTTGCTCGAGCTCGGCGCGCAGCCGGTGCAGCGGCGCATCTGGGTCGAGCTGCTGCGCTTCGCGCGCGAAGCGGGCATCGACGCCAACGCCGCGCGCATCCAGCCCGCGCCGACGCACAGCGACATCGCCAGCCGGGTGGGAACCTCGCGCGAGCAGGTGACGCGCGAGCTGTCGCAGCTGGTCCGGCAGGGCCTGCTCGATCGTACCCGCGGCACGCTGGTGCTGCGCGACGTGGCCGCGCTCGAGCACCTCGCCGGGGACGCGCGCCCCGAGGCGGCGGCCGCGCCCGAGGCCTTCGCCCAGGAGCCGCGCGCCTTCGCCGGTATTCCGCCGCCGCGCCAGCGGCGCGCCATCCTGGTCTCGGAGATCAGCGACTCGGTGGCGATGATGGAGCGCGACGAGGAGCGCACAGTCGAGCGCTGCCGCGCGTTCCTCGCGCACGCCACCTCGCAGACCATCCCGACGCACGCCGGGCGCAGCATGCTGCGGATTCCGGCGGACGGCTTCATCGCCGAGTTCCCCGACGGCGGCCAGGCCCTCAGGTGCGCGTTCGAGCTGCACGCGGACCTGGCGCGCTTCAACGCCAACCTGGTCGCGCCGCTCCTCGGCATGCGCATCGGCATCCACGTCGCCGACGTGATCGTCGAGGCGTTCAACGTGCTCGGCGACGGGGTCAACGTCGCGGCGCGCCTCGCCGAGCTCGCCAACCCCGGCGAGACCATCGTCTCGGCGCAGGTGCGCGACCAGCTCACCAGCGGGGTCGAGGCGACGGTGGAGGACCTCGGCGAGCAGCGCCTGCGCAACCGCGAGCGCGCGGTGCGCGCGTTCCGCGCCTGGCCGCCGGCGCGTCCCGACGCGCGCATCTGGACGCCGAGCGCCGCGGTGCAGGCGCACGGGCGCCCGTCGATCGCGGTGATCCCGTTCGAGCTGCGCTCAGACGACGCGCGCTTCGCCTCGATCGGCGACGGCCTCGCGGACGACGTCATCGCGGCGCTGTCGCGCATGGCCGACTTTTTCGTGATCTCGCGCCTGTCCACCATGGCGTTCCGGCGCGCGCCATTCGGCGTGCGGCGCATCGGGGAGTTGCTCGGCGTGCAGTACGTACTTTCCGGCAGCGTGCAGACCGCCTACCCGCGCGCTCTCCTGATGGCCGAGCTCGCCGACGCGCGCGACGGGCGCATCGTCTGGAGCCAGCGCTTCCAGGGCGATATCGCCGACGTGTTCGCCATGCAGGGCGAGCTCGCGCGCAAGGTGGTGCGCAGCGTCGCGCCGTTCGTGCGCTCGCTCGAGCTGCAGCGCGCGCGCATCACCAGCTTCGAGCAGCTCGACGCGTATGCCATCACGCTGCGCGGCGTCGAGCTGATGCACCGGCTGACGTGCGAGGACTTCATGCAGGCGCGCAACGCGTTCGAGACGGCGATTGCGCGCGACCCGGTCTCTCCCGGCCCACATGCCTGGCTGGCGAAATGGCACGTCCTGCACATCGTGCTCGGCAAGAGCGAGGATCCCCAGCGCGACAGCGAGGCAGCGACGGCCTGCGCCGAGCGCGCGCTCGCCTGCGACGCCGAAAGCGCGCACGCCCTGGCGATAGCCGCATTCGTCTCGGCGTGGGCGCGCCACGACCTCGACACCGCGGAGCGGCGCCTCGCGCGGGCGATTGCGGTGAATCCGAACGAGCCGCTTGCTTGGTTGTGGAGCGCGACCACTCATGCGTGGCGCGGGCGCGGAGGCGAGGCCATTCAATGCGCCGACCGCGCCCTCTCGCTTTCGCCCCTCGATCCCATGATCTACTTCTTCAATTCGCTGGCGGCGACCGCCAACTTCGTCGGCGAGCGCTACGAGCGAGCGATCGAGTTGGCGGAGCGCTCATTGCGCGAGAACTGCCTGCACACGCCGACTTTGCGCACGCTCGCTGCCGCGCAGATGCTGCTCGGGCGGCCCGACGACGCGCGCGCCACCGTGCGCCGCCTGCGGGAGCTGGAACCCGGGCTTACCGCGAGCGCCTTCAAAGCCCGCTA
>Ga0187892_10005485_pt1 | contig 19893 bp, 20 predicted proteins | sample MA1701073metaG_FD_139345 | JGI IMG/M metagenome (GOLD analysis project Ga0187892, IMG submission 139345) | Bio-ooze microbial communities from a basaltic lava cave in the Kipuka Kanohina Cave System on the Island of Hawaii, USA - MA170107-3 metaG ...
AGGTGCTTCTCGAACTCCGCCACCACCGCGCGCGGCTTGAGGCGCTTGCCCTCGCGCCACAGGGCCTGCAGCAGTCCCGCCGCGCTGTAGAGCAGCGCGACGTCGTGGCGGATCACCGCGGCGATGCCGGGCCGCAGGATCTTGACCGCCGCCGGCGTGCCGTCGCGCAGCCGGGCGAAATGCACCTGCGCCACCGAGGCGCTGGCCACCGGGGTCAGGTCGAATTCGGCGAACACCTGGTCGATCGGCGCGCGGTACACCTGCTCGATGCGCCGCCGCACCTGGCGCGAATCGAACGGCGGCACCCGGTCCTGCAGCTTGGCCAGCTCGTCGGCGATGTCCACCGGCAGGAGGTCGCGGCGCGTGGACAGCACCTGCCCGAACTTGACGAAGATCGGACCCAGGGTTTCCAGCGCGCGTCGCAGGCGCTCGGCCCGCGGGACGGCGAAGCGGCGCCAGAACAGCGCGCCGCCCGCCAGCGCGCGCAGCCCGCGAACCCGTTCGTGCCCCAGCAGGAACTCGTCCAGGCCGAAGCGCAGCGCCACGCTGAGGATGCGCAGCAGCCGGAACAGGCGCACGTCGGCCTCAGTCTCCGCGGCTCGGCCGCCCGCTGCGGCGCTGTGGTTGCTGGCTGCGCCGCTGGCGCTGATCGCTGCGCTGCTCGAGCCGATCGCTGGGCCGCTGACGCGGATCGAGCCGCCGCTCGAGGCGATCGATCCTTTGGCTCAGCCGTTCCGCGTCGTCGCGCAGTGCGTCCACCTCGTGCGCCCAGCTCGCCACCGCCTCACGCCCCGGCAGTACATGTCGTTCCTCGACCAGGTACTCGCCGGCCGCGGCGAGCAGGCTCGACAGCACCTCACGCTGCCACGCCAGCACTCCCTGACCCAGCCGCACCAGGCGTTGCGCCGGGATGTCGCCGATCAGCCGGCTCAAGTCCTCGGCGGCGTCCCAGCGCAACTCGCGCAGCACGCCGCCCAGAGCGGCAGCGAGCGCGGCATCGCCGCTCACCTCGACCTCGGACCGCGCGCCCTCTTCCCCGGCTGCCAGCCGCACCACCGTCAGCGGCGACAGCCGGGCGCTTGCATCCACCGCGGCCGCCCCGGATGGCTGCAGCGTGCCCTCGGCGTCTATCGCCAGCACCAGCGCCAGGGGCGGGACCTCCAGCCGCACGCTGCGGCCGGCGAACGGCACCAGCCGCTCGCGCAACCAGGGTTGGCCGCGCAGCAGATGGTTCAGCAGGGCCGCAGCGGGCCATTTGGCGGGAGCGAAGGGATCGGGGGCAGACACCACGAGTCACAGCCGGAAGCCGCGGTGCAGGGCCACCACGCCGCCGGTCAGATTGAGGCAGTCCACCCGTTCCAGCCCGGCGGCCTGCAACATCGCGCTGAGTTGCTCCTGATCGGGGTGCATCCGGATCGATTCGGCCAGGTAGCGGTAGCTGTCTGCGTCGCCGGCCACGAGCTTGCCGAGCCTGGGCAAAACGCCGAAGGAGTAGGCGTCGTAGGCCGGCCGCAGCCATCGCCACGGGTGGGAGAACTCCAGCACCACCAAGCAGCCGCCCGGGCGCAGCACGCGCCGCATCTCGGCCAGCGCGTGCTCCTTGCGCGTGACGTTGCGCAGCCCGAAAGCGATGCTCACGCAGTCGAAGGCACGGCCCGGGAACGGCAGGCTCTCGGCGTCGCACTGCACCACGGGGAGCGCCAGCCCGGCGTCCAGCAACCGGTCGCGCCCGCGCGCCAGCATGCTGCGGTTGATATCGGTCAGGACCACTTCGCCCCGGGGCGCCACGCGGCGCGCGAACCGGCGAGCCAGGTCGCCGGTCCCTCCCGCCACGTCGAGAACCCGCTGCCCCGGCCGCGCTCCGCTGCGCTCCACCGCGATGCGCTTCCACAGACGGTGGAGCCCGGCGGACATGAGGTCGTTCATCAGGTCATAGCGCGCCGAAACGCTGTCGAACACGCCGGCCACCCGGCGCGCCTTGTCGGCCTCGGGCACCTCCTGAAAGCCGAAGTGGGCAGGTCCGCTCACAGTTTTTTCCAGCCGGAGCTGCCCGCGCCGGACTGGCGCACCGGCACCACCGGGTCGCGGCTTGCGCCCGCTTCCTCCAGCCGACGCAGGTAGCGCCGCCACAGCTCATCCCGACCGCGCCCCAGATCGTAGAGGTAGTCCCAGGAATAAAGCCCGGTGTCGTGCCCGTCGGAAAACACCAGCTTGACGGCATAGGTGCCGACCGGCTCGATGGCCGTGATCTGCACCTCGCGCTTGCCCGTCTGCAGCACCTCCTGCCCGGGCCCGTGTCCGCGCACCTCCGCGGAGGGCGAGTACACCCGCAGCAGCTCGCAGCTCAGCTCGAACACCTTGCCGTCCGAGAAGGCGATCTCGAGCAGCCGCGAGGCCTGGTGCAGGGTGATTTCGGTGGGAACGGGCGCGCTGCCGCTTTCGATTGCCACTGGGACGCTCCAGACGGGCCTGCGTGGACCCCGGGTGATCACACGGGCGCCTCGAGACGATACGGGGAGATGATACAGAGGACGCCCGCGGATGGTAACCGGCGGGACCGGACCTTTCGGCGCCCGGGGGAGGGGACGAGACGGCGCACGAAGTCGTCATGGAGCGGTAACATTCCTTTCATACGATGCGCGCATGGGCGCACGCGGGGACAGGTGATGGCTGCTACGGTGCTGGTGGTCGAGGACGAGCCGGCGATCCAGGAGTTGATCGCCTACAACCTCAAGCAGGCCGGCCACCAGCCGCTGCGTGCGGACAGCGCCGAGGAGGCGTTGCGGCTGGTACAGGAGGCCCTCCCCGACCTGGTGCTGCTGGACTGGATGCTGCCGGGTGTGTCCGGCATCGAGCTGGCGCGCCGGCTGCGGTCGGATAAGCGCACCAAGACCGTCCCGATCATCATGCTCACCGCGCGCGCCGACGAGCAGGACAAGCTGACCGGCCTGGATACCGGGTGCGACGACTACATCACCAAGCCGTTCTCGCCGCGCGAGCTGAATGCGCGGGTGAAGGCGGTGTTGCGCCGTCGCGCACCGCAGATGACCGACGACGTGGTGCAGGCGGGCACGCTGCGCCTGGATCCCGCCACGCATCGGGTCAGCGCCAACGGCGAGCCGGTGCATCTGGGGCCGACCGAGTTCCGCTTGCTGCACTTCCTGATGACGCACCCCGAGCGCGTGCATTCGCGCACCCAGCTGCTCGACCAGGTGTGGGGCGACCACGTGTTCGTCGAGGAGCGCACCGTGGACGTGCACATCCGGCGGCTGCGCAAGGCGCTCGAGCCGTCCGCCCACGACCGCCTGATCCAGACCGTGCGCGGGGCCGGCTATCGGCTCTCCAGCAGCTGACCTCCGAGGCAGTGCGCGTTTTTTGCGATAATCGCCGGCGCCGACGCGCCGGTGAGCGCGCGGCATTTCTGGGGGACACCCGGTGATCAAGCTGTGGGGACGCCCGCTCCAGCTGGTGGCGACGATCTCCCTGATCGCGCTGGTGCTGTGGCCGATGGTGGGGCCCGAGAAAGCGCTGGCGGCCTACTGCCTCCTGCTGCTGGCCCTGCTCGGGTACCACCTGATCAATCTCTCGCGTCTGCACTTCTGGCTGGCGGCCCAGGCGCCGCGGCCGGTGCCCGACGGCAGCGGTGCGTGGGAGGAGGTGTTCGCCGGGCTGTCGCGCCTGCTGCGCCGGAAGACGCACATCGAATCGCGGCTGTCTGCGGCGCTCAGCCGCTTCCAGCAGGCCGGGGCCGCCCTGCCGGAAGGCGTGGTGGTGCTCGACGAGGCCGATCGGATCGAATGGTGCAACCCGCGCGCGGAAGCCTATTTCGGCCTCGACAATCAGCGCGATCGCGGCCAGCAGATCACCTACCTGATCCGCAACCCGCAGTTCGTGCGCTATCTGGAGACCGGCAGCTTCGCGGAGCCGCTGCTGGTGCGGCCTACCCGCGGCGGCGCCGAGCTGGTGCTCTCGATCCAGCTGGTGCCCTACGGCGGCAGCGAGAAGCTGCTGCTGGCGCGCGACGTCACCCGCTGGGAGCGCCTGGAGACCACGCGCCGCGATTTCGTCGCCAACGTCTCCCACGAGCTGCGCACGCCGCTCACCGTGCTCAACGGCTTCCTCGAAACGCTCAACGACGCCGCCCGGCCCGACCCCGAGATGCTGCGCCGCTCGCTGCAGCTGATGACCGAGCAGACGGTGCGCATGAACCAGCTGGTGGAGGACCTGCTGACGTTGTCGCGCCTGGAGAGCGCGCACAACCTGCCGCGCGAGGAGTACGTGGACGTGCCCGGGCTCACCCAGAGCCTGTACCGCGAGGCCCAGGTGCTGTCCGCCAAGCGTCATCGCATCGCGCTGCGGCTGGACAGCCCGCACGGGATGAAAGGCAGCGCCGAGGAGCTGCGCAGCGCGTTCGGCAACCTGATCAGCAACGCGGTGCGCTACACGCCCGACGGCGGCGAGATCGAGATCCGCTGGATGACGCGCGAGGGGGAGCCTGCGTTTCAGGTACGCGATACCGGCATCGGCATCGAGCCGCAGCATATCCCGCGCCTCACCGAGCGCTTCTACCGGGTGGACCGCAGCCGCTCGCGCAGCACCGGCGGCACCGGGCTGGGCCTGGCGATCGTCAAGCACGTGCTGTCGCGCCACCAGGCGCGGCTGGAAATCGAGAGCGATCCGGGGCGCGGCAGCGTCTTCACCGCGGTGTTTCCGGCCGCGCGCAGCATGCCCGCGCCGGCGAAGCTGCGGCCGGAAGCCGCATAGCCCGGATGCAGCGAAGCGGGATCGGGGACTGATCGGCTAGCCCCGCCGTTTGAGCGCCTGGTCCAGCGCCCGACGCATGCGCAGGGCGAAATCGGCCGGAAGCGGCCGGGGAGTCTGGCGCAGCTTCTCGCCCCACACCGGGTTCGGGAAGTGCGGATCGTCGCGGAAGCGCGGGACCACGTGCCAGTGGATGTGCGGCACGGCGTTGCCCAGGCTGGCCAGGTTCATCTTGTCCGGCTGCAGCACGGCGATCAGCGCCTGCTCCACCGCGAACACCACGCGCATGATGCGCTCGCGCTCGGCCCGCCCGAGGTCGGCCATCTCCTGGACGTGCCGGTCCCAGATCACGCGGCAGAAGCCCGGATGGTCGGGCTGGCAGGCCCACACCGCCCGGCAGGACTCGTCTTCCCACAGCACTTCGCCGCCGGCGTTCTCGCACAGTTCGCAGCCTGTCACATCCACCTCACCGAGCGATGATGCAAAGGACCGTCAGGGCAGCACCGCGTGGCTCACCGCCCAGTACCTGAGAAACTTGCCGAGCGCCAGGAACAGCAGCACGGTGAGCGCGTTCACCCGCAGCCACCCGGCCACCACGCACAGCGCGTCGCCCACCACCGGCAGCCACGACAGGAGCAGCGCGGGCGCGCCGAACCGCCGCAGCCAATCGAGCGCCTTTGTTGCCGCGGCGGCAGCCGGCTGCCCGCGCTGCGGCAGCAGCCGCCCGAGCAGATAGGAGCTGAACCCGCCGAGCGTGTTGCCCAGCGTGGCGCAGCCGAGCGCAGGCCAAAGCAGCGCCGGCTCGCGCGCGAGCAGGGCGAGCAGCACCACCTCCGAGCCGCCGGGCAACAACGTGGCGGCCAGGAAGCTGCTCAGGAACAGCGTGGGGAGCGTGACCACGTCTTGCACGCGCGCATTGTGCGGGATATGCGCGCGTCCGCGCGGCACCACGCCGCGAATCCTACGGGTAGTAGCGCCAGTCGAACACGAGCCGGAGCCCGACGGACCAGACCGTCTTGAGATCGGGCGTCGGAGCGCCCGCGGGGGACACCGTCTCCGCCGAATGCGGGACGTCGGCGGAGGTGAACAGTTGAAACAGGAGGGTCGAGCTCTGCTCGCTCGCGAACGAGCGATAGGTCCGATACTCGAGGATCGGCAGATCGAACAGCGTCGATTTGTAGCCGACCAGTCGCACCGGCCCCCCCGGGGTGGCGCTGGGCGCGATGACGCGATCGTCGCCGAGATAGCCGTAGAAGGTGACCCCCAGCTCGCGCCCCAGCACGAACTGGAAACGCCCGATGCTGGTCGCCATACCCGACTGCCAGGGGATCAAGCCGCCGTTGGCCGCCGTCACTGCGATCCCCGCGTACTTCTCGGGCGAGAACAGCAGCATCGGGGACAGCAGGATCAGATCGCCGGGTATCAGCCAGAAAGGCATGCGCAATCGCGTCGCGATGCCCGCGCGCGACGGGATCGCGGCGGTGAGGTTGCCGCCCGCCTTCCCCGCAGCGGAATCGGAGACCGAGTTCGTCGACGAGGCGTCGCCGCGCAGTCCGAGCCCGAGAAACACCAGGCCGTCCCCCGCGTCACCCATCACCCCTTCGAGGCCGAGTCCGGCGCGGGCGGACAGCTCGACCCCGCCGATCAAGCCGCTGCCGTCCGAGTCGGTGAACGCGTCGTCCAGCCAGCGCGCGTCGAGCATGGCGGCCAATCCGACGAAAGGCCCCACCTCGCTGCGAAACCTGGGCATCGCCCCGAGCCCCGGCCCCAGACCGGGGATCGGCGTCGGCCTCAAGACTTCCGCCAGATCGGCCGCATAGGCGTCCCGATACCCTTCCGGAAACTGGGGAGCCTCCGGCCGCTGCACCAGCTTGTTGTTCTTGCACACGTCGAAACTGTCGGGCTCGCCGGGCACGCCGCGCAGATACGGGAGACCCGCGGCGCGCGGCTGGCCCGCGGCCGCGTCGAGGATCTGCTCCAGGCTAGCGCGCACCACCGCCGAGGCGCGCTCCGCATCCTCGGGACGCATGTGGGCGTCTCCCATCAGCACCAGCGAGGCGCCGTCGCCCTGCCAGGTAAACACCTCTAGCCCGGCTTCGTTGTAGAAGTCGTGCGTGCCCTTGCGTTGCGACGCATCGCCCCAGGTCCCGGCCACGTGCCCCGCCGCGAACACATCCTCCAGAAAGTGCAGCGCGAAGGCCTCGTCGAACAACATGGCGCGCGCGAGCGCCTGGCGCGCCTGCGGGGTGAGCTGCTCGCCCTCGCTCGCGAGTCGCGTCGCCTTCTGTATGGCGCTGAGGTGAAACCAGGTGTAGACCCCCAGGGCGCTGATCTCGGATCCCGGCTTCAGCACCAGCTGCGCGTACTCCTTCCCGGACACGCCGGTGGTCGGGCGGGGTAGGAGGAAATGCGCATTGTTGGACGCCGCGCGGGTCGCCAGCTTCGGATCGGCGTGCTGCAGCCGATTGTCCGAAGTGCGCAACGCATTGATCCGCGCGGCGCGCGCCGCTTCGCCCTGCACGCGCCGCCGCAAATCGGTCACCAGGCCTTCGCTTCCGGGGGCCTGGCTGACGGGCGGGGCCACGTCGATCTTCGACAGATCGAGGTTGAGCTGCGCTGCGACGTCTGCGACCGAGAGGATCCAGTCCGACTCGAGCACGGTGGCGGTCATCTCCCGGCTCGAGCACGAATGGTCTCCGGCGATCGCGGACAGCGCGGCCCAATCGATGCACGACGGCGCGAGGCCTTGCGCCGCGTCGGCGCCCTGCTCGCACAGGCGCTTCTCGTGCGCGGCGCGCGCGTCGCGCCACAAGGCGTCGAACACCGCCCGGCGCTGTGCGTCGAGATCGCGCACCGCCAGCAGCGCGATGTTCCGGTGCTCCGGGTAGACCCAGGCGAACGCCGCACCGGCGGCGCTCCACGCCGCGAGCGCGAACAGCGATATCAGCAAGGGTTTCATGATTCGGAGATGCATCCCCTGCTCGCCTGTGGAAACGCGTTGGCGCGCCCGGCGGGATTCGAACCCACGACCCCTGGCTTCGGAGGCCAGTACTCTATCCACTGAGCTACGGGCGCGCGGCGGACCGCAGATGATACCGACTGTTCGCGGGGCGCGTCCAATGGGCGGCGTTGGTGCGCGGCGGGCGAGGCCGTATAATTCGGGCCTTTTCGAGCGCCGGGCAACAACCCTCATGAGCGAAGCCCAGATCCGGGAGCACGCATCGCCGATCAAGAACTGGAAGCAGCTGGCGGTGCTGGCCGCGCTCGCCTTCGTCGTGCCGGTGTTGCTGATCGTCTCCCTGGTGCAGATCGTCACCGGGGGCATGCGGGTGGACCCCGGTGCGCCGGACATGTCGGAAGAGGTGATCGCCGCCCGCATCAAGCCGGTGGGCGAGCTGAACCTGGCGCCGGGCGGTGGCGCCGAGGCGCCGGCGACGGCCGCACCTGCCGCCGCATTGCCCGCGGCGGATGCGGCCGCTTCGCCGCCTGCACCCGCGGCGACACCCGCGGCCGCGGCCCGTTCCGGCGAGGAAGTCCACCAGCAGGCCTGCGCTATGTGCCATACCGCGGGGCTCGCGGGCGCGCCGCGAACCGGCGACAAGGCCGCCTGGCAGCCGCGCATCGCGCAGGGCAAGGCCAGGCTCTACGAGCACGCGATCAAGGGCTTTCGCACCATGCCCGCCAAGGGCGGCAACCCCAGCCTGTCCGACGCGGAGGTGAGAGCGGCGGTGGACTATCTCGCCGCCCAGGCCAGGTAGCCTGCGCGAGAGGACCGATCAGCGCGGCGCTGGGTCTCGCACGGTTCTGGGTCTCGCGCGGTGCTGGGGTTCGCGCCTTTCTCGTCCGCATGGCCACCTACGCGATCGGCGACATCCAGGGTTGCTACGAGCCGCTGCAACGCCTGCTCGACGAAATCGGCTTCGATGCCGGCGGCGATCGCCTCTGGCTGGTCGGCGACCTGGTGAACCGCGGGCCCGATTCGCTCGCCACGCTGCGCTTCGTGCGCAGCCTCGGCGAGACAGCGGTGGCGGTGCTGGGAAACCACGATCTGCACCTGCTGGCGGTGGCCGAAGGCTACGAGAAGCTCAGGGGCGAGGACTCGCTGCAGGAGGTCCTGGACGCACCGGACCGCGACACGTTGCTGGAATGGCTGCGCCAGTGCTCACTGATGCACTTCGAGGACGGCTGGGCGATGGTGCACGCCGGGCTGCTTCCCGGCTGGAGCGTGAGCCGGGCGCTGGAGCTGGCGGCCGAGGTGGAGGCGGCGCTGCGCGCGCCGACTTACCGCAGTTTCCTGGCGCGCATGTACGGCAACCATCCGCGGCGCTGGCACGACGCGCTCGCCGGCCACGACCGGCTGCGCGTGATCGTGAACGCCATGACGCGCCTGCGCCTGTGCACCGCCGAGGGGCAGATGGAGTTCGCGCACAAGGGCCGTCCGAAGCGGCTCCCCACGGGCTATCTGCCATGGTTCGACGTGCCCGAGCGCCGCAGCCGCGACACACCGCTGATCTTCGGCCACTGGTCGGCGCTGGGCCTGATCAAGCGCCCCGATCTGTTCGGGCTGGATACCGGCTGCCTGTGGGGGCGGCGCCTCACGGCGCTGCGTCTGGAGGACCGTCGGTTGTTTCAGGTTCGGTGCCGGGACGCGAAAATCCCAGGGCGCGCGCGATGAGCCGATGCGACTCGCGCGCCAGGTCGCGCCGCGTCTTGCCGACGGGCAAGATCACGCCGCAGAATTTCAGTTCCGCGTGCAGGGTGGGCTGGGCCAGGATCAGGCGCAGCGAGGCGAGCAGCGAGCGCTCGCCGGTGTAGGCGACGTCCAGGTTCGGCGCGCCGTTGCGCAACGGGTAGCGGATCGCGGCGTTCACCACGCGCGCACCCGCTCCCAGCGCGGGCTGGAACAGCGAGGCATGGAACGGGCGCAGATGCGTGCCGTCGGTCGTGGTGCCCTCCGGGAACACGCCCACGCGCTCGCCCCGCGACAGCACCTCGACGATGCGGGTGTTGGTGCGCCCGGTATCGTGGCGCCGCGTGCGTTCGATGAAGATGGTGCCGGCACGCGCCACCAGCCAGCCCAGCACCGGCCAGCGCCGCACATCGGATTTGGCGACGAAGCGCACCGGGCACACGGCGTGTATCAGCCAGATGTCGAGCCAGGAAACGTGGTTGGTCACGAGCAGCGTGGGCGTGCGGCCGCCGGGCGGAGTGCCCGACACTTGCAGCTTGACGTTGAGCACGCGCAACAGACCGCGCGACCAGCGGCGGATGATGGCGAATTCGCGATCGCTGCCGACGAACGGGAACACCAGAGCTTCCGTGGCCAGTCCGCGCACCAGATGCGCGACCAGCCGCAACAAACGCCAGGCCTGCACCAGAAGGCTCGCGGCCGCGGGTGGGGCACTGGCCCGCATCTCTCGCACCGTCGCGAGGTCTGCTCGCCGGCCGGCCGGCTTACCAGAGACCGCTGCCGAAGGCGGTGCGATAGCGCGCGCCGATCTCTTCGCGGGACAGTTGGTGGTTCTGCGCGCCGCGGCTGGCAACCTTGATCGATCCCAGCAGCGAGGCCAGCCGCCCGGTGACAGGCCAATCGTAGCCCTGCGCCATGCCGTACAGCAGCCCCGCGCGGTAGGCATCGCCGCAGCCGGTCGGATCCACCACGCGCGCCGGCGGCACGCTCGGGATGCGCAGCGCCTGGCCGCCGGTGTGAATGGTCGAGCCTTCCGCGCCCTGCGTCACCACCAGCGCCTGCACTTCGCCGGCCAGCTTCTCCAGCGGCATGCCGATGCGCTCCTGCAGCAACCGGCCTTCGTAGCCGTTGACCGCCACGCAGGCCGACTGGCGCACCATGGTGAGCAGCTCCTCGCCGCTGAACATCGGCAGGCCCTGCCCGGGATCGAAGATGAACGGAATGCCGGCCTCGCTGAACTCGCGCGCATGATCGAGCATGCCCTCGCGGCCGTCGGGAGCGACGATTCCCAGGCTCACGTCGCGCGCATCGCTCACCTTGTTCTGGTGCGAGAAGTTCATCGCGCCGGGGTGGAAGGCGGTGAGCTGATTGTCGTCGAGATCGGTGGTGATGAAGGCCTGCGCGGTGTAGCTGTCCTTGACCTGGCGCACGTGCGTCTGCGCCAGGCCCAGACGGTCGAGGCGGTAGGCGTAGGGCTGGAAATCCTCGCCGACGGTGGCCATGATCAGCGGGCTGCCGCCGAGCATGCGCAGGTTGTAGGCGATGTTGCCGGCGCAGCCGCCGAACTCGCGGCGCATGTCCGGCACCAGGAACGCCACGTTCAGGATGTGGATCTGGTCGGGCAGGATGTGGTTCTTGAAGCGGTCTCGGAACACCATGATGGTGTCGTAGGCGATGGAGCCGCAGATCAGCGTATGCATGGCGGGGTCTCGCGGGTCAGCGGGTGACGATGAGCGGCTTCAGATCGAGCGTGCGGTCGATGCGCTCCGCGGCATCCAGCGCCTGGTCGCGCGTGGCATAGGGGCCGGCCTGCACCCGGTACAGGCGGCCGTCGTGGTGGATGCCGCCGATTGCGGCGAGCCAGGAAAGCTCGGTGCCGAGGCGACGCAGAAACGCCTGTGCGTTGTCCGCCGAAGCGAATGCGCCGAGCTGCAGATACACGCCCTGGGCCGGGGCAGTTTGCACGCGCACCGGCGCTGCGCCCGCGCTTTCTACGCCGTCGACGCTGTCGACACCATCCACGCTGTTTGCCGGCGGCGCCGCCGCGGCAACGGCCGGCTGCATCTCGCGCGGGAGGATGCTCTGCACCCGCACCAGCGCGCTGCCCTCGCTCAGCATGCCGAGCCGGTAGGCCGCCGTGTACGACAGATCGACCACCCGATCCGCGTGGAACGGCCCGCGGTCGTTGATGCGCACCACCACGGTCTTGCTGCTCGCCACATGCGTCACGCGCGCGTAGCTCGGAATGGGCAGCGTCGGATGCGCGGCGGTCATGGCGTACATGTCGTAGATTTCCCCCGATGCGGTCGGCTGCCCGTGGTAGCGCTTGCCGTACCAGGAGGCCATGCCGGTCTCGCTGTACGGGGCGAGCGCCGTCATCGGCGTGTAGCTGCGGCCCAGCGCGGTGTACGAGCGCGCGGTGGCGGCCTTGATCGGCTCCCAGCGGGGGCGCGCATCGGGCACCTTGTCCAGATCTGCGGGCGGATAGGCGTGCGGCCCGTCGTCGAGGTAGTAGCCGCCGGGCTTGCGCGGCGGCTCGGCACGATCCGGACGGGAAGGGGCGCCGCCGCATGCGCTCAGCAGCGACGCTGCCACCGCGAGCGCTGCCCAGCTCCCAATCGCCGTCCGGCTCACCGCTTGCACCTCTGTCGCACCTCGCGCTTACCCCTCACCCTTGCCCTCTCCCGCAAGGGGAGAGAGCTTCCTCGCGCCGCGCGCCTCGCACCGCACGCCTCATGTCTTCACCAGCCGCTTGTGCGTGTGGATGCTCATCAGGATGCCCATGCCGAACAGCAGGCTCACCAGCGAGGTGCCGCCGTAGCTGATCAGCGGCAGAGGCACGCCGACCACCGGCAGCACGCCGCTCACCATCCCCATGTTCACCGCCACGTAGGTGAAAAACGTCAGCGTGATGGCGCCGGCGGTGAGCCGCTCGAACAGGGTGGAAGCGTTGAAGGTGATGAACATGCCGCGCCCGATCACGAACAGGAACAACGTGACCAAAATCAGGTTGCCGAACAGGCCGAACTCCTCGGAGAACACCGCGAAGATGAAGTCGGTGCTGCGCTCGGGCAGGAAGTCGAGGTGCGCCTGCGTGCCGTTCAGCCAGCCCTTGCCGAAGAACCCGCCCGATCCCAGCGCGATGGCGGCCTGGATCGTGTGATAGCCGGCGCCGAGCGGGTCCTGTCCGGGATCGAGCAGCGTGAGCACACGCTGGCGCTGATAATCGTGCAGCATCGACCACATCAGCGGCAGGCATGCCGCGGCCCCGGCGGTCAGTCCGATCAGGATGCGCCAGCTCAAGCCCGCGAGGAAGATCACGAAGAAGCCGGCCGCGCAGATCAGCAGCGCGGTGCCCAGGTCCGGCTGCTTGACCACCAGCGCCACGGGCACCGCCATCATCACCGCCGCGATCAGGTAATCGCGCAGCTTGAGGATCGCCTCGTAGCGGTCGAAGTACCACGCCAGGGCCATCGGCACCGCGATCTTCATCAGCTCGGAAGGCTGGATCCGGGTGATGCCCAGGTCGAGCCAGCGGCGGGCGCCGTTGATGATCTCGCCGAACAGCGCCACCGCGATCAGCAGCAGCAGGCCCACCGCGTATACCGGCAACGCCAGCCGCTGCAGGTAGTGCGGCGGGATGTTGGCCGCCAGCCACATCAAGGCGAGCGCCACGACGATGTTGATCGTCTGGTTGCCGAGGCGGGCGAAGCTCTCGCCCGAGGCGCTGTACAGCGTGATCAGCCCGACCACCAGCAGCGCGCCGACCGCGGCCAGCAGATAGCTGTCCACGTGCCGGCCGAGATAGACCAGCAGCCGGTTGATCATTCCTCGCCCTCCGGCAGCGGGGGCTCCGGCTTCATCTCCGGCTCCTTGCCCAGCAGGTGGAAGTCGAACACCTTGCGGGCGATGGGCGCGGCGGTGGTGGAGCCGTGCCCGCCGTTCTCCACCAGCACGGCGAGCGCGATGCTCGGCGCTTCGGCGGGTGCGTAGGCGATGAACAGCGCGTGATCGCGGTGGCGCTCGGCGATGCGCCGTTCGTCGTACCGCTCGTGCTGCTTCAGGCCGATCACCTGCGCGGTCCCGGTCTTGCCGGCGATGCGGTATTGCGCGCCGGAGCCGGCCCAGGCGGCGGTGCCGCCGGGCCGCATCACGTCCACCATGGCATTGGTCACGCGCTCCAGGTTCGCGGCGCCGAGCGCGATCTTGCCGATCGGCTCGACCTCGATGCTGGTCAGCGCATTGGTCACGCTGTTCTGGATCTGGCGCACGATACGCGGGCGAAACACGACGCCGCGGTTGGCGAGCACCGAGGTGGCGTGCGCCAGCTGCATCGGCGTGGCCAGATTGTAACCCTGGCCGATACCCACGGAGATGGTATCGCCCGGAAACCACTTCTGCTTGAAACGCCGCATCTTCCACTCCTGCGAAGGCAGCAGCCCGCCGGCCTCGCCCTCGATGTCGATGCCGGTGCGCTTGCCGAAGCCGAACTGGCCGACGAACTGATGGATATTGTCGATGCCCATCTCGTGCGCCAGGCCGTAGTAGTAGGTGTCGCAGGACACGACCACGGACTTGTGCAGGTCCACCATGCCGTGGCCTCCGAACTTCCAGTCGCGCCAGCGGTGCGCGCCGCCCAGGCTGAAGTATCCGGGATCGGCGATGGTGAAATGCGGACTGCGCTTCTTCAGTTCGAGGGCGGCGAGCGCCATGAACGGCTTGAACGTCGAGCCGGGCGGGTAGACACCCTGCAGCGCGCGGTTGTTGAGCGGGTGATCGGGAGAGTTCTGCAGCTGCTCCCAGCTCTGCGGATCGATGCCGTCGACGAACAGGTTCGGGTCGAAGCCGGGCTTGCTCACCAGCGCCAGCACGCCGCCGGTGGCCGGCTCGATGGCGATCAGCGCGCCGCGCCGCTCGCCGAACACGCGCTCGGCCACGTCCTGCAGCCGGGCGTCGAGCGAAAGCATCAGGTTGTTGCCCGAAACCGGCAGCGTGCTGCGCAGCGTGCGCACCGCGCGGCCTCCGGCGTCGGTCTCCACCTCCTCGAAGCCGGTGGTGCCGTGCAACGGGCGCTCGTAGCGCGCTTCCAGGCCGGCCTTGCCGATGAAATCCGACCCGGTGTAATTGGCGGCGATGCCCTCGCTTTCCAGCCGCTCCACGTCCGCCTTGGTGAGCCGCCCGATGTAGCCCAGCACATGCGACCCGATCTCGCCGTTGGGGTAGTGGCGGAACAGCCGGGCGCGGATATCCACGCCCTGGAAGCGGTACTTGTTGGCGGCGAAGCGCGCCACCTCCTCGTCGTTGAGCCGCGTGCGGATCGGCAGGCTGGCGAACTCGTGCCCTTCGTCGAGCAGCTTGCGAAAGCGCTTGCGGTCGCGCGGCGCCACCTCCACCAGCTGCGCCAGCTCGTCGATCAGGCCCTCCAGGTCGACCACCTTGCTGGGCGTGATCTCGAGCGTGTAGGCCGCGTAGTTGTGCGCCAGCACGGCGCCGTTGCGGTCCAGGATCAACCCGCGGTTGGGGATGATCGGGACGATCGAGATGCGGTTGCTCTCGGCCAGCGTGTGGTAGTAGTCGTGCTGCAGCACCTGCAGGTAGAACAGCCGGACCAGCAGGACGCAGAAGCCGGCGAGCACCAGCGCAGCGGACACCGCCAGGCGCAGCTGGAAGTTGTGCAGGTCCTTCTGATGGTCGCGCAGCTCCGCGCGGCGCGCCCCGCCCAGGACGATCGGCGCGATTTCCTTGCGCGCGGAGAAGCGCCGGAACAGCCTCATACGGCGTCCGGATCCGCGCGCGGCCGCAGCGGCAGGCGGATCAAGTTGAACATCCCCGGCCACAGGATGGCGCCGACGATGCTCGGCGCGAAGTACAGCGGCCCGGGGAAGTCGGAGCCGGCGGTGAGCCGCACCAGCAGCATTATCGCCTGCGCGCCGGCGAGGATCGCCAGCACGTGCAGCACCTGCTGGCGCATGCCGAACATGACGATGCGCCGGTGCAGCAGGATCGCCAGGTACATGAGCCCGGCATACGCCAGCGCGTGCTGTCCGAACAGGCTGCCGTCGACCACGTCCATCGCCAGCCCCATCAGCCACGCCGGCAGGAACCCGACCCGGCGCGGGTGGTACACCACCCAGTAGATCAGCGTCAGGCCGACGAAGTCGGGGCGCAGGATGTGCAGGAAATCGGGCAGCAACAGCAGGTTGAGCAGCAGCGCCACCAGCAGCGTGCCGGCGATGTACCGGCCGCGCACCGGGCGCAGCAACTCGGCGGTCTGCGCGCGTTCGGCCTCGAGCTTCTGCAAGCGCATCATGGACCGGCCTTGCGTGCGGGCGCGCCGGGACCGCCCGCCGCCTTGCGATCCGGCTGCTGCGGAGCCGCGCCCACGATCAGCAGCTGGCTGTAGCTGTTGACGCCGGCGGCGGGCGCGCAGGTGATGCGGGCGAAGGCGTAGGCGCTGTTGCGCTCGATCTTGGACACCACCGCCACCGGCAGGCCCGGCGGGTAGGTGCCGTCGATGCCCGAGGTCACCAGCACGTCGCCGTTCTGGATGTCGGCGTTGACCGGCATGAAGCGCAGCTCGAGCGTGCTGTCGTCGCCGATGCCGAAGGTGACCCCGCGCAGCCCGCTGCGCAGCACCTGGATCGGCACCGCCTGCTCCTTGTCGGTGATCAGGGTGACCTCGGACAGCCAGGGGAAGACGCGCGTGACCTGCCCCACCACGCCGACGCGATCCACCACCGCCGCGCCCGCGCGCACGCCGTGCTGGCTGCCCTTGTCCACCACCACCCGCCGGGTGAAGGGATCGCGCGGCGCGGATAGGATCTCGGCGGCGGCCAGCTCGCGCGGCATGCGATCGCGCATCGCGAGCAGCTGGCGCAAATGCTCGTTCTCCGCCGCGAGCGCCCGCTGGTTCTGCAAGGCGGCCGCATCCAGCAGCCCGCGCTGCCGCAGCTGCTCGTTCTCCTGGCGCAGCTCGCTGTGGCTGACGGCGACCTCGCCGATCCAGCGCATCGCTCGACTCGGTACCGAGGACAGCTGCTGCAGCGGATACACCGCCACCGCCACCACCTGCCGCATGGATTGCAGGTAGTTGAAGCGCGCGTCGGCCACCAGCAGCGCGATGGAGGCCATCGAGAAGAAGGCGAACCGCGTGAGCAGGCTGGGGCCGCGCTTGAAGAACGGAGGCGGGGTGTATTCCATTGCAGCTCAGGGTTCACCGCCGAGTGCGTGCCCGCCCGCTCCCGCCGGCCGGGGACCTGCGCTGGGAGCTTGCTGCGGCAGCGGTGCTCGGGCGGGGCGCCGGCGGGGGGGGTTCCTCAGTCGCTGGTGAAGATGGTCCCGACCTTGTCCATGCGCTCCAGCGCCTTGCCGGAGCCGCGCACCACGCAGGTCAGCGGATCTTCGGCGACGATCACCGGCAACCCGGTCTCTTCCATCAGCAGGCGGTCGATATCGCGCAGCAGCGCGCCGCCGCCGGTGAGCACCATACCCTTCTCGGCGATGTCGGCGCCCAGCTCCGGGGGAGTCTGTTCCAGGGCGGACTTGACCGCGCTCACGATGCTGTTGAGCGGCTCGGTGAGCGCCTCCAGGATTTCGTTGCTGGAGATGGTGAAGCTGCGCGGGATGCCCTCGGCCAGGTTGCGCCCCTTGACTTCCTTCTCGCGCACCTCGCTGCCGGGAAAGGCCGAACCGATCTCCTTCTTGATCTCCTCGGCGGTGGTCTCGCCGATCAGCATGCCGTAGTTGCGCCGGATGTAGTTGATGATGGCTTCGTCGAACTTGTCGCCGCCCACGCGCACCGAGCCGGCGTAGACGATGCCCCCGAGCGAGATGACGCCCACCTCGGTGGTGCCGCCGCCGATGTCCACCACCATCGAGCCGGTGGCTTCGTCCACCGGCAGCCCGGCGCCGATGGCGGCCGCCATCGGCTCCTCGATCAGCTCCACCTTGCGCGCCCCGGCCCCGTAAGCCGACTCGCGGATCGCGCGCCGCTCCACCTGCGTCGAGCCGCAAGGCACGCAGATGACGATGCGCGGGCTGGGCGAGAACAGGCGGTTGTCGTGGACCTTCTTGATGAACTGCTTGAGCATCTGCTCGGTGACCGTGAAGTCCGCGATCACCCCGTCCTTCATCGGGCGGATGGCGATGATGTTGCCGGGAGTGCGGCCGAGCATCTGCTTGGCGGCGAGGCCGACCTCCTGGATCACTTTCTTGCCATTCGGTCCGCCCTCCTGGCGGATGGCAACCACGGACGGCTCGTTGAGGACGATGCCCTTGCCGCGCACGTAGATCAGCGTGTTGGCCGTGCCCAGATCGATGGCGAGGTCGTTGGAGAAATAGCCGCCAAGGAATCCGATCATGCACCTCCCGGTTGAGATTCGAACGTAGGTCTCGGATGGATCGAGACTAAATGCTGAAAAAAGCTATAATAACGCACCTGGCGAGCCGGACGAAAGAAAGCCGCGCCCGCGCGCCGCAGCGGGCGATCCGCCCGTCTTCTGCGCACGACGCCCCCGGCGAAACACAACATCGTCACCAACGACGGCGGGCTTGAGTCCCGTCGCAACCGCGGCGCATCTCTCCCCGCCCTATGCCCCTCACCCCCGCAGACGTCCAGCGCATCGCACGGCTGGCGCGCATCGAGCTGGCCGAAGGCGAGCTGGCGCAGGCGCTCGCTCAGCTCAACGGGATCTTCGCCCTGATCGCGGAAATGCAGGCGGTGGACACCGAGGGCATCGAGCCCATGTCGCACGCCCAAGACCTGCTGCTGCGCCTGCGTCCGGACCGGGCCGCCCAGGCCGACCAGCGCGCCGAGTTCCAGGCCATCGCACCGGCAGTGGAGAGCGGCCTGTACCTGGTGCCCAAGGTCATCGAATAGCCGGGTTCACCGAGTGAACCGGGCGGGGCCGGAAACCGCTGCCCGCGCGCCTTGCCGATGCACAACGCCACCCTTGCCGAGCTGTCCCAGGCCCTGCGCGCACGCCGCGTCTCCAGCGTCGAGCTGATGCGCCTGTTTCTCGAACGGGCGCAGCGTCTCAACGGCGCGCTGAACGCTTTCATCACCCTGGATGCGGAGCGCAGCCTGGCGCAGGCCGCGGCCGCCGACCGCCGCATCGCCGCCGGGCAAGCCGGCGCGCTGACCGGCATTCCCATCGCGCACAAGGACATCTTCTGCTGCAAGGGGTGGTTGAGCAGCTGCGGCTCGCGCATGCTGTCGAACTTCGTCGCGCCCTACGACGCGCACGTGGTCGAGCGGTTGCACCAGGAGGGTCTGGTGACCCTGGGCAAGACCAACATGGACGAGTTCGCGATGGGCTCCTCGACCGAGACCTCCTTCTACGGCCCGGTGCGCAATCCCTGGGACCGCGGCGCCGTGCCCGGCGGCAGCTCGGGGGGCTCGGCCTGCGCGGTAGCCGCACGCCTTGCTCCGGCGGCCACCGGCACCGACACCGGCGGGTCGATCCGGCAACCGGCCGCCCATTGCGGCATCTCGGGCCTGAAGCCGACCTATGGTCTGGTGTCGCGTTACGGCATGGTGGCGTTCGCCTCCAGCCTGGATCAGGGCGGACCGATGGCCAAGTCGGCCGCCGACCTCGCCTGGCTGCTCACCGCGATGGCCGGTTTCGATCCGCGCGATTCCACCTCGCTGGAGCGGCCCGCGCAGGATTACACGCGCGAGCTGGAGGCCCCGCTCCAGGGCCGGCGCATCGGCCTGCCGAAGGAGTACTTCGGCGCTGGCCTCGACGCGGACGTGCGCCGCGCGGTGGAGGGCGCGATCGACCGGTACCGCGCCCTGGGCTGCGAGCCGGTGGACATCTCGCTGCCCAACACCCGCCTGTGCATCCCGGTGTACTACGTGCTCGCCCCGGCCGAGGCGTCCAGCAATCTGGCCCGCTACGACGGGGTGCGCTACGGCTTCCGGGCGCCGGAGTACGCGGACCTGGACGAGCTGTACAGGAAGACCCGCGCCCAGGGCTTCGGCGCGGAGGTCAAGCGCCGCATCCTGGTGGGCACCTACGTGCTGTCCCACGGTTACTACGACGCCTACTATCTGAAGGCGCAGAAGCTCCGGCGCCTGATCGCGCAGGACTTCGCGCGCGCGTTCGAGCGCTGCGACCTGATTCTGGGGCCGACGGCGCCGAGCGTGGCGTTCGATCTGGGTGCGAAGCGCGACGACCCGGTGCAGATGTACCTGTCGGATATCTACACCGTCTCGGTCAACCTGGCGGGGCTGCCCGGCCTGTCCATCCCGTGCGGGTTCGGCGCCGGCGGGCGTCCGGTCGGGCTGCAGATGGTGGGCAACTATTTCCAGGAGGCGCGCATGCTGAACGCCGCGCATCAGTACCAGCTGGTCACGGACTGGCATCTGCGCATGCCGGAAGATTGCCGATGACCGCAAGGCGCGAAGGCGCAAAGCAGACGCAAAGAACACTCTTGCATTG
>Ga0187892_10005486_pt1 | contig 19891 bp, 26 predicted proteins | sample MA1701073metaG_FD_139345 | JGI IMG/M metagenome (GOLD analysis project Ga0187892, IMG submission 139345) | Bio-ooze microbial communities from a basaltic lava cave in the Kipuka Kanohina Cave System on the Island of Hawaii, USA - MA170107-3 metaG ...
CACCCCCCGCCGGCAGGCTGCCCGTCAGCCGCTCAACCGCCGCTCCCAGGCTCGCTCCAGGCTCGTTCCTCGTTGGAATCACGAGCCCGGCTCCAGGCTCATACCTCGTTGGACAAGACTCGGACTTGCCCGTAAGGGCGGTTCGCGTTATAATTTTCGGCTCTGCCCAATTTGCGCCGCAACAGAGACGCGAGCCGGGTGGAGTTTTATTAACCTTCTTTCACGCCAAAACGCTGTCGCCAATTGAAGTGGCAGCGGTGGAAGTTTTGGAGAAAACAATGAGTCTGAGCAACTCCCTGGGGTTGCTGGGCCGCAAGGTGGGCATGATGCGTCTGTTCACCGATGACGGGGACGCAGTGCCTGTCACGGTGGTGGATGTGTCCAACAACCGCGTGACCCAGATCAAAACCCAAGAGAACGACGGCTACGTGGCCCTGCAGGTCACGTTCGGCACGCGCAAAGCAACGCGCGTGACCAAGCCGGAAGCTGGCCACCTTGCGAAAGCAGGCGTCGAAGCCGGCGAAATCATCCAGGAATTCCGCGTGACGGCCGACGCCGCCGCCCAGTACCAAGCCGGCGCCGCCGTGCCCGTGAGCGCCGTGTTCGCCGTGGGCCAGAAGGTGGACGTGCAGGGCACCTCCATCGGCAAGGGCTTCACCGGTACCATCAAGCGCCACAACTTCAGCTCGCAGCGTGCTTCCCACGGCAACAGCCGTTCGCACAACGTGCCGGGCTCGATCTCGATGGCGCAGGACCCGGGCCGCGTGTTCCCCGGCAAGAAGATGTCGGGCCACCTCGGCGACGTGACCGTGACCACCCAAAACCTCGACGTGATTCGCATCGACGAAGCGCGTCAGCTGCTCTTGATCAAGGGCGCCGTCCCCGGCTCCAAAGGCGCCTTCGTGACGGTGCGCCCGGCGATCAAGGCCAAAGCATCCAAAGGAGCGAACTGATGCAGCTCGAACTCCTGAATGACCAGGGCCAGGCCGCTTCCAAGTTTGAAGCGCCGGAGACCGTGTTCGGTCGTGAATACAACGAGGATCTGGTGCACCAGATCGTGGTCGCTTTCCAGGCCAATGCCCGTCAAGGCACGCGCGCCCAAAAAGACCGCGAACAGGTCAAGCACTCGACCAAGAAGCCTTTCAAGCAAAAGGGAACGGGCCGCGCCCGCGCCGGCATGACGTCCTCGCCGCTGTGGCGCGGGGGCGGACGCATCTTCCCGAACAGCCCGGAAGAAAACTTCACCCAGAAGATCAACAAGAAGATGTACCGCGCCGGCATGGCCTCCATCTTCTCGCAGCTGGCCCGTGAAGGCCGTCTGGCCGTGGTGGACTCCCTCAAGGTGGAAGCCCCCAAGACCAAGCTGCTGGCCGCCAAGTTCAAGGCCATGAATCTGGAATCGGTGATGGTGATCGCCGATGAAGTCGACGAAAACCTGTACCTGGCCTCGCGCAATCTGGTGAACGTGCTCGTCGTCGAGCCGCGTTACGCCGATCCGGTGTCGCTGGTGCATTACAAGAAAGTGCTCGTCACCAAGGGCGCAATCGACAAACTCAAGGAGATGTTCGCATGAGCACGCTCAAGTTTGACGAAGGTCGTCTGATGCAGGTGCTGGTCGCTCCCATCGTGTCCGAAAAGGCAACCATGGTCGCTGACAAGTCCAATGCCGTGACGTTCAAGGTGCTGCAGGACGCCACCAAACCCGAAATCAAGGCCGCTGTGGAATTGATGTTCAAGGTCGAGGTCAAGGGCGTGTCTGTGGTCAACACCAAGGGCAAGACCAAGCGCTTTGGCAAATCCATCGGCCGCCGCGACAATGTGCGCAAGGCCTATGTGACGCTCAAGCCGGGTCAGGAGCTGAACCTTGCCGGGGAGGCCGCGTAAATCATGGCTGTCATCAAAATGAAACCGACCTCGCCCGGCCAGCGCGCCGTGGTCAAGGTCTCGCGCGACCACCTGTACAAGGGCGCGCCGTTCGCGTCCCTGCTGGAGCCCCAGTTCCAGCACGCCGGCCGCAACAACAACGGCCACATCACCACCCGTCACAAGGGCGGAGGTCACAAGCATCATTACCGCGTGGTCGATTTCCGTCGCAACAAGGACGGCATCCCCGCGAAAGTGGAGCGCATCGAGTACGACCCGAACCGCACGGCCCACATCGCCCTGGTGTGCTATGCCGACGGCGAGCGTCGCTACATCATCGCCCCGCGCGGCCTGGAAGTCGGCGCCTCGCTGCTGAGCGGCTCCGAGGCCCCGATCCGCGCCGGCAACACGCTGCCGATCCGCAACATCCCGGTGGGCTCGACCATCCACTGCATCGAACTGCAGCCGGGCAAGGGAGCGCAGATTGCGCGCTCGGCCGGCACCTCGGCGACGCTGCTGGCCCGCGAAGGCACCTACGCCCAGGTCCGCATGCGCTCCGGTGAGGTCCGCAAGATCCACGTCGAATGCCGTGCCACCATCGGTGAAGTCGCCAACGAGGAACACAGCCTGCGCCAGCTCGGCAAGGCCGGTGTGAAGCGCCACATGGGTATTCGCCCGACCGTTCGCGGCGTGGCGATGAACCCGATCGACCACCCGCACGGTGGTGGCGAAGGCCGCACCGGCGAAGGCCGTGTGCCCGTCGATCCCTGGGGCAATTTCACCAAGGGCTATCGCACCCGTAACAACAAGCGCACACAGGTCATGATCGTGTCGCGTCGCAAGAAGTAAGGATTGACAAATGACTCGCTCTCTCAAAAAGGGTCCGTTTGTTGACCATCATCTGGTGGCCAAGGCCGACAAGGCCGTGACCTCCAAGGACAAGAAGCCGATCAAGACCTGGTCGCGCCGCTCCATGGTCCTGCCCGAGTTCATCGGCCTGACCATCGCCGTGCACAACGGCAAGCAGCATGTGCCGGTCTACATCACCGACCAGATGGTGGGCCACAAGCTGGGCGAATTCGCCCTGACGCGCACCTTCAAGGGTCACCCCGCGGACAAGAAAGTCCAGAAGAAATAAGGAAAGACCATGGAAACACGTGCAGTCCTTCGGGGCGTTCGTCTGTCGGTCGACAAGGGCCGTCTGGTCGCTGATCTGATTCGCGGCAAGAAGGTGGATCAGGCGCTGAACATTCTGGCGTTCACCCAGAAAAAAGCCGCCGTGATCGTCAAGAAGGTCCTGGAATCCGCGATTGCCAACGCCGAGCACAACGACGGTGCCGACATTGACGAGCTGAAGGTGAAAACCATCTACGTCGAGCAGGGTGCCACGCTCAAGCGCTTCACGGCCCGCGCCAAGGGCCGCGGCAACCGCATCAGCAAGCCCACGTGCCACGTGTACGTGACGGTCGGCAACTAAAAGGGTCTGGAAGATATGGGACAGAAAATCCATCCTACGGGCTTCCGCCTGTCGGTGAGCCGCAACTGGGCCAGCCGCTGGTACGCCAACAACCGCGACTTCGCCGGCATGCTGGCCGAAGACATCAAGGTGCGCGAGTACCTGAAGACCAAGCTCAAGAACGCCGCGGTCTCGCGCATCGTGATCGAGCGTCCCGCCAAGAACGCGCGCATCACCATTTTCTCGGCCCGTCCGGGCGTGGTGATCGGCAAGAAGGGCGAGGACATCGAGAACCTGAAGAGGGAACTCGCCACGCGTCTGGGCGTGCCGGTCGCAGTGAACATCGAGGAAGTGCGCAAGCCCGAAATCGATGCCAAGCTGATCGCCGACAGCATCACCCAGCAGCTCGAAAAGCGCATCATGTTCCGCCGCGCGATGAAGCGCGCGATGCAGAATGCCATGCGCCTGGGCGCCCAGGGCATCAAGATCATGTCGGCGGGTCGTCTCAACGGCATCGAAATCGCGCGTACCGAGTGGTACCGCGAAGGCCGTGTGCCGCTGCACACGCTGCGCGCCGACATCGACTACGGCTTCTCCGAAGCCAAGACCACCTATGGCGTCATCGGCGTCAAGGTCTGGGTCTACAAGGGCGACACGCTGGGTCGTGGCGATCTGCCGGCCGTGGTCGAGACCCGTGCCGAGGAAGAACGCCGCCCGCGCGGCCCGCGCCGCGATGCCCGTCCCGGTGAGCGCCCCCCCGCACGCGGCCCGCGCCGCCCTGCCGGTGGCAACGTGGCTCCGGCCGACGGCAGCGACAAACCCGCAGAAGCCACTGGGGCCGATGCCAAAACCGCCGTTAAGCGCGTCCGCAAGGTAGGCGCGCCAGCTGCAGCAGCTGACGGCGCCAAAGGAGAATAAGCATGCTGCAACCCGCTCGCCGCAAATTCCGCAAGGAGCAAAAGGGCCGCAACACCGGCATCGCGACCCGGGGCAACTCGGTTTCGTTCGGTGACTTTGGCCTGAAGTCCACGGACCGTGGCCGTCTGACGGCCCGCCAGATCGAAGCCGCCCGCCGTGCGATTTCCCGCCACGTCAAGCGTGGCGGCCGCATCTGGATTCGCGTGTTTCCCGACAAGCCGATTTCCCACAAGCCTGCCGAGGTGCGCATGGGTAACGGCAAGGGCAACCCCGAGTACTACGTGGCTGAAATCCAGCCGGGCAAGGTGCTGTACGAAATCGTCGGCGTGCCCGAAGAACTCGCCCGTGAAGCGTTCCGTCTGGCCGCTGCCAAGCTGCCGCTGCGCACCACGTTTGTCAGCCGCATGATCGGCGCCTGATTCAGGAGAAGGAAGAAATGAAAGCTGCTGAACTGCGCCAGAAAGACGTTGCCGGCCTGCAAACCGAGGTCAAGGAGCTGCAAAAAGCCCACTTCGGCCTGCGCATGCAAAAAGCCACGCAACAGCTCAACAACACCGCCACGCTGCGCAGCACGCGCCGCGCCATCGCGCGTGCCAAAACCATTCTTGCCGAAAAGCAAGCCGCCAAGTAAGGAGCCCACATGACGGAAGCTAAAACATCCCTCAAGCGCACCTTGATCGGCAAGGTGGTCAGCGACAAGCGTGCCAAGACCGTGACCGTGCTGGTCGAGCGCCGTGTCAAGCACGAGCTCTACGGCAAGATCGTGGGCAAGTCGAGCAAGTACCACGCCCATGATGAAAAGGGCGAGTACCACCTCGGCGACATGATCGAAATCACCGAAAGCCGGCCGATTTCCAAGACCAAGAACTGGGTTGCCACCCGTCTGGTTCAAAAGGCCGCGGTGGTCTGAGTTGTAATCCGACTCCAACAGCGCTCCACTGAAAAACGACCCACAATGTGGGTCGTTTTTGTTTTTTGGAGCGCAAACATGATCAAAGTCGGTGACACCCTTCCAGCAGCCACGCTGATGGAATATTCCGAGGTCGAAGGCGAGGGCTGCAGCATCGGCCCGAATCCGGTCGACGTGACGAAAGCGGCAGCGGGCAAGACCATTGCGCTGTTTGCGCTGCCCGGCGCCTTCACCCCGACCTGCTCGGCCATGCATGTGCCGGGCTATGTCGAGAAGTTCGACGAGCTCAGGGCGGCCGGTGTCGATGAAATCTGGTGCGTGAGCGTGAACGATGCGTTCGTGATGGGCGCCTGGGCGCGCGAGCAGAAAAGCGTGGGCAAGGTGCGCATGCTGGCCGACGGCAGCGCCGCCTTCGCGCAGGCGACCGGGCTGACGCTGGACCTGACGGCCAAGGGCATGGGCTTGCGCAGCAACCGCTACTCGATGCTGGTCAAGGATGGCAAGGTCGCCACGCTCAACATCGAGGGGCCCGGCAAGTTCGAGGTCAGCGACGCCGCCACGCTGCTGGCTCAGGCTTTGCGGGGCTGAGCGTCATTCAGGGTTGAGCGTTGAGCGCGGGGTTCACGCCCAACGCTCAACGCCCAGGCTCAAAGGTCGGCCTTGAGGTAATGCGCCCCGGCGATCGGGTTGTGGTAGTAGGGCGGGATTTCCTCGAAGCCCAGGTCCTCGTACAGGGCGCGGGCGGCCTCCATGTCGTCCAGCGTGTCGAGCAGCACGCTGGCATAGCCGGCGCGGCGCGCAGCATCCAGAATGGCTTCGGCCAGCTGCCGCCCCAGGCCGAAGCCCCGGAACGCCTTGCGCACATACAGGCGCTTCATTTCGCTCGCGTTCGGGTAATCGACCGTGTCCAGTGGCCGCAGCGCGCAGCAGCCGGCCAGGGCGCCGTCGACCAGCGCCAGCAGCAGGGCACCGCGCGGCTCGGCATATTCGCCCGGCAGCCCGGCCAGTTCGGCATCGAACTGCTGGAAGCACAAATCCACGCCCAGGCCGGTGGCGTATTCACGGAAGATTTCGCGCGTGGCTTCGATCTCGCCGGGCTGGGACGGGGTGATCACTTGTATCTGGGGGCTGTCCAAGGGCATCAGGAATGCGATGATGTCGCATCCAGTTTAGCTTCATTCGAGTCATGCCCATGCCAACGTCCTTGAGCCGTTTCAGGTCTTCACTGGTCCTGGCCGCTGTTTTGACAGCGGTGGGCTGCGAGACCGTGCAGACCACGCAGCCGGGTGCCGTCGGCGTGACCCGGACGCAGAGCATGGCGGTCAGCCGCCAGCAAATCGAAGAGGCTTCGGCCGAGGCCTACAACAAGATGCTGCGGGAGGCGCGCGCCAGGAATGCGCTGAACCGCGACCCTGCCCTGCTGGCGCGGGCGCAGGGGATTGCGCAGCGCCTGATCGCGCAAACCGCCATTTTCCGGCCCGACGCACCGGCCTGGCGCTGGGAAGTGAATCTGTTCCAGAGCGAGCAGGTCAATGCGTTTTGCATGGCCGGCGGCAAGATCGGCCTTTACTCGGGACTGGTCACCAAGCTGCAGCCGACGGACGCAGAGCTGGCCGCGGTCATGGGGCACGAGATGGCCCATGCGCTGCGCGAGCATGTGCGAGAACAGGTGTCGCTGCAATACGCCTCGCAGTTGCCGGTCATCCTGATTGCCGCCGTGACGGGCAGCGAGGCCTTGAAGCGCCTGGGCGACATGGTCACAGACGTGACGCTGGGGCTGCCGCGCAGCCGCCAGGCCGAAAAAGAGGCGGACGAGATCGGTGTCGAGCTGGCGGCGCGCGCCGGCTACGACCCGCGCGCGGCGATCACGCTGTGGCAGAAGATGAACCGGCTCGGCGGCGGCCGCCCGCCCGAGTTCCTGAGCACCCACCCCTCGCCCGCGAACCGGGAGCAGGACCTGGCCGCGACGTCGCAGGTGGTCTTGCCGCTGTACTTGCGCGCCGGCGGGCGCTAGGGCCTGAGCTCTGAGGTCAGCCGCCCAGCGCGACCAGCCAGGCGACCAGCGCGGCGCACAGGCCGAACAGCACCACAGCCCCGATGCGCGACAAGGCGTCATCGCGCGAGGACGGCTGCGGCGCGGCGAGCTGTTTGTCGCCAAGGATCATGGGCTTGATCAGGTTGTCCTTTTTCTTCCAGAGGTAGAACAGGATGGCCAGCACATGCAGGACCACGAGGGCGATCAGCACCCATTGACCGATCTGCTTGTGGTAGCTGGTCGCCTGGCTCACGGTGGCGTTGGAGACGAAGGGCGTCAGCGGCCCGGCAAAGGCGATTTCATCGTCGCTGAGCAGCCCGGTGGCGACCTGCGCGCCCAGGAAGCCCAGCAGGGCGAACACCGAGCCCGCGCCCAGCGGGTTGTGCCCGACCGAATGCTCGGGCCGTCCGCGGCCCCGGAGGTAGTTGACGAGGCTGGCGGGCGAATAGATGAAAGACGCGAAGCGCGACCAGCGGCCGCCGACCAGGCCCCAGAGGATGCGAAACAGCAGCAGGCTGAACACGGCATAGCCGCAGCGGAAATGCCAGACCATGACGGTGCCGCCGATATAGCCGGTGATGGCCGATGCCACGACGCAGGCGACCAGCGCCCAGTGAAAAATGCGCGTGGGCAAATCCCAGACGCGGACTGTGCTCGACATGAAGACCCTCGGGTTATGGAGTTGCGCCGATTGTGCTGCGCCGCAGCCGGCGCGCCGACTGATTGGTGGTTTCCCTGAAAGTAAAGTTCCGGCAGAACTTTTGCCCCGCAGCCGCACTCTGCTGCTATTTGGTCCACTTCCAACCCACGAAAGAAAAAGCATGAAAGCATTCGCATCGACCGTTCTGGCTGCCGCCGCCGTCACGCTGGCCGCCCCTGCCTCGGCCCAGTTTGCCAAGCCCGAGGACGCCATCAAGTACCGCCAGAACGCCCTGTTCGTGATGAGCCAGCATTTCGGCCGTATCGGCGCCATGGCCAACGGCCGCATCCCGTTCGATGCCAAGGCTGCCGCCGAGAATGCCGAGCTGGTCGCCAGCATGGCCAAGCTGCCCTGGGTGGCTTTCATGGCCGGCACCGAGCACGGCCCGACCAAGGCCAAGCCGGAGATCTGGACCGAGCAGGCCCGATTCAGGGAAGGCAACGAAAAGCTGGTCGCCGAAGCCGCCAAGCTGGCCACCGCCGCCAGGTCGGGCAGTCTGGACAGCCTCAAGACCGCGTTTGCCGCCACGGCCGACACCTGCAAGGCCTGCCACGACGCCTACCGCAGCAAGTGAGTGGACAGGGGGGGTCCCCGCTAAAAACAGGTCGCTGCTGCTTGCTGGTCCATTTCAACCCACGAAGGAGAACCATGAAAGCCATCGCTTCGATCATTCTGGCCGGCGCCGCCGTGAGCTGGGCCGCCCCCGCTTCTGCCCAGTTTGCGAAACCCGAGGACGCGATCAAATACCGACAGAGCGCGATGTTCGTGATGGGCCAGCATTTCGGCCGCCTCGGGGCCATGGCCAACGGCAAGATCGCGTTCGACGCCAAGCTGGCGGCCGACAACGCGGAGACGGTCGCGAACATGTCCAAGCTGCCCTGGGCCGGCTTCATCGCTGGAACCGACCAGGGCTCGAACACCAAGGCCAAGCCAGACATCTGGACCGAGCCGGCCAAGTTCAAGGAAAACAACGAAAAGCTGATGGCCGAGACCGTCAAGCTGGCCGCGGCCGCCAGGACCGGCAGCCTGGATAACCTCAAGAGCGCGTTCGGCTCCACCGCCGACACCTGCAAGTCCTGCCACGACGCGTTCCGCAACAAATAGGCAAGCAGGGTCGGCTGCTACAAAAAACGTAGCGAATTGTGCCCATTCCATCAGGGCAGGCGGCCAATTTCATTCGAAGATGGGGCGTTTTCCGCGGGGCCGCTGCTTTCAGGTTTCGGCCAGCAGGCGCTCGATCAGCAGGTGCAGTTCGGCGAAATCGGGCTCGCCGACATAGCGTTTGACGATCTCGCCGCGCTTGTTGACGATGTAGGTCGTGGGCGTGAGCCGCACGTCGCCCCAGGCCTTGGCCACCGCGCCGGTGTTGTCGATCGCGACCTTGAACGGAAGCTTGCGGGTCTGGGCATAGTTGACGACATAGCTGGGCGGGTCGTAGCTCATCGCGACGGCCAGCGTGTCATAGCCGCGGTCCTTGTACTTGTCGTAGGTGGCGATGACCTTGGGCATTTCGGCCACGCAGGTGGTGCAGCTGGTGGCCCAGAAGTTCACCAGGGTGACCTTGCCCTTGAGGTCGGCCGTGGTCTTGCTCGAGCCGTCGAGCAGCACAAAGGTCGATTCAGGCGCGGAAGCGGGTCCGGCGCCGAGGTAGACGCCAGCCGCAATTGCCAAGACCGCCGCCGCTGCGGCACCATAGAGAAGTCGTTTCATAGTCAATCCGTTGAGGACAGCTTGGCGCCAGGCGCTGCCAACTGTCCGTCCAGGTCTCAGGATCCCAGCCATGGACAGACGCCAGTTTAATTCCGCTTCCATCCCGGTGCTGGGCGCGCTGCTGATGACCGCTTGGCCGCAAGCCCATGCGCTGTCGCTCGGGGATGTGAGCGAGACGGAAGCTTCCCAGGGGTTGAAAGCCGCGCTCGAAAGAGGCGCGCTGGCCGCCGTCAGCCTGCTGGGCAAGCCTGATGGATTCCTGGGCAACGCAAAAGTTCGCATTCCCTTGCCCGGTTTTCTGGAAGACGCCTCGAAAATCCTCAAAACCATGGGCCAGGGCCAGCGGATCGGTGAACTCGTCATCGCGATGAACCGTGCCGCCGAGGCGGCCGTGCCCATGGCCCGCGACCTGCTGGTCGGGGCCGTCGAGTCCATGAGCGTGAGCGACGCCAAGAACATCCTGACCGGCGGCGAGACCTCGGTGACCCGCTTCTTCGCCGACAAGACCCGGGCCCCGCTGGCCGTCAAGTTCCTGCCGGTGGTGACCCGGGCGACCGAAAAAGTGGGTCTGGCCGAGAAGTACAACCGGGTCGCCGGCAAGGCGGCCAGCCTGGGCCTGCTCAAAAAGGAAGACGCCACCATCCAGCAGTATGTGACCGGCAAAACCCTGGACGGCCTCTATCTGGTGATTGGCGAGGAGGAAAAGAAGATCCGCCGGGACCCGGTGGGCAGCGGCAGCGCCTTGCTCAAAAAGGTGTTCGGCGCCCTCAAGTAAGGGCTCGCCGCCGTCTTGACGCTAGATGGCTCGGGCGAGCTCCAGCGTCATGGCCGAGGGCAGCTGGGCGCGCAGCCCATCGCGGCTGACGCGGCTGACGCTATTGCCCATCCAGCTGGAGATCTCGAAGGTGTTGGCGTCGTCGGCGATTTCCAGGAAGCCGTAATGCACATGGCGGTGCTCCAGGTCCTGCAGCAGCGCATCGAAGGGCTCGTCGCGGATGCGCTCGTCGATGACCAGCATGTGGGGCATGTCCAGCTCGACCGAGCGCAGCGCCTGGGCGGTCGTGGGCGAGGTGTCGAGCACCAGCCCCAGCAGCTTGCAGGCGTGCTGGACTTCGGCGCGCACGCCGGCGTCGCTGCTCACGAGCAGGACGCGGTGGCCGGCCAGCGGTTTGGAGGCGCTGTGGAACGAGGACTCGCCGCTGGCATCGAGCTCCACCGCCGTCAGGCCTTCGAGCTGTTTCACGGTGCGGGCAAACTCGATCACCAGCCGCGCCTGGCCGTCCGACAGGTCGCGCTCCAGGGTCACGCCCATGGCCTGGGCCAGTTGCAGCAGCAGCTGCCAGTCCAGGCTGTCGGCCCGGGCCGCATGCCCGGCTGCATCGGGTGCGGCCGGCCGGGCCTTGATCAGGAGCACGCCGTGCTCAGGCCAGTTCTTGATGCCCAGCGACACCACGAGCTGCTGCCCCAGGCCCAGCGCCCAGTCCAGCGCCGTCTCCACCAGGCTGGACAGCAGGCCCGGGTCGACGATGATTTCCACCGGCTTGATGCTGCGGTGCAGCTCCACGGCCGCCTGCCGCAGCGCCGGCAGCCGCCCGTCCAGGGCTTGATGCACGATCTGATCGAGTTTGAGCCGTTCGTGAGACTGCCGCATCCGGCCTTCGGCCAGCCGCGCGATCTGCTGGCTTTGCCGCGCGACCTGGCCAGCCCGCTCGATCGCGGCATCCAGGGCCTGCATCTGGCTGCGCGAGATCTTGCGGGTCTGGTGGAACGCCTGGACGATTTGCTGCATCGTCGAAATGGGCTCGGACAGCTGGGCCCCGATCACGGCGGCGATGCCGAAATCGGCGCGCTCCACGGGTGGGGACTCCACGAGGGTCTCGGCAGGCGCGACGGGGGATGCCGCCGGAGCGGCGAATAGCGACTTCTTGGCTGATCGGCTGAGCAACTGCATGGATTCCCTCTGTGTTCTTGGTCTGCGGTGCACAAGCACCCACGCTGGCGTTGCCCTGCCGTGAGGCCCCGAGTCACGCGGGTCGGGGGGCCCGCCCCGGTCTTGTTACGCACCGGTCAGGATTCAAGCATGCTCAGGCGGCCGCTGACAACCTTTTTCTGGCTTCTGCCAGCGCCTGGTCGAGGCAAGCGCCAAAAAAGTCCGCCACCGCGACGCCGGCCACCGTCCGGGTGCGCCAAGGCCCGGCGAGCACGCGGCAAGGGTCGAGGATGCGTAGGCCTTGCCATGCGTTCATCAGCTGCACTGTCGGTGCAAACCGATAATCGGATCATGCGTTCTCTTATTGTCTGGGCCGCCATGGTGGCGGGTCTGGCGGCCTGCAATCCCACCTTCAACTGGCGCGAAGTGCCGGTGGCCGCCACGGGCCTGGTCGCGCTGCTGCCCTGCAAGCCCGACCAGGGCTCGCGCGTGGTGCCGCTGGGCGGCCAGCCCGTGGCCTTGCACATGATGGGCTGCGACACCGGCGGCGCCACCTTTGCCGTGGCCCATGCCGAGATCGCCGATGCGGCCCAGGCCGCCGCAGTGCTGGCGCAGTGGAAGACCGCCACGCTGGCCAACATGCATGCCGCCAGCTCGCAGGACGCGCCGTTCATGCCCCGCGGTGGCGCCGTGATGCCCGAGTCGGTGCGCACCGTGGCCAGCGGCCGGCGTGCCGACGGCCGCGCCGTGACGGCCCAAGCGGTCTGGTTCGGCCGGCCCCGGGGCGCGGGCGCGCAGCTGTTTCACGCCGTGGTCTATGCCGACAAGCCCAGCCCCGAGCTGGCCGACACCTTTTTTTCCGGGCTTCAGTTCCAATGAGCTTGCTCTCGCGCCGCACCGCCGTGGTGGTGTTTCTCGCCTTTGCCTTCGCCTACTTTCTGTCTGCCCTGCTGCGCGCGATCACGGCCACGTTGTCGCCCGCGCTGACGCAGGAGTTCGCGCTCAATGCGCGCGATCTGGGCCTGCTGGCGGGCGACTATTTCCTGGGCTTTTCCGCGACCCAGCTGCTGCTGGGCAACTGGCTGGACCGTCACGGCCCCAAGCAGGTGATCCTGGGGTTCCTGGCCGTGGCGGTGATCGGCTGCCTGGCCTTTGCGGCCGCCACCAGCTTTGCCGGCCTGCTGGCCGCGCGCGTGCTCTGCGGCGTCGGTGTGAGCGCCTGCCTGATGGCGCCGCTGACGGGCTACCGCCGCTGGCTCGACGCCACAGCCCAGCTGCGGGCCAATTCGTGGATGCTGATGACGGGCTCGCTGGGCATGGTGGCGTCCACCCTGCCGGTGCAGGCGCTGATGCCCCTGATGGGCTGGCGGCCCCTGTTCTGGGGGCTGGCCGGGCTGGTCGTGCTGGCTCTGGCCCTGATCGCCTGGTGCGTGCCGCCCTGGCAGACCACGCCGGCCGCCGGGAGCGCGCCGGGGGGCGGCAGCCGCTCCAGCGGCAGCTATGCCCAAGTCTGGGAGCACCCCTATTTCCGCAAGATGGCGCCGATCGGCTTTTTCAGCTATGGCGGCATGGTCGCCATGCAGACGCTGTGGGCCGGCCCCTGGATGGTCAGGGTTGCGGGCTTCACGCCGCCGCCGGCCTGTTCTGGATCAATGTGGCGATGCTGTGCACCTTCTGGTGCTGGGGCCTGGTGAGCCCCTGGCTGGCGCGGCGGGGCCTCGGCGCCGACCGGCTGATGGCGTGGGGCCTGCCCTCCAGCTTCGTCTTTTTTGCTATTATTATCATAGCGACTGACGGCTTGGACATATGGACTCCAGCGCTTTTTGCCTTGTACTGCATGGGCTGCACCTTCGTCTCGCTGAGCCAGCCCGCGGTCGGCCTGGCGTTTCCTGCAGCGCTGGCCGGCCGGGCCCTGTCGGCCTACAACCTGGTGATCTTTGCCGGCGTGTTCGTCGTGCAATGGGGCATAGGGCTGCTGATCGATGGGTTTCGGGTGGCAGGCCTGGGAGAGCTGGCGGCCTTCCAAGCGGCCATGACCGTCTACGGGTTGTGCTGCCTGGCCTCGTACGCCCGTTTCCTGGCCGCCAAACCTCATAATCGTGGTTCATGAGCAGCATCTTCATCATCGCCCACGCGCCCCTGGCCCATGCCCTGCGCCAGTGCGCGCTGCATGTGTTTCCCGACTGCGCGGCCGGCGTGGCGGCACTCGATGTGCAGCCCAATATGTCGCCGGAGGAAACGCTGGCGGCCGCGCGCATCGCGCTGGAGCAGCTCGACGCTGCGCAGACCCTGGTGCTGACCGACGTGTTCGGCGCCACGCCTTGCAATGTCGCGCAGAAGCTGGTCGATGGTGTGAAATCCAAGCTCGTGACCGGCGTGAACCTGCCCATGCTGCTGCGCACCGTGAGCTACCAGCACGAGCCGCTCGATGCCCTGGTGTCGCGCGCCGTGGTCGGGGGCACGCAGGGCGTGATGCAGGTCGCGGTCACCGCACCGCAGAATCAGGGAAAGAGAAAGAATGATCAAGACCACCACGACCATCAACAATAAGCTGGGCCTGCATGCCCGCGCCTCGGCCAAGCTGACCAAGCTGGCCGCCAGCTATCCCTGCGAGGTCTGGATTGCCAAGGGCGAGCGCCGTGTCAACGCCAAGAGCATCATGGGCGTGATGATGCTGGCCGCCGGCCTAGGCACGCCGGTTCACCTGGAAACCCATGGCGAGCGCGAGCAGGAGGCGATGGACGCCCTGCTGGCCCTGATGGCAGACAGGTTTGGCGAGGGAGAGTAGGATGGGCAGGCGAGGGCGCAGCGCCGCGGAATCGGCCAGCCAGGCCGCCGGCGAACGCACCGGGCGCGCCGCCGCCCCGCGGCTTGACCACAGGCGGACCACACCATGAGTCTGAGCATCCACGGCCTTCCCGTCGCCCGTGGCATCGCCATCGGGCGCGCCGTACTCGTGGCCTCCAGCCATGTCGATGTGGCGCACTATTTCATCGACGCCGCCCAGATCGAGGCCGAGATCGACCGCCTGCGCGTGGGGCGCAATGCCGTGGTCGACGAACTCCAGCGGCTGCAGCACGACATGCCCAAGGACGCGCCGCACGAGCTGACGGCGCTGCTCGATGTGCACCTGATGCTGCTGCAGGACGAAATCCTGACCAGTGGCGTCAAGCACTGGATCACCGACCGGCTCTACAACGCCGAATGGGCGCTGACGACCCAGCTGGAGGTGATCGGGCGCCAGTTCGACGAGATGGAAGACGAATACCTGCGCGAGCGCAAGGCCGACCTGGAGCAGGTGGTCGAGCGCATCCTGTGCCACATGAAGGGCGCGGCCTCCCCGGTGGCCGCGCCGCCGCCGCGCCAGAAGCGCCAGCAGGACCTGCTGCTGGACGACACCATGGACGTGCCGCTGGTGCTGATCGCCCACGACCTGTCGCCGGCCGACATGCTGCAGTTCAAGCAGAGCGTGTTCGCCGGCTTCGTGACCGACGTGGGCGGCAAGACCTCGCATACCGCCATCGTGGCGCGCAGCATGGACATCCCGGCCGTGGTGGGCGCGCGCGGCAGCAGCCAGCTGGTGCGCCAGGACGACTGGGTCATCATCGACGGCGACGCCGGCGTGGTGATCGTCGATCCGTCCCCCATCATCCTGGCCGAATATGGCTTCAAGCAGCGCCAGGGCGAGCTCGAGCGCGAGCGCCTGTGGCGGCTGCGGCACACGCCGGCCGTCACGCTGGACGGCCAGAAGGTCGAGCTGCTGGCCAATATCGAGATGCCCGAGGATGCGCTGGCCGCGCTGAAGGCCGGTGCTGTCGGGGTCGGGCTGTTCCGCAGCGAGTTCCTGTTCATGGGCCGCCAGGGCCGGCTGCCCGACGAGGAGGAGCAGTACCAGGCCTACAAGCGCGCGGTCGAAGGCATGCAGGGCCTGCCGGTCACGATACGCACGGTCGATGTGGGTGCCGACAAGCCGCTGGACAACGCGCTCAGGGACGAGGCCCACCTCAACCCGGCCCTGGGCCTGCGCGCCATCCGCTGGAGCCTGGCCGACCCCGCGATGTTCCTCACGCAGCTGCGCGCCATCTTGCGGGCCGCGGCCCACGGCCAGGTCAACCTGCTGATTCCGATGCTGGCCCATGGCAGCGAAATCCGCCACACCGTGGCCCTGATCGACCATGCGCGCGCCGAGCTGGACAAGCAGGGCAAGGTCTACGGCCCGGTCAAGCTCGGCGCGATGATCGAGATCCCGGCCGCCGCGCTCACGCTCAGGTTGTTCCTCAAGTACTTCGACTTCCTGTCGATCGGCACCAACGACCTGATCCAGTACACGCTGGCGATCGACCGGGCCGACGAATCGGTGGCGCACCTGTACGACCCGCTGCACCCGGCCGTGCTGCGCCTGGTGGCCGCCACCATCGCCGAATGCAACGCCCAGGGCAAGGGCGTGAGTGTCTGCGGCGAGATGGCCGGCGATGTGAGCTTCACCCGGCTGCTGCTGGGCCTGGGCCTGCGCAGCTTTTCCATGCATCCGGCGCAAATCCTGGCGGTCAAGCAGGAGGTGCTTCGCGCCGATGCGGCCAAGCTCGGCCCCTGGGCGCAGGACGTGCTGTCGGACGACGAGCCGGCGACGCTGCTGGACTCCTGAGAAGTCCTGCTCAGCGGGCGCGGGTGCCCAGCACCGCGGCCCCGATGATCATCACGGCCGCCAGCGCGATGCTCCAGCTGAAGGCCCGGCCGCTGACCACGAGCAGCAGCGCGGTCGAGGCCAGCGGCGTCAGATAGCTCAGGATGCCGATGTGGCGGGCGTCCCCGAGCTTCAGCGCCTTGTCCCACAGAAAGAACGCCGCGCCCAGCGGACCCAGGCCCATCATGGCGATCAGCAGCCAGTCGCGCGGGCTTAAGGCGACCGCGGGTTCCAGCGCCCAGTGGCACAGCAGCGACAGCAGGCCCGAGACCAGGCCGAACAGGCCGATGGCTGCCGTCGGGAAGGTCCTCACGCGCTGGGTCAGCAGCGAGTAGCTGGCCCAGATGAAGGCCGAACCCAGGGCCGGCAGGTAGCCCCAGGACCAGCCGCCGGCCGATGCGGCCGAGCCGCGGCCGCCCAGAATCGCGATCGCCGCCCCCGCGAAGCCCGCCAGCGCCGCCACCAGATGGGCTGGGCGCAGATCCACCCCGGCCAGCAGCAGCGGCGCCAGCACCACCATGAGCAGGGGCCAGAGGTAGTTGACCAGGTTGGCCTCGACCGGCGGCGCGTGGCGCAAGGCGATGAACAGCAGGAAGTGAAAGCCGAACAGGCCGCATACCCCGAGCGCCAGCGTGGGCAGCGCAATGCGCCACTGCCGCAGCCGGGGCCAGGCCAGAACGCTGCCGATCAGCAGCGCGATGCCGGTCAGCAAAAAGGGCGGTACATGCTGCAGCGTCACGCCCAGCGAGGCGAGGCTGGCCCACAGCGCGATCGCACCGAGCGCAAAGAGGTTGGCTTTCATGGGGCACGAGCTTAAGGCCGGTGCCCGTCGCGCAATGCGGGTCGGTCGTCGCAACCCGCTGGCTTCAGCGCGGTTGCGCCTGCCTGCGCAGGGCCGCCGTCAGGGCCGAGGGCGAGCGGTAGCCGCTGCGCCTTGCGACTTCGGCCACGGCCATGCCGGCGGCGCGCCACTGGCGCGCCTGCAGCAGGCGCTGCGCGCGCAGCCATTGCATCGCGCTGGCTCCGGTTTCCTCACGGCAGCGCGCGGCGAACTGGCTGGGGCTGAGAAACGCCTGTGCGGCCAGGTCGGCCACCGTCAATGGCTGCTGCCAGCGCGCCTGGGCCCAGGCCGAGAGTGCGAGCCAGTCGATAGTCCGGCGTGGGCGCAGCGCGGCGGCCGGCTGCATCCAGGCGTCGAGCAAAAGCTGCGGGCCATGGTGGGCTGCCAGCGACGCGGGCTCGCCCAATGCCAGGCTCAGGTAGCGCGCCAGGGCCAGGGCCTGCTGCGGTCGCGCCGGCGCGGCGCCACACCGGGCCCAGACGGCCTGCGAGGTGTCCAGCACCAGGCAGCGGCTGCCCGCCGCCGACTCGAAATCATGGCGCTCGCCGGGCTCGATCACGCAGCCGTCACCCGCGCCGATGCGCCGGCCCCGGCCCTGCACTTCGAGCTCGAGCACGCCGTCCAGTCCCAGCAGCACCTGGAAGTGCTCATGCGCATGGCTGCCGTGCGAGGCGCCGTACTGGCGCAGCGAGAGGCTGGCCTGCTTGTCCATCATGCTCCCAGCGGCTTGAGCAGTTCCTGCAGGTCGCTCTCGGTGAACAGCGGCTGCTTGCGTGCCGTGGCCTCGCTGTACATGCTCTCGGCCAGCGCCGCCTTGCGTTCCTGCAAGGCGAGGATGCGCTCCTCGATCGTGCCTTGCGCCACCAGCTTGTAGACGAACACTTGCTGGGTCTGGCCGATGCGGTGGGCCCGGTCGGTGGCCTGGTTCTCCACGGCCGGGTTCCACCAGGGGTCGTAGTGGATCACGGTGTCGGCCTGCGTCAGGTTCAGGCCCACGCCGCCGGCCTTGAGGCTGATGAGAAACAGCGGCACGGCACCCGAGGTGAAGCGCTCGATGATCTGGTCGCGGTGCTGCGACTGGCCCGTGAGCTTGACCCAGGGGATGTCGCGCTTGGCGAGCTCCTGTTCGATCAGCTCCAGCATGGTGCTGAACTGCGAGAACAGCAGCACCCGCCGCCCCTCGGCCAGCATCTCGGGCAGCAGCTCCATCAGCAGTTCGAGCTTGGCCGATTGCTTGATCTTCTTCGCGGCCGGCACCGGCACCAGGCGCGGGTCGCAGCAGACCTGGCGCAGCTTGAGCAGGGCGTCCAGAATCTGGATTTGCGACTTGGCCAGGCCCTTGTCGGCGAGCGCTTCCCGCACTGCCTTTTCGGTCGTCAGGCGTATGGTTTCGTAGAGGTCGGCCTGCTTGTCGCCGAGCTCGACGCCGGAAATGGCCTCCTGCTTGTCGGGCAGGTCGGTCGCCACTTCGCGTTTGGCGCGGCGCAGCATGAAGGGCGTGACGCGGCGGCGCAGTTGATCGAGCCGCTCGCTGTCGCCCTGCTTTTCGATGGGCGTGCGAAACAGCTGCTTGAAGCGTGCCTGGCTGCCCAGAAAGCCCGGCATCAGGAAGTGGAACAGGCTCCAGAGTTCGCCCAGGTGGTTTTCCATCGGCGTGCCCGACAGGCACAGCCGGTGGCGGGTATCCAATTCGCCCACGATCTGCGCCGCATGGGTGTTGGCGTTCTTGATGTTTTGCGCCTCGTCCAGCACCACCAGGTGCCAGGCCTGCTGCAGCCAGCGCTCGCGGTCGCGCTGCAGCAGCGAATAGGGCGCGATGACCAGGTCGTGGCGGGCCATGTCGGCGGCGGCCTCGTGGCGCTCCTTGCCATGCAGCACCAGGGTGCTGAGCTCCGGCGTGAAGCGGCCGGCCTCGCGCCGCCAGTTGCCCATCAGGCTGACGGGGGCGATGATCAGCGCGGGCCGGTCCAGCCGGCCGGCCTGCTTTTCCACCAGGATATGGGCCAGGGTCTGCAGCGTCTTGCCCAGGCCCATGTCGTCGGCCAGGATGCCGCCAAGCCCGTGCATGCGCAAGAACTGCAGCCACTCCAGGCCCTGCTGCTGGTAGGGCCGCAGCGTCGCCTGCAGGCCCTCGGGCGCATCGACCTCGGGCAGGGCGCTGCGGCCGGCGAGTTGCTGCACCATGTGGCGCAGGCTGTCGGCCCCCTGCCATTGCGCCCCCTCGCCCAAGGCCGCGCCGACGCGCAATGCTTCCAGGCGCGACAGGCGCAGCGTGTCGCCGTCGAAGGAACCACCGCGCTCGCCCACCAGATCCAGCAGCGCCTGCAGCCAGGGACGCAAGGGCTCGGTGGGCAGGCGCAGGTAGTTGCCGTTGTGTTGCTGCAGGTAAACGTAGGGCGGCAGTTGCAGCGTGGTCGCGGCATCGGAGCCCGCCGCGCCCTGGCTGACCGCGCCCAGCTGCGCCAGCAACTCGGGCAGCAGCGGCAGGATGTTGTGACGCTGGCCGTTGATGTCCATGCCCAGCGACAAGTCGAACCAGGGCGAGCGGCTGTCGTCGCCGCCGGCCAGGTCGTCGGTTTCGGGGTCGCCGCCTTGCGGGGCCAGTTGCACATCGAGCGCGTCGGCGCGCGCAATCCAGTCGGCCAGGCGGGGATCGACATCGAGCACGAAACCGGCCTCGCGCAGCGGTGCAAAGTCCACGTCGGCCCATTGCAGCCACAGCTGCTGCTGGGCGGCGGATGCAAAGGGCAGGTGGAACTGGCCAGTCGCATCGCCGGCCAGGCCCAGGGCGTGCAGGGCGTTTTGCGTGGTCTGCTCAGCGGCCAGGTCGCGGTGCAGCAGCAC
>Ga0187892_10005487_pt1 | contig 19890 bp, 18 predicted proteins | sample MA1701073metaG_FD_139345 | JGI IMG/M metagenome (GOLD analysis project Ga0187892, IMG submission 139345) | Bio-ooze microbial communities from a basaltic lava cave in the Kipuka Kanohina Cave System on the Island of Hawaii, USA - MA170107-3 metaG ...
CCTGACGCGGAAGGACTACCTCGGGTGCTTCGAGCTCGCGTTCTACGGCTGGAAGGAGGGGGCCGCGCACCGCTTCTTCGGGCCCCCGACCTCGCGGGACCTGTGGGACATCCGCAAGGACCCGCCGCAGAGCTACGCCCACCTCACGCAGAAGGCCGTGGACCTGTCCGTCCGGGCGATCGAGAACTCGTCGAGGAGGGGCGAGAACGTCCTGGATCTGTTCGGAGGATCGGGGAGCTGTCTGATCGCGGCGGAGCAGACCGGGCGCCGCTGCTTCATGCTCGAGCTGGACGAGTTGTACGCCTCGACGATCGTCGAGAGGTTCGAGAAGTTCACCGGGAAGAAGGCGGAGAGGGCGTCATGACGCGGAGAGACGCCGACCCCGCGCTTTCCGGCGTCCCGGACCCGCAGGAGCGGAGATCGCATCCCGGGGGTGCCTCGGGCGCGTCCGCGGCCCGATCGTCGATTGCGCACGCGAAAGGCGCGCGAAACCGCGCTCCGCGGCGGCTGGTCGAGGAGATCAGGGAGAAGCACCCGGTCATGGCCCGCCAGGCGGCGAGCGGGTCCCGAAGGGCCGCGATCCGGCTCTTCTGCCTCGACTGCATGGGGGGGAGCCCCGCCGAGGTGGAGCGTTGCGGCTCCTTCGAGTGCCCCCTCTGGCCGTACCGGAGGGGCCGCGGGGTCGAGCGGCAGGCGCCGCGGGCGGGGGATGCGCGCGGTGGCTGATGCGGGGCGGCCCGAGAAGATCACGCCCGAGGTGATCGCGGCGGTCGTGACGGCGCTCCGCAACGGCGCCTCGCGGGCGGACGCGGCGCAGTTCGCGGGGATCGACCCCTCCACGCTCCGGCGCTGGATGCAGCGCCCGGAGGAGGAGCCGGACAGCCTCTACGCCCGGCTGCGTGCGGAGGTGATCGAGACCGAGAGCCGGGTGAAGGTGGCGCTCGTCGGGTGCGTGTTGAAGGCGGCGGCGACCGACTGGCGCGCGGCGCTCGAGCTCCTCAAGTGCCGGCACCCCTCGGAGTTCGGCGACAGGGGCGTCCTCTTCCTCGTGAAGCACGCGCTCGACGAGATGGAAAGGGCGGCAGCCGCGGCGGGGATCGCGCTTCCCGCGAACGCGTGGGAGCAGGCGTGGGCCACGGTCGCCCGCCAGTTCGCGCAGAAGCTGCCCGAGGCGGTCGCGGGGATCGGCCCCGGCGCCGCGGGCGACTTCCAGGGATTCGAGAGCCAGGAGGACCTGGATCTCGCGCTCAAGCTGCTCGGAAGGAGGAGGAAGCATGGAGACGGAACTGCTCCGTAGGGCCGCGCTCACGGTGCCGAGGGAGGAGAACCTCGTCGCCTACGCGGAGAACGTCCTTTTCGTCCCTTGCCCGGACGCGGCCGTCGTCCCGGGCCACGACACGCCCGGGGAGCACCTCCGGGAGATGTGGCGGGGCGACGCCTCGACCGTGACGATCGCGTCGCGCGGGACCTTCAAGACGCTCACGACCGCGGCCGGGGAGTTCGTGCTCGCGCTGCACCGGGGCGTGCGGATCCTCCACTTCGCGCAGTACGAGAGCCAGGCCGAGCAGGCGTGGCGGTACATGGCGGGGTTCGGGGCGCTGCCGTGGTTCCAGGGGCTCGTCGTCGTCACGAAGAGCGAGATCCTCTTCCCGCGGTCGGGCGGCTCGATCGAGTTCCGGGCGCTCACGCTCGCGAACGCGCGCTCCGCGCACGTGCCGGTCGTCGTCTTCGACGAGGCGGACGAGATGGACCCGCAGATCCTCCAGATCGCGAGGTACACGACCGGCGCGAAGGGCGCGGAGCAGGCGCGCGTCCACTACATCTCGACCCAGAACCACCCCGACGGGATCATCGACAGGCTCGTCCGGCTCGCGCCGGAGCGGGGGATCAAAGTCCTCCGCTGGAACTACAAGGAGGCCGCGGAGCGTTGCCCCGACGGGAGGTCCGGGACGAGGCCCGTGACGGCCTTCGTGGACGCCCGCCGGATGCTCTCCGCCGCCTCGCTGCCGCCCGACGAGGGCACGTGGAAGCCGGTCCAGGTCTTCGAGGGGTGCCTCGAATGCCCGCTTCTCCCTTCGTGCCGCGGCGACCTGAAGCGCGCCGATGGACCCGTGCCGATCCGCGTGCTCCTCGACCAGCGGAACGACCCGACGTTCGCGCCGCACGTGTGGCGGAGCCAGATGGACAACGAGGCGCCGTCGGCGGAGGGCCTCGCCGTGCCGGAGTTCGACACGGCGCTGTCGGTGACGGAGGCCGCCGAGTACGACCCGGACCTCCCGGTCTTCCTCGGCGTGGACTTCGGCACGAGCCACCCGGCGGCGGTCGTCATCGGGCAGGTGATCCCGGTCGGGCACAAGGGGAACCGCGTGAAGGGGAGGAAGCACGTCTTCGCCGAGCACTCGGCGCCGGCACCCTTCCAGCCGACGATCACCGACTGGATCGCCCGGAACTGGGTGCCGAAGTACGGGCACCCGAAGAAGGCGTTCATCGACCCCTCCGGGGCGCCCGTGGCGAACCGGGTCCCGCTCGGCGAGGAGACCCTCCGGCTCGAGAAGGCGGCGTCGAACAAGCACAAGGTCGGGTACGACGCGCTCCGGGGCCACTGCACGCCGACGCAGGAGGACGGGAGGCCGATGCTGCTGATCCACCCGCGCTGCGCGAAGCTCGTGCACGAGTTCAGGACCGTGCGGCACGCCGTGAACCGCGACGGCACCTACTCGGAGGAGATCGTGAAGGTCGGCGACGACGTGCTCGACGCCTGCCGCTACTTCGTGGTCTCGGCCCCCGCCCACTGGATGACGCCCGAGGAGCGGGCGGAACTCGCGTGGCAGCTCAGCATCCCCTTCTGAGCGCCACGGACGGGCCGTTCGCCAGCTCCGGTCCGGCGACAGGGACCGGAGAGAACCGGCCCCCGCGGAGGCTACCGCGGCGGCTGCGGGCGGGATCTCCCTCGGGCCGCTTCCGCCTCCCGGAACGCGCGGATCTTCCGGCATGTGGCGCAGCTCGGCTCGATGGCGGCCGGGACGATCGCGACGCGCCAGGCGACCGCGCCGCAGAGCGCGACCGGTTCGCCCGGGCGCGCGCTGTGAGTCTTGCGGGGCTTCGACATGGCGGACATCAGGGCGGCGGTCCCGCGGTTTGCAAGTCGAATCGGCGAGTGAGCGCGGGCGCCGGCACGGCTGGGCACCGGCGCCCGCGGAAGCGCTACTCGCTGTAGCGCGGCTGCGGCTTCTTCGTCTCGTCCCTCTTCGTCTCGCCGGCCGGCGGGACGACCTTCGCGCCCGCGTAGACCTTGCCGTCCCGGTACACGAGGCGGTCCGGCCAGAGGTCTCGGTTCACGGCGCCGGTGACCAGGTCGATGATCATGCCGGGGATGCCGCCGAGCAGGATGTTCCCGAGGAACCACGGCTGGAACGTCCGCTTGATGTAGACCGTCTGCCCGTCCGGGAACGTGGCGTGATGGTCGGCGTCGCGCCCGAGGGTAACGAGCGCGGGCGTCGTGTACCTGCTGCCATCCACCGCGACGGTCTGGCCCTGCGGCTCGCTGTCGATGCGGATGGTCTCGCTGTCGGACGCGAGGATCGTCGCGCACCCGGCGAGGAGGGGGAAGAGGACGGGGATCAGGCGCTTCATCGTGCATCTCCGACCCCGGCGCCTCGGGGATCCCGACCCGCCGCCGTGGCTGGCCGCGCCCCCCCTTGGTCGCCGGGGGGCGACGATGAGGGCGTCCGTCGGGGCGAACGCAAGTTGATTCCGGGAGGCCGCCAGCGGGCGCGCTTCTACCGCCGCGGTTGGCGCCGCTTCGGCGCGTCGTCGGCGAGAGCGTGTAGGAGCCAGCCCGCGAGGAGCGCGCCCGTCCGGTAGCCGCGCCGGCACCCGATCTCCTCGGCCGCCCGCCGGAGCGCGTGGAGATGCGCGAGGGACCCTCCCGTCCCGGCGAGCGCCTTCGCGACCTCGCCCGCGGCGAGGTCGACCTGGTTCGCGAGCGCAGCGTCGATCTCGGGATCGTCATCGTCGGCGAACTGCTCGGCGTCGATGAGCTGCGTTACGACCTCCTCGGGGACCGCGAGCACGGCGGCGCGGCGTCTCGTTCTCTTGGCCTTCATGGAACCGCATGGGGCCAGCCGCGCCGCCGCGGGTCCAGTCATTCTCGCGCGTGCGGCAGGTTCCGGGGGCACGGCGGACGGCCCGTGGGCCGGCCGTGGGTTCCGGCCGGGGGTGCCGGCGGCTCCCTACGGACGCCGTCCCGTGCGCCCGCCCTCGCGCCCGTACCCCGCGAGGATCCGCTCCCGCGCCCAGCTCGAGATGGTCATGTCCACTCCGCGGGCGACCTTGCGGATCCAGCGGTACTCCTCCGGCGTGACGAGGAAGGATACCGAGATCCTCCGCACCCGCTCCTGCGGCAGCTTCGGCCTGCCCAGCCTCCTCTTGGCCATGCGGGGGCACAGATTGGCAGCCCCCGCCGCAGCCTATTTTTCCTACGATGTTTAGTCGGGCGGCGCGGCCCGGAAGGCCGCGGCCCGGAGGGACGGTGCCATCCGATGTCCGATCTGACGAGCACACTCGCGGAGGTCCGGAGCCGCATCGGCCGCTACAAGGGCTCGAGGTCCCTGAACGAGCAGGAGACCAAGGCCACGCTCATCGAGCCCGTCCTGCAGGCGCTCGGCTGGGACGTCCACGACGTCGAGGAGGTCGCCTACGAGTACAAGGCCGAGCGGCGCGACCGCCCGGTCGACTACGCCCTCCTCCTCGAGCGCACGCCCGCGCTGTTCGTCGAGGCGAAGGCCCTCGGGGAGGACCTCGACGACCGGCGGTGGGTCCGCCAGGTCATGACCTACGCGACCGTGGCGGGCGTCGAGTGGGTCGTCCTCACGAACGGCGACGGCTGGCGGCTCTACAACGCGCACGCGAAGGTGCCGGTCGAGGAGAAGCTCTTCCGCAGCGTGAAGGTCACGGAGGAGGGGGGCGCGGCCGAGGAGACGCTCCGGCTCCTCGCCCGCGACGCCGTGCCGGGGCCTGCGATCGGGGAGGCGTGGCGGCGCTACTTCATCGACCGGCGCGTGCTCAAGGCGATGCGGGAGTTGCTCGACGGGAGCATCGACGCCTCGATCGCGAAGCTGGTTCAGAAGAGGGCGCAGGGGCTCACGCCGGCGGAGGTCCGCGCCTCGCTCGCGCGGGCGCGGGTGACGGTGGAGTTCCCCCCGGGGCCGGCCCCCGCGCGGGGGGAGCCGGCACCGAGGCGGCAGCGAAACGCGGCCAAGGCGCACACCCCGGGGGTGACGGTCCGGCACCTGATCGACGCCGGCCTCGTGAAGCCCCCGGTCGATCTCTTCTGCACCTATAGAGGAAAGGAGGTCCGGGCGCGCATCGAGCCGGATGGCCGGATCCGCTTCGGCGACCAGGTCGTCGATTCGCTCTCCACGGCGGCGGGCATGGCGCGCGTCTCCGTGGCGGGGAGGTTCCCCGGCCGGAAGTACCCGCAGACCAACGGCTGGGACTTCTGGCGCTTCCGAGACGGGGACGGGACGCTTCGACCGATCGGCGAGCTGCGCAACCGAAACAGGAAGGGCACGCCGCCGTAGCCGCGCGACACGGCCAGAATGCGCTCCTCGGCGCCGTTCGATCCCCGCGGCCCAGAGCGCGGTGTCGGCAGCCCCTGTCAAGGGACTACTGGGCGTGCGAAACTCCCGCCGTGAACGGCGGCGAGGGCCAGCTCCCCGACGCGCTCCTGGGCGACCTCGCCCACCAGGCTCGTGCTCTCCCGCATTTCGGTTTCGCGATCGCCGCGGCGGCCAGGGACCTCGTGAAGGCTGGCGTCCGAGAGCTGTACCCGTTGCACGAACGCTCGTGGCCCCTGCTCGGGGCCGGTGTGGCGTGGGACGTACGCCTTGTCGTCCCCGACAACTACCTGGTCGTGGTCCTTCGCGATCATCCGTCGGCGGATTGCGGCAACGGACAGGTGACGTTCGTTCCAGCGGCGGGTCTGGAGACGGTAGCCGGCGAGTCCGGCGAGGAGTGGCTGGATCGCATCCGGGCTCGCGTCGGCGCGTCGGTCCGGGACGGGTTCTTCATCCTCCCGCTGCTCGTCGCTTCGGAGGACGCGGGCGCGATCCTCCGCGCGTGGCAGGAGATGTGCTGGGACCGCGTGTGCGGGCAAGTCGCGCACAACCTGGCACTCCACGCAGGAGAGCTTGGGCTGCCGTCTCCCGAGGAGGCGGCCTCGTCGAGGGGACGCCGACCGCCGTTGAACGATACCGACCTGGCGATCGCCGAGCTCGTGTTCGCGAAGGGGCCACTCACCGCGAAACAGATCGAGGCGTCGCTGCCCCCGGGGCACCGCACGACGGAGGACAACGTGCGGCGGATCTTCTCCGAGAAGCTCGTGCCGCACTACGGCTTCCGCAACCCCCGGAACCGCAGGGGCTACGTCGCGCCGCCGAACCGCACCTGGCCCTGATGTGGCCTCGACGTGAGGCCACATCAAGGCCGCCCCCGCGACCGTATCGGCCTGCGTGGGGCAGGTTGCACGTTCACTGACGATCGAGGACGCGCTTGCGACGCTGGCGCGCCTCCCCGAGATCCTGAGCGCCGAGGAGGCGGCGGGCGCGGTCGGCATCTCGGTCCCGACGCTCCGCCGCCGGATCCAGGAGGGGCGCCTGCGGGCGCTCAAGACGAGCGCGGGTCGCGGCGGGCGGCTTCGGATCCTGAAGAAGGACCTCGCGCAGTTCCTGTCGGAGATGGGCCGGTGATCCGATCAGGTCCGCGCACCGCGAGTGCGGCCGCCGTAGCGCGGGTCCGAGGCGGCGGACGATGAGCGGGCGCCGGCCGACGCTGCCCCCGGATTCCGGGGGCTACCGCGCGCACCTCGAGGAGCAGGTCCTCGGCGGGCTCTTCCGTGCCGCCGGTGCGGGCGACTTGGTCGGAAGCCTCCGGGGGGAGCAGTTCGAGGTCGAGCGCCACAAGCGCATCATCGGGGCGATCCTCGACGCGCAGGCGGCGACGGGCGATGTCCGCCTGGAAACGGTCAAGGAGCGTCTGTCCGGGATCGACGCCGACTACCTCGACCTCATCGCCGCCGACGCGCCGGACGACATCGACACGCTCCGCCAGAGCCTCCGCGTCTTCGCGGCCATCGCTGACCTCCCGAGGATTCGAGGCCACGCCGGCCGCGTGGTCGAGGCGAAGACGTACCCGGACGCGCTGGCAGCTGCCGCGGATCTGAAGGAGGAAGTCGTCGGGGCGACGACGATGCCGCCCGCGGTGCGGGACCCGGACGACCGCCCCACGGTCCTCGCTCCGGGGCTGTACCGCCATGGGGAAGAGGTGCAGGAGGTGAGCACGGCCGACTTCTCTCGCGAGGTTCTTGCTTGTCTGCCCGCCGGCACGCTCTACCGCATGGACTTCGTGGTGGGGCGCATCGTCGGGCCGCCCGGCGCGCAGCGGTTCGTGCGGATGGACGAGCAGCTCATGCGCCAGGTCATCGACGACCACATGCGGCTCGTCGGAATGAAGCGTGGCGGCCCAGCGTTCTGCCCGTGCAGCAGGGACTGGGCGGGCCTGGTCCTGGCGGCGGCGGGCGCCTCCGACCGCGTCCAGACACTGCGAACGCTTGCGCATTATCCCGTCTACTGCCCTGGCTTCAGGTTGGCCCATCCGGGTTGGAACGAGGAGGGCGGCGTTTACTACGACCCGCCTCCTGAACTCCTCGATCTCAAGCCCTGCCCGACGAACGCCCGCGCGATCCTGAAGGACCTGCTCGTCGATTTCCCGTTCGGGGACGAGGCGTCCTTCGACAACTTCGTCGGGCTGATGATCACGCTCCTTCTCCGTCCGGCGATCGACGGCCCGGTCCCGCTCCACTTCTTTGCGGCGCCCATGCCGCGGACGGGGAAGGGGAAGCTGATCAACGCCGCCTTGGGCGAGGCGGTCCTCGGTCGCTCGATCGCCGCGATGCAGATCGGGACAACGGAGGAGGAGCGCGAGAAGCGAATCACGAGTCTCATCCTCGCTGGCACGCAGGTCGTCCACCTCGACAACATCCCCGTCGGCGAGGTCCTCGACTCCCCCGCGCTCGCGTCGCTCGCCACGGCCTACCCCTTCTACTGCGGCCGCGTCCTCGGGCTTTCGAAGACGCCCGCCCTTCCCAACTCGCTCGTCGTCGTGCTCTCGGGGAATGCCCCGAAGACGACGGACGAGATCGCCAAGCGGATCGTGCCGATCTTCCTCCAGCCGAAGGACGACCACCCCGAGGACCGGGACGACTTCGTCCACGCGGAGATCGAGCAGTACGCCCGGTGCCAACGGCCCAAGGTACTGGCGGTGCTGCTGGGGCTGGTCGAGGGGTGGAAGGCCGCGGGGATGCCGACGTCCAGCGCAGGCCGGAGCATCGGCGGGTTCGAGGCTTGGAGCCGGGTCGTCGGCGGCGTGCTCAGCCACGCCGGCTTCACGAACTGGCTCTCGAACCAGAGGGCGTGGGCACGCGACGCCGACGAGTGGACGGCGGACGCGGAGACGCTCGTCCTGGCATGGCTTGAGAGGTACGACGACAAGGACATCTCCGCGACCGCGATCCTCAAGCTGGTCCGGCATCTGGAGATCTTCCCGGACGTCCTCGCGAAGGAGCCGCGGGGCCAGGTCGTGTCGCTGGCGCGGACGGTGCTCGCGCCGCTGTGCGGCCGGCCGGTCGCGGGTTGGATCGTCCGGCGAACAACGGCTGGCTCCAACTCCACGTACCGCCTGGAGGCGCGGTCCGCGGGGGTTCCGGGGGATCCGGGGGTTTCCCATCCCACCCCACGCATGTGCGAAGACCCGGGCAACGGCGCGCACGCGCAGAAAGGGAAAGGGGCGGGGGAAACCCCCGGAACCCACGAAACCCCCACGGCTGACCCGTCGGCGGACTTCGAGGAGGGAACGCTATGACCGCCCGCGACCTCCTCCGGGGCCTCGCGGACCGCGGCGTCGTGCTCTCCGTGAGCGGCGACACGGTCAAGTACCGTGCCCCGAGGCGCATCCTGACCGTCGAGGACCGAGCGCTCCTGGCCGAGCATCGTGAAGCCCTTCGCGACTACCTCCGCCGGCTCGCGCCCTACCTCTCGAGCCTCGTGCCGGCGCTGCTCGCGCGCCTCGCGGACGCGGGCTTCCACGTCGTTCTCGCGAACGGGCCGCGGATCGAGGCCGCGGAGGGGGCCGACGACAGCGCGGTGGACCCTGCCGTCGTCGATGCCGTCAACGACCGCCTCGACGAGCTCGTCGCGTTCCTCAGGAAGTCCTCGGCCGACATGACCGACGCGGAACTGCGCGCGCTGGGCTTCAGGCGTCGCCCGAACGGCGTCGTGATGCTCGGCGCGGACGCGCCCGAGTTCGGGGGTGGCTGGAGCCCGCCCGCCGGCTGGGGACTCGATCGGAGGGAGGGCGCGTGACCGCCCCGACGGCGCTGCGCGAGGGCGACCTGCTGACCGTGGCGCAGGTGCTTCGGCTCCTGCCGATCAGCAAGTCCACCCTCTACGAACTCGCCGCGGAGGGGGTCCTCCCGTCCTTCCGCGTCGGGGCGCCCGGGTCGCGCCGCGGGCGCCTTCTCTTCTGGCGCGCGGACGTCGAGGCGTTCGTCGCCCGTGCACGCCAGGCGGCCACACGGGTGCCCGTGGACGTGGATGCGGACGCAGTTCTTGCTCGTCTGCGGAGGCGGAGCCAAGCGCGACCGGACACGACCCGCGCGAATCGAGAAGGGAGAGCTTGAATGCAAACCAGGATCACCGACACGACGTGGTCACGACTGCGGGTACGCACGGATGACCTCGTGCTCTTCGTCCTGCTGGAGCAGGAGATCCGCGGCGGTTGGCACCACAATTGCCAGCGGCGCTCACGCCGCGTGGAACTCGCGACGGACGTCGGGGAGATCACGATCTACTACGCGGGTTGCCGAAGGCACTTCGCGCCGATCCGGACCCAGCTGCTCATGGCGAGTCAGGATCTCGATGTGCAGGTCCTGGGGTCGTGCGCAGAGGGGTGCCGGCACGCGCCCTTCCTTCCGCATCCGCAGACGTGCCTGCAGTGCCTCGTCGCGTCCCTGAACCGTGGGGACCCCACGCGGCTGCGGATGCATCGGTAGGCGCGCGCGGCCCGTGGACGCCAAGGATGGCGAGTGTCCTGGCCTCGGGGCGGGGCCTCGTGGAAACCCAGCGAGAAACGAGTTGATGAACGCGGAAACCGACTCCTCCATGTGCAACATGAGCATCCAAGACCGCAGGTCACCCAAGCGACGCCGGTCCTTCGGCCGCGTCTCCCAGCGCCGGAGGGACGGCGCGTGGATCGTGCAGTTCATCGAGCCCGGCGCGCCGCGCGACAAGAAGGGGCGCCGGAAGTACACGACGCGCGCGGTCGAGTCGAAGCGCGAGGGCGAGGACTTCCTCCGCGAACTCCGCAAGACGATCCTCGCGGGGACCTTCCTGAAGGCGCCTGCAGAGCCCGAGCCGGGGCCTTCCGCGCAGGGGCTCACCATCGACCAGGCGATCGCGCAGTACATCGACGCTGCGCGCGCCGCCGCGAAGTCCGCGTCCACCGTTCGCCGCTACGAGGCGAACGCGCGGGCGATCGCGCAGTCGAGGATCGGGAGGAAGCTCGTCGCGGATCTGAGCGCCGGCGATGTCGAAAGCTACGTCGCGTGGAGGAGGGAGCGCCGCTGGTGGGTCCACCGGCAGGTCGGGAAGGGGTACGACGCCCCCTCGGTGGTCGAGCTGCGGAAGGGCGCCTCCGCAAGCGCCGCGACGGTCAACAGGGATCTGCTCCTTCTGAAGGCGGCGCTCAACCGCCTGAAGAAGCTCGGCGCGATCGAGGAGAACCCCGTCGGGGCGATCAAGCCGCTCCGGGAGAAGAAGAGGAAGCGCGCGGTCCTCTCGCGGGAGGAGGCGAACGCCCTCCTCGCCGCGTGCAGCCCGCCGCTCCGCCTCCTCGTCCTCGCCGGGCTCCTCACGGGCGCGCGGCTGCACGAGCTTCTTCGGCTGCGCTGGGGCGACATCGACCTCTCGCGGAAGGTGATCAGCTTGTTCAGGCCCAAGACGGGCAGCGCGGCCGCGATTCCTCTTCACGCCACGCTCGCGGAGGAGCTACGCCGCGTGAAGGCCGAGCGCGCGAAGGTCGGGAAGCGGATCGTCGCCGACGGTGAGCCGGTCTTCCTCTCCCGCGACGGGAAGCCGTACAAGTACCCGACCAGCGCGTGGCGGTTCGCGCTCAAGCGCGCGGGCCTCGCCGACCGCGAGGGGCTCGTGTTCCACTCACTCCGGCACACGATGGCTACCGCGTACCTCGAGGGCGGGGCCGCGATCACCGACCTCCAAGGGCTCCTCGGGCACCAGTCGGTCAGCACGACGCAGATCTACGCGGGGATGGTCGACAGGCGGGCGCGGACGAGCCTGGAGGCGCTGGGGTTCGGGACGTAGGCCGGGCGGATGCCGCCCGAGACTCGGTGGTATGCTCGTGGGGCACGAGCGGGCGCAGATCGCGTTCGAGCGAAAGGAGAGAACCATGAGCAAGGGAGGCAAGGGCGGCGGCGGCAAGAGCGGCGGTGGTGGCAAGGGCGGTGGCGGCGGAGGTTGGCCGAGCAAGACCGGAAAGCCCTCCGGCCCCAACCGCACGAACAACCCGCCCTCCAAGCCGTCGGCGCCGCCGAAGCAGTAGCACGCGGGATCGATTCCTCTGCGCCGCAGCGGCGGCGACAGTCGGCAGGCGAGCGCGGATCTCGCTGGAGGCACTGGGGTTCGTGATGTAGGCCTGCTGGCCTCGTCCACACCACCGGGGTGTCCTGTCAAGGGTCCATCCACCGGATCGCGCCGTCCGCCGTGAACAGCAGTCCGCAGCGCACGCGGCGGCCCGCGGCGAGCCCCGCAGCCTCGAGCATGCGGCCGTAGGCGCGAACCTGCGCTGCGTACTCGGGATAGGCCAGCTCCACGGGACCTGCGGGCGGCGCGTCGGTCTTGAAGTCGACCACGTCGAGCCGGTCGCCGGTGGCGGCCGCGAGATCGACGTGGCCGACGACGAGTTTCCCCTCCTGCGCGTCGGCGACCGGGTATTCGAGCCTGAGGTCGTTGCCCGGCCGGCGCGCGAGTCCTTCCTCGCGGAGCGCGGCGATCGCCCTGTCTACGTCCGCGGCGGCCTCGTCGATGTGTTCCTCAATGTCCGCGCGCGCGGCGGCGCGCCTCACTGCTTCGTTGGCGCCGAGGCCCCTTCTCAGGACGAGCCCGATGCCACTGTGAACGACGCTGCCGAACACGCTTCCGAACCGCCCCTCGCGGGGCTTGGGCGGGAGGTCGTCGTCGGCCGGCTCGCTGACCCCTGCCGCGTCCGCATCTCCTGTCACGCTCGACGGCCGGAATCGCGGTCTTGCGGACGCGCCGGATGCCTCCGCCCACCACGCGTCCACCTCCCGCTCGACACGGGCGCTGTCGGCGACCTCGCGTGCGAGCATCACGGGTTCCTGGCGTGCCCATTCGGGCTCCCTTCCGTCGACGTACTCGTCGACCTCCTTCACGAGGTGGCGCGGCGTTTCGTAGAGCAGATCGCCGCACACGAATGTCCCCGGCGGGACGAAGCCCGCCTGCGGGACCACGAGCAGGTCGCGCGCGCGTGTTGCGGCGACGTAGACGATGCGACGCCGCTCCGCGAGGATGTACTCGCGCTCCGTGGCGGCGATGGCGAGGTCCCTCGGCTCTTCCCACGCAAGGCCCTCGAGGTCCAGCATCCAACCGCGCCCGTCGCGTTCCATGCGCCACGCGCCGGCCTCGGGCCGCGCGTCCCACCGTCCCTTGCCGTCCCACAGGACGACGACGGGGAACTCGAGCCCCTTCGCCTGATGGATGGTCATGACCTGGACGGCGTCCGCCGCCACCGGATGGGGCGGGTCGAGATGGATCGGCCGGTCCACCCACCCGCGCAGCCTTGCGGTCGCGGCGTCGTAGTCGAGACCCTCGCGTGCGGCCACCTGCTCGAGGACGAGGCACAGTTCCCGAAGCCTCGCGAGCCGCTGCGGGCCGTTGGAGCCGAGCGCCACGGCGCGCGCGAGGGCCGTCCGGTCGAGCAGATCGCGCGCCGTGGCGCCGACGGGGCGGTCGTGCCGTCTGCTGCGCAGACCGCGCACGAGATCGCGTGCCTCGCGGGCCCTCAGCGCCGCGTCGTCGGCATCGGCGTGGCCGGCCGCCGCCGCGCGCTCGCGAAGGAGGTCGAGCGGATCGACCGCAAAGAAGGGTGGTCTCAGGAGGGCGGCCTCCGCGACACCGTCCTCGCGGTCGGCTACTGCACGGAGGCCGAGGAGGAACTGCCGGTGGAGCGGATCGTCGAGGAAGAGCGTGCCGCCCCGGGACGCGTAGGGGATCCTCTCCGCGTCGAGCGGCGGGAAGAGGAGGGAGAGGCGCCACGTCGTGATCGCCAGCACCGCCATGTCCCCGTACCGCAGCTCCCGCGGGCGCCCGTCGAGCGGATCGGCGATGCGCACGCCGCTGGACTCGACGAGCCAGCGCAGGTAGCGCGCGAGGGCGCGGCCCTCGATCTCGCGGTATGCGTCGGCGGCGCGGTTCCCCTCGTCCTGGAAACCGAAACGCAGGATGTGCACCGCCGGTGACCGGTCCCCGTCCCTTCCCGCCGCGAGCGGCCGCTGGAAGACCCTCCCCGTCGTGGGGTCGAAGGGGCGGCCGTCCGGGGACGTGCCGAGCACGCGAGCGAAGCGGTCGTTGCACCATTCGATCAGCGGGGGGACGCTGCGGAAGTTCGCGGAGAGCGTCACGTCCAGGTGCGGGCGGCTCGCGACCAGCGCGCGCACGTGGTCGTACATGGCGATGTCGGCCCGCCGGAAGCGGTAGATCGACTGCTTGGGGTCGCCCACGAGCGTGAGCTTGCCGTCCGCAAGGGCCACGTCCTCCCACCGCCGCGCGGCAGGCTCGTGTTCGCAGAGGTAGAGGACGATCTCGGCCTGCAGAGGGTCCGTGTCCTGGAACTCGTCCACGAAGACGTGGTCGAACATCCGCTGGTACTCGGTACGCGAGCCGAGGTCGTCCCGCAGGAGGCCCCGGAGCTTGACGAGGAGGTCGAGCTGGTCGAGCGCCCGGCGCCGTGCCTTCACCCGCTCGTAGAGCGCCACGACGATCGGGAAGAGGCGCACAAGCCGCGTCGCCATCCAGCGATCGATCGGCGCGCGGAGGTCCTCGCGCAGCGGCCGGTCGCGCCCCTTCCCCTCGTCGAACGCCTTCCAGACCGCCCATGCTGCGTTGTCGCCGCCGAAGGTGTCCCGTTTCGTGACCTTTCGCGGCGCCCGGTTGAGCAGCCGCCTCAGCTCGCGGAGCACTACCACCGGGTCGTCCCGGTCCCGAAGCCGTTCGAGTCCCTGCGCCGCCCGCACGATCCAGTCCGCACCCGGGGATGCTGCTCGAACCCGCGCGGCCGTGCGCGCGAACTCGTCAGCGGCGCCCCGGAAAGCGCCCGCGTCGAACGCCGCCGGCTCGGCGTCGGGCGGCGGCACGTCGCGCTGCCGGACGAAGCCGGCAACGAGCGCATCGAGTCCGTAGTAGACCTTCCACTCGGTCGGCCGCGACTCCGCCTTGATCCCCGCCTCGATGGCGTCGAGGATCGTCCGCGTCGCCTCGTCGGCGCGCCCCTCCACGCCGGTCCCGGCGAGCTCCGCCCCGAGCGTGCCGTTCTCGACGGCATGGAGCAGGATGTCGAACGTCTCGCGCGCGAGCGGGGACTCGTCCTCGGTGATGTCGTGGGAGGGGCTCAGGTTCGCCTCGACGGGCCTGAGCCGCAGGAGCCTGTCGGCGAAGCTGTGGATCGTCCCCACGTAGGCCGTGTCCAGGCCGGCGAGGGCCTCGCGCAGCCGGTGGTCCCGCTCCGTCCCGGCGGTCGCGTCGGCGAGTTCCTCGAGGAGCGCCTCGCGGATGCGCAGGCGCAGCTCGCCGGCCGCCTTCCGGGTGAACGTGATGGCGGCGATGCGCTCGATCGGCACCGCGGGTCCGTCGGCGGTGGGCGCGACCATCTCGACGAGCCGGTCGACGAGGATCGTCGTCTTGCCCGTGCCCGCCCCCGCGTCGACGAGGACGTTGCGCGCGCGCTCGCGGACGGCCGCGGTCCGCAGCACCTGGTCGGGGGGTGTCCGCCTCGCGCGCGCCATCACTCCTCATCGCCCGGGAACGCGCCCTTGAGCGCGGCGAACCTCGCGAGCCCCTCCTCGCGGGCGAGCACGTCGGCCGCCCGGCCGTAGGCGTCGCCGCAGACCGGACGGAACGGGCAGTATCTGCAGTCCTCCAGGCGGGGCGTCCGCGGGAACGCCCGCCCTGCGAGGAGATCCGCCGCAGTGCGGAGCCAGTCGACCGCGGCCGGCTCGAGCACCTCGTGGAAGTCGTCGCGGAAGGCGCGCTCCGACGCGCCCCGTCCGACGTAGGCGTAGGCGGCGGCGACCCGCGGGGGCAGTTGCCACGCGTCGGCAAGTGCCCGCGCGACCATCCCGTAGGCGGCGATCTGAATGTCGATCGCTGCGTCGGGCTCCGCCTCCCGGCCGATCCTCGGATGGGGGCGACCCGTCTTGAGGTCGCGCACGAGCGTCCGGCCGTGCTCGACATCGATCCTATCGATGCGCCCCCGTACGAAGAGGGTGTGGTCGCCGGACGTCAGCCGCACGGCGTCCGGGTGTCCGAAGACACGTTCCACGTCGACGAAGCGGCGGTCGGACGCACCCTCCCAGTCGTACCGCAGGAGGTCGTGCACGTCCCTCCTGAGGCGCTCCCGTTGCTGATCGCGGACCGCCTCGCCGACGAGGGGGTAGCGCTCGAGGAGCGCCGCGAATGCCCGGTCTACGATGCCGTCGGCGATCGCCAGCCAGTCGGCGAGGGCGCGCTCGCGCCCGAAGGTGGCGCCGTGGCTCCCATAGAACTCTGCCGCCACCGCGTGGAAGATGTCCCCGTAGTACGGCTGCCCGATCTCGCGGCGCGGCGGCGCCTCCGCGGGCTGATCGAAGCGCAGCAGGTCGGCGAGCAGGAACTGGTGCGGGCACCCGAGCAGCCTGCCGAGCGCGCCCGGCGAGATCGGGCGATCGGCCGAGAGCCCTGGCACCGCAATCGTCGCTCCGTCGCGTCTTAGCACGCCGTCGATCGGTCCCGGCTCGTCGGGGCGGAGAAGACCTGCGACCCGGTCGAGGTCCAACGCACCGCGCCCACGCCACCGCGGGGGAAGGTCGAGGAGCCCGCGCGCGACACGGTCCTGCCAGGCCGTCTCCGTGACGGGCCTCATGGCGCGGAATCGACGAGCCGCCTCGCGGGCCGGCGCGAAGCCGTCGCGGCGCAATGTCCGCAGGTCCGGGATCGGCGGACCACGCTCGCCCGTCGATGCGTCCGGCCGGGCAAGCGCGGCCGCCGCCTCGAGGATGATCGAGGACGGTTCGTGCTGCGACCGCTCCGCGTCGAGCCGGGGTGCGGAGAGGCTGACGCGGGCGCGCGCATTGCGCACGATCGAGTCGAGGGCATGAAGGTCCGCCGTCGCGTGGTCGGCCGCCGTGGATGGCGAGGCGCCGGCCCGCGCCGAGAGAGCGGCGCGGAGCGCGTCGGGAAGCACGGCGTCCTCGCGCGGCACCGAGGGGAGGTAGCCCTCCGCGAGACCGACGACGCGCACGGCCTCGAACGCGAGATCTCTCGCCTCGCGCACGGGGCCGACGTACACGGCCGGATCCCCGAAGCGCCCCTCGGAGACCCGCGTGGTCGAGATGGCGTCCTCGATGACCCGGAGCGCGTCCTCCCCGGCCACGCTCCCGCACGCCCGGTCCGAGGCGAGCTTGTCCAGACGCTCGTCGAGGACGATGTCGACGCCCGCGCCGGCGTCGGCACCGGGAAGCCACTGCCCGAGGAACGAGCGGAGCGCGGGCCAGAGCGTGGCGAGCGGCGCGCGGCCCACCGTGTGCCGCGCGATCGAGACGAGCGCGTCGAGCGCGGGCCTCACGGCGCGCAGATCCGCGAGCAGGCGCTCGATGTCGCGCGCCTTGCGGGCAAGGCCCGGCGCGGTGCCGGCCGCGTCCGCGGCCTTCGCCTCCGCGAGTTGGGCATCCAGTGCGGTCTCGCGGGCAGCGGCTCGCTCCGGCCATTCGAGCGCCCCCTCGGGCCGGGCGGGATTGCCGCCCGTCGTTCCGAGCGACCACGCGAGATCCATCGCCGCGCCGCGCGTGAGGTATCGCGCCTCTGGGCCGTTCGCGCGCAGCGCCGGCAGGACGTCGGCGAGCGCGTCGGCGGAGAGGTGGGAGCGGATCGCGCGGACGACCGACAGCGCCCGCGCGCCCGTCGCGGTGCCGGCGAGCGGCAGTCCGCCCGCGACATGTACCGGGAAGGGCCCGTTGTGCCACGGCAGCCGGGCGAGGCGCTCCGCGACGAGGCCGGCGAGCGGGTCTGGCGACGGCACGAGAACGGCGATCTCCTCAAGGGGAGAGCCCGCCTCGACCTGGCGCGCGACCCAGTCCGCCGTCGCCTCCACTTCCTCCTCGATACCCGCGTGCTCCTCGATGTCGACGGTCCCGTCGGGGCCGCCGCTCCTCGGCCTCTCCGGTGCGGCGAGGGCGGCCGGCTGCTCGAAGAGGTAGGAGGCGAGGATGTCCCGCTCCGTGCGGGCGTCGCGCCGCGTCTCCGCCGCTGCGAGCGCGGCACCCGCGGCATCGCCGAAGAGTGCCACCATGCGCTCGAGGTGGCGCGGACGCATGGGCCGCGCTCCGAGCAGTACCAGCGACGCCCCCCGGATCGCTCGCTGGAATCTCACCTGTGCGGCGGTCACGTTGCCGCTGCCATACACGAGCGCGCCGCCCTCGAAGGGCCACAGGTCCGGCTGCCGTTCGAGTGCCGCGGCAGCCTCAAGATGGGTGCGCTCGACCGTCCACGAGGAGCCCGCGGACTCGTCGAGGGCCCGCCACACGCGCGCGATGTCGCGGAGGCGCGCGGAGCCGGCATCGCGTTCGAGGTCCTCGGGGCGGAACGCGGCGGCTTCGAGGTCGGAGACGGTCCGCGCGAAGGCGTCGTGCCAACCTGGCCTCGATCTCAGGAGCTCCACCGGGAAGTGATCGAGGCCCAGGTCCCCTCGGAAGAGCGAGAGCAGTCGAGCGGGGCGGAGAGCCTCCTCGCCTGGCTCGAACGCGGTGCCCGTCCTGCGCAGCACGGCGGCTGCGGCGAGCGGGGCGGTGAGGAAACGCGTTCCGGCGAGCGCCGCGGCCCGGGCGGCGCGAACTAGCTCCCGCCGCAGGACGTGCGCTACCTGCATGCGCGGGACCAGCACCGTGCGGCACGGCAACGGTCCCTCCGCGGGAAGGTCGGCCACGGCGTTCGCCCACGCGCCTGCGGTCCAGACGACTTTCACGCTCACATCCCGAGCTCCAGTGGGCGCCGATTATGGCATGTCCGCCGAATCTCGGGGGACCTGAGAGGTGTCCGCCGATCAGGTTCTTCTGAGCCTGGTTCGCCCGAGTCCGTGATCTTCGCGCAGGCCGGCTCGATGTGTCCGCCGATCAGGTTCTTCTGAGCCTGGTTCGCCCATGGTCAGGGCCGACGCCGTAACCGCCTGTCGCAGTGTCCGCCGATCAGGTTCTTCTGAGCCTGGTTCGCCGACGAGGCGATGCGCGCCGCGGCCGAGGTCTCCGTGTGTCCGCCGATCAGGTTCTTCTGAGCCTGGTTCGCGATAGCATCGTCCGCCGCTGCGCTCGTGCCCACGTGTCCGCCGATCAGGTTCTTCTGAGCCTGGTTCGCCGAGTCGGCTTCGCGCTTCGGGCCGCAGCGTCTCAAGTGTCCGCCGATCAGGTTCTTCTGAGCCTGGTTCGCCAGGAAGCGCGGCCGGATGCTGCCTATGGCGTGTTGTGTCCGCCGATCAGGTTCTTCTGAGCCTGGTTCGCGGAGGTTCCTGTTCCAGTTCGGCCGGTACGGCCTGTGTCCGCCGATCAGGTTCTTCTGAGCCTGGTTCGCTTCCCGCACCGCGTGCACCGACGCGCGCGCGTGAGGTGTCCGCCGATCAGGTTCTTCTGAGCCTGGTTCGCGCTCGAAAAAGGCCGAGGCGATGCCCGGTTACAAAGTGTCCGCCGATCAGGTTCTTCTGAGCCTGGTTCGCCCGTTCCCGCTCGAGGTAGATGACCCCCGCCTGAGGTGTCCGCCGATCAGGTTCTTCTGAGCCTGGTTCGCGCCAAGGAGCGGGGCGCGGCGCCCCCCGGGTCCGAGTGTCCGCCGATCAGGTTCTTCTGAGCCTGGTTCGCCGATCTCTTCCTCCTCTCGCGGTACCTCGTCGGGTGTCCGCCGATCAGGTTCTTCTGAGCCTGGTTCGCTCCGGGTCGATTGCCGCACCGGCCTCGTTACGGTCGGGTGTCCGCCGATCAGGTTCTTCTGAGCCTGGTTCGCCGACCGAGCAGGTGGGCCGGATCGCGGACTCGATGTGTCCGCCGATCAGGTTCTTCTGAGCCTGGTTCGCCCTTCTCAGCCGATGACGGCGCAGACGAGCATGATGAGTGTCCGCCGATCAGGTTCTTCTGAGCCTGGTTCGCCGCGCTCGAGGGCGACGTCGGCACGGAGTTCGTGGAGTGTCCGCCGATCAGGTTCTTCTGAGCCTGGTTCGCCCCGCGCTCCTGGTTCGCCTGGTCGCGGCCGCCCTGTGTCCGCCGATCAGGTTCTTCTGAGCCTGGTTCGCCACCTTCGGCCGCCTGGTCGCCGGCATCCTTGCTTCGTGTCCGCCGATCAGGTTCTTCTGAGCCTGGTTCGCAGGGCTCTGGCTCTCCCCGTGGCCACCGCCGCCGGTGTCCGCCGATCAGGTTCTTCTGAGCCTGGTTCGCTGTACGTCCGCCGCGGCTGCCGCGCCCGTGGAGATGTGTCCGCCGATCAGGTTCTTCTGAGCCTGGTTCGCTCA
>Ga0187892_10005488_pt1 | contig 19888 bp, 15 predicted proteins | sample MA1701073metaG_FD_139345 | JGI IMG/M metagenome (GOLD analysis project Ga0187892, IMG submission 139345) | Bio-ooze microbial communities from a basaltic lava cave in the Kipuka Kanohina Cave System on the Island of Hawaii, USA - MA170107-3 metaG ...
ACGACCACGGTTGAGATCAAATCTGGCTACGGACTGACGCTCGAGGACGAGCTAAAAATGTTGCGCGTGGCTCGTCGCCTCAGCGAGTCCCAGCCCGTCAGAATCGTCCCGACTTTCCTTGGGGCGCACGAGATCCCGCTGGAGGCCCGCGCCACCCCGGCAGGACGTGCCGATTATGTGTCTTCGCTCGTCTCTGCCATGATTCCGCGGGTGGCGGCTGATGGACTCGCCCAGTTCGTCGATGTGTTCTGCGAACCGGGCGTTTTCACGGTTGAGGAATCGCGGTCGATTCTGTCGGCTGCGCGCCAAGCTGGGTTGCGCCTCAAACTCCACGCAGATGAGCTGCGCCCCTCAGGCGGGGCACAGCTGGCAGTGGAGTTAGGCGCAACATCGGCCGATCATCTCGCGGCAATCTCGCACGATGGGATCCGGGCGCTCGCGGCGTCGGAAACGGTGGCCACGTTACTCCCGGGAACCATGCTGTTTCTAGGCAAGGATCGTCAGGCGCCCGCGAGGGCGCTGATCGAGGCGGGAGCGGCCGTCGCTTTGGCGACGGATTTCAATCCTGGTACCTCGCCGACGACCAACTTCCCGCTGATCCTCACGCTCGCCGTGAGTCAGCTCAGGATGTCGGTCGCGGAGGCAATCCTGGCCGCCACCGTCAACGGCGCGGCGGCGTTAGGCATCGCGGATCGGGTCGGTCAGATCGCCCCGGGATTCTCCGCCGACCTGGCGCTGTTCGACTGCGACGATGTGCGCGAGTTGCCGTACTGGTACGGTGACAACCGCTGTCGCGCGACGTGGGTGCGTGGTCGTCCCTGTCATGTATGACAGCCCGCGTCGATGTCCAACGTCTCCAAGCTCAAGAAGAAGGCCGCAGACTTCGAGCAGAAGAAACAATTCGATCGCGCCGTACAGGCGTATATCGAACTGCTCGACACGCTCGCCAATGACATCGACGACGCCGACATCCCGCTCTACAACCGGGTCGGCGACATTCTGATTCGGCAGAACAGCGCTGCCGAAGCGCTTGTTTACTACGAAAAGGCCGTCGACCTCTACTCCGAACGCGGCTTCCTCAACAACGCCATCGCGCTCTGCAACAAGATCCTGCGCCAATCACCCGGGCGCACGATCATCTACTACAAGCTCGGCAAGATCAGCGCGACGAAAGGCTTCAAGAGCGACGCGAAACGCAATTTCCTCGAGTACGCGGACCGGATGGAGAAGGGTGGTAAACGCGACGAGGCATTCCGCGCGCTCAAGGAATTTGCCGACCTGTGTCCAGACCAGGATGACGTGCGCCTGATGCTCGCGGAGCACCTCGCTCGCGACAATCGTCGAGAGGAGGCGATCGAGCAACTACAGACGTTGCACGCCAAGCTCGAAACCGAGGGAAGATCGGCTGAAGCGAGAGCGACGCTCGACCGCATGAAGTCGATCGATCCTAACGTGGAGCCTCGGCCCTCCGGGAATTACCAGACGATCAAGTCGAACGAGCTGGTGTTCCTCGACATCGACGACGTCGCGCTTCCCGCGCGGGCGACGCCGAGCGAACCGGTACCATCGTCTCGCGCGCCCGAAGAAGTCGGAAGGACGCCGGCGCCTGAGCCAAGCATCTCGTCGCCAAGCGCCGCACTCGATGGCTTGTCGCTCACGTTCGTGCCTGACGAAGCCGCTGATGAGATAACATCGCCTGATCTCATCGAAGGGTTTACTCCGACAGGCGAGCACGACCGCATAACGCCTCGCGGTGTTGCGCGCCTCGACGATTTCGAAACGGGCCGAGCCGGGCCGGCGGAAGTCGACGTCGAATTCCCGTCTCTCATCGACATTCCGGCGGTTCCGGAAGACGACGAGGCCAGTTCCGATCCGATCGAAGTCGAGAACTTCAGCGACGAGACCCTCTCGGAGTCTGAATTCGCCGCCCTTGAGCTGGAGCCGCTCGACAGCCCAGTCGAAGAGCGGCCGCACGACCTGGCGCTGCCGAGCGCTCTGCCGTTGCTGCGCTTTACAGGTGACGTGGCGGCTGTGGGGGCAGAGGAAGCTGCGAGCGCCGAAGGCGCGAGCGAGGACAGCGAAGATCTCGACGCTGCGATCATGTCCCCGATCATGCGATCGACGCGGCCGGCAGCCATCGACGATCAGGCATTCGAGTTGGCTGAAGAGCTGCCGGCCTCGGATCACGAATCGCTGGACGCGCACGCCGCCGCGCTGGACGAGGAGGCAACGGACGTCGAGGCGCCTAACGAGGAAGAGGCAGAGGACGGCGTCGGGGAGTCGGTATACCCTCTGGCACCGAGGCTGGCTGACGCCACGCCACTCGACACGAGCGCGATCGTGTCGACAGCTCCACCCGAGCATCCCCTCGAGTGGGAGGACCTCGCCGCCGCCGCCGCCGAGCACGACGTCGAGCCGGTCGAAGTGCCGCAAACGCCAGCACCAGGCGTTGTCGTGCCCATCCAGGCGCTCGAACCGGAGATCGACGAGAATTTTCTGGATCGGCCGCCGACTTTTGGCCTGGAAGACAGCACAGAGGAGTCGAGCTTCTCGCCGTCGCCACTCTCGCCCGATGCAGTGGAGCCCGAGCCGGCACTCGAGGCGCCGGTCAGTGAGCTGGAAGCCTCGATCGCGGATCTGGACGCAGAGGTGCAGGCACAGGTGCAAGAACCTCCGCCGCCTCGTGTCGAGCGCCGCACGCCTCCGCGCGCGCTGGAAGCCATCGCGACGTTGGACACGTTGCGCGAGCAGATCGTGGAGTCACCTAACGATCCGCGTCTGCGCCGCCGTCTCGCAGAGGCGCTCCTCGAAACGGGAGAACGAGAGCAGGGGCTGCGTGAGTTGGATGCTGCAATGCTCGGCGTCGAGCGCGAGGGCGACCTGCAAACGGCGCACGAGATTGCCAACGAGATCCTGCGGCTCGTCCCCGAATCCGTGCGGCACCACCAGAAGAGCGTGGAGTACGCGGCGCGATCGGGCGATCGTCGACGCCTCATCGACGCGTATCTGGCGCTTGCCGATGCGTTGTTCCGCGGCGGCGAGCACGATAAGGCGCGCGCTGTCTATGGCCGCGTCGTCGAGCTGGAGCCTAACGAGCCCCGGGCGCTTTCCGCGATCGAGATTCTCGCCGGCCGCTCTGCCGGTGCCGCGGCCGCGTCCAGTGCGCCGCAGGCGCAGCCCGAAGCAGACCTGACCTCGACGGAGGGCGATCCCACCTTCGAGGATCTCGAGCTGGAAGACCTCGACGCGGAAGTCGCGGCCGCATTCGGCTCGCCTGACGAGAACGGCGATGACTTCCGCGACGACGAGCACGTGCGCAACGCGGGCGTCTTCCAGACACCTGCCTTCGTCAGCGGTGGCGATTTCGTCGACCTGGGGGCGATGCTTCGCGGAGATCAGCCCGCGAAGTCGACGCGCATGGTCGTTGGCGACGCCAAGCCTACCGGCGACGAGCAGGCCGACTTTGATGACATGCTGCGGCGCTTCAAGCAGGGCGTCGCGGCAAACGTCGACGATGAGGATTTCGACAGCCACTACGACCTGGGTGTCGCGTTCAAGGAGATGGGGCTGGTCGACGATGCCATCGCGCAGTTCCAGAAAGCCCTGCGGTCGGACACGCATCGGAGCCGCGCATACGAAGCGCTGGGCCAATGCTTCATCGAGAAGAGCCAGTATCAAGTAGCCGCGACCTTGCTGACCCGCGCCGTCGAGACCACCCGTGTGGACGATCGCGTGCTGGTCGGCTCACTCTATCTGCTTGCGTACGCATGCGAGCAGTTGCAGCGTGAGCGGGACGCCCTGGTGTATTATCATCGGGTCTTCGCCGTCGACGTCGATTTCCGCGACGTAGCCACACGAATCCAAGCGCTCGAATCGAAAGTAGCCTGATAACCTGGTGACACTTCGAACTCGCCTTTCACCGGCGGCCACCTCCGCGCTGCAGGAGATTCAGGCGCCGGTAGGCGATGCGCTCGAGCAGGTGCTCGAGGACATGAAGCGCATCGTGGTCTCGGAGACCGGGCTCGTGAACAGCGTGAGCGAGCACCTGATGCATATGCGCGGGAAAATGATGCGTCCCACGCTGCTGCTACTGGCGAGTGAAAGCGAGGGGACCCGCGACAACGACGCTACCTCGTACGCGGCGGTCGTCGAGCTGATTCACCTGGCGACACTGGTGCATGACGACGCCGTCGATCACAGCGTGCTGCGCCGCGGCATGCCGACGATCAATGCGCTGTTCAGCCATCAGGTGTCGGTGATCATGGGTGACTTTCTGTACTCTCGTGCGCTCATGGAGCTTGTTAGGCTCGGCGACTTGCAGCGCCTGGAGGTGCTGGCGCGCGCGTCCAACGAGCTGACTATCGGCGAGATCCACCAGCTGGCGGCCCTCGACGCTTTGGCGTTCACCGAGAGCGATTACGAGCTGCTCATCCGGGCCAAGACGGCCGCGCTCTTCGCCGGAGCTTGTGAAGTTGGAGCGTTGAGCGGCGCCGCGACGCATCGCACGGCCTTTCGCGAATACGGCACGCAGTTAGGCATGGCCTTCCAGGTGGTGGACGACCTGCTGGACTACACCGAATCGTCTGCGACGGTCGGCAAGCCGACGGGCCTCGACCTCAAGGAACACAAAGCGACGTTGCCGCTCATCGCGGCGCTGCCGAACATGGCGCCTAACGAGCGCGGCGTGGTGAGCGAATTGTTCCGAACAGCCGAGCCAGCCGACGATCTGGTCGCTCGTGTCATCGAGATCGTGCGCGAGGAGGGTGGGCTTGACTACGCCCGCCGCCGCGGTGAGGAATACGCGCGTCGCGCTGAGGACGCGCTGACGCAGGTTCCCGAGAGCCCCGCCAAATCGGCGCTGCTCGACACGGTCGCATACGTCATGGAAAGGCGGGCCTAATGGCGATGGCGAGTAAGGTTGGTCTGCCGCGGGCGAGGCACCGCCCGGGGTTCTACGCGCTGATCCTGATAGTTGGCTTCATTGTTGGTGGAGCCATGAACGTCCTGGCGCGGCGGTTCTTGCCGGCCGGTGCCGTGAAGGAGTTTTTGACAACGGGCGTGACACCCCAGTTCGGCCCGTTGCATGTCGACCTCGTTATCTTGAAGTTTGTGCTGGGCCCCGTGGCGCTTGACGTGTCTCTCTTGAGCCTACTTGGGGTAGTAATCGCGTATCTGATCGCGCGTTCGCTTTTCTAGGAGAGCGTATGAATTTCGGGAATATCGGCTTCACCGAAATACTGCTAATCGCAGTGGTTGTGCTGCTTCTCTTCGGTGCCAAGCGGCTCCCGGAGATCGGCGCCTCGATGGGAAAGAGCATCAAGGAGTTCAAGCGCGGCTTGAGCGACATGGACAAGTCGATTCGCGAGGGGGCGCAGGAGAATCGCGAGCGCCTCTCCGAGCCGGAGCCCACGGCGAACACAACGACTGAGGAGCGGCCGGAGCCCAAGCGCTTGATGAGCTGAAATCGAGACTGTCGAAAAAAGACGCCGCCTGAATCTCGTCAGGCGGCGTTTATTGTTCGGCTCCGCGCTTCGTTAGGTCTATTCGCTACGAGTCGTTTCACTATTCTGCGTACCGAGTAACGTGGACGAGGAGACTGTCTGTGAGGGTTTTTCCAGGGTTGTCAAAAGTCGCGACAATCCAAGCCGAGCCAATCTTGACGCCAGTTGCGATTCCAAACGGCGTTATCGTGAGGACGGATGTGTCGCGCGACACAAACCGAACCGGTTCCGGATCAAGTCGAAACGCTGGACCATCGCGCTTAATAGCTCGGGCGTAGAATGTGGCTTGCGTTCGTTCAAATATTACGAGATTCCTGGGTTCAACCTGGATCCCGACTATAGCTTCAGGCGCATTGACGGAATCACCGGCGCATGCCGCGACAACGGCGAGAAACGCGGAAACGGCAATGGATTTCAAGCTAGTTAGGCGCAACGGGCACCCTACTCGATTCTATGTGGCCAGAGTTTCCGGAAACGATGTGGTCAGAATTTTCGGAACGCGCAACATCGGCCGGGTCTATTCCGAGAGATCCGAGACTATAGTACCAGCTAACGAGATCGGTCCATCGGTGCGTGCCCTTGCTTACAATAAGTCCATCGGCTATCGAGGAATTGGCTGGAAAAACTGATCGAAGGGCAGCTCCGAGGATTGACGCGCTACTCGTATCAACTAGCCACGCTCGCGGCCGGCCAGACTCGTCGACCCAGTAGCCTCCGAACCCTGGGACCAAACTGTCGACTCGAGCAAAGAGATTATCGATCGTCACCGCAGGGGATGTCGGCGGAAGGCTAAGTCCTGCAGCCAGCCGGGCCGTCGGCGCCCGAACTGGGAGTGAACTCGTCGATGTTGTGTCGTCCGCGCACGCGATCATCGCCATGAGTAGGGTCGCGAAAATGGGGCTCCAATACGCTTTATGTCTGCTCAGCACCTGGCGATTCCTTCAAACTCGGGGGAAAAAAATGCCGGCCCGCGAAATACTGCCACGCAGTACCGGCGCCATCAGATGACGCGCGACACTAGTTAGCAGAACACACCGAGTCAAGAAGTGGCAGCGCCGACGCAGCAAGCTCATCGACGCGAGGCGGCGATCACGTGGCCATACGGCTACTCGAACTGGCGCTAGCTTCGGTGATGCCTAACGTCGTTCTCAATTGGCTCTGCGCCGGCCTGGCCGTCCGTCGCTCTTGACAAGCCTATCCTGCCTGACGGCGCGCGGCAGCTGCGAGCTGCGCCCGATTGTCCTCGACGTCGGCATTCTTTCGCAACGCGTCGTAAAACGCCCTGACGCGTTGATCACGCAACGCACTGAGCGCTGCCTGACGACGCTCTGCTTTGATCTTGTCGAATTCAGTCTTTGACGCCTCGATGCGCTGATCCACACGAAGCACGAAGACGGCTTCGTCCGTCGCGGTGGGCTGACTAACCGCGCCGACTGGAAGTGTGAACGCGGCGCCGACAGCTGCGTTCAAGCGGCCGAGCGAGCCCGCAAAGGACCCGCGCGTGATGGCATCCGTTCTCTCAACCGTTAGGCCGGCGGCCTTCGCTGCTGTCTCTAGCGATGACTTGGCCGCCTCTTGAGCCAGAGCCTGCGCTCGCGGGCGAACAGCTTCGACTTTCTTACGACGTAGGAGCTCGGCACGAATCTGAGCCTTCACTTCTTCGAAGGGCGCGATGCCGCTGCGGCTGACCGAGTCTACTCGCGCGAGGAAGTACGACTGGTCCGTGTCGAAGAGCGAGCTCGTTTCCCCGGGCTGCACGCCACCGAATGCCCAGGCGCTCACACCTGCCAGCGGGCCTTCAAGTCCCATGAGCGGCTGACCCTCGATCGCCGTGAGCGTCTCCTTTTTCAGATTCAGCAGCTTCGCTGCGGAGTCGAGTATCTCCGGCGCAGACTGTTCAGCGGCGATTCGGGCAAGAGAATCCGCGCGACGATCGGTACGGAGAGCAGACGAGTCGCTCTGCTGGATGCGCAGGAGGATATGTCGCAGCGTCAGCGTGTCTCCGGCTTTGCGCTCATCAACCTTGATGAGGTGATAGCCGAAGGGCGTCTGTACTGGCTGCGAGACTTCACCAACCTTCAGCGCGTACGCCGCGTTCTCGAACTGTTCGACGAAGCGCTTGCGGCCACCAGTGCCTAACGAGCCGCCTTCGGCGGCGCTCACCGAGTCAGCGGACTCGCGCTTCGCGACTTCCTCGAACTTCGCGCCGCGAACGATTTCGTCCCGTAGTGCGACTGCACGGGCGCGCGTGGCAGCCGAGTCCGCCGCCGTGATCGTGCGCGGGATCGTGACCACCGACACCACGGCGCGCCCGGGTCGCTCAAAGCGCGCCTTGTTCTTGTCGTAGTACGCGCGCAGCTCAGCGTCCGACACCGACACCGCAGAATCCGGGATGGTGGTCGGATCGAAGCGCACATAGCTGACATGGGCCGTATCGCTCGCGTCCTTGTACGCCTGCCAAAGCCGAGCATCCGAGACGTATACGTCAGCCACGAGCTGATCCATCAGCTTAGCGCGCGGAATGGCGTCGCGATAATAGCTCTCCAGCTGAAGCAGCAGGCCCTGTGTGCGTGCCGCCGGGCTGCGCAGGAAGCGACGATACTTCTCGATGTCGAAGCGCCCCTCGGTCTGCAGATCGGGGCTCTGCATCAGCTCGGGCGGCGGTGAGTTCTGCGCCGCCTGCTGGATTTCGTCGTTTGTCACGCGAATTCCGCGGCGCTCGTATTCCTTCGCGAGCAGGATGTTCATCACGATCTGCTCGAACGTCTGGTTCCGGACCTGCTCGACCTCGTCCAGCGTCAGGCTGCGGCCGAGTCGACTCTCTTGCTGCTGCACAGCGTTTTGGGCATTCTGCTCGAACGCCAGATAGGCGACGTCAGTCCCCTCGACTGAAGCGACGACGGACGTGTTTGTTACTGGTGCCCGACCGATAAGCCCAGACGTATCGAACAGAAGGAACCCGCCGACGAAGGCGAGGATGATCACAATCCAGATGTATTTCGCGGCGCTCCGAAATGACTGCAGCACGGGGCGCTACCTCGCTTGGGAAAGGGGGTTGTACGGCGGCTGGAACGGGCGGAAAAAGCTAGACGGCACCGGAAGCTAAAAGCAAGTGAACGTGTCACTTCTGATTGACTTCGGTCGTCTAGTCCCTGAACGTTCACGGCCATTCCCGCCAGCCGGCGGGGTGACAGAGGTTTCGGCATGGCGACCTCCGCTAGACTGGAAGAGCTACAGCAAAAATTCAACGAGAATCCTCGGCGTTACTTCGCCCCGTTGGCGAATGAACTTCGAAAGCTGGGCGATCTCAACCAAGCAATTGCGCTGTGCCGAACGCACCTGCCGCAACAGCCGCAGCATGTGAGCGGCCATATCGTGCTCGCGCAGGCGCTTTTCGAAGCGGGAAATACACCAGACTCACGCAGTACGTTCGAAGTCGCGCTGGATCTGGATCCTGAAAACCTCATCGCCCTGCGCTATCTCGGTGACATTGCGCGCACCCAGGGCGAACACTCGACGGCGCGACAGCTTTACGAGCGCGTGCTGGATGCCGATCCGCGCAACGACGAGATCGCGCAGCTGATCCGCGAAATCGAGCAGGGTGCGCCCGCCCCTCAGGCCGCAGCAGTCGACGAGGCCGCAACGGTAGCGGTGACGCCGAGCCCCGAACCAGAAAAAGTCGCAGCGAGCGCGGAGCCTAACGAGGCTGCCGCGGAGGCGCCGGTCGCTGAGGTGCCGGAAGCCGAGCCGATCGAGGACCTTGCCACCGCGTGGCAGCACGAAGTCGCCGCGCTCGAAACGCAGGGCGAACAGAAGGTTGAGGAACCGGCCCACGCTGAATTGGCAACCGAAGAGCCGGAGCTCGAAGTTCCCCAGTACCAGGAACCGGAACCTTCACATCAGGCGCCGGAGCCCGTCGCTGAAATGGCGCCCGAGAGCGAAGAGCCCACGGAACCCGAGGCCGAGATCGCCGCACAGGCAGACCTCGCGCCGGTTGAGACGATGGAGTCCAACCGTGCGTCCACAGCCGCGACGATCGAACCTAACGAGTCCTGGGCAGAGCCTGACGCAGATTTCGTTGCTTCAGTGCCGCCTGTCGAGTCGTCGGCGACAACCGAACCGCCTCAGACGTTTGCCGAGATCGACTACAGCGTGTTCGAAGCCGTTGCGGACGAGGAAGCTGTCGCGGCCGCGCCGCCAGCAGAGCCCATCATGGAGGAGCCAGTCGCCGAGCATGGCGCGCAGTACGACGACGCTTCTGAGCCCGCAGCGACGGACGGGCCTCACGCCGATGATTGGTTTGCGTCGCCGAGCGCGCGCGAAATCGAAACGCTCGCGGCGGACACGCCCGCCGAGGCTGCGTTCGATCTCGACGCTGCATTTCAGCAAGTCCTGCCTAACAACGGCGCGGCGGCAGAGTCCGAGATCGAGCCGCTGGAAGTTCCGCAGGGTGCACTCTCGGAGTTTGCCAATCAGCCCGATGCGGAGATCTCAAGCGAAGCCGCGGTGCCCGCCGAAGCGGAATTCGCGTTGCCGTCGATCGAAAGCGGTGACGGCGTAGACGACGCCTTCGCTGAGCTCGATCGCTTGACGGCGAGTCTCGAGTTAGAGGCCGAAGGGCGCGGGATGCTCCTGCCTGACGAGCAGTATGGTGCTTCGTCCGCTCCCACGCAGGAGATCGAAGTCCCGCAGCACGTCGATCCGCTGATCGGACGCACGCCTGACTCGGGCGTCGCTGCCATCGAAGAAGCGCCGGCAGCGTTCGTCACGGAGACGATGGCGGAGCTGTATCTACAGCAGGGATTCCGCGAGGAAGCGCTCGCAGTCTATCGCCAATTGCTGGCGATGAATCCTGACGATGCCGTCCTCGCTGGACGTGTCGCAGCGCTCGAAGCCGAGGAAACTCCAGCGGCGGCGGCAGCAGCAACGGCCGCAGCCGACGACTCGGCTGATTTGCCGAGGTTCCGCTACGAGACGCCAGCCGCCGCGCGCCCCGATGCGTTGGGTCAGTCAGTGCGAGCTTTTCTCGGCGTCTTCGCGCGACGGCGCGCGCCGATGCGCCGGCGCGAGCATGTGGTTCGTCAGCCCGAAGTTGTAAGCCAGATTGAATCGCCGCTCAGCGCACTCTTTGGCGCGCCACAAGGCAACGACGACGCTTCCGCGGCAGTACTCGCAGGTGCATTCGCCGCGCCTAACGGTGAGTCGGATCCGCTCCCCGGACGCCCCACGCGCGCCGCAGTCGAAGAGCTGCGGCTCGGCGACGTATTTGGCGGCAGTGGTCCCGCGAGTGCTCCACGCACGGCGTCATTCGACGAGTTCTTCAGCTCAGGCAGCGCGGAGCAACCCGCGCAGTCGCCCCTTGACGAAGAGGGGTCCGACATGGTGCAATTCACCGCCTGGCTCGAAGGACTCAAGAAAAAGTGAACATAGCCGTCCTTAACGGCCCCAATCTCAACTTACTGGGCTCGCGAGAGCCGCATCTCTACGGGACGACGACCCTCGCCGAGGTCGAGAATCGCCTGCGACAGGTCGCTGGCGAGCTTGGAGTATCGATCGCGTGCGCGCAGCATAACGGGGAAGGAGAGCTCGTCACCGCAATTCAACAGCTGCGCGGTAAGGCAGACGGGGCGATCGTAAACGCCGGTGCGTACTCGCACACCAGCCTGGCGATCCGGGACGCCTTCGCGGCCACCGCGCTGCCGTACGTCGAAGTTCACGTCTCGAACATCTATGCGCGGGAACCCGAGCGCAGGACCAGCGTCCTAGCCGGCGGCGCGGTAGCCATCATCGCCGGACTCGGCGTGGCGGGCTACGAGATGGCGCTGCGCGGACTCGTCGAGCGCCTCCGCAGCGCGGGTGCCTAACATGTTCGAGGTGCGCGCGCAGGCGCTCCTCGAGTGCCTGCGCCAGGACGCCGTGGACGGCCTGCTCGTGACGAGCATGCCTAACGTGCGGTACCTCACGGGCTTCTCCGGCACGCACGCGATGCTGCTCGCGACAGGCGCGAAGTGCTGGCTCTTCACCGATTTCCGCTACGCAGAGCAGGCGGGCGCGGAAGCAGGCGCCGTGGCCAAGATCGTCATCGAGCCGGCGAATCTATGGCGTGGTGTTTGGGAGACCCTCAGAGACGCGCGCGGATTGCACACACTCGGCTTCGAATCAGCGCATCTCTCGCACCGCGACTTCGAACGACTGCTCAAGGACGGCTCGGCGTGGACCTGGCGACCGCTTGTGGACGCCGTCGAGCGCCTTCGTGAGCGAAAGGATCCCGGTGAGCTAGAGCTGATCAAGGACGCAGCCCGTGTCGCGGGTGCGGCGCTGGATCACACTCTGGCGTCGGTGCGCCCAGGCATGACGGAGCTTGAAGTCGCGGGCGTCTTGGAGCACGCACTGCGGGATCACGGCAGCGAAGAAACTCCGTTCCCAACGATTGTCGCGTCGGGCGCGCGGACGGCGCTGCCTCACGCGAGAACCGGGTCGCGCGCTATTGCGCGCGGAGACTTCTTGCTATTGGATTTCGGCGCTACCGTCGGTGGTTATTGTAGCGACGTCACACGGACGGTGGTCGTCGGAAAGGCAGACGCGCGGCAGCGCGAGGTACACGATGCAGTGCTGGCCGCCAACGAAGCCGCTCGTACGCGTGTGCGCAGCGGGATGACAGGGAAGGACGCAGACGCCATAGCGAGAGCAGTACTCGAACACCACGGTTTAGGTGATGCTTTTGGTCATGGGTTGGGACATGGCATCGGGTTGGAAGTGCACGAGGCCCCAAGGCTCTCGCGCATTGCGGACCAGGTGCTACCCGAGGGCGCGGTCGTTACCATCGAGCCTGGCGCCTACGTGCCTGGTTGGGGCGGAGTGAGGATCGAAGACAACGTCAGGTTGGGCGCCGACGGCGCGGAACTGCTGACTGAGTTCCCGCGCAACCTGATCGAGCTGTCGTAAGCGACGCGGGCGCGTCGCCTAACGAACCCGTATGATCGACCTACGCTACGTCAAGAAGCTCATCGAGATGCTGGACGGGTCGTCCGTCGACTCGGTCGAGATATCGACCGAGAAGGGGATGAAGATCCGCATTTCGAAGACGGCGCAGGCCCGCTCTCCGGTCCATCCGGCACCCGCTCCAGTGCTCCAGCCGGACCCGCAGCCCCAGCAGGCCATAGGATCTGTCCGCTCTCCCACGCCGGCAGAAGGGGTCAGTGCGGTCCTGGAGGCGGCGGAAACTGCCGCTAGGCAGGAGCCGCCGAAGTTGAACCTCCTGGAAGTGAAGTCTCCGATGGTCGGGACCTACTACGCCCAGCCCGAACCGGGGGCAGCTGCATACGTTAGCCCGGGTCAGCGCGTCAGTAAGGGACAGGTTCTGTGCATCATCGAGGCGATGAAGATCATGAACGAGATCGAGTCCGAGTACTCGGGCATGGTCAAGGAGATTCTCGTCGAGGATGCCCAGCCTGTGGAGTACGGCCAAGTCCTCTTCCGAATCGAGCCCAATGGCTAATCCCACTACACAGGCCGAGAGTCCGCCGGCCGCGCGAGCGCCTTTCAACTTCAAGGCGATCTTGCAGCAGATGGTGCAGCTCAACGCGTCCGACTTGCATCTCAAAGTCGGTCGTCCGCCGACGTTGCGCGTGAACGGCGACCTGTCGCCACTGCCGCTCCCAGCGCTGCGTCCCGACGACATGAGCACGCTCGCCAAGGAGCTGATGACACCGAAGCAGGTGAAGGAATTCACCGAGTTTCGCGAGTCAGACTTCGCGACTGGTGTTCCCGGGATCGGTCGTTTTCGTGTCAACGCGTATCAGCAGCGCGGAACGATCGCGTTCGCGATCCGAACGATTCCGCACCAGGCGAAATCGCTGCGCGAGCTGAATCTGCCGCCTGTCGCCGAGGACATTGCGCTTTTGCCGCGCGGTCTGGTGCTCGTCACGGGGATCACCGGGTCCGGCAAGTCGACGTCGCTCGCGTCGATGCTGCATCACGTGAATGAGCGGCGCTTCGCGAACATCATCACGATCGAAGACCCGATTGAGTTCTTGCATCGCGACATCAAGTGCCATATCAACCAGCGCGAAATCGGCACTGACACTGGAAGCTTCGCTCAGGCGCTGCGGCGAGTGCTGCGTCAGGACCCTGACGTCATCCTCATCGGCGAAATCCGCGACCTCGATACGCTGGATACCGCGCTCAAGGCCGCCGATACGGGTCACTTGGTCTTTTCAACGTTGCACACGACTGACGCGACGCAGACAATCAACCGTGTGCTGTCGTTCTATCCGCCGCACCAGCAGAACGAAGTTCGTTATGCACTTTCGAGCGCTTTGGCCGCAGTCATCTCGCAGCGGCTCGTCCCGCGCAACGATCGACCCGGTCGCGTGCCCGCGTGCGAAGTGCTGATCAACACAGCTGCCGTGCGCGAGCAGATCCGCGACATCTCCAAGACGCTCAACATCCCGGACCTGATTAAAGAAGGGACGGTGCAATACGGCATGCAGAGCTTCGACCAGTCGCTCATGGGCTGGTACTCGAAGGGAATCGTGTCGTACGAGAACGCGCTGTTCTACGCGACGAATCCGAACGAATTCGCGCTGCGCGTGCAGGGTGTGTCCGGTTCCAGCGATACGTCGTGGGAAGGATTCCAGAAGGGAGAAGAGGGAGGCGCCGCCTAACGCCTGTGCCGCTGACCGCCGCCGCGCCGAAAGAGGCTCGTGTTTCGTAAGGTCCTCGTCGCGAATCGCGGCGAGATTGCGCTGCGTGTGATTCGTGCGTGTCGCGAGTTGGGTCTCGAAACCGTAGCCGTCTACTCGGAGGCCGACCGCGAGTCGTTGCACGTACGCTTTGCGGACGACGATGTGTGCATCGGCCCGGCGCCGGCGCGGGAATCGTATCTGCGCATTCCGCGCATCATCGCAGCTGCCGAGATCACTGGTGCTGACGCGATACATCCTGGCTATGGCTTCCTCGCCGAGAACGCCGAGTTCGCGGAGACGTGCGCGGCGTCCAACATCACGTTCATCGGGCCGACCGCGGATCAGATCCGCGTTATGGGCGACAAGGCAGCCGCGCGAAAGGCGATGTCGGATGTCGGTGTGCCGATTGTCCCGGGAACGCCTGGGCCAATCGAAGACCCGGATGACGCGCTCGCGGCAGCTCAGGAGATCGGTTTTCCCGTCATCATCAAGGCGGCGGCAGGTGGGGGCGGAAAGGGGATGCGCGTCTCCAGCGACGCCGATGATTTTCCGCGCGCGTTCCAACTCGCCCGCTCCGAAGCGCTGGCCGCATTCGGGAACGGTGATGTTTACGTCGAAAAATACCTAACGCGGCCGCGCCATATCGAATTTCAGATCCTCGGCGACCAGCACGGCAAGGTCATCCACCTCGGCGAGCGCGATTGCTCGATTCAACGACGGCATCAGAAGCTCGTGGAGGAGGCGCCGAGTCCAGCGGTGACTCCCGAGCTACGCGAGAAGATGGGTGCCGATGCCGTGCGCGGTGCCAAGGCGATCGACTATGTCGGTGCGGGCACGATCGAGATGCTGCTCGATTCCGATGGATCGTACTACTTCATGGAGATGAACACACGCATTCAGGTGGAGCATCCTGTCACCGAGATGCTTACCGGTATCGATCTCGTAAAAGAGCAGATTCAAGTGGCGCAAGGGGAAAGGCTGTCTGTAGATGCGTTGCCGATGCTCAGGGGGCACGTGATCGAGTGTCGCATCAACGCCGAAGATCCCATGCGCAACTTTCAGCCGTGTCCGGGGCGCATCGAGACCTTCCATCCACCCGGTGGACCAGGCGTTAGGCTCGACACGCACGTGTACGCGGGGTACACAGTCCCGTCGTACTATGATTCGTTGCTCGCGAAGCTGATTTGCCAGGGTCGGACACGCGACGAAGCGATTGGCCGTATGCACATGTCGCTGGAGAGTTTTATCATCGAAGGAGTCACGACCACGGCGTCCTTCCTATCGCGTGTGATGCAGCACCCAAGATTCGTCGCGGGCGACGTGGACACGAAATTCCTCGAGCGAGAGACAGGTCTGTTCAAGGAGCAGTGATAGGTGCGTTTGGATGTGTACTTCGGCGGCGCGGAGGTCACGCCCGCTGAAACGCAGGGCCGCGTTGTGCTGGTACTCGATGTTTTGCGCGCGTCGACGAGCATCGCTGTCGCGCTCTCGAACGGAGCCCGCGCGATTGTGCCGTGCGAATCTGCCGAAGAGGCGATCACTCTATCACGCTCGTTCGAACGCGGCGATGTGCGGCTCGCCGGCGAAATGCGCATGTTGCCGATCCCGGGCTTCGACCTGGGGAATTCGCCCGCTGATTTTTCGCCGGCCGCGGTAGACGGAAAGACGATCTTCCTTGCCACGACAAACGGGACACGCTTGCTCACGGGGATCCAGGGAGCGCGCGACGTTCTTGTCGGCGCGTTTGTGAACTATCGCGCAGTCCTCGCGATGCTGCGCGCGGCCGCTCGCGCGGCAGCTGACATCGCGATCGTGTGCGCCGGGCGCGACCGGAAGTTCGCGCTGGAAGACGCCGTGTGCGCCGGGCGCTTCGTGCGCGGGATCCGGCGTCGCCTAACGAACATTGATGTGAATGACGCCGCGCGGGTCGCAGCACTGCTCGATCGTCGCTACGGTGTAGACGTCGAAGCGGCGCTGCGCGAGTCGGAGCACGGTCGCGCGCTTGTCGAGGCCGGGTTCGCCGCGGATGTCGCGCTTTGTGCCGCTGTCGACAGCATCCCCATTCTCCCCGTGTACGCAGACCGCCAGATTACCAAGCTAGGTCCAGAACGAGGGCGTTAGGCCGTGCGCGAGTCGCTGCGCAGAGAACTGAGCGGCATAGCCGGACTCTTGGTCGCAGTATTCCTCGGTGGCGCGCTGCTTTTTCAAGCGGTGCCTACGGAGGCATCGTGTTTTGCAGGCCGTGGACTCTTCGGTCCCGTCGGCGCCTGCGCGAAGTCTGCACTGGTGTCTCTCGTTGGTATGGCCGGTGCGGCGCTGACTACGCTTGTGCCGGCTCTCTACGGACTGCATCGCTTGGGACGGGTGAGCGCCTGGCACGAGCGATCAGGAATGTTGCTGGCGGGCGGCGGGGCTCTGCTCGTGCCTGTCATTGTCGCGCTCGCGCGCGGCCCGCTGTTGAGTGACGATCCGGCGGCTGGCTTGTGGGGGAACTTCGCCGCCTTCTACCTCGCGAAATCGTTAGGCACCGCCGGCGCGTGGATCGTCGCGGTCCTCGGCGTGTCAGCGATCACCGCCGCATCCCTACACTGGAATCCGCTGCGCGCTGTGCTGGGGCCCGGACGACCGACGCGGGTAACAGCCGCTGTCGGTCCGACGCGCGCCCAAGCGCTCGAAGTCAAGCCGGAAGAGATGCCGGCGATTCACCAGTCGCCGGCGCCCGCTGCTCAGGAAGAGCTTCCGCTGCCACGCGCCGAGCGAAAAAAGGTAGCGGCTTTACCACGAACGGAGCCCGGTGGCAACGGCGATGCGGCGGCGAGCGTCGCCACGGTTGCGGCCTCGTTAGGTGACGAGGCCCTGCGCGATGACGCCGTGCCGCCGGCCGACCTGCTCACTCCCGCGCCGATAAAGCACGCGGACGTTGGAAAGGCGCAGCTCGACGCGATGGGTGAGAAACTCATGGATGCGCTGCGCACGTTCCGCGTCGACGGCGAGCTCGTCGGGCGCACCACGGGACCGGTTGTCACGCAGTATGAAATCGAGCCGGCGCCGGGTGTCAAAGTGCGCCAGTTCGCGAACCTGGCGAACGATCTCGCGCTCGCCATGCGCGCCCAAAGCATACGCATCGTGGCGCCGATTCCTGGTCGCGGGGCCGTGGGTGTGGAGGTGCCGAATCCGCAGGCGGAGATCGTCGCATTTCGTGAAGTGCTCGAGTCACGCGAGTTTCAAGCGCTGCGCGCGTCGCTGCCGATCGTGTTAGGCAAGGATCTCGAAGGGCATCCCGTTGTCGCGGACCTCGCCAAGATGCCGCACTTGCTCATCGCCGGCGCGACAGGGTCGGGAAAGTCTATCTGCGTGAACACGATCATCACGAGTCTCGTGTACCGGCATACGCCCAAGACACTGCGCTTTCTGCTCGTCGATCCCAAGATGGTCGAGCTTACCGTGTACAACGCGTTGCCGCATCTGCGGCACAAAGTCGTCACCGATTACCGCGACTCCGCTGCCGTGCTCAAATGGGCCGTGCTGGAGATGAACTACCGTTACGAGCTGCTCGCGGCCAACGGCGCACGGAATATCCAGGACTTCAACAAGCGCGTGCTCGACGGCGCGCCGCTACTCACGCCGAAGCAACCGGGCGTCGCGTTCGAGGACCGCGCGTATCGCGGCGACGTGCTGCCGTACATCGTCGTCATCATCGACGAGCTGGCCGACCTCATGATGACGGTGCAGGGGGAGGTTGAACACCCGCTCGCCATGCTCGCCCAGAAGGCGCGCGCGATCGGCGTGCATCTGATTCTGGCGACGCAGCGCCCCAGCGTGAACGTCATCACGGGATTGATCAAGGCAAACTTCCCGAGCCGCATCGCGTTTCGAGTGGCGTCGCAGGTCGACAGCCGGACGATCATCGACGGCATCGGCGCCGAAGCGCTGTTAGGCAACGGCGACATGCTTTTCATCCCGCCCGGCAAGTCCGAGCCGCAGCGGATTCAGGGCGCGTTTATCTCGAGCGAGGAGACCGAACGCCTAACGACGTGGTACGGTGCTCGGCACCAGGCGCGACGCGCGCGGCTCGCCGCGCAGGGTTTGGTCGCCGATCAGACGACAGAAAGCGATATTCTCGAGACTGTGCGCGCGCACGAGGCGGCACAGGCGGCGGCCGACGACGAGCCGTCGGAAGAGGAAGTCGGCGACCGCGACACGCTGTTCCGTGAGGCGGCCGAGGTCGTGATCCAGCATCAGCAGGGATCGACGTCGCTGCTACAGCGCCGATTGGGCGTCGGCTATGGCCGCGCCGCTCGCATCATGGATCAACTGGAAGCAGCGGGGATCATCGGGCAGCAGCGCGGGGCCAAAGCGCGAGATATCCTCGTTGGGCTCGAGGAGCTGGATCGGATCTGCGGGCCGAGGGCGTAACGGCTCGGGCAACCGGTCGACGCGACCTCTAGGATCAAGACAAGTCGCTTTGAGTCCGCGAGTTTCGAGTACCGCGTCTCGCGGACAAGATGATCACCAAATCGACATTTGCGTGCGGAAGCTGAATCTGGTGAGCTACATGTCCTGAAGACTCGGAACACGAATACCGGAAACTCAAAGCTCCCTGTTTTTTCGTACAGGGAGCTCTGTATTTGCGGTGACCAGCAGCTGCAATTGAAATCAGCCAGAGACAATGTCCACTTTCATTGGAGCCAAAGCGCCTAACAGTGCATCCTGATCTGCCTGCGCCACGTTGAATGCCTTGAGCGTCGCGGCCAGGTCTTCGACGAGCGCATCGAAGTCCGCGCCCGTGATGTTCATGCCCGCGTGCGTCGTCTTCATGTCCTTGCCGGTGTACGTGCACGGGCCACCAGTCGCCTGGCAGATCTGATCGACCAGCTTACCCTTGAACGCAGCCAGGCGCGCCGGGTCGCTTGCCGTCGCCTTGAAGAAGCCGTTGATCCGCGAATCGGCAGCGACGCGGGCCACGAACGAATCCACGACTGCGACAATCGCGTCACGTCCGCCAAGTCGATCGTAGAGAGTGCTGGCTGCTGGTGCCGCAGCCGGAGTATCAGCTGGGGGCGCCTTCTCGCCGCCGCCGCATGCGACAACGAGCGGAACTGCCGAAGCCAGTGTGAGAGTACGAATCACCCGCGTTAGGCAAAACATACACGCTCCATGGATGTGGTGACGCGCGCCCCATTCTCGGGCATCGGCGCGCCGACCGAAGGTATCGCGGTCCCGATCGCGGCGCACGGGCCGCAGCGCAATAGAAGAGCCCGATTCGCGTAAGAACGGTCACGCATCCCTCGGAGGCTGTCGCTATCCTCGCCGCGTGTCGCAGGAACGCGCTCAATTTGGGCTCCTCGGGGAGCGGGTCGCCCAGCGCTGGCTCCAACGGGCCGGATGGCGCGTGCTCCAGCGCCGGTTTCGCTCCGGCCACCGTGACATCGATCTCATCGTCGAGCGAAGCGGTGTGGTGGCCTTCGTCGAGGTCAAAGCTCGGCACGGCGCTGACTTCGGCGATCCGATCGAAGCTGTAAACTGGCGCAAGCAGCGAGAGCTTTCGCGCTCAGCCAGCGTCTGGATCGGCCGGCACGGTCGGCCGGGCGAGGCCTACCGCTTCGACGTCATTGGCGTGCTGGTCCTCGGCGACCGCGTCCGTGTGCGGCACGTCGCAAACGCGTTTCAGCTGGTCGCAAGGTCGCACTAAGTAATGGA
>Ga0187892_10005489_pt1 | contig 19888 bp, 8 predicted proteins | sample MA1701073metaG_FD_139345 | JGI IMG/M metagenome (GOLD analysis project Ga0187892, IMG submission 139345) | Bio-ooze microbial communities from a basaltic lava cave in the Kipuka Kanohina Cave System on the Island of Hawaii, USA - MA170107-3 metaG ...
AATGCTGAGAGCGAAATTCCAAGGGGCGAGCCGTATTGGGGAAAACCCGACGTACGGTTCGGTCTATGAGGCGAAGTCAGCATGGGAGCAATCCCGTCGAGGCTTCACTTTAATAGAACTTCTGGTCGTGGTGGCGATCGTCTCCATCCTTGCCGCGCTCTTGTTGCCCGCGCTCCAGAAAGCCAAGGAGAAAGCTCGCATCGCCGCGTGCGCGTCCAACATGCGACAGCACGGCGTCGTGTACCTGCTCTACGCCAACGACAACAACGGTAAGCTGCCCACGGACTGCAACAGTCCCGCCCCCTGGTCCGTGGGCTACAAGAATCCGCTGGACATCCTTTACGGTTACACGGGCGGGAATTGGAAAGTCTGGATCTGCCCTGCGTTTCACAGCCAAGAAAAGATCAACGCCGATCACGGCGGCGGCTACGGGATGACCTTGTTGACCGACTTCGAGTACGGCGGCAGCGATGGCACGCAAACCCAGTGTCATCCCAACGCTGGCTCGTTCGGCTGGTTCGGCTGGTCTGGCGCCAATTTTTATAACTGGGCCGAGATCGAGATGGCCACCGGCCTGTGGACGGCGTCGTATGGCGCGACCTACCTGCTCGGCGTCAACAACATCTCGCGCATCCGCAACGCGGCCACGGTCACGTTCGAGGTCGAGACCTTCCCGTGTTTTGGCGGCTGGCCGGCGTGGGAGGGTCGCACGTTCGATGAACTTGGCGGTAACGCCCGCCATGGCGGCAGTTCCGCAAAGGGCCCGGTCGGCGGCAACGTGTTGTACGCCGACGGTCACGTGCGTTGGAGCACCAAAGTCGGACCGTACATGCCGTGGAACTACATGTGTTTCATCCGGCCCGAGGAAGCGACCGGATTTCCCGGAGGAGAGCCGTTCGCTCCTTAGCAAGCGATTGCCCCCGACCTAGTCCCGTACGCTCGGACCCATGATCAATAGACCACCCATCACAGACCCGGATCGTTGCATTATCCACACGCACCAGGGCGAGCGCATAGGGATGGAATTATCTCGGTCGCTCGACCCCATCGATCCCTCGACGCTGCATCAATACGTGTTGCCGGCGCGGACGAACGTGGAATTGCACGGCCACGACTTCGACGAATACTGGTGGTTCACCAGCGGCGACCCGACCGTGACGCTGTGGACGCCAGCCACGGGCGAGCGGAAGTACCAACTCGAACCCGGCGATCTGGTCGTGCTCGTCCGCGGCATGGCTCACACGTTGTGGGCCGAGCACGCTCTCACCTACTTTCAGTTCTCCAGCGTGCCGCGGCCGGGCGCGCGGGGCGGACATCTGACCGTCGAGGAATTGGGAATACCATGAAGAATCTGGAGAACGAACATTTCTCCGTGAAGCTCGATGAGACGAGCGGCGCGATCGCTTCCCTCGTGGTCAAGAGCCTGCGATGCGATTTGATCGGCGAGCCGCGATTGCGCGCCAACTTCCGCTTGTGCCTCCCCCTCGAAGATTATCAGTGCAACTACATCGAGGGCATGGAGCAAAAGCCGAAGTCCGTGTCGCAGTCGGGCGCGTGCGTTACGGCGCGATTTTCCGGGATGACGACATCGAAAGGCGCGCATCCCATCGATCTCGAATACACGGTCGCACTGGTCGAAGACACGATCCGGTTCCGCGCGAAACTGACGAATCACGACTCACATCCGGTCTCCGAGTTCTGGTTTCCGCGGCTCGGCGGATGGACGCGCTTCGGAGCGGGCCGCGACGCCAAGGTTGCCGTGCCGGGCTACGTTCGTTGCAGCCACAGCTTCGCGATTTTCCGCAAATTCACCGGCCAGGGTCTCGGCGCGGAAGCGTCGGAATGGTGGACGGATTACCCCGGCATGATGATGCCGTGGACCGACCTGTACGAAGCCGATGCCGACACGGGCCTGTACCTCGGCTATCACGACCCGGTGTTCCGTTTCAGCTCCTGGCATTATTATCTGCATCCGCGCGACACCGGCCGCTCGGACGCGTGGTTCAAGCCAGAGGAAACGGACCTGCCCATCGGGTTGGTCTTCTCGCACGTGCGATATCCGTTCATCCAGAACGGCGAGACCTTCGACACGGGCGAGTTCATCGTGCGTGTGCACAAAGGTGACTGGCATCACGGCTCCAAGTTTTATCGCAAGTGGTTCCTGGAGCATTTTCCGTTCGACAAATCCAGGAGCTGGCTGCGCAAAAAGAGCGCGTGGTTCACCTCGATCATCTACCAACCCGAGGACCGCATCGTCACCGACTACGCCGGCTACGACCAATGGTGTCGCGACGCCGAGAAGCGCGGCGTCAGCGCATTCGAGTTGATCGGCTGGGACAAGGGCGGGTTGGAACGCGACTACCCCGACTACACGCCCGATCCGAAACTCGGCGGCCGCGACGGATTCCGCAAGCTGCTGAAATCCATCGACGCGCGCGGCAGCAAATGCCTCGCGTTCGTCAACTACAACATCCTCGATCAAAACACCGATTGGTACAAACGCGAGCTGCGGCAGTACACCCATCACAACCTGTTCGGCGTCACGTCCAACTGGGCGACCTGGGGCGAGAGCACGTTTCTGGCGCGCAAGGGCTACGCGCGTCGGCACGTGTTTTCCTCGGTCGTGCCTGCGCTGGAGAAAATTCTCGAGGAACGATTGCTCGAACTGGTCAAGGACGGCGCGCACGGTTTCCAGATCGACAAGGTGTGCGCCGGCTCGATGCTCGATTTCAATCCGCTCAACACGAGCAAGCCCGACGTCGCGTTGTGTGAAGGCCTGGTGCAAGCGATCGGGCGGCTCTTCGCCAAATGCCGCGCGATCAACCCCGAATTCCGTCTCGCGTCCGAGGCCGTGCAGGACCGGCTGATCCCGTTCGTGGACGTGTACTACCGTTGCAGTTTGGGAAACGACATCTCGCCGTTGCGGTACGTCTTTCCGGAATGGACTTCGTGCCAGCACGTCTCCGCGCCCGGCGATTTCCGCGGAGTCAACGGCGCGGTGCTGACCGGCTCGGTGATCTGCGTCGAGCCTTTCATGTATCAAGGTTCGCTCGCGCACCCGCTCTACGAGAAGCTCGCCGGCTACATCCAGGAAGTCGAACGCATCCGCCACGAACTGGCCGACATCATTTTCCTCGGCGCGTATCACGACACGCTCGACGCGCGCATCAGCCCGTCCGGCGTCCCCGACGCGGAAATTGCCGCGGCGCGCCAGGCGTGCGTCGAGGCGATGTGGTCCGGCAGCGACGCGGGCGGCGGCCTCGCGAGCACGGGCAAGCTCTTGTTCCGCGTGCACGGCCACCGCGAGACGGATCGCCGCGCGATCGTCGTGGCAAACCAAACGGACGAGGAGATCGAGTACCGTTGGAAATTTCTCCACGCGGATGTTTCGCGGGCGATTCTCCACGAGCCGTTTCAGACTGCGCGAAAAGTCAGTTGCGAACAGCCGCTGCGGATCAAAGGAGAAGGGCTGCACATTCTGGTCGAGGCGGATTGAATCATGGAAAAGACCATTCGCTCTTTTCATCACGTCGAATCGGCGACAGGCCTCAACGCGTTGGGAGGGCCAATCCCCCACGCTTGTCGTGGGGATCGTTCGGTTGGCCAGCTACCTGCGCCGCTCACCCCATCGCTCCAATCCCCCGCGCTTGGCGTGGGGATCGTTCGGTTGGCGCTCCGGGTGGTAGCCGGAGAGCCTAACCATCCCCACGGCAAGCGTGGGGGATTCCCAACGAGTGCCACAGGTTCGGAAATAGCAACGCAACCCAACGATCCCCACGGCAAGCGTGGGGGATTCTGCGGCCCATTGGAAGGAACTGTCGCATGAATATCAACACCCACCTACTTCACCGCGTCGAAACCGCTGCCGGCCTCAACGCCGTCAGCAGCCGGTACGTCGGGCCGCTGCTTGGGAATGGCGAACTCTGCCTGTTCCTCGACGAGAATGGCGTGATGCACGATTACGCGCCGTTGCCGGGACGCGGTGCGCCGCGCATCTATTGGGCAGGACGACGACTCCGCCCCGAACGGCGCCCAATGGTCTCGTTCGGCTACTTCACTGCGTTGCCGAGTTGGGAGTGGCTGGAGAGCAAACACTGGACGCAGTCGCTCGATCCGCGCTCCGGCATTATCCGCACCGTTCATGAACGCGCGTCGGGACGCGAGGAAACGGAAACGATGCTGTTGCTCGACCGGAATCTCATCGCCGTCCACAAACAGATCGAAAGGTTGCGCGGCTCGGCCTCGCTGGATTTTCGTTTTCGGCTGTGTCCCCCCGGGGCACTCGGCTTGCCGGAGGGCGTTTCGATTCGTGGTGCTGGTACGGATGAAACCGGCGCGTGGCTCGAGTACGAACTCTGCGGTGTGGTCAGGCATCTTGGTCGCATCGCATTGTGGGCGGACAAGCCGTGCACCGCGGAAGTGCGCGACAACGAATTGCGGTTGACCATCCCGCTGAAGGCCGCTGCCGACGAGGTGACGCTGTACCTCGCGTTCGCCGACGATCTCGGCGACGAAATGTTTTACAAGCACGCCGGCTGGCTCGGACGGTATGCGGATCATCCGATGCTCGCCCCGGTGATTCGCGACCTTCATGGACGGCCCGTCACCAAGAGTGATCCCGTCCAAATCGTCCACGAGTTGCGCAATTGGACGCGCAAAGACGGCTGGGCAGCTGTGCGCCAGCAGCAAACCAAATGCTGGGGGGAATTCTTTCAGCCCGGCTGGCTCGACCTGCCGGACGCGCGCGACGTGCAGGCGATCTGGGAGACCGGTATGTACGCCACGCGGACGCAACTGACGCGCTGGTCGATCCCGGTCACGATTCATGGCGACATTTTTAATGGCATGTATTTCTGGGACGCCATGGCCGGCGCGAAAACGCTGTTGCAGGCCGGGCACTGGCCGTTGGTGCAACGTATGGCCGAGCATTATCTGAGCGTGCTTCCACTCGGGATGCAAATGGTGGACGGTGTCGGCGCACGATTGGAACAGGCCAATTGCGAGGGTGGCTATTTTCACCTCGTTCCACAGGGCTGCCAGATTTACGAGGTGCATGCTGGGGGTTACACGTCGCGGTTGGTGTGGGCGTGGTCGCTGTACGCCGGCATGAACCGGCAACTTCTCGAACGCTACTACCCGATTTTCTGGGGTGCGGCGGAGTTCTTCCGCCGCTGGATGGTCTATCAAGGGCCGGACGGCAAATACTTCACCGGCACATGTGTTGACGTCAACGAACTCGAGCCCGCGGTACGCAACGGCACGCACACTGTTGCCAGCGCGGCCGGGAGCATGACCCTGGCGGCCAACGTCGCCGAGCGGCTGGGGCGCGACCCCGAACTGGTCGCCGAGTGGCGCAAGCTCGCGGCCGGGCTGGTGTGGGACGCGCGCACGAACAAGCGCGGCCTGCTCGCCGCGTATGACGGCGACGAAGGCGTCTCGGCGGCGGCATTCTGCAGTTCAGTGGCGAGCGTGTTCACCCCGGGTTGGATTCGAGCGGACGACCCCCGCCTGCGGCGCACTCTCGAAGTCTGGTTGAAGGAATGCAAGTCGGCCGAAAACTGGGCCGTCGACAATTGCCCCGGCAGCGCGTCGGGCAGCGACGTGAAGAACCCCGACCACTGTGTGTTTTCGTGGGTCGCCGGGTGGGCGCTCCATGTCGCGGCGTTGATTCGCGACGGAGAGATCGCCTCGCAAATCACCACCGAGTTGATCCGCTGTGCCGGCAACTTCGGCAGCCTTTACGAAGGCAAGGTCATCGCCGACGGTTTCACTTCGCTGCCATGGTTCGTCACATCGAGCGCGGAGATGTCGGCCGGCATCATGATGATGCTCGTGCAGGACGACGGCGAGCAAATCGAGTTGCTGCCGGCGATTCCGTCGGCGTGGAAGAACTTCGCGTTTCAACTGGCAGTCACAAATCGCACCATTGTGCGTGTCGAGGTAAAGGATGGCGCGTTGCGCAAACTCGAACTCACCGGCCCGCCCGAACCGCGCAAGGTGCGTATCCCGGCCCGATTCGAGCCGGGCGCGCTGCTCGCCAAAGCCACCTGCGAAGATCAGTTCGGACAGACGTTTGTCCTGAATCCGAAACCATCAAGACCATGAGACGCGACGGCATTTTTCAGGACGACAAACTGAGAGTGAACATCAGCGAGCGCGATTACGCGCTCTGGGTCGAGGTGACCGACCGGGTCGCGAAACGTACCTGGCCGGCCACGCCGTTGTTGCACCTGGAAATCCACGACAAACGGTTGCGCCGCGAAGAGCGGGTGACCAAGTACCGCATCGAGGAGGTCGAGTTCGAGGAGAAAGGCGCGCACACTACCGTCGCCGACACGATGTTCGGCATCGCGCTCGGCATCTGGCTGCGGGTGGTCGACGGCGAGTTGTCGGTCCGCTTCTGCTGGGGCGAGACGTACGAGGCCGATCCCGCGCTCTACCGGTTGTTCGCGGTGGACCTGATGCCGTCGTTGATGCGCGTCTCGGGTGGCGACGCGCGGCTGATGTTGCCGGTCAACGGCGCGACGTTGTGCCGGCCGTCGGGCAAACCGCTCGCCAGCGACCGGTTCATGATTTACCTCGAGCAACAGCGCTGGGAACTGGCGTCGATGCTTCCCATTGCCGCGGCGTGGGACGACCGCAGCGGGTTGATGGTGTTGGCGACGCAGGCGGCGGCCGAGGCGCAATGCCGCGTGGCCACCGACGGCAAGGGCGGCGGACAGGTGGGCTTCGCGTTCGTGTTGCGCCGGACCTGGATCGACCCGGTCGAGGCGGCGATGCGCGAGTTTCGGTTCGTGCCGATCCCGCCGAAGAGCGACCCCGTCCATTTCGTGTCGAAACGGCTGCGCCGGCATGTGGTCGAGGATTTCAAGAAACCGACCTTGAAACAGCGGGCCGAGGAATCGCCCGAGGTCGCCTACATGTTGCGGTCGATGACAATCAAACCGTGGCACGGCATCCAGAACCGTGGCGAATGCATGGTCGACACCCAGGGGCTGCCGCCGACGCAGTTCATCACGATGATCACGTTCGACGAGACGGCGGCGTGCCTGAAGAAGCTGCACGATCTCGGCGTCCCGCGGCTGTACACGCAGAGCACCGGCTGGAACGCGCGCGGGCATGACGGTTTGTATCCGACCCGGTTTCCCATCGAACCGCGGCTCGGCGGCGAGGAACGTTTCCGCGAACTGATCCGCCTCGCCACCGCGATGGGGTATCAACCGAACGTTCACGATAATTACCAGAGCCATTTCCCGGCGTCGCCCGACTGGAATCCCGAGTACATCATCCACGATCCCTACGGCGAACCGCTGGTGCGCGGCTACTGGTCGGGCGGGGTCGAGTATGCCTGTTGGACGCCGGCGTTGCCCGAGGCGCTCCGCGGCGCGCACATGCGCCGGGTCAAAGCGCTCGGCGTGCAGGGGATGGGTTACTGCGACAACTGGTTCGCGCCGCTGGAAGTGAACTATCATCCGCGCTGGCGCGGCACGCGCACCGCACACCAACACAGCATCGAAGCCGTGCTCCGCGAGGTGCGCCAGATTCACGGCGCGATCGGGACGGAGTTCGGGGCGTTGCCGGCTGCGGTCGTGTGCGATTCGACCGTGACCGGCGTGGCCAGCGGCTACATCCACCGCATCCGCGCCCACCCGCACTGGCCGATCACGGGGTTGCTCGACGACGCGTTGCCGGTCTGGGCGTTGGCGTTGCACGGGTTGACGATGCACGAGTGCCTGGACGGTCCGACCTGGTCCAACGCCATGGCTTGCATCGCCTGGGGCGCGACCCCGCGCGATTCGTGGGGCGTGCGCCCGAACAAGGTCGGCGGCTGCGCCGTGTTCACCGACCGTCGCGCCACGGGGTTGAAAGCGCTCCACGATCTCTGCGTCGAGAAGTACGGCCACCTGCGCACCGAGGAAATCACCCGCGCCGAGATGTCCGGCGACATGCAACAGGTGAAGACCAAGTTCGCCGACGGCACGGAAGTCGCCGCGGATTTTGCTGCGAAGGAACTGACCATCAACGGCAAGCACGTAGAGCGGCCGGCGGGGTTCTTGGATGCGTATGATGAGGGGTGAGGATGCCGCGGGTAGCTGAAAACCTAAAAGATCCCCACGACAAGCGTGGGGGATTTGCGGAGGGGGCGCAACGCGTCTGTAGCTGGAAACCTAAGCAACCCCAGGACAAGCCTGGGGGATTACAGCCAGAGAAAATCCCCCACGCTTGCCGTGGGGTCATTAGGATTCGAGGCTACAGCATCCCATCAGCGGAAGTGGAATCCCACGGGCTTGCCCCGTGGTCCTTTAGGTTTCCCTGCTACCTCGCGCCACGCCCCGCGCATCCCCAATCCCACGGGCTTGACCCGTGGATCATTAGGTTTCCCGGCTACACCACCTTGCCCAACCCTCCCCAATCCCACGGGCTTGACCCGTGGATCGTTAGGTTGCCGGGCTACACCACGCGCTCAACCACCGCTCCCGGCTTGCTCCCGCCACCTTCGCACATACGCCGCCACCTGCCGCGATTTGATTTCGCCGAAACTCCCGATGTACGCGCTCGGCTGCCACAACCGGCTGACTCCCGCCTGGATCAAATCTTCGGGAAACGAGCCCCGCATCGTTTCCTGCGCCGCGTTCATCAACTCCACCACCACCGCAGCGGGCGATGTTGCGGGATGCTGTTGCACCGCCAGATGAACATGATCGGGCACGAACGACACCTTCAGCAACGCGAACTTCTGCTCGCACTCCGTTTCCAGTTCACGCCAGGCCGCGGCGATGGCTTTGCCCGACTTCGCGCCGAACACGCCGACCCGTCGTTGGCTCGCCAACACCACGTGAAACTTCAACAGCGCACAGGCATGACTCGGGTTGAGGTCGCGCTCGGCGGCGTCGGTGAGGGTGAATTCTTCCACGTGCACCGGCTTCAGCACGCGTTCGGCGTAGCCGTGGTGCGCCGACTGTTTATCGAGGTACGCGTTCACGGCGTCCTGCGTGCTTTGGCCCGAGGTGCAGGCGAAGTAACCGTTGCCGAGCAGCGACTCGGGTTGCTCGAGCGCGAGCGACGTGCGCAGCCATTTGCTCAGTTGACCTTTGAGTTTGCTGGCACAAGCCGAGACCGTCTCGGCTGGCTGGAGACTGACGAGCACAAGCGCTTCGGTGTCGCTGGCGTTGCATTCGAGCACCTGGATGTCGAAGCGGCCCGCCAGTTCCTGCATGGCCGGAAGCGTCAACGACCGCAAGGGCGCAAGCTGGCGCAGTCGGTGAGTATGCCAGCGAAGGTAAACGCGGTAGCAGTAAGCGAACTGAAATTCGGCGAGCTTGTACGGTGGCAGGTGCACGACCGCGCAGCGTACAGGGCAGACGATCTTCACGGCAAGCCGGTTCGGTTCGTGGGGCTCGTGGATGTAACGCGAGAACCTAACGATCCCCACGGCAAGCGTGGGGGCTTCACCCGTTGGGTGGGTCGCGTGCGTCTGGCCAAGAACCTGAACCATCCCCAGGGCAAGCCTGGGGGATTCGGTAGCCCGCAAATCCCTCACGCTTGTCGTGGCCACGTCGCGCGCCTCGCCGCGATCGGGCCAGGGGGATTCGGTAGCCCGCAAATCCCCCATGCTTGCCGTGGGGATCGTTCGGGTGACAAGCTACCCCGCGCTCGTCGCTGCCGTTGTGAATCCCCCACGCTTGCCGTGGGGACTGTTAGGATGACCCGCTACAACCGTAGCCGGCAACCTAACAATCCACGGGTCAAGCCCGTGGGATTTGGTGGGGGAGGCTGCCTGGGGATAGCTCAGAGCCTAAACCATCCCCACGGCAAGCGTGGGGGATTTGATTGGGAAGGCAGGTCGGTGGTAGCTCAGAGCCTAAACCATCCCCAGGGCAAGCCTGGGGGATTCCCCTGCGGCAAGCGCAGGGGATTTGGGTGGGGAGGCCAGCGCGCGGGGGTAGCCGCTTCGCCTAACCATCCCCACGGCAAGCCTGGGGGATTTCCCTGCAATTCCGAATCCCCCAGGCTTGCCCTGGGGATCGTTAGGAATCCCAGCTACCCCGGCGAATTCCGATCTCAATCTCAATCCCCCACGCTTGCCGTGGGGATGGTTAGGTTTCCATGGTACTACCAATGATCCGAATCCTTCTCACCTCGCTCACGCTCCTCCTTCTCACCACCGCCGCGCACGCGCGGACACGGGTGGAGGTGGAGGGGGGGCGCGTCACGGTCGAGACTAAACGCTACCGGGTGGTGGTGGACGGACTGACGATGACGCACGTGGAAAACAGACTCACGGGCGAAACATACACCGCGCCACCGGCCTCGGTTGAGCCTTCTCCGGCGTTGCAATCGATGCTCGCCGACCGGGGGGTGTCGATTGAAAGCCTGCGACCGGCCGTGCCGGTCAGACGATTCGGGATCACCGAGCGGACCAGGATCACGTCGCGCAAACGCGGCGATAGGGCAACGGTGACGTACGTCGGCCTGCAACACGGCGACGAGTTCGATGCCGATCTGACGATCTCGCTGTCGCTGCGCGTGGAACGCAAGACCGGCGATTTGCTGATCACGCCGAACGTGACCGGCAACATCGAGCTGGTTCACGGCGTGCGCGACCGGGGGGTGTTGCGCAATTCGTTTCATCTGTTGCACCTGGCGGACTCGTTGAAGGTGATCGTGCCGGCCAGCCAGGGACACGCGTTCACGGCGTCGGACGTGGCGCGGTTTGCGACGCGGCCGGAGCGGGGGTGGCATTGGCCGCAGCACTGGGAAGCGGCGCTGGTCGTCCTCGAGAGCGAGAAAGGCTGTCTCGGGTTCTGGGCGGATGAACCGACGTTGCAGTACGGCCGGTATCTGTCGCTCGGCCACAGTCAGGCGACGTGGAATCTCGGGTTCGAGTACGAGACGAGCCGCATCATCTGGGAGTGCGACGAGATCACGGACGCGACGTGGCGGTTCAACGTCTTCGCGGGTTACTGGGCGAACGCCGCGGCGCGGTACGTCGAGCAGATGAAACGCGACGGGATGAAACTGATGTCGGAAAAAACGCCGGCCTGGGCGGCGAAGGTGCGGGTGTCGTTGCACGGCCTCACTCCACACGCGGCGGAGTACGCCAGGCTCGTGCCTCGCGACACGATAATCAATCCCACCTGGCAGGGCTGGTTGCGCGGCTACACCACGGGCGAATGGAAAGAGGGCATCTTCCCCAACTGGCCGCCGGATTATCCGGTGCGCTGGGAAGCGGGCGATGGCATCGAGCAACGAATGCGCGAGGCTGAAGCGGTGGGCGTGCACGTGTTTCCGTACACGAACCCGACGTGCGTCTGGAATCCCGAGCATGCCTGGCTGAAAGAGAAGATGCAGGGACGCCAGTTCTTCGCGTGGCGCATCTGGCAACGGCTGCAGCCCGAGTTCTGTCTCGATCTCGTTCAGCGCTACGGGGTGAGCGGCATCTACGAGGATTGTTCGTGGGTGTTGGGCCGGCATAGCGCGGGCGCACCCGACGGCGACAACTGGGTGCAAGGCTCGGTCCACATGCGCGAGTATTTCCACAAACTCATGCCGGCGGTGGCCGTGATGGGCGAGCAAAACAACGAGGTCACCGCGCGCGGCCAGCATTTCGCGCTCGGCTCGATTGGCACTTCTGAGCGAACGCGTCATCCGATCTGCGGTTACCTATTCGACCCGTTCATCCTGATGTTCAACATCAGCCAATGCGCGGGCAGTTACGACGACGATGACATCCGCGGTTTCCCGATCACGGTCTGGCCGTCGCACATCAACCCCGACCCGATGCAGGAGGAGGTGATGATCCGCAAACGCGGCCTCGTGTTCGCCCACGAACAACTCGTCAGCCATTGGCCGCCGACGTGGGACACGAACGTGATGCATTATTGGAAGGGCAAGGACGGCGCGGAATACCGGTTCATTCGCGACCGCGGGACGCGCTTCGTGAAGATGCGGCCGGACGGCGGCGCGGACACGATCTACTGGCGGTTGCGCGGCGTGAAGGAGGCGAGCGCCCCCGGCGTCGGCATCGAAGGCTGGATCGGTTACGATGGCGACAAGATCATCGGCCTGAACCCGAACGTCCCGCTCTACGTGACGATGGACAACGTGGCGCGTCCGCTCGCCGTGATCTCCTCCGTGCCGGAAGGCTACGCGATTCACCGCAGCGTCGTGCGCGATGGTTACTGGCTGGCGGCGCTCGATCTGGCCGACAGCCTGAAACAAGCGCCCGCACCAGAAGCCAAAGAGCCGAAAGTCGAGCGCGTGTCGAAGACGATTCGCGTTCGCGCCAGCAAGCCGGTGCAATTGATTGGCGTCGAGTCGGCGAAGCAGATTGGCGATGGCGAGTATGAATTGCAGGTCGCTTTGCCGGGTGGGTTCGCGGCGTATTGGAGCGAGCCGGCTGCCAGTGCCGCCGGGCCACTTCTCGACGCTTCCCTTGCCACCGCTCACGACCGGTTGAGCGGAGTTGTTTGCCACCGCTATCCAAAACCCGGTTTCGCGAACGCCCCGATTTCGTCCGGCGACGTGCCGGCGCAGGAAGCGACCACAACCTGGCTGATCAAACTACCGCCCGAGCCGTTACGGCTGACGTTCAACTATGGCACGAGCCACGGCTACGGCGACGGCGCGAACTACATGGTGCGCGTCAACGGCCGCGAATTGTGGAAGGAATACCGGCCGCAGATTTCTGCCGATCCCGAGGAAGCAAAAGCGCACCAAGCCCCGCCGATCGCCACGGCCACGGTCGATTTGTCCGCCTACGCCGGCGAGACCGTGATCCTCGAACTGGCCAACAACGGCCATCACGGCGGCGGCAGTGAAAGCCTCGCGTGGCACAACGTGCGGTTGGAAGCGCCATGATAGATGTGAAAGAAATCCCCCACGCTTGCCGTGGGGATCGTTCGGTTCGCGCGCGACTCCCGGCACATTCGCCAGCCGCTGAATCCCCCACGCTCGTCGTGGGGATTGTTAGGCTGTCGTCCGTGCCGGTAACTGCCAAGCCTAAGAATCCCCACCCCAAGGGTGGGGGATTGGCGTCTCTGCGCGCGCGGGCGCACGTAGCTCACAACCTGAACCATCCCCAAGGCAAGCTTGGGGGATTCTGGGATTGGACTGCATGAGCACGCATACACTCGAATCGAAGGCCCTGCGTGTCATCTTCGAGCAGACCGACGGCATGCCTTCGGTGCAGGTTCACGATCTGCAAGCCGGGGTGGTCTGGGGCGCGACGCCCGCCATTGCGCTGGAGGTGCTCGACATCTGCGCCCAACGGGTCGAGCGACCCGCCGCGAGCAAGGTCGTGCTGACGAAGCGCGACGGCACGGTCGAGTTGGAAGTCACGCAGGAGTTTTACGGCATCCAAATCATAGTGACATTTGGCATCGAGGACGGCGAACTCGTCGTGCGCATTCCCAGCGACCGGATCAAGCAAACTCGTCAGATTGTCGCGAAGCTGGCTGGAATCCACGTTCTGCCGGACCTCATGGAAACCAACCCTCCGCATCCCGGCCATCTCGTGCTACCAATCCAGAGCGGCGCTTTACTCTGGCCGGCGCGTCATCAGCGGTTGCGCGACGCGTTGCTGATCTACGGCCAGCAACACCGGTGGGAAGACCTGACGCTGTTGCCGTGCTGCGGCGCGGTGCGCGAGAAGGAGCAGGCGGCCATGCTCGCTATCGCCACGTCGGGCGAGTACGACGCGGAGTGCAAGGTGGAATTGGACGGCCACGGCCGCGGCGCGACCGGCTTCTCGATGCGTTACGTTTATACGCCGATCGATCCCGTCGATCCGATTGATCGCGAGGTGCGGTACGTCCCGTTGCGCGGCAAGGACGCGGGTTATGCCGGCATGGGACGACGCATGTTCCAACACGTCGGCCAGCTCAGCGGACGCGGCACGCTCAAGGAACGCGCGGCGAAAAATCCCAAGCTCGAGTACGCGGCCACGTCGTACACGATCAAGATTTTTCACGCGCACAAACAGATCGGGCCACTCGATGGCAGCGGCGAATACAACGTCTGGACGACGTTCGACGAGGCCGCGGAACAACTGTCGTTCGTGAAACAGCACGGCATCGACCGCGTCTGGGAGCAGAACGTCGGCTGGCAACCGTGGGGGCACGACGGCATCTGGCCGACGCGCTGGCCGGTCAACCCCGATCTGGGCGGCGAGGAGGCGTTCCGCCGGTTCATCGCGCACGGCAAATCGCTCGGCTACCAGATGTGCGTCCATGACAATTACACCGAGGGGTTTTTCCTCTCGCCCGAGCTGAAGGACGACCTGTGCATCGGCAGCATCTACGGCGAACCGCTGGTGCGCGGCTTGTGGTCGGGCGGCGTGAGTTATCCGTACTGGGCGCCGGCGTGGGGCAAGGATTACTACCGCGACCAGATGAGCAAGGTCAAAGCCCTCGGCATCGACGGCGTGTATTACGTGGACGACATGGGCATGCCGCTGGAGCTTTCGTACAACCCCAAGCACGGCCCGAAACGTTACCGGCGGGCGTTGGCGGAGAGTTTTCAGTGGCGGTTGCGTCTCGCCGCGGAGTTGTTCGGCGGCGTCGCGACCGAGATGGGCTATCTCTACGTCGCGCCGCACGTGGATTCCATTGCCGCCACTGTCTATCCGCATCTGCTCAACTCCAAGTCGCCGCTGGTGGATCGCCACGTGCCGCTCTGGTGCATGGCGGTCAAAGGCCACATCTTCTACGAGAGCGACATGCTCCATGTGTTCTGCAGCGATGTCGATTGGGCGAAGCACCGAACCATGCCGGTGCGTCTGCTCGAAATGGCCGAGATTGGCATCAAACCGCGCACCGAGACCAGCTACCGGTCGGCGAGTTGGTTATCGTACCCGGTCGAGGCCAGCATCGAAGCGATGAAACTCGACCAGGACCTGATGCTCCGCAAACTCAAGTCCACGTTGCTCGAACCGTTGGTGGACCACGAATTTGTTGAGGGCGACACGGTGAGGCGCTCGCGCTTCGGCGACGGCACGGAAACGGTCTGCGACTACGGCCGGCAACGGCTGGCGATTAACGGGGACGATTATCCGTTGCCGGTGAACTTCAAAAAGAACAAGCCGATCCCGGTTGGGAAGCGGCCATGAGCAACTCCGGAGGGCGCTGCTCCGTCAGCGCCTTCCGCCACGGGCGACGACGGAGCGTCGCCCTCCGGAGACAACGATCATGAGACTAAATTGGATGATTACGACAGTGTGGTTGTACCTCGCAGTGGTAAACGTCCACGGCGCGGAAAATGAGCGCGGCGCGACCGTCGCGCCGTTCGCGAAAGCGCCGACGATTGACGGCAAGATCGAACCGGGCGAGTGGGACGGCGCGGTGGGGACGGTGGGATTTCAGAGCGTCATCAATTCCCAGGGTTGGCTGATGGACGGTCGCACGGGGCGAACGATGTTCGGGATTCATGGCGACCGGCTGTACATCGCGATCATCAGTGAGTTGCCTCCAACCGGTGTGATGGCGCGCAACGCCAACCGCGACGCCGACATGGTCTGGGACGACGGGCTCGAAATCTGGCTCGACCCGAACCGCGACCGACGCGAGTCGAAGGAGGGCGACCAGAGTTTTTACCAGATGATCGCCAACCCCCTCGGGTCGATCGAGGACAAGCGGTTCGACCCGGCCAAGGGCGCGCCGGATGCGAGTTGGAACGGCGACTGGAAATTTGCCAACGGCATCGACAACGAACACATGCTCTGGACGGCGGAATTGAGCCTGCCGTTCGCCGATTTGGGTTGGCAGGGAGATCCCGTCGGACGCTCGATCGGCGTGATGATCGCCCGCAATTTCAAAGCGCCGTGGAGTCAGGTGACGTGGTTTCCCCACGATGGCGCGTTTGTGAGTTGGTTCGAATACGCGCGCATCCATCTCACCAAGGACACGCCGTCGGTGCAGGTCACATCGCTCGGCGACCGGGTGCACGATGGCGTGCTGCAATTGCGGGCGAAGATTTTCAATCCCGGCCCGGCGCGGCAGGCGAATCTGGATTTGTTCATCACGTCGTCGGACATGCCGGAATTGAAGGATGCGCAGACGCTCGATCTACCGGCGAACGGCGCGGTGGATTACGCCTACGACGTGCCGGAAGGCCGTCTCCACGCGCATGCCCAGCATGAGTTGAAACTCAACGTGACCACAGCAGACGGACCGCCGCTCATCGTTTGGGGACGGAAGTGGACCAACGTGGCTGATACGATGAAGAAGATCCATCCCGCCGGCACTGGCAGGAAATGGGACGTCCGCACCGGGCCGAATCCCGACGCGGCCGTGCAGGTCGCGCATTATCCGTCCTACCACTTCGTCCGCGTGAAGGTGGACACGCGCGAGTTGGAGAAGGAAGCCGAGGCAATCAAAAAGGCGAAGGTTGTCATCGCCGACCCTGCCGGCAAGCAACTCGCTAGCGGCGCGATGAACTGGACGGAAGCGCCCGGCGAAAAGGAATTCGCGGTGAAACTACCGGAAGGCGAATCGACCGTGACGGTCACGCTCGACGGCCGCGCCGAGCCGTTCACACGCAGGATCACGCGCAAAGTTTTCCCATGGGAGGGCAACACACTCGGCATCACCGAGAAGGTGTTGCCACCGTTCGAGCCGATCCAGGTGAAGGATCGCGACCTGAGCGTGGTGTTGCGCACGTACCGGGTGAACGGGCTGGGGTTGTGGGACTCCGTCAAGGCGGCCGGGAATGTCTCGGCGGGCCCGGCGAAGGAAATCCTCGCCGCTCCCGTCACATTGAAACTGAATGGCAAGCCGCTGGCCGGCCAGGGCCGGTTCACGAAAAAGGCCGCGCACGAAGTCGTGTACGAAGGCGAGGCGCGTCAGATCAGGACGCGCACGACCACCGAGTACGACGGCTGCATGAAGGTGGAACTCACGCTGTTGCCCGGTGCGTTGGACTCGTTGTGCCTGGACATTCCGCTCCAGGACAGTGTCGCGCCGCTACTTCATTGTTCGACCACCAGCCTCCGTGTCAATCCGGCCACCGCGACGCCCGCGGGCGAGGGAGTGATGTGGGACAGCCGGCAGTTCCCCGACGGCGAGTGGTACGGGAATTTCAAGTGCTACCTCTGGCTCGGCGGCGAGGAGCGCGGCCTGTGCTGGTTCGCCGACAACGATGCCGGCTGGGAACTCGACGTGAACGAACAGCAACCCGCCAAGTCCGCGCCGTGTTTGGAGCTGCGCCGCGAGAAAGGCGTTCTGACGTTGCGCGTGAATCTCGTGCAGAAGCCCGTGACGATCACCACACCCCGCACGATCACATTCGGCCTGATGGCCAGCCCGGCCAAACCGATGCCGAAGGATTGGCGCAAGGTTTCGTTCTCCACGCCGTACAAGGATTATCCGAACATCTCGTGGATGGGTTCGGAGTATTGGGGGTCGGACGCGGGGTTCGGCGCGAAGTATCCGCGCAACGGCGATCTGTCGGTCCTCGACCGTGTCCGCGACGCGCGGCTGGGCGTGGCATTCGATCAGGCGGCGTTCGTGAAGGAATACGAGGAGCGCAACTTCCGTCCCGACCAGCCGATGGGCGAGAAGAACAAGGACCTGATCCTGAACCTGGTGAACGTCACGCTCAACCAGGCGCGGGACTCGCGCGGCCCTCAACATCGGTTCAACGCGTACTGGGAAGAATTCCACACCACGGCGTCGATTCATCCCGAAGTGAAAACCTTTGGCAACGAATGGTCGGGCCAGTACGGTTACGGCTCGACCGCGGGCATCGTGCCGAGCTACCGCGATTTCGCCGTCTGGTGGGGCGCGCAGTTCATCTGGCGCGGCATCGGGTTGTATTTCGACAACGCCGCCCCGTTGCGCGCGTACGATCCCGTCACCACCAGTGCCTACCGGTTGCCGAACGGCCGCATCCAGCCCTCGGCCGGCATGTGGGCGCGGCGCGAGTACCTGAAACGGATCTGGGTGATCCATCGCACCGAAGCCGATGCGCGTCTGCCGGTCATCCAGATGATCCACATGACGAACACGGAGATCATTCCGTACATGGTGTGGAACGACTCCAACCTCGACCTCGAATGGTTCTACGGCCCGGAGCCGCAGCAATCGAAATACGCGCACGAGTTGCTGCGCACCGAATCACTGGGCCGCCAGGCCGGCAACATCCCGCTGGTGCTGGCCCAGATCGACAACACGAAAACGCCGGAGGAGAAAGCGATCGCCGAACGCACGCGCCTTGGCACGATGATGGTGCACGAGATCAAAACGCGCGCCTGGGGCGAAGACAACAAACTGCTCACCCGCCTCCTCGACTTCGGCTACGGCCAGGACGATTGCCAGGTGTTCAACTACTGGGACGAGAACGATCCGGTTTCGCTCAGCAACGAGCCGCAGGTCAAGTCACTACTCCTGCGACGGGGCGTAGAATTCCTCCTCCTGTTGTGCTCGTGGAATCCCAATCCCGAGGAAATCACGGTGTCCCTGAACGTCCCCATTGGGGGCGCATCGGATGAGGAATCGGGTGGGCCGGTGGCGATGGACTCAGGAAAACTGCGCTTAACACTGGACGGATACGGGGTTCGCTTGGTACGCATCCGGGCAAGGTAATGCGCCAGGACGGACAATTTATGAGACGAATCCTGTATTTCTACGGCGGCCAGCCGTGGCATGAGACGGAGTGGGCGGGACAACAACTCGCGCAGTTGCTCCCGAAGAATGGCCCGCTCCAGGTGGAAGCGTCGTCCGACCTCGACGTCTTCGCCCGCCTGTCGAGCGGGGAGTACGCGGCGGTCGTGGTCTATGCGACCGGCTACAAGGACGACCTCACGCCGGCGCGTGAGAAAGGGCTGATCGAGTTCGTGCGCAACGGCGGCGGCATCGTGGGCATCCACGCGGGCGGCGCGGATTGTTTCAGCGGCAACGCGGCGTACGTCGAGATGATGAACGGCGCGTTTCTGACCCATCCCCACGTCCATGAGTTCACGCTCAACGTCGCCGACAAGGACCACTACCTCACAGCGCGTATCCCCGACTTCGCGGTGTTCGACGAGATGTATCACTTGCAGAAGTTTGATCCAGCCCGGTGTCGCGTGCTGGCGACCACGAAGTGGCAGGGGAAAGATCATCCCATGGTGTTTGTTCGCGAGCACGGCAAGGGACGCGTGGCGCACCTCGCCAACGGGCACACACGACAGGTGTGGGCGCATCCCGATTTTCAGAAACTGCTGGTCCGTTCCATCGCGTGGGTCACCGGCGCGGAGTTGCCCGCCAAAGCGATCCGTTGCGGTGTGCTCGGCTACGGCCCGGCGTTCAACATGGGGAAGTTCCACGCCGACACCATCAACGCCACGCCTGGTCTCAAAGCTGTCGCGATGTGCGACGCCGTCCCTGCGCGCGTCGAGGCGGCGAAGAAGGACCTGCCCGGTCTGGAAGGCTATTTCACGAAGCTCGACGACCTCATCGCGATGAAGGACCTCGATCTGGTCGTGGACATTCTTCCGCACAACCTGCACGCGCCGACTGCGCTCCAATGTCTGCGCGCCGGCAAACACGTCGTGCTGGAAAAACCGTTTTGCATCACCATCGACGAGGCGAACGAGATGATCGCCACCGCGCGGGAGAACAACGTGATGTTGAGCCTGTTCCACAACCGCCGCTGGGACGGCGATTATTTGACCATCAAGGACATCGCCGCGCGCGGCTTGATCGGCGAGATTTTCCACATCGAATGCCAGACCGGCGGCTACGGTCATCCCGGCTTCTGGTGGCGCTCCGACAAGACGATCAGCGGCGGCGTGATGTACGATTGGGGCGCGCACTTCCTCGATTGGATCCTGAACCTTGTTCCGTCGAAGGTCACGCAGGTCATGGGCGATTTCCAGAAACGCGTCTGGCACATGGTCACCAACGAGGAC
>Ga0187892_10005490_pt1 | contig 19884 bp, 15 predicted proteins | sample MA1701073metaG_FD_139345 | JGI IMG/M metagenome (GOLD analysis project Ga0187892, IMG submission 139345) | Bio-ooze microbial communities from a basaltic lava cave in the Kipuka Kanohina Cave System on the Island of Hawaii, USA - MA170107-3 metaG ...
AAAAGGCAAAAGGCAAAATAAGAGAGTGATTGATCAAGTCAAAAGTTAAAAGGCAAAAGGCAAAATAAGAGAGTGATTGATCAAGTCAAAAGTAAAAAGGCAAAAGGCAAAATAAGAGAGTGATTGATCAAGTCAAAAGTAAAAAGGCAAAAGGCAAAATAAGAGAGGCGTTTGCTTCCTGTCTTGCCTTTTTACTTTTTACTTTTTACTTTTTTCTTTTCACTTTTGCCTTTTTACTTTTTACTTTTGCCTTTGTGCAGCCTGCGGCTGCGCAAGATGATGCTGACGACACCGCTCCGCCGCCGCTTAAAATACTGTCGAAAGACGAACGTCAAAAGCTCGACGACGAAGCTGCCGACATAAAAGAACGTACAAAGATCGCGCTATCGATGATGAACGCCCGTCTCGGCACGGCAGAGAAGTTTCGCACCGAGCGCGACTATGATGCGATGTTTCGCGAACTCGGTTTTTTTCACGGACTCGTCGATGACAGCGTGGTGTTTTTGGAAAAACGTGACACGAATAGCGGCAAGGTGCTCGACGCGTTAAAGAGATTGGAGATCGGACTGCGCGGCTTTATTCCGCGTCTCGAAACGGTACGACGTGAAGTGCCGCTGCGCTACGAAGACTATGTTCGTCATCTTATGAAGTTCGTTCGCGATGCCCGCGCCCGCGCCATCGACCCGATGTTCGGCGACGGCGTGGTAAAAGTGAAGAATGGTGAACGATGATCTATGAAAGAAACAAAAAATAAAATCGTGTATGGCCAAATTTGTTGGAGACGTTCGCTCTCGCTGTTTTGTTTTTGCCTTTTTACTTTTGCCTTTTTACTTTCGCCGCCGTCGGCGGCGGCCCAACGTGATTACTTCACCGAAGCCGAGATCGAACTGATCCGCGACGCACAGCAGATCGATCAGCGCATTAATGTGCTCACTCACGCGATCGATCGCAGATTCGCCGTTCTTAAGATCGATGTCGGCACGCCTGCGAAAAAACCTGCGGGCGATTGGGGCGAGATGCCGACCGGCTCGCGCGGTGAGATGTTAAATGACATCAAATACATTCTTCGCAAAGCCATCGAGGACATCGACAACCTCGCCGCTCGCCCCGATTCGATGGTGATCGACCCGAACGAAAAGAAACCGAAAGGCTACTCAGAACTTTTTCCGACAGCCGTTCGCCTGCTCGCCGCCGCCGCGACACGTTACCAGCCCGCTCTCAAGATCGAACTCGACAAAACCACGACCGAATCCGAAAAAGGCTCGATCCTCTCTTCGCTCGAAATGTGCAGCGAAATAACCACCGCCGTCGCGAAGCTTCCCGCTCCGACAAAGAAAAACTGAGATGTCTGTTGCAGAAGCCCGCACGAAGTAATGGCTCCGTTAGGCATGAACGGCGCCTAATTCCGTACGAGCTTTAACAACAGAACTTTTTTTCTTTAACCCGGATTAAGCATTAGAAAAGAGCAATGATTTCTCTTTGGTTTGTTCTTTGTGATTTCTTAGCGTTCCTTGCGTCTTTGCGTGAGATAAAAGATATTTTTTTCACGCAAAGCCGCAAAGGACGCAAAGGAAGAAAATAGGATGAAAACTTCTATCGTGTAATCCAGGTTAAGTTTATTTACGCTATCGGGACTAAAGTAAGATGGCACCGCTCGTCACGAACGGTGCCTTTACTTCGTGCGGGCTTCTGCAACAAAATCTATTTGTTCATCATTTGCTTAAACGCCATCGACGCGATGTCGTCCATTGCGCTGCCGTCGCCGTCGCGGTCGAGAATGCTCGATGCGATATTTCCCAGCAATCCGCCGGACGGAGCCGATGCAGCTTGTTGCTGACCACCGCCTAGAAGACCGCCGATCAGATCGCCGAGACCGCCCGAAGGAGCGCTTTGCTGCGGAGCTCCGCCAAGTATGCCGCCAAGCATATCGCCGATGCCATCGGCACCGACATTCTGCTGCTGCTTTTGCTTGCCCAGATAGCTCATCACGATCGGTGCGAGCATCATCAGAATTTGCGCAACCTGGCCGATTCCGAGACCGCTTTGGTTACTGACTTCTTGAGCTACCTGGCCCTGATTGTTGCCAAAAATATGTCCCAAAATGCCGCCGCCGTTTGCGTTGCGAGGCGGTGGAGTCGCCTGACCGCCGCCAAAGATAATATTGCCGAGCCCGCCCAGATCGCCGAGCACGCCGCCGTCGTTGTAATCCTGATCGAGCGCGTTATTTAAACTCTCTGCCCCCGACGGCGACGCGGCGTTATTCGCCAAACCGCCAAGTATCGCCGGCAAAGCGTACTGAATTGCCGTGTTCACCATCGACGAATCAGCGCCGACACTGTTGCCGATCTGATCGACAGCTTGATTTCCATTTTCCTGACCTAGCAGGTCTTGTAACGAAAACATAATTTTATCTCCTCAATTTAGTTTTATTGCCGTGCCGTTTATAGTATCAGAGCGGGACGCTTACCGCCAACAAATGACTTCGCCACGCTCGACTCAAAAATTCACGTTACGTAACTCGGCGCTCGCGATCGGCGGCTGCGCGCTTTTGTTGATCGTGTTGGTCGCGCTGTTGTGGAGCTTGTTTACGACATCTGACGACGATATTTTCTCGCACGTCTCGACCGTCGCGGGCACGGGCGGCGAATTCGGCGAAACGTTTGGCATCGTCGTTAAAGGCCGTGATATCTACGTTTCCGACGGTCAGAACGGCAAGATTTGGCGCGTAAAAGGCGGTAACACGGAAGTTTTTGCCGAAGGTCTGCACACGCCGTCTGCAATCGCGTTTGACGGCGACGGCAATCTGATCGTCGCCGATTCGGGCACGCACACGATCAAGTCCGTAAATTCCAAAGGCGAAGTTTTGACGATCGCAGGCGTTGAAAATCGCGCCGGTTTTGCTGACGGCGATGCTGCGACGGCGATGTTCAACGCGCCGATCGGCATTGCCGTCGATAAAAACAAGATCTATGTCGCCGATACTTATAACGACAAGATTCGCGTTCTCGAGAACGGCAAGGTTTCGACGATTGCAAAAGGTTTTGACACGCCGTGCGGCATTGCGATCTGGCGCGACAAGTTGCTCGTCGCCGATACGGGAGCGCGTAAAATTCGCGTTATCGAACCCGACGGCAGCGTTTGGACACTCGCAGGCAACGACGATGGCGAGATCAAAGACGGCTTGCCTCTCTCAGCATCTTTTGTCCAGCCGACTGCGCTCGCCGTTGATAAAAATAATTCGATCTTAGTCGCTGACGGCAACGCGATCAGGCAGATCGACGTCGGCGTTATCTCGACGGTTCGCACGATCACGGACGAAAGTCGCGGTTTGAATGATGGTGCAATTTTGCGCGCTAGATTCAATCGGCCGTCGGGCTTGGCGTTTGAGACGAGCGGCAATTTGCTTGTTGCTGACAACGAAAATCGTCTCGTCCGTCGTCTGACAGCAAGTAAATATGGGCATGAAATTACTTCGGACGAGATCACAGCACTTCGCGGAACTGCGGAAGAGTTTCGCAATGCAGCACCGCCGCGTTGGCCGTTCGACCCGCCGGGCGCAAAACGCGACATCGCCGGAACGCTCGGCGAGATTCGCGGCGAGATGAACGAGGGCAACGATCAGGTTTGGTTTCACAACGGCCTCGACATCGCCGGTGCTTACGGCGAGACGGCGCGATTTATCCGCGACGAAAAAGTTCTGCGTCCTATTGCAGTAGATAATTTCGGCAACCTGCGTGAGAGTTTGCGAATGCCGATGCTTGGTTACATTCATATTCGTGTCGGTCGTGATGCGAACGAGAAACCGTTCGGCGACGCGCGATTTTTGTTTGGCAAAACCAACGGCAAGATCGATGGTGTCCGCGTTCCGCGCGGCGCGCAGTTCACAGCCGGCGAAGCCATCGGCACGCTCAACGCTATGAATCACGTTCATCTGATCGCCGGCCGCAGCGGAGCTGAGATGAACGCACTCGATGCTCTTTCGTTACCAAATCTCACCGACACGCGACCGCCGACCATCGAAAACATCACGCTATTTGATGAATCCCGCCGCGCAATCGAAACTACAAACGCCGCGTCGCGTATTAAACTGTCGGGTAAGATTCGCATCGTCGCGCGTGCGTTCGATCAAGTTGACGGCAACTCGGAGCGTCGTCGTTTGGGAGTTTATAAACTCGGTTATCAGTTATTAAAGAGTGACGAAACGGCGTTGTCGGACATAAATTGGACGATCTGGTTCGACAGATTGTCGCCGCGCGAAGGAGTTTCGTTTGTATATGCAAACGGCAGCAAATCGGGCGTGACCGGCGAGACGATATTCGATTATAACGTCACAAATGTTGTAAACGGCGACGCCTTTCGCGAAAGTTACTTCGACGCGGCGATGCTCTCGAATGGCAATTACACGTTGCGAGTTTTTGCAGCGGACTATTTTGGAAACGAATCATTTAAAGAATTGAATATTGAGGTTTTGAGATGAAAAAAAGATTCTTACTGACATTTATTTTGTTGATGTTTGCGATATCGGGACACGCGCAGATGGCGGCGCGGCGGGCGTTTATTACGCCGAGCGCGCCGAAGTTCACTGATGTTGAAAGACATAACGAGCTTGCGCTGCGTCGAGCCAAAGTCGCGGAGAAAATGCCCGCGGACAGCATTTTAATTCTCTGGAGCGCGAGCTCGCGCAATTACGCCGGCGATGTCGATTTTATGTATCGGCAGGAGAACAATCATTACTATCTGACAAATCTCAGGCAGAAAGGCTCGACGCTCGTCATCGCAAAGATCGGCGACAAGGTGAGCGAGTATCTTTTCCTGCCGCCGCGAAATCCGCTCAGCGAAACTTGGGAAGGCAAGATGTATTCGAACGAAGACGCGACGCGCATTTCCGGTGTACAAACGATCATAAAGTCCGGCGAGCAAACCGCGTTCTTCACCGCACTCGGCAAAAAAGAATCGTTCACATCGTCTAGCGGCGTCGCGATCGCGACCAACGCGGCAAATGTTTATCTGCTGCTGCCGAACGGCGTGCGCGATGCTGTCGGCATCGCAGAATTTTCGCGCGAACAGAAGTTTGGCGCGACGCTCGCGAATCACAAAGTCGTCAACGCGCGACCGATATTCGACGAGCTTCGCCACGTAAAGTCGCCGTATGAAATTAAATTGCTACAACACGCGATCGACATTACGACCGAAGCGCAGATGCGTGTCATGGCGATGGTCGGCAAAGCCGATTGGGAATACGAAGTGCAGGCCGAGGTCGAATACACTTTTCGCCGCCGCAACGCCGATTATTGGGGCTATCCGTCGATCGTCGGCTGCGGCCCTAACTCGACGACGCTGCACTATGTCGAGTCACAAAGCCCGATCACGAAAGGTGATCTTCTCCTAATGGATGTCGGCGCCGAATACGATCATTACACCGCTGACGTGACGCGCACGTTTCCGGTGAACGGCAAATTTACAAAAGAGCAGGCCGAAATTTACCAGATCGTTTACGACGCGCAAGAGGCGGTCGCGAAGGCGACAAAGCCGGGCGTGACATATCACGAGCTAAATGACATTGCAGTCAAAGTCATCGCCGATGGACTTTTCAAACTTGGTTTGACGACGAAGAAAGAACCCGGACAGCATCGAATGTGGTTCATGCACGGCCTCGGCCACTGGCTCGGAATGAATGTTCACGATGTCGGCGATTATAATTCCCCGCTCAAAGCCGGAATGGTTTTTACGAATGAACCTGGAATCTACATCCGCGCCGACGCACTCGATTACATGCCCGACACGCCCGAGAATCGCGCATTCATCGCGAAGATCAAACCTGCGTTCGACAAATACAAAAACATCGGCGTCCGCATCGAAGACGACATGCTCGTCACAGCGAACGGCGTCGAGTGGATGACCGGTAAATTACCTCGCAAGATCAGCGACATCGAGGCGTTTATGGCCGCTCGCTAAAACTATTCACTTACCACTCACAACTACCCACTGGAGGAAAACGAATTCTTCAGTGGATAGTTGTGAGTGGGTAGTGGATAGTATTGTCATCTCGCTGCTCCCGCCCTTGCTTACGTGCGCTCTTGTGCAACAATGTTCTAGATGTCTCTGCCGTTAGTTATCGTAAATCCCAAATCGGCGTCCGGCGCGACGCGTGAGAATTGGGCGGCAACGGCCAGTGATATGCGGGCTCACTTTGGCGCGTTTAATGTTGCGTTCACAAAAGCGCAGGGCGATGGCGTGACTATCGCCGAGCGAGCCGCAAAAGAAGGCCGCAAATTCATCATCGCGTGCGGAGGCGACGGCACGATAAATGAAGTATCGAACGGAATTCTAAATTCTGGCGAAGACTGCGAATTAGGTGTTTTGCCTTCGGGCACCGGCGGCGACTTTCGCCGAACATTAAATATGCCGCACACAAACCGCGAAGCAGCGGCGGCATTACGTGACGGCGTTACAAAGCGGATCGACGTAGGCAAAGTCACTTTTCAGAATCACGACAACGAAACTACGAGCCGCTACTTCGTCAACGTTTCGTCAGCCGGTCTCGCTGCCGAGGTGATCAAACGCGTAAAAAAGGCAAAAGCATTTGACTGGCTGCCGGTCGAGCAGCTTCGCGGCAAGGCGAATTTCGCGGTCTCGACTTTGCAGGAGATCGTCGAGATGGAACCGTCGATTCTAAAGGTTAAGTTCGACGACGGTGACGAGCACAACCTACAAACGATCGCGTTCTGCGTTGCAAATTCACGCTACTTCGGCGGCGGAATGTTGATCGCCCGCGACGCAAAACTCGACGACGGCCTGCTCGACATCGTAAACATCGGCGACATCGGCACCGCTCGCCTGCTCTTAAATGCCCACACGCTCTATCGCGGCACGCTCGGCGATCTCGACGAAGTAAAAGTTACGCGTGCACGCAAGATCGAAATTTCATCCGCCGATCCTATGCGCGAGATCCTCATCGAAACCGACGGTGAACTGCCCGGCAGACTTCCTGCTGTTTATCAGATCGTGCCCGACGCACTGCGGGTTCGCGTTCCCTAAGTAACTCAAATCCTCTTTGCGTTCTTTGCGTGAGATAAGATTTCCCACGCAAAGACGCAAAGCACGCAAAGAAAACCGAAAGACTTACAACGAACGGCAATTCGTTTTTGTAACATGCGTTAATTCGATGTTACATTCTTCTCTATCGCCTCAGGCGATCTCCAGCGAATGCAATCTTGCTTAAATTTTTTCCTTCTCGTAGTCGTTGTGTTTGCAGCGGCCGGAACTATCGTCGCTCAAGACGACGAAGATGTTCAGTCATGGAACGAATTGCAGACCACCGTTCCTATTAGCAAAAAGTTCGATGCGGTGTTTACGGCGACGGCGCGTTTTGGTGGTAACATCTCGCGTCTTGTCGAAGGTCGCGGCGGCGGCGCGATCGTTTGGAAAGTAAATAACGCATTCTCGTTATCGTCGGGTTATTTCTATATCGAAACTCGTAACTCGGCCGGCCGATTTCGCGCTGAACATCGATTTGTTATTAACGGCAGATACAAGTTTCCGGTTAAGAAATTCGGCTTTTCGCATCGCAGCCAGTATGAATATCGCGTACGCGGCTCCGGCAACAGTTGGCGTTATCGACCGTCGATCACGATCGAAAAAAATCTTCCCGAATCGTTTATTCCCGGTGCAAAACTTTTCGCGACGGAAGAAGTTTTTTACGTTTCGACGACCGGCAAATTCTCACGCAACCGCTTTAGTGTCGGCGTGAATAAAACCATAAACCCAAAACTGTCTCTCGATATTTATTACCTGCGTCAGAACGACGGCTTTTCGCACCCCGGCGATCTCAACGTGATCGGCACAACCTGGAAGATCAAACTCTGACGTTAGAGCGGCCAGAAGAGCGGAACGAGTATCATTGCGACGACAAAGACGATCACGGTCAGGATCGATCCCACTTTGACGAAATCGATAAAGCGGTATCGGCCCGGCGTATAGACGAGAACGCTGGCCGGTTCGAGCGGCGTCAGAAATGAAAAGCTTGCTGCGTAGGTGATCGCGACGATGAAGGTGCGTGGATTGACGCCGAGGGCGATCGCCGATTTAACCGCGACCGGAAGCACGACGAGCGCGGCCGCCTGATTGGACATAGGCTGCGTCAATCCGACCGTGAGGATAAAGAAACCCGCAAGAACCGCCGACGGGCCGAAAAGACCGAGGTTGTCGTTGATGAACCGGGCAAGAACCTGATCGGCTCCCGATTTTTCCATCGCTACGCCAAAGCTCATCATGCAGGCGATGAGCACGAGGACGCGAAAATTCACGAGATCGTAAAGCTCGCGCGACTTGACCGTTTTGGTCGCAAGCAGCAGCATGACACCGCACAGCACGGCGATCGCGAGCGGAATTTCGTATCCGATCACAACCTTGGTCAGCGACAGCGTAAGAAAAAGACCAAAGGCCGCGAGCGCCCACCTTCGCTTTTCGAAACGAGTGTTGACGTTGCTCAGATCCTCGAGCAGCAGCACGTCGTTATCGCCCAGCAGCAGATCGATGCCCGCACGCGGGCCCTGGACAAACAGTACGTCGCCAAAAAGTATCGGAACATGACTAAGTTTGCTGACAAACGTTCGTCCGTGCCGGTTTATTGCGAGCACGGTCAGGTTATAACGCTCGCGAAACTGAAGCGTCTTGAGCGTTTGGCCGCGCAAACCCGACTCGCGCATTACGAGTATCTCGAAAAGCTCGACATCGCCGCCCTCGAGTTCCGTGTCGCTTAACGCAAAATCCGGTTTGATCTCGAGACCTGCTTCCTCCTTGACGCGGAGAATGTCGCTTAACAGACCCTCGACGATCAGCCGATCGCGGCGACGGATACGCTCGTTCGATCGCGGTGCATTTATCTTTTCATCGGCGCGGAAGATGCCAAGCACATTCAGATCGAGTTGTCGGCTCAGATCGGCCTCGCCGATCGTTTTGCCGACGAGCGGCGAATCGGGCAGAACGATCAGTTCCGAGATATACTCGCGCATCTTGTATTGTTCCGTCAGCGACTCTTCACCGCCGCGGCTCGGCAGCATTCGACGACCGACCGTCAGCATATAGAGCATTCCGACAAACAGCGTCACGACGCCGACCGGTGCGAGCTCGAACATCGAATACGGCTCCTGACCATAACGCTGAATCGTGCCGCTCACCGCCAGATTGGTCGAGGTTCCGATAAGCGTGCAGCTACCGCCGAGTATCGCACCGAAGGCGAGCGGCATCAGGAGCTTCGAGGTCGGAATCTTCGCTTTTGCCGCGAGTCCGATCACGATCGGAAGGAACATTGCCGTCGTCGTTGTATTTTTGAGCACGCTTGCGCTGACCGCAGCCGACACCATGATCAGAGCCGTAAGAACAAAAACATTATCACCGGCAAGCCGATGCATTCGCCGACCGATAATATCGACGACGCCGGTCTTGGCCAGTCCGCCGACCAGCACGAACAACCCGCCGATCGTGATGATAATGTCGTTGCCAAATCCGCCGACCGCTTCCTGAACGGTCAACACCTGCGTCAGCACGAGTGCCATCACCAACAGCAGCCCCACGATATCGACCGGGATCTTTTCGATCGCGAACAGGATTATCGCGACCAGGAGCAGAATCAGCGTTATGGCGATCGGTGACATGAGCCACAGAATATCTGATACGGGCCGACAATGGAAACCGCGTCCGCACGCCCCGCGTCCTTGCGTTACGCCTGTTCGCGGACTAACCTAACAGGACGCGTATGCCAAAAACTTTTTGCGAACGCCTCATCGAATCTTTTGAATCACGGCCCGAAAAAACCGCGATGCGGATCGTCGGTAGCGACGGCGACACGCACACCTGGGGCGAGATGCTGCGCTCGATTCGCTCGATCGCGTTTCGGCTAGAACAGGAAGGCGTGAATGTCGGTGATCGCGTCGCACTGATCGGCGAAAATCATCCAAATTGGGCCATTGCGTATCTCGGCACTTTATTGCGAGGAGCGGTTATAGTCCCACTCGACCCGCACGGCGAGATCGTGGGCGTAGCAAATTTTCTCGAAAACTCCGAAGCAAAGGTCGCGTTCCTCTCGCCCGATCAGACGGAGCGGTTTGATGAGATCGAGAAGAAACTCGGGCGACGTGTTTCTGCTGTGGTTTGGCAAGATCACTCACCGCAAAGACGCGGAGACGCGGAGAAAACAAATGAAAAATCCTCAGCGTCTCAGCGTCTCAGCGGTTCAAACGGTTTTCTTTCTTTCGAAGATTGGGCTGCGACCGAGTTCCCTGCCGAGTTCGCGACTCGCACGCCGCCGGCACGCGGCGACGACATGGCAGTGCTGATGTACACGAGCGGCACGACCGGCACGCCGAAGGGCGTTCCGCTCACGCACGCCAACATTATCGCCGAGCTCGAAGGCGTAAATCTCGTTTTAAAACTTTCTGACAAAGAAAAGATCCTTTCGCTACTGCCGCTCTTTCACGCGTATTTACAGATCGTAAATATGTGGATAGCAACGATTTACGGCTGCGAGGTCGGTTACTTAAAAGAACTCACGCCCGACGAACTGTCGAAGGCGATGAAGGAATTCAAGCCGACGATCCTCACGACTGTGCCGCGTCTCTGGTATCTGTTTCACAAAAAAATATTCGACGCCGTCGCGGCAAAATCTAAGTCTGTGCAGCGAATTTTTAAAACGCTGCTCTCTCTCAATGGCAAACTGCGCGACACGGTCGGCTCCAATCTTGGTCACAAACTTTTCAAAGACGTGCACGAAGGTTTCGGCGGCAAACTTCGCATCGCGATCTCGGCCGGCTCGCGTTTTGACGAAGCTGTTGCGATCGATTTTCACAAACTCGGTTTCACGATCTTGCAAGGCTACGGCCTTACAGAAACTAGCGGCGCCGCGACCGCGACTTACGAAGACGATAACGTCGTCGGCAGCGTCGGCAAACCGATGAAGGGCGCCGAGATCAAGATCGATAATGCCGACCACGAAGGCGTCGGCGAAGTTTTTATAAAAGGTCCGATGGTTTTCAAGGGCTATTACCAAAACGACGCGGCGAGCAAAGAAGCGTTTACCGACGACGGTTGGTTTCGCAGCGGTGACTTGGGTCGCATCGACAAACGCGGACATCTCTACATCGTCGGTCGTGGCAAAGACGTGATCGTTCTGCCCTCGGGCAAAAACGTTCATCCCGAAGATATCGAAGTTCATTATTTAAAATGCCCGCTCGTCGCCGAGCTCGCCGTCCTCGGAGTCACGGACGAAACCGAGTCGCGTGCCGGTGCCGAAAAGCTCGCAGCCGTCGTCGTTCCCGATTTCGATTATCTAAAACAAGCGAAGATCGCAAATTCAAAAGAAGCGATCCGTCACGAACTCGACAGCCTCGGCCGCAGCTTGCCTGAATATCAGCGCGTTCGCGATTACATCATCCGCGCCGAGCCTCTGCCACGCACCGCGACGCGAAAGATAAAGCGTTTTCAACTTAAAAAAGAGATCGAGAGCGGCGTGATCGCAGCCGACGCACCAGAAGCAAAGTTGTGGGAATTTACCGCCACCGACACCGCGATCATTGAAAGCAACACTGCAAAAGCCGTAGTTGCGGCGATCAAACAAAACGCCCGCGACGCCGAAGCCGTTCATCCCGCAATGAGCCTCGAACTCGATCTCGGCCTCGACAGCCTTGCGCGTGCCGAGACGTTCGCGGCGCTCGAACAGGCGTTCTCGACCGAGTTCGACGGCGAAGAGGCCGCGACCGCGCTGACCGTCGCCAACGTCATCGAGCTTGTCAACAAACACGGCGGAGCGGATGTGAAAGACGTCGCCGTCGATCTCAACTGGGGCAAGATCGTCCGCGAGGCCGACGACGACTTTCCCGAAATTCGCGGCGTGCTGCGCGATCGACCGGTGTTCGCAGGCTTCGCGTTCATCTTTTACAAACTTTTCAATCTTTTCTGCCGCGTCTTTCTGCTGCTCGATGTGAAAGGAAAAGATAATCTTCAATCCGCAATCCGCAATCCGCAATCCGCATTTTTGATTTGTCCCAACCACCAAAGTTTTCTCGATCCGTTCGTGGTTTGTTCGAATTATCCGTATCGAATTTTCAAAAATATCTTTCACGTCGGAGCGAGTGAGTTCTTCGAGGGGCGCATTCTTCGCGGCCTCGCCTCGCTGCTCAATGTCGTGCCGATCAATCCCGACACCGAGCTGATGCGTGCGATGAAAGCCGGCGCCATCGGCCTCAAACACGGTAAGATTCTAAACATCTATCCCGAAGGCGAGCGCGCATTCGATGGCGATTTGCACGAGTTCAAAAAAGGCGCAGCGATTCTCGCGACCGAACTCGATCTGCCGATCGTGCCAGTTGCCATCGACGGCCTCTACAAAGTTTGGGCCCGCAAATCGTGGCGTATTCGCCCCGCAAAAGTAAAGATCGCATTCGGCAAACCGTTTTATGCGAGCGAAGTACTCGGCAATCAGAATTCTGAGGCCGTTGCTCAAGCGTCGGCCGGCTCAGGCTCTGTTCAAAACTCAGCACTCACCATTCACAACTCACCACTCAGCAGCGAAGCCGCCTACGCCGCCGTCACCGATCATCTCAAACAAACTATCGCCGAAATGATCGCCGAAATGCGAAAGTGATTCGACGCCATCTGCGCTTTTCTTAAAAGCCGTCGAGCGTGTATATTAGGGTTCAGATAACCAACCGGCAGCAGGCCGTAAATTCACAAAATTACACGGAGAACACAAATGATGACTCAAAAAATTGCAGGACTGACACTCGCAGCGGTAATTATCGCGATCGGTTTTACGAGCGCTCAGGCGCAGACAGCAGACCAGATATTTGCAAGCGGTCAGGAGAATTTCAGGGCAAAACGTTACGACGATGCGATCGCGGATTTTCGCAAGTATATTGCAACGGCCGGAGAAGATTCGGGCGCGTATTTTAACATCGGACTCGCGTATTATCTTACGAGTCGATACAACGATGCGATCTACGCTTTTCAAAGTTCGGTGAGACTCAAGTCCGACAATCCACTGACTCACCGTTACTTGGCGGACAGCTATTACGAGTTAAAAAATTACGCGTCGGCGGTTCCGTCATATCAAAACTGCACGAAGTACGACCCGCGAAACGAAGTTTGCTGGATCTTTCTCGGTAATTCGCTCGACTATCTGTCGAGATACAACGAAGCAATTGCAGCTTATATGAAAGCAGTCGAGATAAATCCAAAAAATCATGTCGCATACGCTGAGATCGGCGTCGCGCACCAACGACAAAAAAATTATCCGGCTGCGATCGAATCTCTAAAGAAAAGTATCGAGATCAAATCTGACTATGCATTCTCGCACAGCAATCTTGGCAGTGCATACTACGGTCAAAAAAATTACACTCTCGCTTTGGCATCGTATAAAAGAGCTGTCGAACTCGATCCAAATAACAGCGAAAATCTTAAAGAATTGGGCGACACTTACTTTGCTCTCAAACAATGGATAATGGCCGAGCAGAATTTTATAAAAGCAATTGCGCTCAATCCAAAATATCAGAGCGCCATTTATGAACTCGGTCGCACTTACATCATGTTGAGGAGACTGCCTTCGGCTAAAGCTCAATACAACGCACTTCTGCCCATCAATGAAAAACTCGCCGCTGATCTGTGGGCAAAATACGCAGCCGCCGGCGGCAAATAGGAGATAAATAAAATGACCGGTACAGCGATCTGGTTTGGAAGAGTTTTGATATTACTCGGCGTCGTCGGCTACGGCTACGGCCTGTCGGTCGGTAACGCAAGTGTAACGGCGATGATACCTGCGGCCTTTGGCGTCGTGCTGATGCTGCTCGGCCACCTTGCCGCGGCGCGCGAAAATCTGCGCAAACATCTGATGCACGTCGCAGTTTTGGTTGCAGTCATTGGTTTTATGATGACAGCAGGAAGATTGGCTTTGAAGGCGAGTGAATTGACGCTCTCCGCCGGCGTCGTCTCGCAAGCCGTAATGGCGATCGTCTGTTTGGCGTTTGTGGTTCTAGCCGTAAGATCGTTTGCAGCGGCGCGGACTTAAGTTGTTGCAAAAGCACCTGTTGCAGAAGCCCGCACTAAGGGCACCGATTAGAATTACGACGATAAGGGCAGCCGATCAGCTCCATTTAGGATTGCGTTGATTTTACAGAACTGAGAGTCACGGTTTGCCACGGGTGCCCTTACTTCGTGCGGGCTTCTGCAACATCGATTCCGATCTCGATCTCCAACCCGCCGTTTACATTTTTCGCGGTGATCGTTCCCTTGTGAGCTTTTACTGCGCGCTCGGCGATCGCGAGCCCGAGACCGATGCCGCCGGTTCTGCGTGTTCGATCTTCGCCGACACGATAGAACGGACGGAAAAGATTAGTAAGCTCGTCTTCCGGGACGCCGCCGCCGTGATCTGAGATTTTTACCGTTGCATGGCCGTTATTCGCGGCTAATTGCACATCGACTGTCGTCCCGTCACTTGTGTATCGAACGGCATTGCGCAAAACATTCTCTACCGCGCTTCGCAATAAATTTTCACTGCCCATCACGACGCACTGAGCGGCTTTTGTAAGCTCGACGCTCTTGCCTTTCGCCTTCGCTTCGAAGTCCGCATCGGCCGCGACGTCGCGGACGAGTTCGGTGAGATCGACACGAACTCGCTCTATATTTTCGTCACCGCTCTCAAGTTTTGCTAGCGTAAGCAGTCGGCCGATCATTTCATTGAGCCGCTCGGATTCAGTTTCGATACGTTCGAGAATCGGAGCGGTCTCTGCGTTAGATTTTTGCTTTGCGATCTCGAGCGCAACGTTTAGACGCGCCAGCGGCGAGCGCAATTCGTGCGAAATATCGCGATTCAATCTTTGTTGCGATGTGATGAGCGATTCGATCCGCGCAGCCATCTCGTCAAAGTCACGCGCCAGGTCAGCCAATTCGTCGCGGCGTATACCGAGATTTGGTGCGACACGCGTTTGCAGATCGCCATCGGCTAAATTACGCGTCGCGTGACGCAGCTTTCGAATCGGCGACGTAAGATACAAAGCGAGCAAATAACAGAGCAATAAAGCAGTTATCAACAAGCCGCCAAGCCGTAAATAACCGAGCGTCGAACCCCAAAATAAACCTTGCGGTGCGGGACGTTCCCACTGCAAAACAAGCACAAATTTGCGCCCGTCCGGAAACGTAACCGGAGCCGAACCGAGCGAGCGTTCCTCTGAAGAAAAATCAGTTTCTACCGCTCCGCTCGCGAATGTTCGTGCAGTCAGATCTTTCGATTCGGGCGTTTCCGATTCTCCTCCAAACCAAACTTTGCCGTTTGAATCGACCAACTCAACATCACGCGGCGGATCGACATCACGAAGTCTTGCAAGATAAGTTCGCAAGCCATTTTCACCTTCGGCGGCAGCGATCTGAGTCGCCGTTCCTCCGTAGATCTGCATCTGATTTCGAGTCGCACGCTGCCAACGGCTCTCCATCGGTGCAGTTTGAAACGTGCGAGTGACAAAAATTATCACGCCGACCATCAACGCGATCGCTGCTAGAAACCACAGAAAAATTTTGACGAACAATTTCATACGACTGTGTAAATGTAACCGACCGACCGGATCGTTTTTATACGCTCGCTGCCGTCGCCACGCGGCCCGAGTTTTTTGCGCAAGTTGCTGATGTGCATGTCGAGGCTGCGATCGTAAGGCGAAAGTTTGCGCTCTAACACGCTCTCGCTCAGATCTTCTTTTTTGATAATGTTCCCTGCCGTCTTCAACAGTTCGTGAAGAAGTGCAAACTCGACCGACGTAAGATTTACGTCGCCGCCACCGAGCGAAACAGTGCGTGCCGCAGGCATCAGCTCGATGCCGTCAACGGATAAATTTTCGTTTGCGTTTGTGTCGCTGGTGTCAGCGCTTCGTCTAAGAATCGCACGAAGACGCGCAGCCAATTCACGCGGATTAAAAGGTTTTGGCAAGTAATCGTCTGCTCCGATCTCGAGCCCGACAATGCGCTCCATATCATCGCCACGAGCCGTGAGCATTATGACCGGCATCTGCGAAGTCTCTCTCAACGCCCGCAAAACATCAAAGCCATTCATCTTCGGCATCATCACATCGAGGATCGCAATATCGTGCTCACCCTTGAGCGCGGCATTCAAACCGGCTTCGCCATCGTTTACACACTCGACAGTAAAACCTTCGACACCGAGATATTCTGAGACCAGCTCACAAAGCTCTTCGTCGTCGTCGATGATCAGAATTTTGTCCATTATTTCAAAAGTGCATTTTACGCGAAAAAAGCCGCCCGTGCGCGGCTTTTACATTTCTTTACGAAAGATAACGGACGACTACATTCCAAAGTTGCAGAAGCCCGCGCTTAAGCAAGGCGTTTAGGAAACTTGACATTACCCCCCCCCCCCTTGTGCTATCTAAAATTAGTTACTCAGACATGTTAGCAAGATTAAAGGCAATTTTTAATGTTGTCTTTCAGACTTTGGGTGACTGATTATCTTGGGTTATTTAATTTGCCTGAGATGCAATTCGACCAACTAACCATAAGAAAATAGGAGGAGATTTAGGAATGAAGATGCTGAAAACAATAATTCCATTGGTTGCTCTCTCGCGGTAATGGGGTTCGCATTTGCACAATTAGATTTTACACCTGTAAGCGCGGACTCAGGAAGTTGCTGTAGATATTCAAGCGGATGTCCTGGTGCCGAGTTATGCAAAAACCTAGCTAATACTTACGCATGCTGCGACCCAGAAACAACTGGTTGCAAAGGACCGGGGTACTGTCAAGGGAGTGGCGGAGAGTTTGAGATCGAAAGCCCTCCAGAAAATTGATGATGGAATTATGGGCTAGAGTGCTTCGTCGTCTACTCTATTGATTTTCTGGTTTAGACGACGAAGCCAATTTGACGACAATAAAATGTTCTTCTGGAAGAAAAACTATGGAAGCCATTGAATCTAGACAATCTGAGATTAAGTCTAGTCCACGAAATTCCTCCTACTCCACATATATGTTCGTCGGTATTCTGGTTCTTTCTGTTGCCCTCAATCTCGCCCTGGCCTTACAGTTACGAGAGGCGAGGAATAATATCGTAAAGTTGAAATCTGAAATGAACCTTCGCGTTGGCGAAAAACTTCCAGATATTGAAGCCCGAAACGTCAATGGAATTGCAGACTCTTATTCATATTCTGCTGATCCTCGACCGACCATCCTTTACGTATTTTCACCCACGTGTGGATGGTGCACAAAGAATTCCGAGAATATGAGATACTTGTACCATCAAAAATCTCTACAGTTTCGCTTTGTGGGAATTTCAACTTCTAGTAAGAATTTGAAAGACTATCTTTTGAAACAAAATCTTGATTACCCAGTCTTTACCGATCTATCAGCTGACACGGTTATGAAATTGAAGATCGGCGGCACTCCACAAACGATTGTCGTTTCTGAGGAAGGCACAGTAATAAAAAATTGGGTAGGAGCATATATGAACGAAGTTCAAACCGATGTTGAGAACTTTTTCGATTTGAAACTTCCCGGGATAACAAATTAGTCGGACGACCAATTGTTTTTCTAGGTTCGTAAATGGAGACTAAAATGAACACAAGGATTTTGCTGACGCTTCTTCTTTTGCTGGCAACGGCAATCTTTTTCGTGGTTGGACAGACAAAACCATCATCGCGGAAGGTCAAGGATATGCCGGTTAATCAAGGTAATCTGAAAGCAGTTGACACCGAGCTAACTAGTCAGCAAGTTGAAATTGAAAACTTCATCACGCGAGCAAACGGTCAGCCTGTCGAGATCGCCGCAGATATATTGTTCGTTTTGCTTGCGAAGGATTTGGTCAAAGATCGTAACAGGAAAGAAGTAATAGTCGAAGATATCTTCCGCAGAGCGTCAGAGGCTGTTGAGCCTTACAAAATGAGTCAACGCGAAGGTCTTACAGACACTCGTTCGGGTTTTCGCTCAATGGCGTTTGATCTTGACTTGGATAGACTCTCGATACAACTTCGAGCGGTTAAGTTGATGCTCGGAATTAATAAGTTAAAAGCACGCGGGCTTTTTCAAGAAATTTCGCCGCTTAAATTGAAAGCCCTTTCTTGTGAAGAAAATCTCGATTACGAGATTTCCGAGTACTATCGTATCTTGAGAAACGTTGTCGAAGAGACTTTTGATGCTGAATCTATCGAACGACAGGAGCATATCTATTTTGCTGCCGAGCACATAGCCTCACTAGATTCTCCTGCTCAAATTCGTCCGATGATCGATTTTATAACTTCATTAAAAATCACGTCACAACAATTTAACGATCACGTGGACCGTTTGGCTTTGTCACTAAGAAAAGTGTCCGTCCAGCCTCGTTCATTTGCCTATTCACTTAAGTATGGAGGCGTGACTGAGCGTCTGAAAAGTACGTTATTGCCGCGTATTGAACAAAAAAAGGGCTCGCCGGAAACCATTTCAAAGGCATATCGTTCATACCTTTTGAAACATCTTTCTGCGACACAGTGTGCCGACGACTTGATGACCGGCCAAGCCGAAAAACCCCACCCTTTGATCGCAAGAGCAAACACGCTTTTTACGGTTCCTCTTGATGAGGACGAGATAAAACCGGAAAAGATAGAGCCGGGCGTAAAAGTTTTTCAATATTGGAGCTCTCCTAAGAGCGGCCGTTTGCTTATGGAGATAAAGAAGCTGCGTTTCGGCACTTCTAAGACCGAGTTAAGTGTTGTGCAGAAATCCGATCAGCAGTGGCATGGAAGCTTATTGCGTTTTCTTGACGAGATGAATAACTGGAGATCCGATGATGAGGCAAACGAAAGCGATTATATAAATCAAAAAAGTGTTCTATATCAAACGCTCCTAGAGATTGTGCCGCCCGATGCCGTTATGCGCGAAACCGTATTGCGCGAATACGCTATTTTTTTAAGAGACAGTCCAACCCAAAAAGAGATTCCGTCTCAGTGGCTGCATTCTGTTAAGATCTTGCTAAAGCTACAGAAATCTCTTCCTGCTGACAAGCAAAAAGAATTTATCGATTCTTTGAGCACCACAGGAACACAAGTTTTTCCTTTGTATTTTGAATTAGAAAATCTGAAACGCCCTGTTTCCAACCAAAATACAGGTAAATCTATCCGATAGAATTAAGGTCAATAAAATTTCGCTCATCCAACTTGCTGTTGGCTCACGCGCGGGCTTCTGCAACCTCGCCGCCGATCATCGTGGACGCGATCGAACCATCGGCATTCAGCACGACCAGATCGGCCCGCTTACCAACCTCGATCGAGCCGCGGGTCTCAAGGCCGAGCAGCCGCGCCGGATTTCTTGAAGCCATCTTTTCGACCTCGGCCACGCTGAAGCCGAGCGACAACATCTCCTTGACCGCATCGTGCATTGTTATGACCGAACCAGCGATCGAGCCGCGCTCGTTTTGCGTGCGGTCGTTTTTTACTGTTATCTTTTCGCTCCAAAGTTCATATTCGCCGTCGCCCAAACCGGTCGGCGCAACCGAATCGCTGATCAGCGAAACTTTGTCCGGCGATTTAACGCGACAAGCCAATTCGAGCATCTGCGGCGCGACGTGAATGCCGTCGGCGATGATGTCGAACGTCACTTCTCTGTTCGCCAAACCCCAACCGGCAACACCGAGTTCGCGATGATGCACGCCGGTCATCGCGTTAAAAAAATGTGTAAGATGCCGAGCACCTACCGCAAAAGCTTTGTCGAGCGTCGCCGCATCTGCCCGCGTGTGCCCGATCGAAACAACCCAGCCGTCTGCAACCAACTCCTCGATCAACCCAATCCCGCCATTGATCTCCGGCGCAAGCGTCGTCATGTGCACGCCTCGGTCGAGTTTCGGAAGACTCGCGACGCGCGACGCGCGAC
>Ga0187892_10005491_pt1 | contig 19880 bp, 15 predicted proteins | sample MA1701073metaG_FD_139345 | JGI IMG/M metagenome (GOLD analysis project Ga0187892, IMG submission 139345) | Bio-ooze microbial communities from a basaltic lava cave in the Kipuka Kanohina Cave System on the Island of Hawaii, USA - MA170107-3 metaG ...
AAGCAGGCCAGCGGCCTGCCGTACCGCAAGGCTTCCATCACCGTCTGCCCGGCGCCGACACTGATGACCCCGTCGACACGCTCGAGCACCGCGCCGAGGTCGCTGAAGAAGGGCCGCACCAGACGGCGAGGCGTCTCGGGCGGGTCAGCGAAAGCCGCTTTCTCACCGAACGGCCGCCCGAGCGAAACGACCAGGCCGCAATCGAGCTCCCGCAATGCGCCGATGCAGCGCTCGGTCAGTGTCTCGGCGTAGCTCGTCCCCAACGACAGAAGCAATCGCGGTCTGGGAAGGTTGTCGATGGCCGCGAGGGTTCGCTCATCGGACTCGTGGCCCGCGCGCGAGAAGAGCGGCCCGACGTAGCGCATACGGGCCGGATCGGAGGACAGCTTGTTGGACAGCGATGGGACGAGCGTCGACAGCACAAGATGCGGCGAGCACCACGAGCTGACGCCGCGAACGCCCGCGAGCCCGAACGGGCGCCGAAAGCGCGCGTTGAAAGCCGGATCGAGACGCGCGTGAAATGCATCGTGGAGCCGCCAGGCAAGCCGTCGCGCCGCCGCCGATGCATCCTTGCGAACCCCGGCGCCGAACGGCGGGTCGATCGCCCGGTCGCGAATCGGCGACGCGAAGCTGCCGAACGAAACCCACGGCACCCCGAGGACGTCGGCGGCGACCATGCCGGCGTAGTCGCGCATGTGCACCGCGACGATGTCGGGGGCGAACGCCCGCAAGGCCGGTATCAGCGCCGGCAACGTCCGCTCGGCCTGCGCGAAGAAGCAGCTCGCGAACACGTCGTGCGCGGTCTTTGCCCGCGCCGGAGCGAACATCGCCGCCGCGGGCGCTTCGCCGTGCAGAACCTCGTGCGCCAGACCGCGGTCGCGAAGAGCTCGAGCCGCGGCTTCGAACCGCCAACCCGAGAAGTAGCGCACCTCCGCCTCTTCGTTGAGGCGCGCGGCGGCATCGATGAGCTTGACGACGTAGGTGAACTGCGACAGCGAACAGACCGCGATGCGCACAGGCATAATCGGCTGTCAGGTGCGGTGTTGGGTCAGACGCAAGGTGATGATGTCGGCAAGAGAGGCCATCGTACGGAAGTGCTCGGGCTCGAGGTCGTCGTACTGGAGCTCGATTTGAAACTCGCGCTCGACCAGAGTGATCAGCTCGACGATGTCGATCGAATCGAGCCCGAGCCCCAACTCGAACAGCTCCGTTTCTGGAAGCAGCGAGCCCTCGAATCCGTTCAGCTCGAAGTTCTCCGCCATCAGGCGCGACAGACGCGGTTGAATGGTTTCGTCCACGTCGGCCTCAGTCGACCAGGGTACCGCGGCGCACGAGCTCGTCGAGGGCGGGCATGACATGGCGCTGTGCTTCCGCGGAGGTCTGACCCCATCGCCGACCGAGCTCGGCGGCGATCTCGGCACCGCTGCGCCGGCCGTCGGCGAGAGCGGCGACGGCGGCCATCAGGTCCTCGCCGCCGTCGAGAAAACCAATCCCTTCGCGGGCGATCGGCCGCGACGGGCCGCTTCCCTCTCGCTCACCGGCAGGGCGCGGTGTCCGCTCCGCCAGCGCGCCGAGGCGCCGGGAGATCGACTCGGCGATGAAACAGCGCTCGCAGGGCGGCGGCACCAGGCCGGCGGCGAGGTCGCTGCGCATGCGGTTGCGGGCGTCGATGATCGTGTCGCGATCGTCGGCACGCACGTCGCCGAGGGGATACACTTCGTGCTCCTTGATGCGCGGACAGCCGGTGGCGATTCCGTGCCGGTTCACGAACAGAGCCTGATCGAGCCACGGGCAGCTGCGGTACACGTTGGTGAAGGCGCTATCGTCCGGGACGTACGACGACACCGAGAGAAACGTTCCGTAGATGTTGTCGTAGAAGTGCTCCACGTCCGAACGACGGTAGGTCGGTGAGCGCAGGATCTTGGCGTACTTGGCCCACACCATCGCCTCTTCGGCTTTGCCGAGTTGCTGGTCGCGCATCGAGGCGTCGTAGGTGCGCCGATACGACTGCATCGGGTTGAGCATGTGAACGGTGATGCCGCCGTCGAGGCCGAGCTCCTCGTAGAGGGCGGCTATGCGCGGCAGCTCGTGTTGCGTCCGCCGCAGGACAGTGACCGCGAGGCCCACCGACGGATGGCGTCGTCCGCGCGCGTTGCGTTCGCTGAGCAGCGCTCGGATGCCGTCCTTGACCCCCTGAAGGCTGCCGCCGCGAATCTCGCCGAATGCGTCTGCGTCAGCCGACTCGATCGATACGAGCAGGGCTTGAAGGTCGCTGTCGAGGATCTCGGCGATCCGTTGTGTCGTGAACAGGCTGCCGTTAGTGATGGTCGACACTTTGATGTTGCGCGAACGAGCGAAGCGGACCATCTCGAAGAACTGCGGGTGCGCAAGCGGTTCGCCTTCGCCTTGCAGCTCGATGTGCTCGAGCTCGGGATAGGAGTCGATCAGGTGCTCGAAGGTCGCGGTGTCGAGATTGCTCTGGTCCATTTGCCGCCCACAGCAGAACTTGCAGGTGAAGTTGCAGCGCGTCGTCGGCTCGATCTGCATGAACCGGACGGCGCGGCCGCGCTTGGCGGCGCTGGCGGAGGCCGGAAACGTCATCGACAAGTCTTGTTATCCGAGCGCGACGGGTTTGACAAATCTCGATCGCCGCACGCGCTGCGCAAAGACTCTCCACCAACCGGTCATGGCAATGCAGTCGGCGATGTCGATGGCATCATCGAGCGGCCGGCACTCTGCCAACGACTGGCGGCCGCATTCGTGGAACGGGTGCAAGCCGAGCTTGGTGCGCAAGCCCTCCATCGCTGCGTTGAAGGGGTCGACGGCGTATCGGTCCTGCGCGACCCCGCGCCCCTCTACGGCCACCATTTTGCGGCCGGAATGGCGCCTCTAAGCTCGATTCCGACCCTCGATTCGAACGATCCCTGAATCGATCCGACGCGTTGGAATGGTCAAACCAGAGACGGGAGAGAGGTGACGATGGTGTGGGGCCGCCGCGCCATTGACCGCCACCCCGGCACAGCCTATCCACGTTCCCCACATGGGTGCCGCGACAGCCGATAATGGCGACAAGTCGACCGCGAGGTCGCGGCACGTTCGGGCATTGCTCTCGGCCACGACCGAGACGCTGCGCCTGATCAGCGCGCACGCCGGCGACCTGAATGCCAGTGCGGTCTTTGCGCGGACGTGACGGACCCGAATCGCTCCCGGAGTCGGCGGAGACCTCAATAGTGATACCGGCACTGTGCGATCTGCAGTTCGCGCGCCGTGCCCTTGCGGTAGACGAGACGGTGCTCGCCGGTGATGCGGCGTGACCACCATCCTGCGAGCGTGCCCCTGAGCGGCTCGGGCTTGCCGATACCTCCAAACGGATGCCGCCTGATGTCGGCAAGTAACCGGTCGATGCGAGTCTCAATCTTGGGCTCTCGTCGCGAGAACCAGCGGTAGTCCTGGGCCGCTCCCGCGGTCCAGCGCTCGATCATCTGCGGGGGTTGGGGACGAAACGCCGGGCGTCCGCATCGCGGATCGCCTTGTGCAACCGCCGAGCGTTGCTCGGGCTACGCAGGAGGTGAAGGGTTTCGGCCATCGCTTCGTATTCCTCGAGGGACAGCATGACCACGGCAGCCGCCTTCTGCCGTGTGACGACGACCGGACGGCGATCATCCACCACGGTGTCCATGAGCTTGGCCAGCCGCTGCCGCGCCTCACTGTACCCGACGATCTCCATCGACTCCTTCATTGTACAAATATTTGTACGGAAATGGCGGCCGGTCGTCAAGGCGGCGCCGGACCGCGGCTTGTTTCAGCCGATTGCCGCGGATAACGTCGCTGTCTTCGTCGCCGAGGTCGCACTATCCGCGCTGCGCAATGGCACGATCGAGATCGGCGGACTGGAGCGGGCGCCGTTCGACGAAATCGTCAGACCTATCTCGATATGATCGGCAATAGCCGACCAGTCCACACTGATCCAGAAGCGCGCTACTGCGGTGGGAAGGTCGAGCAGTTCTCTTTGGTGCCTACGAGCGAGAGCTCGTCGTCGTAGCGTTGTCGTAGGACACCCACCCTTTCAGCGCCTTGGGCCAGACGGCGCAGAGGCTTCGGGGTGGGTGTCCTACGAGTCATCCCTGGGGCGACAAGCCGTATCACGAAGATTCGAAACGCGTTTCGGTCGAATCATAAGATGGGTGTCCTAGAAGTTGCCCCTAATAGCTGGGAGTTCGCGCCGGAGTAGGAAGATTCTCTAATGAAATTAGGCGGAGGGGGCGAGATTCGAACTCGCGGACCCTTGCGGGTCGCCGGTTTTCAAGACCGGTGGTTTCAACCGCTCACCCACCCCTCCTCAGTGCAGTGAATGGTTTTTAGTGTTTAGTTTTTAGTTGGGGAGATCAAGAGGGGCGTTGGGCTTGGCGGCCGGTCTTCACAATTGCGGTCAGCAGCCGGATCAGCTCAGTTGCTTCGTCGAGCATACCATCCATGTCGAGACCTGCCTCGGTGCTCGAATCGCGAACCAGACACAACCAGTACTGTGCCTCTCGAGCTTCCTTGGCGCCTATCGCGACCTTAGCAACAAAATCCGCCTTGCTGCTGGCGGCTTGCGCCTCCTCGACGTTCGCACCGATGCTCGTGCCAGCGCGCAAGATCTGACTGGCCAACTCGTACTCACGTAGCCTTCGGAGATCACGCGCAAGTCGAATGGATTTCAACGCGAAAGCGTAGCACTTGTCGCGTATCGGACTTCCGGTTCGCCCAAGAACGTAGCCCGCAGTCACGCCGCAACGATACCCTCGCACCGCCCTCAAGCAATCGCCTGCCGAAAATGAGATGAGGGCCGCGACCACAACTAAACACTAAACACTCAAAACTAAAAACTATCTCTCATCCCCTTCCGCCACGGCCAACGGCACCGTCACCCGGAACGTCGAGCCGTGGCCCGCCTGGCTCTCTACCTCGATGCTGCCGCCGAGCATCTCGCAGAAACGCCGGGCGATGTAGAGGCCAAGACCGACACCGCCGTATTGCTTGCGGCCGCTGCCGTTGAGTTGACGGAACGGCTCGAAGATTTGCTCCAGCGACTCCGGCTCGATGCCGATGCCGGTGTCACGCACGCAACACTGCACGCCGCCGTTCCGTTGTGCGGCTTCGACCACCACCTCGCCGTCGTCGGTGAACTTCAGCGCGTTCAAGACCACATTCTTGAGCACCACCTTGAGCTTGCTCGGATCGGTGTAGATCGACGGCAATCCCGCCGGAATACGCCAATGCACCACCACCCCGGGCTTGTCCTGCTGCGCCACCGTTTCATCCTGGATCTGGTGCAGAACATTCCCGAGATGCGTATCCGTAAGACACAGCGGCAAGCGACCCCGCTGCAGACGGCTGAGGTCCAACGTCGAGCTGATCAGCTCGAGCAGATCCCATGAGTTCTTGCGGACGCGCTGCAGGGCCTCATCCTGCTCGCCTTGGAGCTCACCGAGGGCCCTGTCGAGCAGCAGGTCGGTGTAGCCAATGATGACGCCAAGGGGTGTACGGAGCTCGTGTGACATGGTGGCGACGAACTCGGAGCGCAGCTTGTCGGCCTCGTTGAGCTCCGACATCAGGCGCGCATTCTCCAAGGCGAATGAGGCAAGCTGCGATATGCCGCGGGCGATGCGCCGCTCCTTCGACGAGAACGGCCGGGCGCGGCCTCGCCATGTCGCCACCTGGATACCGATGATCTCAGAGCCGCGCCGCAAGGCGATGCACACGTGCGGCGCTGCCGACGAGTGCCGACTGGTCTGCGCCAACAACTGCGAGGGCACGGTGCGCGACTCCGCTACGTCGTCGTGTTCGAAGCGCGCAAACAGCACCTCCATCATCGCGCGCGGCACCTGGATCAAACGCGAGATCTCGCGCTCCTCATCGGTGGCGCCGTGCGCCGCCACCGGCGTAAACACGTCCTCCTTCGGATCCCACAGCATCGTGTACGTGACCTCCGCCTGCAGCACTTCGGCCGTGAGCTGACACAGCTGCTCGAGCAGCACCGGGCGATCGAGGACGGAGATGAGGTGTCCACCGACACGAGCCAGCGCCGAGGCGATGTCCGCTTCCATCTGCAGACGCTCCTCGGCGATCTTGCGCCCGCGGATATCGTGGGCGATGACAACCGAGCCTACGGCGCCGTGATCGCGGTCGTCGATCCGCGATACCGACAGGCTGACATCGATCGGCTCACCCGTGCGACTCCAGAACACGAACTCCTCGTCGCGCACCATCGGTCGCAGCAACAGCTCGCGCATTCGGTCGGCGGCGCTGCGGGAGCTGCCGACGAGAAAGTCGAGCGGTTTCGCCAGGAGCTCGTCTTCCCGGTAGCCGAGGGTTTCACACGCCGCGTTGTTGACTACACGGATCCTGGCGTCGACGTCGCAGACCACGAGCGAGTCGGCGATCGTGTTGATGATCTGATTCGCCGCGAACTCCGGGACGAGGTCGATCAGCCGGTAGCGCTCCACGGTGTAAGCCGCGATCACCAGGCAGACGAAGACGGGGACGTATCCGATCGGATACAGCGCTACGCCGTACGCCGGCAGAAAGTCCACGGCGCCGAGATACGAGATTCCGAATCCGATCGATAGAAGGCGGATACGATTCTTGCGCAGGCCGGATTCGGCAACCAGATACTCGTTCCAGTAGTCGCGCATGCAGCTGCCGAACAGGACGAAGTAGAAGATCAGAAAGGGAATCCCGAGGGCGCCGTAGATGGGATAGTAGCCCCACCAATGGAGCTGCATCCGTATGAATACACCGTCGGCAGAAAGCGCATAGACGGTAAAGGCGGCAGCGACGATCCAGGCGACGGCGAGCAACCGGCGGCGCTTGGAGTAGACCCCGAGCACGTTGGCGGAAAACTCGTACAACGCCACCGGAATGAACGGCACTCCGAAGAATGTGATCTTCTGCCAGACGAGTGCGGCGTCAGGGTTGTTGGCGCAGTACATGCCCGACATCCCCAGCAACCAGACGGCTACCGAGATCGACGTCAATAGAAAGGCGGTGCTCGCGGCGGAGTAGCGCTCGCGGACCAGGAACAAGAATCCGAGCGTCAACGACAGCAACGCGGTGATGAACGTCGGCACCGCATAGAAGCTGAACGTATGATTGGCCGGATCCAGCACGCGCGTTCCACCCTGCCAGGACTACCTGGCACCCATTTGCCCGGCCGCGCCTCCCCCAGGGCCGTCCCGGGTCTTGCTGCACGCGCACCCTCCCCCCGGTTCGCGTTTACACTCGTCCGATCACCGCTCTCTGCACATCGGATGCCATCCTCATCCTTGCGGTCTTGCATAGGGCCTGCTCGCTCCGCACAGGGGCGTGGGCCGCACGAAATTGACGGATTCTCAGGGAATGGACGGGCCTTTCGGGGAGCGGGGCGTCGGCCCTCGGATACCGGAACGCCGCCGAGGGCGTTCCCTACGAATGGGCGCGGAGCTGCTTGGGAGTCATGAACCACCGCAGCGAGCCGGCGTATCGTGGCGGTAGGTCGTCGACACCGATCGCCGCCACACCGCCCTTTTTGAACGGCAGCGGAACGATCGACGGCGACCCGGTGAGCAGAATGGAGGCGAGGTCACCGAGCTGCGGCTGGTGTCCTACCACCATGATCTCGGCGGCGCCGGAGCAGCGCTCGAGGGCTGCGACAACCTTCTGGGCATCGTGCCCGGTCGACAACGCCGCCTCGGTTTCGACATCGAGATCGCGGTCGAGAACCGCTGCAGTCAATGTCGCGGTCTCCATCGCCCGGGGCAACGGGCTCGCCAACACGATGTCGGGTTTTACTCCGAGCTCCTTCAAACCGTGGGCGATCTCGACGACCCTCTTGCGGCCTTCGCTGGTCAATTGGCGGTCAGCGTCGTCACCGCCGGCGGCGCGATCTTCCGCGATACCGTGGCGCATGATGTAAACCGTCGTGCTCAACGGTCTTCCTCACCCGCCGCGCGTGCGGGGGCAGGCTCGCCCTCGGCTCGCAACCCGCTTCGTTTCGCCGGCAGGCGGCCGGCGTCGTCGGCAGGAACACCGCTGAGGTTGGGCTTTGCGGCGGCCGTCGACGTGTCGCCGGCGATCAGTCGTGGTTCAACCGCCGGCGCCTCAGTGGCGATGACCTTGGGGCTTTCGTCGGCCTCTTCCAAATCCGACTCCGCGGTAGCGCTGTCACTGTCGCGATCAAGGCGTTGGATGATCGCTTCGAACTCGCGACGCGTACGGCGGCCTTCGAAGCGTTTCCAGATTCGCCCAAAGTCGTGGCGCTTGTCGTCGGCGCAGTGCAGCTCTTGTCCGAGAAAGGCTCCCATCGTAATCAGCGCCGCCGAGCCGGCGCGCTTACCGCCGCCGTCGACGTACTGGCGGACGAAATCGGCAGCCACGACGGCATCATGGAAGGCGCCGAGAAGGTCCTGCAGGCGGACGAGGCGACGCACAGCTCGCCGGCCCTCTCGCCCGGTCAGCTCGCGGCAGAACTCCAGGGCGTAGCGCAGGCGTTTGGCGCGGATACGCAGCTCGTGCAGGTCCTCCGGTGTCGGCTCTTCCTGGACTTTGCGGCCGCGCTTGCGCACGCGCTGATAGGCGGTGGCGACGGCGTCAGCCGCCAAGCCTCCGACGGCCCGTAGCGCCGCATCGTCACTTACTGGCATCGACCCGATCGAAAACTTCTCGAGGCGCTCGAGCAGTGCGAAGTAACGCGGCGAGTGCAGGATCTCGACCATCTCCTTGCGATACTCGGCGCGCCGGCGCTGGAGATAGCGCGAGTACGACTCCACCGCGGTCCGCAAGCTCGCCGGCGTCGACGCACAGAAATCGGCGACTCGTTTGAGCTGCACGTCGACGTCGCGCACGCCGCCCAGGCAGCCGCGCAGCCACTTCAGCTCGTCGCGCAGGCTCGAGCGCAACCGCGGAGGGAAGGCGGCGCCGAAGATCGTCAACGCAGCTCGCAATCGGCGGGTGGCGACACGCATGTCGTGCAACGCTTCGGGGTCGTCGCCTCGCCGCGTACCCGGATCCTGAAGGCGTAGCTCTTCGAGCTGCGCCCCGACAACCTTGCGAGCCGCGGAGACCACCGTGTCGTCCTCGAGAAGCCCGATCTTCGCCGCGCCGAGCCACTGCGGATGATGAAGGAGCGCGATGCCACGCGCGAACTTTGATTCCGTCGAGGGATACAATCCGAATCGAGTGCGCAAAAAGCCTGCGATCTGCACCACGTCCTTCCGCTGTCCACCGATGCGCTCGACCTCGACCTCGTAGTAACGCGTCACCGGCTCGTCCGGCTGGGGGCCGTGCAGGTGCACGCGATCCAGAGCAATCTCAACCAGCGGCTCCGATCCGGGCTCGGCATCGATGGTTTCGACGTTCAATCGAGTGCGGCGGATGTCGCTCACCAGAACCGTGCGCAACGCCCGACCTGCGACACGTGCGGCAAGATGTTCGTAAAGCTCCGGCTGCGTCAGTTCGAACGGCGTGCGCGGACGACCCCGCAGCGGCACGGTAAGCTCGGGACGTTCGTGAATCTCCTGATCGCTGCTGCCTTCCCACTTGATCGTCGCTTCCCAGCGACGGCCGCAACGCCGCAGCCGGAGAGCTATTCCCTGCCGCGCCAGCGCGAGCTCGTTGGTGTCGAGATATAGAGAGTGCAGCCGTACGGTGTCGCGCACGGTGACGCAATAGTCGCCGATCTGGGCAAGCCGAGCGATCGCACGCAACGTACCCTCGCCCGAAGCCAGGAGCTTTGCCTCAAGCTCCGCGGGTATTTGCGACGCACTGATCATATTGCCTGCACACCCCTGGCTCCCCCCGCTCTCTGATAGTCAACCTGAGATTGCCGCTCAAGAGGCGGCCGAAGCGGCGCGGTGCGCGTACGCATCCTCTTGGATTTCGAACGCAGTATCGACGCCGAGAAGCTCGGCCAGCAGCGGCACTCGCCGCTCGCCCTCGCCTTCTTCGAGCTCGGCGTCGTCACCTTCGGTTTGCAACACGAAGGTCGCCTTCGAGCCGCGCAGTTGCACGACAACATGCTTGACGACGGAGTAGTGGCTGCGGTCGAGGCCGTCGGCGAGGCGCAACAAGGCGCTCAGTCCGCGAACGACCTGCCGGTCCGATTTGCTCAGATCGCCGAAGCCCTCGTCGTCATCCTTGGGAACCGCCTTCTGATGGTAGCGCGTCACCAGCCCGATCATCTCCACTTCCCCTTTGCGAAACCCGAGTAGCTCGCTGTTGGCAATCAAGTATTGCGAATGGCGGTGGTGGTCGCGGTGACCGATATGGTGGCCGACATCGTGCAGCAAAGAGGCATACTCCAGCCACTCGCGCGACTCGGGCGGCAAGCCGAGGCGCTCGGCAAGCTGATCGTGGAGCTCGACAGCCAACTGGGCGACGTGCTGCCCGTGGCTGTTCTCTTCGCCAAGGTGACGCAAGAGGCGGGCGACACTGCGGCGGCGCGGGTCCTCGAACTGCTCCACTTCGGCAATCTTGAGTGGATTGCGCGCGATGAAGTCGAGCAACACGCCTTCGCGCAACGCCCAGGTGCAGGCAACCATCTCCTCGGCTTCGAGGTAGCTCAGGACCTCGTCGGCGATACAGGCACCGGCGACGATGATGTCGGCGCGCTTGGTATCGAGACCTTTGATCTTCGTGCGTTCGTCGCAGCTGGCCTTCTGCAGCTGCCGGCGGACGCGGGCGATCTCGTCGGCAGAGACGACGTAGTTGTTCAGATGGGCTTCCGGCGGCTCACCACGTCGGTGGCCGGCAATGGTCACCAGATTCAACATCGTGCCCGAGGTACCGACGACTCGTCGGATGCGATAGCGCTGCATACCCTTCAAGGCGGGCTCGAGCACAGCCACCACGTGTTCCTGCAGGGCGTTGAGCTCCTTGTTGCTCGGCGGATCGCTGCCGAGAAACTTCTCGGTCAGGCGCGTTACCCCGAGCTTGAAGCTGTGCAACTGCACCGCCCGGCCTTCGACCGTGAGGATCAGCTCGACGCTACCGCCGCCGGCATCGATGATCACGGTCGGTTCCGGCGCGAGGTCGATCGCGTGGGAGACGCCCAAATAGATGAGTCGCGCTTCCTCCCGGCCGGGAATGACCTTGACGCGCAAGCCGATCTCGTCGCGGACGCGGCCAATGAACTCGCCACCATTCGACGCTTCGCGGACGGCGCTGGTGGCAACAGCCTTGATGCGCACGGCGCCGTGACGATCGGCCAGTGTCTTGAAAGCCGCGAGCGTACGCATGCCGGCATCGATCGCTTCCGCGGACAACGCTCCCTTGGTCAGGGTCAGGTGTCCAAGACGAACCCGTTCCTTGGCTCGATCGAGGACATGAAAGCGACCGTCCGACTCGATCTGCGCAACGATCATGTGGATCGAGTTGCTACCGACATCAATTGCTGCAATGCGCATCCGGTGATCCGTATCCAAAGGTTCAGCCATCCTCCGCACCGAGGTTAACAGAGTCAAGGGACCGTCGGCAGGAGGGTTGCGTATCGGGGTGGACTGGACCGCCGGATTATAGCCGTCGCGTGTTGCGAAACCATGAACGGCCGATGATAAGTACTGCTGATCGAGTGCTACGGCAGCGTACGATCGGATCTACCTATGAGAGCGCAACGGTGATCGAGGTTTCACTACCGGCACGCATCAACGTCGTCGGCAGTCCGACCGACGCGGTGGAAGGCGCTTACGCCACGCTCTCGGCCGCCGTCGACTTGCGCGGCGGTGCCCGCACGAGCCGAGCGGGCGAGATCATTTTTCGGCGTTCCGACGGCGCCTCGCGGACCTATCCGCGCGGGCAGGTCCTCGAGCCCCGCGGTTTCGACGTGGAGGAAGCGGCGCTCAACGCTTTGCGGCGCCATAGCCCGCAACTCGCCGCAAAACTCTCGGGTGAAGGTGTCGAGATCAGCACGTGGACAAACGTTCCGGGATCCAGTGGCCTGGCCGGCTCGTCGGTTCTGTTGCTCGCCGTGCTCGCCGCACTGCGGGCGCACTACGACCTCGATCCCATTGCCCTCAACAACTACGTCCTCGCCGAGATCGCCCAGCGCGCCGAGGAGCGCGACATGGGAGTCGTGTGTGGATTCGCTGATCGTTATGCGCCGCTGTTTGGCGATCTCGCCTATCTCAGTTACCACGGCAAGCTCTGGCATGCCCCTCTCGGTGAAGAACCTTTCGTCACCTACGAGAAGCTCGGTGACTACTGCCCGCCGCTCACCTTCTGTATCGCTACGACCGGCGTGCAACGGAATTCAGGATCGGTGCATGCTCCGATGCGCGAACGCTACTTGCGGGAGCGCCGCGCCGGGTCCGGTGACTTGCTGCCTCTGGCGCGGCAGATTGGCGAGACCGCCTGGCGCGGTAAGATCGCCCTCCTCGCCGGCGACCTGCCGGAATTCGGACGGCAGATCGATCGCAATCAAGAGCTGGTCGACGAGATGATGCGCCAGTGCGGATTCGCCGCCGGCGCCGGGCGTGAGGTCGGGATCTTGGTGCAAGCGGCGCGCAGCGCCGGAGCCCTCGGTGCCAAGCTGACCGGTGCGGGCGGCGGCGGCGCCGTTTTCGCACTCCCCCCACCCGGGAAACAGGAAGGCATCGCGGCGGCATTGCAACGGGCTGCCCAGGCGGCAGGAATGATAGACAGTGAAGTGTTCGTCGTTCCGGTCAGCCGAGACGGTCTGCGTGTCGCGCGACGCGACGGGTGAGCATGAACCCCCCTACGACCGCGGTCATCCTTGCAGCCGGTGCCGGCCGCCGCCTGGGCGAGCTGGGCCGTCCGACGTCGAAGGCCATGGTGCCGCTACTCGGCCGGCCGCTGGTACAATGGGTGTGGCAACGACTCACCGTCGCCGGAGCGCAGCGCGTCGTCGTCGTCGCTCACGCCGACGATCGTCAGCTCCAAGACTTCGTCCGCCAACTCGCGCCGGAGATCCGTATCGTGCTGCAAAACGAGCGTCGGGGAATTGCCGACGCCGTCTTGCAAGCTCTGCCCGAGGTGAATGAAGAAGCCTACCTCGCCTGCGCCTGTGACAGCTTGTTCGACGTGGCTGACATTGGACGATTGATCGAGGCGGGGCACGCCAGGCCGTCGATCGCCGCAGTTGCCGTGCAGGAGATGGGCGTCGCGGCGACCGCGACCCGCAGTGCCGTAGAAGTTCGTGACAGTATCGTCGTGCGGCTCCTCGAGAAGCCGGCTGCGGGAACAACCGCAAGCCCGCTCGTCGCCCTACCCCTCTACTGGCTGCCGGCGGCCGTCACACCACATCTGCGCGAAGCCGCGCTGGTAGGAGGCGAGCGCCACGTGTCGACGGCACTCAACCAATTCATAACAGCAGGCGGAAGAGTCAAAGCGATCACGGTTGCTCATCGGACCGAGGTCACGACGGCTGCTGACGTCGCCGTGGCCGAAGCGGAGTTGCGCTCCGTCGAGGGATGAGTGCGCACCCGCCGCACCAGGTCAGCCGCTTCAACCAGGAAGGCCTCCGTCTCGGCCCAGCCGATGCAGGCGTCGGTAATGGAGACGCCGTGCTCGAGTGGTGCACCTTCCTTCCAAGCCTGCTTGCCGGCCTTCAGATTGCTCTCGATCATCAAGCCCATGATGGCGCTCTGACCGTGCTGGAATTGGCCGAGCACGTCTCGGCCTACCGCCAGCTGGCGCGTGTGATCCTTCGCCGAGTTACCGTGCGAGCAGTCGATCATGATCGGGCGGGCGATGTCGTGGTCCGCCAGCATCTGCACGGCACGCTCGATGTCTTGCGGCCCGTAGTTGGTCTTGCCGCCGCCGCCGCGCAGAACGATGTGGCGGTCCGGATTGCCCGTCGTCTTGATCACCGAGGTCATACCGTCGTTGCTGATGCCCAGAAAACTGTGCGGATGACGAGCGGACACCATGGCGTCGACCGCCACTTGCAGTCCGCCGTCCGTACCGTTCTTGAATCCGACCGGCATCGACAGGCCGCTGGCCATTTCTCTGTGCGTCTGACTCTCGGTGGTGCGCGCGCCGATCGCGGCCCAGCTGATCAGATCGGCGATGTACTGCGGCGTGACCGGATCGAGGCCCTCATAGCCACAAGGCAGGCCCAGATCGTTGATCTCGAGAAGAATGGAACGGGCGAGCTTGAGCCCCGCGCCGACATCGCACGAACCGTCGAGGTGAGGATCGTTGATCAACCCTTTCCAGCCGACCGTCGTCCGCGGCTTCTCGAAGTAGGCACGCATGATGATCAGCAGGTCGTCGCGTGTGGCGTCGGCGACCGCCTTCAGCAAGCGGGCGTACTCGAGTGCAGCATCGGCATCATGAATCGAGCACGGCCCGACGACGACCACCAGGCGCTGGCGATCGCGACCGTGCAAAATGTCGCGAAGCCTGCGCCGCGCCTCGAGGACGACGTCGCAGGCGCGCGGACTGAGTGGCAGCTCGGCCTTTACGGCTGCCGGCGAGACGAGGGGGACAACCCCTTCGAGATTTCGGTTTTCGACCTTTTCCATCTCTACCTCCTGCAGCCCGTCACCCGCCACCAGCGATATCCAGAAACAAAAAAGCCCTGGCCTCGCTGCGGAGGGCTCAGGGCGTTACGCGTTTTGTTCGGGTGTCGGTCGGCGCGCGTAGACCCTTCAGCCCTGGATGCTCCAGGGGAAGGTAAAATAGCTGCGCTCCACGACAACCGTGATGATCATTTCACTTCCTTTGTACAGCCAGATGGTGGGGTGGTCAAACGGTTCGACACATTGCAACCCCGACGCTCCCCTTGCTGCCGCGTCGATGGACTTCGCCCCGGACTTTCGTGCTAGGGTGCGGCGTGCCTGACGCCGCCGGAGGTTCTTCAACCGCAAGATACATCGGCCTGGCGGTCGCTTGCCTCGTCCTGATCGGCCTGGCGTACGCGCTCCTTCCCGTCTCGTCGCCGACGCCCTCCCCCGCTCCCCTGTCGCAACCTCCGTTGGTGGGGGTTCCGACAGCCGCGGCGGCGCCGGCCTCAAAGGAACCTCCGCCTGTGTTCGCGGCCTGGGTGAAGTACGAATCGCCGCGGGCGATGGAACAGAAGTTCGTAAAGAGCTTCTTCATTGACGCGATGCTCGCGCACCAAGTCTTCCAGGCCCCGCCCGCCGGCCTGCCGCCGATGAGTGCCGGTGACCTCATGCTCGACGATGACGAGCTCCTGTTGCCCTCAGGCCGCCAACTCTGGAACCGCAAGCTGCTGCACGAGCCCGGCCTGCAAGGGAAGTTCTGCTACATCCACTCGCGCTACTGCGTCGATTTCCTCTTCAGCAGCGAATTCTTCGTCGACGGCAAGCCGGCGGTAATCTACGCCAACAATTTCGTCATCGAACGTTATCCGAGCCACACGCTGGTGCGCTACGAGGTCGACCACGTCCGCATCGAGGAACGCAAGTACATCACGTGGGACGACAAGGCAGTCGCCACCTACGACGTCCAGTCGCTCGACGGGAAACCGCACGACGTGACGATCGCGGTGAACTCAGCATACCCGGCGGTCCCTGCGGGCCGCGATGCAGCCTTTCCACTTCTCGGCAGCGGCACCTTTCAGGGGAAGCCGCTGTTTCTGTACATGGATGCGCCGGGCTTCAGCCGCAGCGACGCTCCGGGAATCCATCTGCACCGCAGCGTCAAAGTCGCCGAGGGAAGCGCGGCGCGAGCGCAAGCCGCGGTGTCGTTCGAAAATCAACCGCGCAGGTCGCCGGCCACGCTGCCCGATGACCTCTTCGAGCAACACCGCATCACCTATCATCAGTGGTTCGCCGACAACGTGCCCTACTTCGACGCTTCCGACCCGGGGTTCAAGAAGATGTGGTACTACCGTTGGTGGGTGGTTCGCTTCAATCTGAACCAAAGCGACACGCCCGACCTCCGCGGCAACAGTTTCTACGAAGGCAAGCTCGGTTTCGACAACGTCATCTCCTTCGCCGTCCCGGTGCAGCTGAAGGAACTGTCCTACCTTCGCGATCCCGCCTTCGGCCTGCAACAAGCGCAGAACAGCTACCGCAACCTGGCGCCCAACGGCGCCGTCGTCGACCCGCCGGGAAGTCCGTACTGGGGGGAGACGTACTCACACTGGATCGCTTCGGCGCTCGCCGAATATCACCGCGTCCACCCGATTCCGGCGGACACTTTGCGCGCGATGTTGCCGGCGATGGCCAGTGACGTCAGCGCCTGGCTGACGACGTATGACCCGGACGGCGACGGCTTGCCGCAGCGCGAAAAGCCGCGCGTCACCGGCTACGATCTCGATATCCTCTCGTTCTGGTATTTCAGCGGCCTGCATTTCGATCCGTACGTCAAGTTGACGGACATGGAACGCGTCGACTTCGCCAGCTTCGTCTTCGCCAACGCCGCTGCCATCGCCGGCTTCGCCCGCGAGGTCGGCGACACCAAGCTCGCGGAAGAGTTCGATCAAAAGGCCCAGACGATTCGCCGTGCCGTCCTCGACAATCTCTGGGACGACGCCACGAAATTCTTCTATCCGCGGCGCGCCGAGGACGACAAGCGCATTCCGGTCCGTGAGCTGCACGGCTTCTTCCCGTTCACAACGCTGCTCGCACCCGACGAACCGCGCTATACAGCGGCGCTCGCCAAGCTCGTCGACCCCGATGAATTCTGGGCGCGCTTTCCACCGGTGATCACGAGCTTGAAGTACTATCGCGAGTGGACGTGGACGATGGACGGTTTGACGCGCAACATCGCCCCGCACCCGATCACCATGGGCTCGCGAACCTTAATCCAAGCGCTAAAACACTACCGCAGCAGCCCGATCAAACCAGACCAACTCATGGAACAACTGCGGCGCTACAACGACCTCATCTATCCAGGTGTGAATCCCTACGATCCGTACTGGCGGCCGAACGCTTATGAGTATTTCTCCAAATGGGAACCGAACCAGATCTCGCCGCGACCCAAGCCCTCCGACATCTCACACGACTTTCATTCGGCGTATTGCTACATGGTCGTAGAAGGCGCGGTCGGGCTGACACCGCGCAGCGATGACAAGATCGAGATCCAACCGGCGGCAATGAATTGGGACTACTTCCTGCTCGACGGCCTGCGCTACCGCGGACACGACCTGACGATCGCTTGGGATCGGCCGGACGGGAAAGTCCGTTACGACGGCATCGCCGAGGGATTCTCTCTCTCGATCGATCGGCAGCAGGTCTTTCGCCGTGACGCGCTCGAGCACGTCATCTACGATCCGGCGACGCAAAAGGTGCTCGCGGGAGCGGAGATTCCGGCTTCGTAGTCGCATGGCCACCGCAGTTCCAATCCCCCCGGCGATCGCCCCCTCGTACGAGCTGTCGACCCAACAGGAGGGCGACTCGTTGCAGCTGACATTGCGCGGCCGCGTCGACGTCACTCATGCACAAACACTTCTCGACGATCTCACCGCTGCGGCCGCCCAGGGCGTCCGCCACGTGACCCTCGACCTCGGAGAGGTGGACTACTTCGACAGCGGCGGCGGTGCCGTGATCGTCGGCTTCCGCCAGCAGCTGGCGTCGCGAAACGCCGACCTCACGATCGGCACCACCACACCGGAAATTCAGGGTTTGTTGGAACTGATCGACGAAGACGCACTTCACCGTGCACCGGCACGCAAAGTGCCGTCAGCCAAACCCCTGGCGACGCGCATCGGTGAAGGAACGGTCAATGTCCTCGCCGATGCACGCCAGCTGATCGCATTCACCGGAGAAGTGATGATCGGCCTGCGTGCAGCGTTGACACATCCCGGTCAGATCCGCTGGCGCGAGACCTGGCAATACATGCAGCGAGCCGGGGTCGATGGGCTGCCGATCGTTTCCCTGATCAGTTTCCTCATGGGCCTGATCACCGCCTTCCAGGCATCCGTACAGCTGACGCAGTTCGGCGCCGACATCTATGTCGCCAACCTCGTCGGTCTGTCGATCGTTCGTGAGCTTGGGCCGCTGATGACGGCGATCATCGCCGCAGGCCGCTCAGGAGCGGCCTTCGCAGCCGAGATCGGCACAATGAAGGTATCCGAAGAGATCGATGCGCTGACAACGATGGGACTCGACCGGACTCGATTTCTGGTAACACCGAAAGTCTTCGCGCTGCTCGTCATGCTCCCATGCCTGACTCTCTACGCCGACTTCGTCGGTATTGTCGGCGGTATGACGGTCGGTGTTGCCGGCTTGGGGTTGCCGGTGCAGGTCTACGTACGGCAGACCGCGGCAGCGATGGCTTTCTGGGACATCGCCTCGGGTCTGATCAAGAGTATCGCCTTTGCCTTGCTGATATCGGGTGTCGGCTGCCTGCGCGGCTTCCAGGCCAGCACGGGCGCCGAAAGTGTCGGCAGGATCACGACTTCGGCGATCGTCGCCGGAATCTTCCTGATCATTGTGGCCGATGCGATCTTCACGATAGTGTTCCACTACTTTTGAAGACCATGACAGCATCGCAGGACGCCCGCGCCGCAGCAGCCGCACCGATCATCGAGATCGACAATCTCATCGCCCAATACGACGATCGCATCATCCTCAACGGCATCTCGTTGAAGGTGCGTCAGGGCGAGCGTCTGCTCATCTGTGGCGGGTCGGGGTGCGGAAAGACGACACTGTTGCGCCACATGATCGGCCTGCAGCAGCCGGCTTCGGGCCGCATCGTCATCGACGGCGAGGACATCACCAGCGGCGACGCCGCGGCGATGGAGCGGGTACAGCGCAAGATCGGCATGTCGTTCCAGTCCGGCGCGTTGTTCGGTTCGCTGACCCTGGGTGAAAACGTCGCCCTACCGCTGGAGGAGTACACGGCCCTTCCGGCGGCAATGATCGATACCCTGGTACGGCTCAAGCTCAGCATGGTCAGTCTCGCCGGCTTCGAGGATTTCATGATCTCGGAGCTCTCGGGAGGAATGAAGAAGCGTGCCGCACTGGCGCGATCGATCGCACTGGATCCGAAGATTCTCTTCTTCGACGAGCCCTCGGCCGGCCTCGATCCGATCACCTCGGCGGAGCTCGATCAATTGATCGTCCAGATCAACGAGAGCTTGGGGACGACGATCGTGGTCGTCTCGCACGAGCTCGCCAGCATCTTTGCGATCGCGGATCGCATCGTCATGCTCGATTCCGTGACCAAGAAAGTCATCGCCGACGGTTCTCCGGTCGAGCTGCGAGACCACCATCCTGATCCGACAGTCCATGCCTTCTTCAACCGCAAGCCGCGACCGCCTGAAGGAGCAGGGAGGAAAGACAATGGCCACTGAGGCCAGCAAGTTTCAGGTCGGTATTTTCGTCATCGCTGCGGTCGTCATCGGCGTCGGCAGTCTCATCTGGCTCGGCGCCAGCCGTTTCTTCGAGGAAACCGTGGGCTTCGTCACCTACTTCTCCGAGTCGGTGCAGGGTCTCGACCCGGGTTCGTCGGTGAAGTACCGCGGCGTACCCGCAGGCCGCGTCGGCACGATCCATATCGCCCCGGACGGTGACCTGATCGAGGTCGTGATGGACATCGACTCGGAAACGGCAGAGTTCTTGCGCGGCGACCGCAGCTTGCGCGCCAAGCTGGAGTTGAGCGGTATCACCGGGCTGCGTTACATCGAGATCGAGCGCCGCACCGGTGAGGAGTTGAACCAGGCGCCGGTGCTGAGCTTCAAGCCGCCGTATGAGGTGATTCGATCGTCGCGGTCGAGCTTCCAGGCAATTCAACAAGCCCTCAGCAACGCCTACGACAGCTTCATGGCCTTCGACTTCAAAGGGATTTCCAGCGATACGCGCGAAGCCTTGCAGTCAGCGAAACGCGTCCTCGACGACGAACGCATTCCAACGGTCATCGCGAATCTCGAGCGCACGTCGGCGGCGACAGCGAAGCTGGCAGCCAATATGGAAGAGATGACCGCCGACCTG
>Ga0187892_10005492_pt1 | contig 19874 bp, 14 predicted proteins | sample MA1701073metaG_FD_139345 | JGI IMG/M metagenome (GOLD analysis project Ga0187892, IMG submission 139345) | Bio-ooze microbial communities from a basaltic lava cave in the Kipuka Kanohina Cave System on the Island of Hawaii, USA - MA170107-3 metaG ...
ATCGACGCGCTGGTGCTGAATGCCGGCGCCACCATGTGGTCCCGGCTCGACGAGCTCGAGGACGTGGACCTGCTCGAGCGCCTCATGCGCCTGAATTTCCTGGGTGCGGCGTGGCTCACGCGCCGCGCGCTGCCGGCGCTCGCGGCCTCCCGCGGTCGCATTGTCGCGGTCGCGAGCATCGCGGGGCTGGTCGGCATCCCGACGCGCACCGGCTATGCGGCGTCCAAGCACGCGATGGTCGGCTTCTTTGACTCGCTGCGCGTCGAGCTCGCCGGTGGCGGCGTCTCGGTGACGGTGGTGGCACCCGACTTCGTGCGTTCCGAGATCCACCGTCGCGCCACCGGGCCTGACGGCCGCCCGCTCGGCACCGGCCCGATGCGCGAGGCAACGATCATGAGCGCCGACGACTGCGCACGCATCATCGCCGACGCCGCGCTGGCGCGGCGCCGTCTGGTCATCACTTCGCTGCGCGGCCGGGCGATGCGCTGGATCAAGTTGCTCGCGCCCGGTCTCGTCGACCGCCTTACCGCCCGCGCCATCCGCCGGCGCAGGCCGGGCGGCGGGCGGGTGGCGAGCGAGCGAGTTTTTCCGGTTCTTGCGAGCGAGCCAGCCCGCCCGACGCCAAGGCTGCGCCGGCGCAATAGCGTGGTGCGGCGATCAGGCGCGGTCAGCGCTTTTTCGGGAGGTCCAGGGAGACGAGGAAGAACTCGAACAGGTAATTCACGAGCGGCAGCTCGCTGTGCAGCCGGTGATCCGAGTCGAGGATGTGCAGCGTCGCGCCGTGCTCGCGCGCGAAGCGCAGGCTGCTCTCAACCGGCACCAGCTCGTCGCGCCAGCCGTGCACGATCATCTTCGGGCAAGGCGCCGGTTTCGCCGTAAGCTGTTCCATGCCCGGCATATAGAAGGACGGGGCCATCATGAACAGCCCGCGCGCGTGCAGCAACGCCGAAGCGGAGGCCGCGACGTAGCCGCCCATGCTCGAGCCCACCAGCACGAGGTCTCCGCGTATGTCCCGGCAGAAGCTCAGGAGGCGCGTGACGCGATCGCGCGGCTCATCGACGCCGCGATAGTCCACGGAATCGACATTCCAGCCCTCGCTCTTCGCAACCTCGGCCATCGCCGAGATCTTGGTGCCCCACGGCCCGCTCTCGAGCCCGTGCGAGAACACCACGTGACGGATCGCCATGCTTCGCCCCCGAGCTGCGCCGCGCCGATGGTATCACCGGGGCCTCCACAGCAGCGCGTCGAGATCCGGGGCAGCGTGCGCCGATTGGTCCGCGCGGCCGTTCCGAAACCGGACGCCCTCCTCCTCCAGCAGCCGGCGTTGCAGCCGGTGCGCACGCGAGCCGGCCGGCAGGCTGATGCGACCCTGGGCATTCAGCACGCGGTGCCACGGCAGTTTCAGGCTCGCGGGCGCGACCTTGAGCGCATGGCCGACCAGGCGTGCGCGGCGCGGCAGGCCGGCGCGGCGCGCGATGCCGCCGTAGCTCGCCACCTGCCCGCGCGGGATGGCGGCGACCTCCTTCCAGATGCGCTCGAGCAGCTTGCGGTCGGTCACAGTCACGATGCCCGATTCTAGCGGCCGCCGATGGAAGTGATATCGTCCCGCTGCCGTGAACGCCGACCTCGATCGCACCCAGATCGACCCGCGGGCAAACCCCTGGGCGATGCTCGCGGCGCTGCCGCTGTTCTCCGGGCTGCCCAAGAGCATCGTCGACGCGGCGGTCGAAGAGCTCGAGTGGATGTCGCTGCCGGGCGGCCGCCTGCTGTTCGAGGCGGGGGCGCCGGCGGACGCCGTCTACTTCGTCGTCAGCGGCTGCCTCGGCGTGTATTCGCCCGCCGGCGACCTGGTCGGGCGCATCGGCGCCGGCGAGGCGGTCGGCGAGCTCGGCCTGATCGTGTCGCGGCCGCGGGCCGCGACCGTGCGCGCGCTCCGCGACTCCGAGCTGGCTGCACTCTCCGCGGGCACCTTCGAGCGCGTGCTGCTCGGGCACCCGGAAGCGATCCTGCGGCTCGCGCGCATCGCGGTCGAGCGGCTCGCGAACTCGGATTCCGGCGAGGACGTCAAGCTGACTCCGCGCACGCTCGCGCTGGTGCCGCAGCACCCGGGCGTCGATCTCGGCGCGCACACCCGTGCGCTCGCCGCGGCCTTTGCCCGTTTCGGGCGGGTCGATCTGGTCGGCAGCCAGCGCGCGGGCAGTCACAGCGCGCAGTGGTTCCATGAGCTGGAATCGCGCAACGACTTCGTCATTTACGCGGCCGACCCCGGCGACACAGCGTGGACGCGCCTGTGCCTGCGCCAGTCCGACGTGGTGCTGCTGGCAGCGCGCGCGGCCGATGAGCCGGGGCGCTGGCCCGGGCTCGACTGGCAGGAGAGCGCTTCGCGGCGCGCGGAGCTCCTGCTGCTGCACGACGGAGCCATCACGCTCGGCGCCGGCGCCCGCTGGCGCGCGGCGCTGCCGGACGTGCCGCGGCATCACCTGCGCGATCCCGCCGATTTCGACCGCGTCGCGCGCCTGCTGACCGGGCGCGCGGTCGGCCTCGTCCTCTCCGGCGGCGGCGCGCGCGGCTTCGCGCACCTGGGCGTGGTGCGCGCGCTGCGCGAGCACGGCGTGCCGATCGACCTGGTGGGCGGCACCAGCATGGGCGGGATCCTCGCCGCGGGCGTCGCCGCCGACTGGACCGACGCGGAGCTGGTCGAGCGCTTCCGCCGCTGCTTCGTGGACACCAACCCGCTCGCCGACTTCACGCTGCCGCTGGTGTCGCTGGTCGCCGGCCGCAAGGTCAGCCGTCTCCTGCGCCGCGAGCTCGGCGACATCGACATCGAGGATCTGCCGCTGCCGTTCTTCTGCGTGTCCTCGAATCTGACCACCGGGCATATCGCGGTGCACCAGCACGGCCCGCTCTGGCGCTGGCTGCGCGCCTCGGTCGCGATCCCGGGCGTGCTGCCGCCGGTGTTCCACGGCGGCGAGGTCTATGTCGACGGCGGCACGATGAACAACCTGCCGGTCGACGTGATGCGCGCCAAGGGGCGCGGACCGGTGATTGGCGTCGACGTGGGTGCCAATCGCGCATTCACGACCGACATCGAGGCGACCGAGGCCCCGTCGCTGTGGAACCTGCTGCTCGGCCGGCGCGGAGGGCGCCGGCGTCCGAATATCCTCCAGATCCTGTGGCGCTCGGGCATGGTGAACGCCAGCGCCAGCAGCAAGGACCGGCGCGCGCAGACCGATCTGCTGCTCACTCCGTCGCTGGAATCGCTGGACCTGCTCGACTGGAAGTCCTTCGAGCGCGCGATCGAGATCGGCTACCGCGACGCCTGCGACAAGCTCGCGAATGGGGCGCTCGAACGGCTGCGCGGCAGTCACGCCGGCAGCTGATGCGCTAACCTAGCCGCGCATGGGGGCGAAGCGCGGCTGGCAGTTCTGGATCGACCGCGGTGGCACATTCACCGACATCGTCGCGCGCGCACCGGACGGCAGGCTGATCGTGGAAAAGCGTCTGTCGACCGCCGCCGGCGCCGATGGCGACCCGGGCGTCGCCGGGATCCGCGACCTGCTGGCGCGTCACGCGGAACTCGACGCCGCGATCGAATTCATCCGCATCGGCACCACGGTGGCGACCAATGCGCTGCTGGAGCGGCGCGGCGTCGCGACTGCGCTCGTGACGACGGCCGGATTCGGAGATGCGCTCGCCATCGGCTACCAGAACCGGCCGGAGCTGTTCCGCCTCGCGATTGTCCTACCCGCGCCGCTCTACCGCGAAGTGATCGAGGCACGCGAGCGCGTGGCCGCCGGCGGCGAGGTGCTGGTGCCGCTCGACGAGGCGCACCTGGAAGCGGAGCTGCGCCGCCTGCGTGCCGCCGGCATTGCGAGCGTCGCCGTCGTGTTCCTGCACGGCTACCGCCATCCCGCGCATGAGCGGCGCGCCGCCGCGCTCGCGCGGCGCCTCGGATTCGAGGAAGTGATCGCATCGCACGAGTCCTCGCCGCTGATCCGCTTCGTGAGCCGCGGCGATACCACGGTCGTCGACGCCTACCTGACGCCGCTCCTTGGGCGCTACGTGCGCGAGTTTCGCGCCGCGCTCGGGCGCCATCACCGCGGGGCGCGCCTGCAGTTCATGCAGAGCAGCGGCGGCCTGGTCGCGCCGGAATCCTTCCGCGCCTGCAATGCGGTGCTGTCCGGGCCGGCCGGCGGCCTGGTCGCGACCGCGCGCATCGCGCGCGAGCTCGGTTGCCCGCGCCTGATCGCCTTCGACATGGGCGGGACCTCGACCGACGTCGCGCTCTACGACGGCGTGCTGCCGCAGCGATTCGAGACCCGGATCGCGAGCGTGCGCCTGCAGGCGCCGATGATGGACATCCACACGGTCGCGGCCGGCGGCGGCTCGGTGCTCGCCTTCGAGGGTGGCCGCCTGTGCGTCGGGCCGCGCTCCGCGGGCGCCGATCCGGGGCCTGCCTGCTACCGCAACGGCGGGCCGCTCGCAGTCACCGATTTGCAGCTGCTGCTCGGGCGCATCCGCGCCGACGCCTTTCCGGCGATCTTCGGGCCGCGCGGCGATTTGCCGCTGGATGCGGCCATCGTGCGCCGCCGGTTCCGCGAGCTGGCGCGCGTGGTCGCCGCCGCCACCGGGGCACGCGTGGCCACCGAGCGGCTCGCGGCCGGCTTCCTGGACGTGGCGGTTGAATCGATGGCGCGCGCGATCCGTCACGTTTCGGTGCGGCAGGGCCACGATCCCGCGGCGTTCGTCCTGTGCTGCTACGGCGGCGCGGCGCCGCAGCATGCCTGCCGCGTCGCCGACGCACTCGGCATCACCGAGATCCTGGTGCACCCGCTCGCGAGCGTGCTGTCCGCCTGGGGCATCGGGCTCGCGGACCGGCGCCTGATGCGCCGCGTGAGCGTGGAACAGCCACTCGCCGCGCTGTCCCGGGACGGGCTCGAAACGGCGTTCGCGGAGGCGGGATCGAGGCTCGCCGCCGCGCTCGCTGCGGAAGGCCTGCCCGCCGCGGATATCCGGCTCGAGCGCGTCGTCGAACTGCGCGCACCCGGCACCGAGACCGCACTCGGCCTACCGTTCGGCCCGCTGCCCCAGCTCCAAGCGGCGTGGCGCGCGGAGTTCCGGCGCCGTTTCGGCTTCGAGGCCGCTGCCGAACCGATCGTCGCCACGCTGCAGGTCGAGGCGGTCGCCGCCGGCGAAGCGCGCGAGACCCAGGCCGAAGGCACGGTACGGCTGGCGCAGCCGCGGCGCGTGCGCGCCTGGTTCGCGGGCTGGCGCCAGGTGCCGCTCCACGAGCGCGCGGGACTCGAGCCGGGCCGCGCGGTTGCGGGACCGGCGCTCGTGGTCGAGACCAACTCCGTCACCGTGGTCGAGCCGGGCTGGAGCGTCGTGCGCGCCGCGGGCGGCGTGCTGCGTCTCACGCGCAAGAAGAGCGGCCGGCGCGCGCGCCGGGACACGCGGCGTCCGGATCCGGCGCAACTCGAGCTCTTCAACCACCGCTTCATGCAGGTGGCAGAACAGATGGGCGCGGTGCTCCAGTCGACTGCAGTGTCCGTCAACATCCGCGAGCGGCTCGATTTCTCCTGCGCGCTGTTCGACGCGGGTGGCGCGCTGATCGCGAATGCGCCACACATGCCGGTGCACCTCGGCTCGATGGGCGCCAGCGTGCGCGCCGTCATCGCCCGGAATCGCGGCACGCTGCGGCCGGAGCGCGCCTGGATGCTGAACGCGCCTTATGCGGGCGGCACCCACCTGCCGGACGTCACGGTCGTCAGCCCGGTATTCGTCCAGGGCAGCGGCCGGCCTTCGTTCTGGGTCGCCTCGCGCGCACATCACGCCGACATCGGCGGGATCACGCCGGGATCGATGCCGCCCGCGAGCCGCACGATCGACGAGGAAGGCGTGCTGGCCGACAATTTCCTGCTGCTCGACGGCGGCCGGATGCGCGAGCGCGAGCTGCGGGACCTGCTCGCATCGGGGCCGCATCCCGCGCGCAACCCGGACCAGAACGTGGCCGATCTGCAGGCGCAGCTGGCGGCCAATGCGCGCGGGACCGCCGAACTCGAGGCGCTGATTGCGCGTTGCGGCCTGACGGCTGTGCGTGCCTACATGGCGCACGTGCAGGACAACGCCGAGTCCTGTGTGCGCGAGGTGATCGGCCGGCTGCGGGACGGCCACCGCCGCGTCGAAATGGACGACGGCAGTGCGATCGAGGTGCGCGTGACGGTGGACCGCTCGGCGCGTCGTGCGCGGGTCGACTTCGCGGGCACCTCGGCGCAGCAGCCCGGCAACTTCAACGCTCCGCTCGCGGTCTGCACCGCAGCCGTGCTGTACGTGTTCCGCACGCTGGTGGACGCCGATATCCCGCTGAACGAGGGCTGCCTGCGCCCGCTCGACATCCGCGTGCCGCGTGGCTCGATGCTGAATCCGGTCGCGCCGGCCGCGGTCGTGGCCGGCAATGTCGAGACCTCGCAGTGCATCGTGGATGCGCTCTACGGCGCGCTCGGCGTGGTCGCGGCCGCGCAGGGCACGATGAACAACCTGACCTTCGGCGACGCGGCGCACCAGTACTACGAGACCATCGCCGGCGGCTCGGGCGCGGGCGACGGCTTCGACGGCGCGCCGGGCGTGCAGACGCACATGACGAACTCGCGCCTGACGGATCCCGAGGTGCTGGAGTCCCGCCACCCGGTGCGCGTGCGCGAATTCCGCTACCGCCGCGGCTCCGGGGGCCGCGGCCGCCATCGCGGCGGCGACGGCCTGGTGCGCAGGATCGAGTTCTGCGCGCCGATGACCGCCGCGATCCTGTCGAACCGGCGGCGCGTCGCACCCTTCGGGCTCGCGGGCGGCGGCGACGGCGCGCGCGGCGGCAACCGGCTGCGGCGGGTCGACGGCAGCGTGGTCGAGTTGCCCGCCTGCGCCAGCGTCGAGGTGGCGGCCGGCGACGAGATTGCGATCGAGACGCCGGGCGGCGGCGGTTTCGGCGCGCTGGACCCGGACTAGCCCGCCTCGGCTTCCGGCAGCTCGAGTTCGGCGAGCGCCAGCGTGAGGCCCGTGCCCGGTACGCCGGCGAGGTTCGGACTGACCGCCTGTACGCGGCTGCCACCCGGCCGGTGGCTCACGAGCCAGGCGTGGAAGCTGCCCGGGCGCGCCGCCGGAATCCCGAACATCAGGTTGACGATGCCCTGCTCGCGGTGGCGCTCGAGGTTCACGCGCTCGTCGCAGAGCACGAAGCAGCGGTCGCCCGGCTCGCGGTGCGCGAAAGCGCCGCGATCCTCGAGTGCCGCCAGGAAGGCGCGCACGCGCGCCGACGCGCGCCTCCAGGTCGCGGGCTCGCAGGGCTCGAACAGCGTCCAGCGCGTGCCGCGCTCGATGCTGTTGAGGACGAAGAGCGCGAATCGCCGCGCCGGCAGCCAGCGCCAGTCCGTGAAGGCCGCGCCCGGCCCCGCCATCGTGCAGGCCACCGCCGGCCCGCCCCCGGGCCGGCGCACGGTCTGCACCGTGTTGACGCCGCTGGTCACGAGCCGCGCGCGGGCGTCGTCGTCCACCGCGCAGGCGGGCTTCAGGCCCGGGCGCAGCACGCATTCCTCGCCCTGGGTCGCCCAGACCGGCCACAATTCCGAGGCGCGCGACAGCATGCCGGCGACCGCGCCGCCGGGTGCGAAGGCCTCGAAGCGCCCGCGCAGCTTGTCGTAGCCGAGCAGGCGCGGGAAGAACATGCAGGCCGAGTCCGACGGCAGCGGCCAGTCGCGCATCTCGGCCAGCGCCCGCGCGGCGGTGTCCCAGGCTTGCGGCGGGTCCACGATCAGCATTGCCCGGCGCTCGCGGCAGAACCGGTTCGCGACCAGGAGCGTGCTGGCGCCGACGTCGGTGTTGCGCGCGAGCGGCGGGACGTACAGGAAATTGAAGGTGTCCACGCCGTCGAGCGCGAACAGGCCGGTACCGGCGGCGGCGGAGCCGATCACGTCGTAGTCCGTGAGCGGGCCGCCGTCGTCCGCGTCGGGATTCGAGAGCACGTAACCGGCGAGGCCGCGCGCGGCGCTGGCCGGCGTCGGGCCCGGCCGCCAGGCCGGCAACTCGCCTTCGACGCGCGCCAGCTGCGACTCCGCCAGCATGGCGGCGAGGTTGAGCGCGCTGTCGGCGCGCAGCGAGACACGGCGGTGAATCTCCTGGTCCTCGATGTGCTCCGAGCCCGGCGTACGCACGCGCTGCAGCACGAGGTTAAAGCAGTCGTCCTCGTTGTCGCCGATGCCGTCATAGTCCACCGCGGCACGCAGGAACTCGCGCGTACCGGGCGCGAGCGCGCGCAATGTCAGCGCGCCCTGCCCTGCGGGCAGTGTGAGCGTGGCGCAGCGCGCGCCATTCGCGATGCGCACGACGATCGCGTTGCGGCCGCCATTCTCGAAGAACTGCTCGATCGCGTACGAAAGCATCGACGGCTGCCACAAGCCGCCGAAGATGCGCTGGAACTCCGCGAAAGCAGAGATGGTGACCGGACGGTTGACCGGGCCGCGCAGACAGCGGCCGACGAATGCGACGATCGCGGTCGGCGCGTCCGCGATCGATTGGTGAGAGCCGGCTTCTTCGTGTACCTGTATGCCGGCGAGCCGTTCCGCCACCGGTCACCCCCTGCGGCTTTGCGGCAGATTAACATAGGCCGATCGATGCAGGCCGCCTCCGCCAACTGGCAACTCGGTTTTGCGCTGGCGCTCTCGACCGCAGTGCTGTGGGGCCTGCTGCCGATCGCGCTCAAGGTCGCTCTCACCGGCATGGATGCGGTCACCATCACCTGGTGGCGATTCGCGTTCTCCATGGCCGGCCTCGGTGCCTTTTTGTGGTGGCGCGGTGAACTGCCGCGCCTGCGCGGCGCCGGAAGCGCGGCATGGCTCCTGCTCGCGCTCGCGCTCGCCACGCTGCTCGGCAACTACGTGCTGTACCTGGTGGCGCTCGACCTGACCACTCCCTCGGTCGCGCAGGTCGTGATCCAGCTGGCGCCATTGCTGCTGCTGCTCGGCGGCGTATTCGTGTTCCGGGAGCCCTTCGCGGCGCGCCAGTGGCTGGGCTTCGCGGTGCTGGTGGCGGGCCTACTGATGTTCTTCAACCGGCGCCTGCCGGAACTGCTCCGGCCGGCCGAGGGTCTTGGCCTCGGCGTTTTCCTGATGGTCCTGGCCGCCGTCGCCTGGGCGGTCTACGGTCTGGCGCAGAAACAGCTGCTGCGCCATTTCAGCGCGCGCCAGGTACTGTGGGCGCTCTATCTCGGCGCGGTGGTCGCGCTCGCGCCTTTTTCCGAGCCGCTCCTGGTGCGCGGGTTGGATGCTTTCCAGCTCGCGATGCTCGCCTTCTGCTGCGCCAACACGCTGGTTGCCTACGGCGCTTTCGGCGAGGCGCTGCACTACTGGGACCTGTCGCGGGTCAGCGCGGTGCTTGCGACCGCGCCGCTCGTCACGATCTCGGCGATGTGGGCAATCGAGCGCGCAGGGTTCGGGTGGGTCGCGCCGGAGGGGCTCAATGCCTGGTCGATCGCCGGGGCGCTCGCCGTGGTCGCCGGCTCGATGACCACCGCGCTCGCGGCGCGCCGCTAGTCAGGGTCCGGTGCTCGCCTGTTCGGCATCCTGCGTGGCATCGGGCTTGGCGAACTGCGGGTCGCCCGCGTACTGGTCTTCGACCCCGTCCCAGGTAGCGCCCGCAGGAATTGCGTTACGCACGCGCGGCGCCTCCGCGATCATCGTCTCGGGATCCATCGCACCGTCGGGACCTGCCGCGAACGCGACGCCGCGCGGCTTTTCGGCCGCGGCACGGATGACCTCCCAGTCAATGGCGCCTTTCTCCGCCGCCACCTTCTTCCACAGCGTCGCCCTGGTCTTCGCGGCTTTCTCCAGCAGCGCCTTTGGCACGTCGGACCAGTCGCGTTTGTCGTCCTCGAGCGGCTCGTAGGTCTGCGCGTAAAGCGTGCCGCTGCGCCAGCCGAGCAGATAGGGCTGGTTGACGACGGTCACCCTGGTGCCGTCGGGAACCGACTCGAATAGCCGCGAGATGTCCTCGGGATAGAGGCGGATGCAACCGTGGCTCGCGCGCATGCCGACACCCGGAGGCTTGTTGGTGCCATGGATCAGGTAGCTCGGCCAGGCGAGCCGCATCACATGCCGCCCGAGCGGATTCTCGGGGCCCGGCGGAACCTTCTCCGGCAGGATGTCGCCGACCTTGGCGTGCTCGACACGCACCGATTCCGGCGGCGTCCAGACCGGATCCTTCGTGCGTGACACGACCTTGGTGCTGCCCTCGGGAGTCGACCAGCCGACCTTGCCGATGCCGATCGGGTGGGTGATCACTTCGACCGGGCCATCCTTGGGCTTTTCTTTCGGCCGCTTCGGATAATAGTAAAGGCGCATGGCAGCCAGATTGAGCACCAGGCCCTCGCGCGGCGCGTCCGGGAGGATGTACTCGGTCGGCAGCACGATCTCGGTTCCGGCACCCGGAATCCAGGGATCGATGCCCGGATTGGCGCGCACCAGCTCGCCATAGCCGACATTGAAGCGGCGCGCGATGTCGGCGAAGGTGTCTTCGTGGCGCGCCACCGTCACCTGCAGGCGCCCGACCACGTCCTCCTCCGCGCCGACCAGGAACCGGTGCGTCGCCTCGGCGAGCGGCAGCTCCGCCTGGGCGGATTCCGCGGCCGCAGGCTTCTCGCCCTGGCGCGGCAGCTTGCGCAACAGCGATTCGAACGGCGTGCAGGCCGCGACCGCGAGCAACGCGGCGGGCAGCACCAGGAGTCCGGCGACGAGGCGGTTCATGGCCGGGCATTATCCCCGGCCCGGCCCGCGTTCACCAGATCTTCACGCGTTCCGTTGCCGGCCGCCAGAGCTTGTCGCCCTCGCCCACGCCGAAGGCCCGGTAGAACTCCTCCATGTTCGCCACCACGCCGTTGCAGCGGAACTCGGATGGTGAATGCGGATCGGTCAGGACCACCTCGCGCATCATGGCGTCGCGCCATTTGTCGCGCCAGGACTGGGCGTAACCGAGGAAGAAGCGCTGCGGCCCCGTGAAGCCGTCGATCACCGGCGGCTCCGTGCCCCCGAGCGAGGCGATGTAGGCGGCGTAGGCGATCGCCGCGCCCGACAGGTCGCCGATATTCTCGCCGAGCGTCAGCTCGCCGTTCAGCTTCAGCCCGGGCAGAGCCTCGAAAGCCGAGTACTGGCGCACCAGCCCGCCCGAGCGCTGCTTGAACTTCTCGTTGTCCTCCGCCGTCCACCAGTCGCGCAGGTTGCCCAGGCCGTCGTACTGCCGGCCGCCATCGTCGAAGCCGTGGCTGATCTCGTGGCCGATCGTCCCGCCGATGGCGCCGTAGTTGTAGGCGTCGTCGACCGTCATGTCGAAATTGGGCGGCTGGAGGTACCCGGCCGGGAACACGATCTCGTTGTTGGTCGGCAGGTAATAGGCATTGACGGTCTGCGGCGTCAGGAACCATTCGGTCGCGTCCTTCTCCTTGCCGGCCCGCGCCGCCTGCCAGTTCCACTCGAACTGGTTCGCGCGCATCACATTGCCGAACAGGTCGTCGTGGCGGATCTCGAGGCCGGTGTAGTCGCGCCACTTGTCCGGGTAGCCGATCTTGACCTGGATCTTCGCGAGCTTTGCGTGGGCTTCCGCCCGGGTCGCCGCGCTCATCCAGTCGAGCGCGTCGATGCCGCGGTCGAATGCGGCCAGCAGGTTCCTGACCAGCTCGTCCATGCGCGCTTTCGCCTGCGGCGGGAAGTGGCGGGAAACGTATTCGGCCCCGATCGCCTCACCCATCGCGTTCTCGGTCTCGGAGACGGCGCGCTTCCAGCGCGGCCGCAGTTTCTCGGTGCCGCGCAGCGTGCGCGAGTTGAAGTCGAACGAGGCTTCGACGAAGGGCGAGGACAGCACGCGCGCATAGGCGCCGATCGCACGCACCTTCAGGTAGTCCTTCCAGACCGCGAGCTCGCCCGCTCCCAGGTGTCCGCCGAGTGCGGTGGCATAGGACGGCTGCCGGATGACGAAATCGCCGGCCGGCAGCCCGGTGGCCGCATGGAACGCCTTCCAGTCGAAGCCGGGCGCCAGCGTCGCGGCTGACTCGAGGCTGTGACGATTGTAGGTCGCGACCGGGTCGCGGTTCTGGACCGGCGTCCACTGGTCGGTGGCGATTCGGGTCTCGAGCGCGAGGATGCGCTCGGCGCGGACGGCGCCGTCGGTCACGCCGGCGAGGGTGAGGAGTTTCTCCAGATATCCGACATATTTGCGCCGGATCTCGACCTGCGCCTCGTCGTCACGCAGGTAGTAGTCGAGGTTCGGCATGCCGAGGCCGGACTGGTTCAGGTACGCGATGTTGTGCGTGGAGTTGCGGGCATCCGGGAACACGTAGATGCCCATCGGAACGTCGATGCCCAGTCCCTGCGCTCGGCCGAAAAAGCGCGCGAGCGCCGCCGGCCCGTCGATCGCGGCAATCTCGGTGAAGATCGGCGTGAGCGGCGCAATTCCCCGCTCTTCGACCCGTGCTTCGTCCACGAAGCTCGCGTACATTTGGCCGAGCCTGCGCGCGGCGGGCGGGGCTTCATCGCCGCCGTCCGCGGCAGCCAGCAGTATCTGGTGGATGTCGTCCTGCGCCTTTTCGAACAGCCAGATGATGATCCCGGCTCGCGGATACTCTTCCGGGAACGGAGCGGTCTCGAGCCAGGTGCCGTTCGCGTAGCGGAACAAATCGTCCTGCGGGCGCACGCTCTTGTCCATCGCGGTCAGATCGACGCCCGACCGCACCGGCTGGGCAACATCGTCGGCCAGCGCGGTCGTGCAGGCGGCAAGCGCGATCGCAGGCAGCAGTCGGTGGAGTGACATCCGGAATCTCCAGGTTTTGGTGGCCGGGCAGTATAAGTCAGGCGCGCGCGGCGACCGCCGGGCGCCGCGACGAGGCGTGGCGCGGGCGGGACCAATGCGGGCGGCGGATGCTCAGACCCGGGCGACCAAGAGCGTGAGCGGCCAGCGCACCGGGCGCGACCCCTCACCCCAGGCAGCCGCCAGCGCGGGCCCGAACAGCGCCATCGGGTCGCGTCCGGTGCGCGCGCGGCAGCGCTGCACCGCGGACCAGGTGCCGATGTAGCCCTGCATCGTGGACCGGTCCCAATGCGCCGCCATCTCGAAGACCGGCGCGTCGAGCTCCGCGAACGGCAGCCTGAGGTCGCGGTAGCCGTCGTCGACCCGCTGTCGCTCCCGCGGCCAGTACGGCCCGAGCAGGTCGCGCGAGAACGCCTCGACGACGCGGTCCACTGCCGGCACGACCCGGCTGTAGCCGTAACTCCAGATCGCGAGCAGGCCTCGGGGCTTCAGCACGCGCCCGGCCTCGCGGCAGAACACCGGCCAGTCGAACCAGTGCGCGGCTTGCGCCGCGGTCAGGAGATCGGCGCAGGCATCCGGCAGCGACAGTTGTTCCGCGGCCTCGCGCCGGTACTCGACGCGCGGGTGCGGCCGCGCGGCGGCGAGCTGGGCCGCGCTCGGCTCGCAGCCGACGACGGACTCGAAATGCGCCGCCAGCGCCAGCGCCGCCTGACCGTTGCCGGTCGCGAGATCGACCGCGAGCGCTGGTGCCGGTGCCTGGCGCGCCAGCCAGGCAAACAGCTCCGGCGGGTAGCCGGGCCGGTACTTCTCGTAGTCCAGGGATTGGGCGGAGAAATGGTCGCGAAATCCGGGTGCCGCCATCGCGCGATTCTAGGGAAGCTCGGCACCGGTGGCGTGGAGCGCGCTGCGCGCGAAAAAAAGCCCCGGACTTGGGGTCCGGGGCCGAAGTGCGGACTTTCGGTGAAGGGAAGGAAGTCCGCTAGGGGATACCGACGCGGAACAGGAAATACGAGCGCGAGCCTAGCCTTGCGGCCGAGATGCCTCCGTGAACCAGGCCACAATTCCCGGGGCATTGGCCGGCCCTGCGCGAAAAGCCTTATGATTCAAAAACTTGAATGGGGGCGCCGATGGCGAAAACGCCGCGCTCGCGGCCGGTCCAGGGCTCCAAGTACGCGACGCCGGAAGGCGCCGCGCGCCTGCGCGCGGAGCTCGAAGAGCTGTGGAGCCGCGAGCGGCCGGCCCTCACCCGTGCCGTCGCCGAGGCCGCGGCCATGGGCGATCGCTCGGAGAACGCCGAATACCTGTACGGCAAGCGCCGCTTGCGCGAGATCGACCGGCGCGTGCGCTTCCTGCGCGAGCGTCTCCACGGCATGAAGATCGTCAGCGAGCCGCCGGCCGACCGCTCGCGGGCCTGGTTCGGCGCCTGGGTCACCCTTGAGGACGAGGCCGGCAGTCCCCGCCGGCATCGCATCGTCGGTCCCGACGAGTTCGACCGCGAGCCCGGCTACATCAGCATCGACTCGCCGCTCGGGCGCGCCCTGCTCGGGCGACGCGTCGACGAAGAACTCGAGGTGGCGCTGCCGGCGGGGCGGCAGCGCTTCACCGTGCTCGCGATCGAGTATCAGTAGGTGACGCGGATGTTCTTGAACTGCCAGGGGTCGCTTTCGTCGACATCCTCCGGGAACAGGCGCCCGCGCTCGTAGAGCGGAGTCCAGTCCGTGAACTGGCCGACCACCGGCCCGAGATAGGGCATGCAGATCTCGAGATTGCGGCGGAAGTCCATTTCGTCCGGTTCGACGATGCCCATGGCGGGATTCTCGATGGCCCAGATCATCCCGGAGAGCGCCGCGACCGTGACCTGCAGCGAGGTGGCGCTGTTGTAGGGGACGAGCTGCCGCGCCTCCGCGATCGAGAGCTGCGAGCCGTACCAATAGGCGTTCTTCGCATGACCCGCGAGCAGCACGCCGAGCTCATCGATGCCCGCGGTGATGTCCTGCATCATGATCCGCTTGCGTTCCTGCAGCTGGAAATTGCGCCCGACGAACTCGTGCACTGAGAGCACCGCGTTGTCGGCGGGGTGATACGCATAGTGCACGGTCGGCCGGTACAGCACGCGGTCGTTCTGGCGCACGGTCAGGTAGTCAGAGATCGAGATGGACTCGCCGTGCGTGACCAGGAAGCCGTGATAATGCCCGGCCTCCGGCGCCCAGGTGCGTACTCGCGTCGCGCAGCCCGGCTGCGTCAGGAAGATCGCACTCTTGCGCCCGAAGTCGTGCTGCCGCCCGTCGCGCGGGAAGTGCCGCTCGTGCGTGCCCCAGCCAAGCTCGGCCGGCTGGCTGCCCTCACTGACGAAACCGTCCACCGACCAGGTGTTGACGAACTCGCCGGGCATCTTCGGCTGCGACGAGACCTGGGTGTCGCGCTCCGCGATGTGGATGACCTTGACGCCCAGCATGCGCGCGAGCGCGGCCCAGTCGTCACGCGACTTCGGGTCGGTGTCGTGCCGCGTGTCGGCGGCGACATTCAGCAGCGCCTGCTTGACGAAGTGCGAGACGAGGCCCGGGTTCGCGCCGTGCGTGATGACGGCAGTCGGGCCGTTGGTCCAGGTCTTGCGCAGCTCCAGAACCTCCTCGCGCAGCGCGTAATTCGTGCGCCGGCTGGCCGGTATGTTCGGGTCGGTATAGCCGCCGGGCCAGGGCTCGATGCAGGTGTCGAGATACAGCGCACCCTTCTCGTGGCAGAGCTTGATCAGCGCGATGCTGGAGACGTCCACCGAGAGGTTCAGCAGGAAGTCGCCGCGGCCGACCAGCGGATCGAGCAGGTGACGGTAGTTCTCGCGCGTCAGCGGGTGCTTGACGAAGCGGATCTTGTATTGCTCGGCTTCCGCCCGGCCCGCGTCGTCGGCGGTGACGATCGTGATGCGCTCCGGCGCGAGCCCGCCGACGTGGCGCAGGATCAGCGGCAGCACGCCCTGGCCGATGGAACCGAAACCGATGAAGATCAGCCGTCCGGGGAAATGCGTGTGTACGATGTGCTGGGTCATAAGGGCGCAGAATGTACCGTAATTCGAACCCGAAGTGGCGCTATCCGCTCGCGCTCCTCGCCGCCTACGCGGCGATCTGGCTGGCGCTCGCGATCGATCCCGCGTACCGGCAGGATTGGCTGCTCGAGAACGCGATCGTTCTGGTCGCGGTGCCGCTGTTCGTGTGGAGCGCGTGGCGCCTGCGGTTCTCCGACTTCGCCTACACCTGCCTGTTCGTGTTCTTCCTGTTCCACGCGGTCGGCGCGCACTACACCTATTCGCTCGTGCCCTACGACGAATGGTTCCGCGCGCTGACCGGCGCCCCGCTCGACGAGACGACGGGCTTCGGCCGCAATCACTACGACCGGCTGGTGCACTTTCTTTATGGCCTGCTGGTCGCGCCGGCCGCGGTCGAGATCTTCGCGCACTACGGCCGCTACCCGCGCGCCTGGGCGGCGCTGTTCCCGTTCCTGTTCATGGCCTCGCACTCGGTGATCTACGAGCTGATCGAGTTCGCGGCCGCGCTCGTGTTCGGCGGCGAGCTGGGTCAGGCCTACCTCGGCACGCAGGGCGACATCTGGGACGGGCAGAAGGACATGGCGCTCGCCCTCTCGGGCAGCGCCATCATGATCGGCGCACTGGGAGCGCTGGGGCGCCTGCCCGTCCGGCGTTAAGATGCGGCGGCTTCCGATACCCTGGCAGCGGGCGCTGGCATGCACGAGATCCATACCACGCTGATCCCGACCGGCACGCTCGCCGGGCGCCTGGCCGACCCGCTGTGGCTCGCCGTGGATTGCCGCTTCGACCTCGCGGATCCCGGGGCGGGCGTCGCCGCCTGGCGCGCGGGCCACATTCCGGGCGCGATCTACGCCGACCTCGAGCGCGATCTCTCGGCGCCCGTAACCGCCACGACCGGCCGCCATCCCCTGCCCCCGGTCGCGGCGCTCGAGGAGACGTTCTCGCGCTTCGGCATCTCAGCGCGCACCCAGGTGGTCGCCTACGACGCCGGCAGCGGCGCCTTTGCCGCGCGGCTCTGGTGGCTGCTGCGCTGGCTCGGGCACGAACCGGTCGCGGTGCTCGACGGCGGCTTCGCCGCCTGGACCGCCGAGCGCCGGCCCGTGTCGGCGGACACCGCCATGCGCGCACCGGCACGCTTCACGGCGCGGCCGTGCCCGGAGATGCTGGTCGAGACCGCGGCGATCCCGGGCGCGCTCGGCCGGGGCGAGCGGCTGGTGGACGTGCGCGGCGCGGAGCGCTTCCGCGGCGAGGTGGAGCCGCTCGACGCGGTGGCCGGCCACGTGCCGGGCGCGGTCAATCTGCCCTATCTCGAGAATCTCGGGACGGACGGGCGCTTCCGCGATCCGCCGGCACTGGCCGCGCTCTGGCAGGAGCGCGTGGCCGTCGCGCCCGGCAGCGCCGTCGTCTGCATGTGCGGATCGGGCGTGACCGCCTGCCAGGGTCTGCTCGCGCTGGAAGCCGCGGGAGTCCGGGGCGGAAAGCTCTACGCCGGCTCCTGGAGCGAGTGGATCCGCGATCCCGCGCGGCCGGTGGCCTGCGGCCCGTGATTTACATCAGCGCCGGTTCTGGTATCGTCCGCGCCCTGCCGACAGCGAACAGGACCGAGGAGCTTCGCTAGCTTGGACAGCCCGACGCGCGGCGCGGTCGCACCGCGGCCCTCCTGGAGCATCGAAGACTCCAACGACCTGTACGCCGTGCGCGCCTGGGGCGGCGGCTACTTCGGCATCAACGACGCCGGCCACGTGGTCTGCCGGCCGGGCCGCGACGAGATTCGCGAGATCGACCTGTACGAGGTCGTGCAGCAGCTCGGCGCCCGTGACCTCACCGCGCCGATGGTGATCCGCTTTTCGGACATCCTGCGCGACCGCCTGCGCTCGCTGCACGATGCCTTCGCGGCCGCGATCGCCGAAAACGACTACAAGAACCGCTATGCAGCGGTGTTCCCGATCAAGGTCAATCAGCAGCGGCTGGTGGTGGACGAGGTCTACCGCGGCAGCGCCGAGCTCGGCTTCGGCCTGGAGTGCGGCAGCAAGCCCGAGCTGCTCGCGGTGATGGCCATGACCGAGGACGCGCCGCAGCGGCTCATCATCTGCAATGGGTTCAAGGACGACAGCTACATCGAGGCGGTCATCCTCGCCACCAAGCTCGGCCGCTCGATCATTCCGGTGGTCGAGAATTTCTCAGAGCTCGGCTACATCCTGCGCCACGCCGAGAAATACCAGGTGCGGCCGCGGATCGGCGTGCGCGTGAAGCTCGCGGCCGAAGGCGCGGGCCGCTGGCGCGAGTCCGCCGGCGACCGCTCCAAGTTCGGCCTGTTCACGACCGAGATGCTCGAGCTGGTCGAGGTCCTGCGGGCGCACGACATGCTCGACTGCCTGAAGCTCGTGCACTGCCACCCGGGCTCGCAACTCCACGATATCCGCCGGGTCAAGGACGCGGTCAACGAGCTGGCGCAGGTCTACGCCGAGCTCGCGCGCCTCGGTGCCGGGCTCGAGTACATCGACGTCGGCGGCGGGCTCGGCATCGACTACGACGGCTCGCGCACCAACTTCGAGTCCTCGACCAATTACTCGCTGCGCGAGTACGCGAGCGACGTCGTGTACCGGGTCGCGAGCGTGTGCAACGCCAGGAACCTGCCGCACCCGGTCATCATCAGCGAATCCGGGCGCGCGATCGCGGCGCACCACAGCGTGCTCGTGTTCAACGTGCTGGGCGCCTTGCGGCTCGACGTGTTCAGCGTGCCCGACCGCGCCACCGTGGACGACGGCCACCTGCCGCAGCCGGTCGCGGACCTGTACGAGGCCCATGCCTCGGTCAGCGAGCGCCGGCTGGTGGAGTGCTGGCACGACGCGCAGCAGGCGCGCGAGCAGGCGCAGCAGATGTTCAGCCTCGGCTACCTGAGCATCGAGATGAGGAGCCTGTCCGAGCGTCTCTACTGGGCGACCTGCGCCCGCGTGCGCGACATGACGCGCCGCCTCAACCGCGTGCCCGAAGAGCTCGAGAACCTCGAGAGCGTGCTGTCGGACACCTACTTCTGCAATATGTCGGTGTTCCAGTCGCTGCCGGACAGCTGGGCCATCGACCAGCTGTTCCCGATCATGCCGCTGCACCGGCTCGACGAGCGCCCGACACGCAGCGCCGTACTCGCCGACATCACCTGCGACTCCGACGGCAAGATCGACCGCTTCGTTTCGCTGCGCGACATCAAGCGCGTGCTCGAGGTGCACGAGCTGGCGCCCGGAGAGGACTATTTCCTCGCCGCCTTCCTGGTCGGCGCCTACCAGGAAACGCTCGGCGACCTGCACAACCTGTTCGGCGACACCCACGTCGTGCACATCCGCCTCGACGACGAGCACGGCTGGTGGATCGAGGAGATCGTCAAGGGCGACACCGCGAACACCGTGCTCGGCTACATGCAATACGACACCGGCGAGCTGTATCCGCGCTTCGCACGCGACTGCGAGCGCGCGATGCGCGACGGCCGCCTGTCGGTGGCCGAGGGCCAGGCGCTGAAGCGCTTCTACGAGCTTGAGCTCGCGGGCTACACTTATCTCGAGCCGGACGGCGCCGGCTGAACGCACCGATCGGAGGGAACCGCATGCGCACCCGATCCGCCTGGTTGTCGCTGCTGCCGGCCATGGCGCTCGCCGCGGGATGCGCGGCCCCGCCGGCCGCCCCCGGGGGCGCGGGGCTGCCGGTCGCCGATGCCGCCACGCTCGCCACCCTGGAACGCGTGATGGCCGGAGATCACCGTTCCGACGCGAACCGCGCGCGCGACGCCTGGCGCCATCCGAAGGAGACGCTGGCTTTCTTCGGAATGCGCCAGGAAATGACGGTGCTCGAGATCTGGCCGGGCGGCGGCGGCTGGTATACGGAAATCCTGGCGCCCGCGCTGCGCGAGCGCGGCCGCTACATCGCCGCGGGCTTCGATCCGAAGACCGACAGCCAGTTCCAGCAGAACGGCATCAAGGCCTTCGCCGAGAAGCTCGCGGCG
>Ga0187892_10005493_pt1 | contig 19871 bp, 13 predicted proteins | sample MA1701073metaG_FD_139345 | JGI IMG/M metagenome (GOLD analysis project Ga0187892, IMG submission 139345) | Bio-ooze microbial communities from a basaltic lava cave in the Kipuka Kanohina Cave System on the Island of Hawaii, USA - MA170107-3 metaG ...
AGACAGAGTCCAACCCACCGTACGAATTCCCGGTTAATACAGCTGGATACAGCAACGGCAACCGCCTGATGAAGGCTGTGGCTACTGATACCACAGGAAGTACTGTAACTGCAACTGTCACTGTAAATATACAGAATGGTGTATCGCCTCCACCTCCACCTACCGCGCTTTCAATTGCATTTGCAAACGTGGCAGCAGGACAGACGCTGTCTGGCACATACGATGTGGTGGTGAGCGCGTCTGACAATAGCAAGGTATCAAACATAAAGCTGTACGTAGACGATGTTATTGTCAAGACAGAGTCCAACCCACCGTACGAATTCCCTGTCGATACGACAGGCTATGGCAACGGCAACCGCGTGCTAAACGCCGTGGCCACGAGTACCACCGGCAGCGCTGTAAGCAAGTCTGTCACCGCAAATATACAGAACGGAGGGTTGCCGCCACCCCCACCGCCACCAGCACCCTCCGGGGGAAAGTTCTTCAAGACGACGGTGTTGCAATACGTCAACCTTGACACACAGGCCAAGATTTACGGCTCTGGCATGAATGCGGCAACGGACAGTGCGAGGCTGCACGTCGGGCTAAACAAGGATATAACTGCCACGCAGTTTGAGCTGATCGACGACCTACCCGCCGTTAGGAGGGGTGCCGAATTCTTTACGTACGGTGAAATCCAAAAATACGCGCCCATACTGAAGTCTAAAGGCTGGGACTACTGCGACTACGACATAGAACCTGGCGATGGACATACCCCGAAGGCCGAGTTCGACGACTTTGTCAACTCGATCAAGAAGGCAAGTGCGGCGTGCCACGCAGAAGGTCTGGAATTTCACTGTTCTCCGGCGAACTGGCGGCTTAGGCAGGGCGACACGATAGAACAGATTGCTCCACTGTGTGACGAGCTGCATTTCCAGTTCCAGGTGGTGCAGGAAAATCCTGATCAGTATCTCGCATACGCCAAGGAATATTCTCAGAGGGGGGGCGCTGCCAACCCTGAAATAAGGCTCACAATCCAGCTTTCGACTCAACAACCAGCAGCTCCGGGGATGACACTACTTGAGACGTTCAAGCACGATTGGTCGAACGTAAAACAATATGTTGACGGGGTGACTATCTGGACTTCCGGTAATTCTCAAAGCCTGGATGTGGTGGCTGGATTTGTAGATTGGTTCGATGCACAGAGAAACCAATAGAACCATCGTGATCGTCTCGGAATCTCGTAAATTGAAGTCTAGACGTACCGCAGCTAGGTTCTTCATACTGCCTCCGAACATGAGCTAAGCGTCCGTTCCCGTCAGAGCGCTTCGCCTTTGAAACTATTTAACCACGTACCCCGCAGTGTACCGCCGCCCCGCATGATGACGTTGTATAAGCACGTGCTTATGTCACTAGCTTTCCTTACGCTAGTGTTACTGCCTGGAGTCAAGGCAAATGGTGCTTCCGACACCGTTGCCCCAACAGTCAAGATAACTCAGCCGAGCAAAGGATCGACATTACCCGCAAGCGAAATACTAGTTTTGGGAACGGCGATAGACAATGCCGGAGGAAGCGGAGTAAAAAAGGTCGAAGTGAAAATAGACAACGGGGCTTTCGAATTGGCATCTCCGCAGGTCCCTGGAGATTGGTCCCAATGGTCGATTCTTGTTGTAATAACGACAGAAGGATCTCATTCTATTAAAGCTCGAGCGACAGATAACGCTGGAAAAGTAAGATCTCAAACTATTACCATTACGATTATTTCGGAGGATACTGTACCGCCCATGATAACTGCACCAGCTGACATTTCTACTGAGGCTGCAGGCATGACAACTCCTATTGTAACCCTCGGTTCGCCGGTAGTTGCCGATAACTTGGATCCTTCGCCTACTGTTACGAACGACGCGCCAACATCATTCTCACTCGGGAGTACAATGATTACCTGGACAGCCACTGACTTTTCTGGCAATAGCGCTACTGACACCCAAAGTGTTACCGTATCAGATACGACGCCTCCCTCGATAACCGCTCCGCTGGACGTCGTTGCATCACCTACTGGCGCATTGACACCAGTTAATCTTGGTGAGCCTTCTGTCACCGACCTTGTCGACTCTAGCGTGGTGGTTACCAACGACGCTTCGCAAGGGGGATTTCCTGCGGGCATAACGACTGTGACTTGGACCGCTGTCGATGATTTCGGTAATGTCGGAACGGCTACCCAGATGGTGACGATAACTGACGGCTCTGCTCCTTCCATAATAGCACCAGCTGACATAACAATAGAGGCTACCGGTTCACTAACTTCAGTCGAACTTGGTTATCCAGTCGTCAGTGATAACGAAGATCCATCACCAGTTCTTACTAACAACGCGCCATTAAGTGGACTTCCAGTCGGAACCACGATTGTGACATGGACCGCCACTGACTTTTCTGGGGCTTCGGCAACGGCCACGCAGACTATTACCGTCGTTGACACGACACCGCCCTTGATGATTCCTCCAGCTGATGTTAATGTTGAAGTCATAGGAGGTCTTACAATCGTAGCCCTTGGTACGTCTGCGGTTATCGACCTTGTAGATCCATTACCTACCGCTACCAATAACGCTCCTTCCGAAGGATTTATGCCGGGCACACACACAGTCGTGTGGACAGGCGCAGATACTTACGGCAACAGTGCTTCGGTTACGCAGACCGTCACTTTGACAGATAGTACTCCACCTTCGGTCTTCGCAAACCGTGGTGGCGGTACGTACACCTCACCGCAATCGGTATTGCTGACTTCCAGTGAAACAGGAGTCGAGATATTCTATACGATCGACGGCTCTGACCCTATTTTCACCGGTTTAGAATACTCGGCAACACCATTGAACATCGCTGTCGATACCACGCTGAAATTCTATGCAGTGGATGCATCTGGCAATATCGGTGCCGTACGCACTGAGGTCTATGACATCGAAATCGTTACTGAGCCCGTGGTTGTTGCTCAGGATTCTACCTCTACTACCGGCCAAAGCCTTTGGTCCTGGCGACAGGTTCATGCAGAATTCGCTGGTCCTTCTTCGGTGTTGGTCGGAAAACAGATTGATTCGATTACCCTTAGGCTAAAGAAGGTAGGCTCACCCACAGGCGTGGCAGAGATAGGAGTGATAAACCCGGATCTCTCAATGAAAAAGACCTTTGGAACGATAGACGTATCTCAAGTTAGCTCTTCCTATGCCAACTATGAATTTGTTTTGCTTGGGCTCTTGTACACTATACAAGCGAATGACAGGATTGGCATCAAGTACACAGGAGGGACCGGAACAGATTATCTTGCGATCATGCGTGACACAGATATGGCAGATCCGTTCGATGGTTCCAATACTTATCGTGCCCAATATGTTTCCTCCTGGGATTACTTTCCAGATCACGATCTCTATTTTATTCTGAAATTGAACAAACCAAACTTTAGTGGCGACGCAATTCCACCCTCGATTACAGCTCCACTTGATGTTACTTTTCAGGCCACGGGTCTTCTAACACAGATTAATTTAGGAATTCCAACAGTTACCGATAATCTCGATCCATCACCTTCTATCAGTAACGATGCTCCTTCAAGTGGCTTTCCTGTAGGGACTACGATTGTAAGATGGACCGCCACCGATGCGACTGGGAATTCTGCGGTAGCCACGCAGAACATTACTATAACAGTGCCGGGCCCGGAAGGACCGAAAATATACCTAGCACTGTTTCTGCAGTATGTGGACGTTCAGGAGCAGGTCAGCGTCTATCTCGACAACATTATCGACAGTGACAAGACTAGACTCAGAGTGAAGGATGGCAACTACTTGGGTGCTGACTACATTTCGGCTGCTCAAAGTTTAGCTGGCGATGAAGGAGTCACGTTCACGGACAAGCAGAATCTTGTGGATAACGTTCAGCTTGTAAAGGACCTCGGATTCGAATTTGTAGAATTTAACATCGAGCCTGGCCTGTCGCCATCCTCGGATACCGCCGATGTGGTAGGCGCTCTGAGAGCGGCTGCAGATGCGGCTCATTCTGTAGGACTAGAGTTCAGGGCCATTCCTTCAAAATCCTACACCACGAATTACGGTGTAGAAATAGCTCCCTTCGTCGACTATTACCACGTTCAGGCACAGTCTTTACAAGTAGATCCTGACGCCTACGAAGCATATGTTAAAGATATTGTAATCGATCTTAGAGCGACGAATCCTGAACTCGTGATCACCACACAGGTTTCGACGCAGCAAGGTGCAGCTCCGGGAATGGACAAGCTTGAAACGATGAAAGAGGCTTTCAGACGGGTTGCTGACGATGTCAATGGACTGACGGTATGGTTCGGACGAGATGACATTACCATTCTATCTGATTTTGTAGAATGGTTTAACCTGACCTATCGATAGTTTACCCGCGTTTTTGCTACCTGTTCCGCGGCGAGGAACCGCAATCCATACCCGGAATAACGATAGTTGTACCCTTCACCCGCACTACCCATTTCTGCAGACCGAAAAGGGAAAAATTCAGCATGGCTCTATTTTCGGACGATCGTGCCCGCCTGAATACTACTGTTCGGAGGGATTTGACGGCCGGGCAAAATCAGCACATATGCTCCTATTGAGCTATTGTTTCCGACCACTGCTCCAAAGTGATCGGTCCCTGTATCTGCAAGCTGTCCGTCGATCTGGTACTTTACATTCGCTCTTGTCAACAGGACATTGGCTGTCGCGGAGTAACCTCCGAACCAGACATTCTTGCCTATCACACTATCAAGGATGACATTCTGGTGAGGAATTTTTGCCTGACCCGAGAAATAGCTTCTCGCGACTTCACAATTGAAACCTACTCTAGTATTTTCTCCGAGTATGGATTTTCGTACCAAGGAGCACATGCCAACTAGGCTCCCTTTAGAAATGTAGACAGGACCTTTTACCTTACAAAAATCATCGAGAATTACATCATCTTCTATTATGCAAGGTCCTTCAATAATGCAGGTTTTGCTAATTCTAGCGTTGGGAGAAATCCAAGTGCTCGTAACAACATCCGTTAGCAGGTTTTGGGTTGCTGCAAGGAAGTCCCATGGATAGGTTATTAGTTCCACACTAATGCTGCCGGAATCTGAGTTACTAGATGTGCCTCGCACTATGGAATTGATAGGCAACTGGAATGAAGAAGTTCCCCGATTGATCGCATTACTCTTATCAATCAAGATCTCATCCTCATCGATTTCTTCGACACCGATATCTGGACAATGCGCACCTACCAAGTCTAGTGTCTTTCTGAATTTATAGGGAATTGCCACTTCTGTTATTTTCCCCTGCAGAGCTCTATTAAGAACGTCGATGTTATGAACGATAAGTGGCTTGTTCATGATTTTCAAAGAAGATGCAGGACACCCGTCCGGGCCGATTCCTTCCAAGAAGGAAATTAGTTCATGATGATTCGTAGTGAACCTTAGTTGCAAGTGATTCTGAATTCTAGAACGTTCTCACGTTAATGAAGATTGCGACGTGTCTCGACGACATCACCTATCTGAAATATGATATCGGAATGGCGGTGGAATATGATCAAAACTACTTTGAAAGAGATCTATTTACAGCCACGAGGTCGACGCGGAAAATAATCGACAAAGAATGGTGTTGTCGAAATAGAATGTGATCTTACATGCCGTGCAGTCTGATTCTTGCCTTTCCATTAGATTCATTCGACGACTTGCCCGATTTCAGCGGCTTCATTCTTGATCGTCAGCCTTTACGCTTTATATATATAACGACTCTATCGCGGACCGATCTCGACGTGCCCATGACCATCCGGATACCTCTGCAACTGTTCCTGACCCGTGAATAAAACCCAGCGCAAGCGCCGATGCAAGTCATCCCTTCGGAACCGCCTTGCCCGAGTCAACGCCGATAGCGCAATAATCATCTCAGCAGTAAAAGAGCCATCATGTGATCTCTGACATGAACTCTAGTAGGAGATGAACTGTCGTGCCTTCGATAAAAAAAAGGTTCTTGGTGTGTGACATATACGAGGTTAAAATTAAGTACAAGTCCCATGAATCTGAAACAAACTAGTGATGAACAATCAGTAACAAAGTGCAGTCTTGTACCGTCTAGGGATATTAACCAGCTCTCGGGAATACTTGAGAATATGGTGAAATTGAATATTCTGTGTCGCGATGTAGAGAGAAATGATCAGGCGAAAGCTTTCTTGTGTTCAGGAGAAGCCCTAGATTGAATGTCCTAATTTTGGGAATTGATGGGTACATCGGATGGAGCTTGGCGCTTCATCTTCTTTCAAGGGGACACACTGTCGCGGGTATCGATAACTTTTCTAGGCGAACGAATGTAGGATCCGTGTCCTCTGACTCGGCAATCCCTATACCTGAAATAGGAAAGCGTATTGAAGCATGCGAGAGAATTCTGGGGAAGAAAATCCGCTTCTACGAGGGTGACATTCTTAATTACGACCTCCTACGAAAAGTCTTTTCCGAATTCCGTCCAGAGTCTATCGTCCATTTGGCTGAGCAACCATCGGCTCCGTTCAGTATGATTAGCAGGGAGCATGCCGTATATACTCAGCATAACAATGTCGAAGGCTCATTAAACATACTATATGCAATGAAGGAATTCTCAGAGAATTGCCATCTCGTAAAGCTGGGCACCATGGGTGAATACGGAACTCCTAACGTACCAATACCTGAAGGGTTTTTCGAAGTTGAGTACAGGGGTCGTAAGGATCTTATGCCATTTCCAAGACAGCCCAACAGCATGTATCATTTAAGCAAAGTCCACGATAGTGCGAATTTACACTTTGCATGCAGAGTATGGAATTTCCGTGCCACCGATGTGATGCAAGGTGTAGTTTATGGAACAAGAGTCACGGAGATGACTGATGACACTCTCTTGACTCGTTTCGACTTTGATGAATCGTTTGGTACGGTCATAAACAGATACTGTGCACAGGCTGTAATTGGATTTCCCTTGACACCGTATGGTGCAGGACATCAGAAGAGAGGCTTCATAGACCTAGTAGACTCTATACAGTGCCTTACCATAGCGATAGAAAAACCTGCTGATCGGGCGCAGTACAGAGTTTTCAATCAGCTTGATGAAGTTTACGACATAACGGGTCTAGCTGAAAAAGTAGTCGAGGCCTCTAGCAAATTTGGCTTGAAAGTTGAAGTAAATCATGTACCGAACCCTCGATTAGAGAAGGAAGACCACTATTACGAAGTGGAGCATAATCACCTAAGGGAGCTAGGATTTCGACCCACTAGAAAAATCGAACAAACTTTGGACATAATTCTAGAAGATTTGCTCCGATACCGCGAAAGGATTCTTCAACATAAGGACGCGATAATGCCCAGAACGAAATGGGTGGAAGCGAAATCACCGAAGCCGGTTGGAGAGCTGCTTCATGAGCGTCTCGTGGCGTATGACGGTGACATCTCGAAGATAAGCCAGAAAGATGGTCTTGCTTCCACGCACAGGCTTTCCATGGACGGTAGCGGAACTAAAGCATGAGCGTACCGAAAAACAGGTGGAGATAACTTGAGTCGTCTGCCGTCAGTTGAATATCCAGAGAGGGGACATCGGGATATTTTGACACACCTGAGCAAACTCGTCTTACCAATTCTTCGCTCTATTGGCTATAGGTCGGGAAAATGAGGATAGTAGCTGTAGGCACCTCAGTCCAGGGACTTGCGCGGACCTGTTTCCTCACTCTGAGGAAACTTAGAACGGACGGAAACGAGGTGAGCTTGATCATTGTCAAAGACCGTACGGATCGAAGAGATTCCAGAGAGCGAGACGCGAAGGCCGCTTTTGAGAAATCCGGAATATCAAGCGTATATCCGATTGAAGAATTTGATTATACAGGGGTAAGTCAGAGGAACGCAAACATTCTGAGCACCTACATCAAGGTAATAAAACCATCGCTAGTTTTGATGCCATTCTGGAAGTCTGACGATGAAAAGGACAGAATCCTGTCTAAGACGGCCTTAATCGCTTGCAGAGGGATAGGAAGTGTGTTCATGTTCGATGAGGACAAGAAATCTACTTTCACCCCGACCGCGAGTTTCATGTTAAATCACGATGAAATTATTTCAACCGTGAACGCTGTCGACCATCCGTTGGCAATTTCTGGTGCGAATGGAATCCAAACGGTTGGATCCAGACCGATCACTGATAGCGCCCCAGCGCATAACAGCGTTAGAGGCGTGATCAACGTTGAGATTGAATCCTTTGAAATCCACAGAACTGTACTATTGGAAGAACCCTGGGAGTGATCGACTAAATGGAGTTGAGCTTTAACGGGCAATAAGAAGGTCTTGTGCATCGGCGCGCATCCGGATGATTCAGAACTTGGTATGGCTGCGACGCTTGCTAAGCATCGGGACCTAGGCGACGAGACTCACATTGTTATTTGTAGTCTCGGAATAGGCGGCGAAAGTGGCGATCCGAGAATCAGAGAACTTGAAGCTTGCGAGGCCGCGGACATCTTGGGCGCACGCCTAGACATCCTGGACTACCCTGTTACTAAGCTGAACAGGTCCTCACTGGAATTCTATCAGATCATGGAAAAGAAGATAGAAGACATCAATCCAGATAGGGTGTATACGCATAGTCCGCATGACTACCATCAAGTACACGAGACTGTAAGTGAATGTGTTAGCAGGGCTGCAAGGGAAATCCCACAATTGCTATATTACGAAGTTGCGTCTTCTACAAGTCCAGAGTTTAGACCTAACGCTTACTGCGACGTGACAAACTACATTCACTTCAAAATAAGTTGTTTAGCCGCCCACAAGACACAGGCAAGCAAACTATACATGCAAGAGAATATCATAAGATCGCTTGCCCATACACGATACGTCTTGAGTAAAATGGGCACAAAAATGAATGGACTGGCAGAGGCTTTCTATGTTGGCAGGCTAGTTCTCAGTGATATCGTTTCAGATGAGGTGAACCGATTTCGCGCAACCGATAAATCTGAACAACCCTTAAACGTCCGAAGTACCGAATAAGAGTTTGATATATCGATGGCCATAGAAAAAGTATCATCTGTTCTAGTACCGGGGGCCGCCGGGCCGGCAGGGATAAACACTATCAAGTCTTTGAAAATGGCGAAATTCGATGGCCGTATTGTTGCCACTGACTCCAGCTCGCTAGCGGCTGGCTTCTTTCTGTCTTCTTCATATCACATTATGCCAGAGGTTGTTAACGAGAAAAAATTCATTGAGAAGCTTGTAGATGTAGTTACAAAAGAGTCAGTTCAAACTCTTATGCCCAGCTCGGGTTATGATATTTTTCCGTACAGCAAATACCGCCGGGAACTGGCAGAGATGGGGGTTATGGCCGTGGTCAGTGATAGAGACAAGCTTGAGATTTGCCGTGACAAGATGCTTACGTACAGCACACTAAGGGGAAAGTTTAATCTACCGTTTACGACCCTCGACCATAGTAAGGTCAGCGCATTCCCGGCAATAGCAAAACCAAGATTCGGAAAGGGGAGTCGCGACGTAATAGCCATAGAAGACGAGAATGACCTTCGATATGTCAGTTCTAAGTATAGAGAAATGATTTATCAGGAATTCCTTCCTGGAACCGAATACACTGTTGATGTGCTGTGTAATTTGGATAGAGAGCCGATAGTAGCGGTTCCGAGAATGCGAATTCAGACCAAGGCTGGTATCTCGATGAAGGGAAAGGTAGTGCGGCATAAAGAACTGGAGGAAGAATGTATGGAGATTGCTCAAACGATCGGAATCACGGGACCCTGTTGCATTCAGATGAAAGAGTCCAAAGAAGATTCGTTCAAATTGGTAGAGATCAATCCCAGGATGGGTGGCGGAACGATATTTACTGCCATTGCAGGAGCAAATTTCCCTAAACTGATAATCGACATGGTTGAGGGTAGAAAGATAGAGATCCCGAAAATCAACGAGATCACCGTCGTTAGATATCTCGATGAGATTGTGGTAGAAGAGGCAAAGGGTGTGGAAGCCAAACCTGCGGCTCTCAGGACTTGACTCGGATAGTAGCGGCAAGGTGAATGCCAGTCAGAAGGCAAACGTAAAGGAAGACTATCACGTTCACTGCAACTACAACGATCACTCATCTAGAGACCTTACCGTGGAAAACGTTGTTCAGCACGCGAAAGAAATAGGTTTGACAACGGTAGCTTTTACCGAACATGTTCGCAAAACTTCTCCGTGGATACCCGAGTATCTCAGCGAAATCGCATCAATTCATGAAAGCGATCTCAGAATAATTGCCGGCTTCGAAGCGAAAATCTTAAGGGATGGCTCCATAGATTGTCTGGATAGGTACGCCGATGAGTATTTCATAGTAGCGAGCTTTCATACCATTTTTGAAGATAAGGAGGTTTGGATGCAGGCGCTGGAAAGAGCAATTAAAAATCCTAATGTGGATGTTATAGGCCATATCGCTCCAGAACCATCTTTTGTGCTTAGCGAAAACGAAATGGAAGACATATCATCTTTGATAACAAAGAATGGCAAGATAGTGGAACTCAACGTAAAGTATCACAGGCCGCCGATCGACTGGCTCAGAATAATGAAGAGAAATGGTGTGCGTTTCCATTTGGGAAGTGACGCACACTCTTTGCAAGAAATCGGACGGTACGAGACGATATCTGACCTTATCGCGGTATTGAACGAATGATTCTGACCATCCTATTACAGTTTTAATTTAGTGATGTAGTTTGTGCTAGGAAAGTCATGTTACTTGTCGCATAGACTAAAAGGTTCATGTGTGAGCTGTATCAATTAGGAGGTATAGGAAATTCCATTTCAACTTTTGATCTTATCCTTTCTAGCTACTGTCCTTGGAGCACTTTCATCGCCTGACGGATATAGAGGGTCTATGCTCTTGTTCACTTCACGCCTTAATTCTTTGAAGGACTCGTTATCATATTCTTTCCACTTGGTAGACCAATGGAGGAGAACGTCAACTACCAGAGGCTTTACCGCCACATTAATCAGAAAGTTTACGAAACGTATGAATGGATACAATTTGAGATCGGCTAGCCTATGCACCTTTCGAAGCCTATATGCATAAAACGCCAACTGAGTTGCCACGATAGAGGCTTGTATTGCTGCGAGTTTGACGGTCAGATCGATTAGCGCTGATAGTTCGTCTGTTGATGTCAAGTTCAAAAAGCCCGTGACTGCAGATACGGCAAGAAATGGCCAAATAAGAGACTTTGCCAGACCCGCGCCGTGATTCATGAGATTCCAAAAAAATACGAATGACCTAGGAGTCCGAAATTCCCCCAGAAGCCTAAGATTTTTTCCTCTCGAATGATAGAATGCGACGCCCCATCTGGCACGCTGTTGTATAAATCCGATAAGTGTAGCCGGATGCTCTGAGTATACCACAGCGTTTCCTTCAAAAATGCCTCTATACCCCATGCGCGCGATTCTGTTTGTTATCTCTCCGTCTTCTCCGAATATATTGTCAGCAAAGCCGCCTGCCTTCACTATCGCTTCCCTTCTGAAGGCAGTAGAAGAGCCCGGCTGAGTAATTATAGAATCGACTACATCCTGCCCTCTCTTAGTATACAAGTAATAGGAACATAAAAGATTCTGGACTCTCCACATCAATCCCTCTCCTTCCCGGAGCGGGAAAACCCAGCCGCAAACCGACCCAACGGCCGGGTCCTTAAAGTGGCGCATCATCGGTTCCAACGCATTCGCATCTATTTCAGAATCCGCATCGGTTCGAAAAATGATTTCCCCTGAAGTTTTTCGCAGCCCCAATGAAAGAGCGTAGCCCTTTCCGGAATTTGGGATAGTGAAAATATTTCCACTGCAGTGACGCAGCTTCTTGAAGGCGTCTCTAACGACTTTCTCGGTATTGTCAGTAGAACCGTCATTGACCACAACAATTTGTACTTCTCCCGAATAATTCGAGGCAGCTCCGTCTATGCTTGCTATCAACTTGCCGACTAGCCTTTCTTCATTGTAGGCTGGGATCAGAAACGACACGGAAAACAGCGAAGGGCGACCATGGGGTTGGTTGTTTGAATCCCCGTGTTTCTTCGACGTTTCCATTACGTGATTTCCGTTATCTCCGCGGAAGGGCGCCGACTTAAGAGTTCGCAGGCGAATGCGTCTTCTTGCTTCAAATGCCAGATTAGCCATAAAGAAGGCAAACGTTATGATGGATGACATGCTCAGCCAGATAACTAATAGCACGTACTCCATGATTGGAGATTGAATATCAATCCTGATGTAGGAGACTACAGCATACACGAGTATTCCTGCGAAAACGAGTAGAGCTAAGAGAATAGCATATTCCGCGCCATATTTTCTATTTATTGCGCGCTGGATGCGAGTAGGTCTGGGAAATGTTATCGTTGAAAAAAGCCCCAGTTCTATCATCATGCTCCCTGCTACTATGGAGGCGCCCAGAGTTACCATTCTAACCGTAAGAGTCGATTGTAGAACATCAAGCAAATACATCGAGAGAATGGCAGAGAACGAGACCATGACAAACATTAGAAAACACAGTACGCCGAATCCTAAAAGTTTCAGGCGCTTTGAAAAGTTCGTTCTTGTGGTCATTGCCATTAAAGGAAAGAACCCCATGAACAGCAATTGCAGGTAGGTGGGAAGGGTGACTTTGGTGTCATCCGGAATTTCACCGACAAATAAATTGGAGCTCGCGACATGTGAAGGGATATTGAAGAATGTGAGCAGCTCTAGGACTAATCTTTCCTGAGCATTATTTATAAGTTCAGCACTGTTCAGCAGTACGAAAAACAAAAGGATAGCAGCTGCGAAATAGCGGAGAGGAAAGTAAGAGAGGATCCGCTTCGCACTTGCCATTACGACCGCTCCGGATAAAGCTCTCGCACAATTAAGTTTTTACATTAATTATTATGCTGGCTATTATTATTGTCTTAGAATACCATAACTAATTGATGCGTTGTTCCACAAGGTTGGAAAGAAGCTTGCGTGTGCTCTACTTGGAGAAAGAGGCTACGCATGGCTAACTGCCATCAATGGCAATCATACGACTTATTACGACCTATTCTGACTATTCATGAGCAAGGAAGAGGAGTCCCTTTTGGCACTATTCGATAGATCGCACCTTGATCTGGCAAGTAGGTAAGGACGTAAAGGAATCCGTCCTTTCCTACCTCTAGATCGGTGATCGCCCTGAAACCTGGGGCAAAGATCACCGGTTCGAGTTCACTCCAGTCGTTCGCGACCTTATCTGAAAGAGTCCCCTCGAGGACTATCCCACTCCGCTCTGAATTAAGCTGAAAATGGTAGACGACTCCCAGAATAAAGTCTGCTACGAAAACATCATTCTCGTATTGGACACCTAGCTTGTCAGATGTCAGGAATTTTATTGCTGTCACTCCTACCGGGATCTGCCAGACGAATTCAGGGTCGCTATATCGACCGTTCTGAACGCCAAAAAAGGTATTATAAAACCATCTGTCAATGAAACCTGTCAGCCTGTCACAATACAAGCATTCCACCAAGTCCGTATCTGGATCAAAACTCGAATAATCTGGAAAACCCATAACTTGCCGCCAGCCGCTGTTAAAGCCAGGCTCAACAAGATTGATCTCGTCCCCATAATGTGGACCATTCTCGGTTTCCCATAGCTTGCCAGTGAGAGGATCAAAGTCCAGTCCGTAGCTGTTGCGGATGCCGTACGCGTAAAAGCTGTTGGTTGGGCGATCATATCCCAAGATACTACCAGGTGATTTCCCGTCAAATGTCAACCTCATTATCGAGCTTGTTCCGTCTGCAGCAGTGCCGTTTTCCAGATTCTGGGAACGAGTTGTGGAGGATGCAATATCTCCAATAGAAAAATATACGTTGCTATCAGGGCCGATCGTTAGAAATCCACCGTTGTGCGATCCCCCCCTAGTCGCAGGCACGTTGAACAAGGTGAGCGGGTTCATCAGGGATCCGTTGACGACATCATAACGGTGCACTCTATGGCCCAGTGGAGGGGAGCCTTTTGCGTCATCGCCGTCCTCCTCGTCGGCTAACGTAAAGAAAATGAATGCGTATCTCTTTCCATTTTTCTGCTCGTCAGAAAGTGCGATGCCAAGCAATCCTCGTTCGACCACATTCGCTACAGGTAAATCGAGAGCAGGCTGAGGTTGTAACGTGCAGTCTGTAATCCGCAGGACCTTTCCATCGTTCTTTTGAAGGACTAGAATGTCTTTTTCCGCGAGAAACGCCATTTGTGTGGGGAACGCGAGACCTTTGTAAACAAGCTGCACTTCAAGGTTTGGGTCATTTACTTCCGGCGCAGCTGGCAGTCTGACGGTATAATTGATCGGAGCAGGCGTCGGAATGATAAAGTCCTCCGCATCCCTGTTTGGCTCATCGTCTAGCATAGTCTGAGCAGGGAATAGATCCGAATAGACCAAAAAAACCAATACGCCGGAAACTACTACGGATATGATGATAGCTAGCACGTAGACACGTGCCATTTTTGGGGCACTCATGACAGGGTGGATAATACTGTGCCACTTATCTAATTATATGTCTTACTTGCAACAACCTCGACAAGCGTTAGACATTCTTGCCTCAGCATTAGCTCCAAAGAATGGGATAGTCTAATATTATCGATTCTAATAAAAAGCAATGCTTAATTGAATTCGACCCGGCTGCTTGGAATCGTCGTTCTCGGATTCTTGGCTATCATCCTCCTTATTATCGCGATTACCGATACGCCCAGTGATACGACCGATGCGACGACTTATGGCATTGCTATTTTTACCATATTGGAGGGAGATGAATTCGGATCAGAGAATTACACTCTGAGCGTAACCAATGTCCTGCAAAAGCACCTCTCCGCTGAGAATACGACCCGAAATGTAGCATCTGAAAAAGACAAGACCAAAGGAAATTACATCATACAGTCGATCCGAGTGTTGGACAAAGAAAGTAGAAATCCTGACGTTAATGCGACCAAGAGCCTTTTCGAACGACTAGAAAGCGAAAGGAAAATGATAACTGTTCAGTCGCTCGACAATCTCACCAAGGCATTTTCATTTGGAAGAACTTATGCCAATGTCACACACATTCTTTATGACATAGAACATTGGGAACAAACTCCGCAGGAAGAGAAGAATGCCCCGGTCGATTCGATAAGTATCGGTTCGCATAGGGTTCACTCCGAGGGTTTCAAATATGGCATTACTCCTGATGCGGTCATGCTGCTCGAAAATTATAAAGAGATCGATTGGACAGAGATCGATCTTGTCGGTATGCAGCTTCAGCGCTTTTCCCAGAATATTACCCTGTTTTCGCAGCATACGAAGACTGTAAGTGATCATGTAAGAGCCATAAACCCTTCGATTGAGATCTATGTCCAATTGTCATTCAGATTTACGGCGGCAGAAGACATGATCAGTGCGATAAATAGTGTCAGGCCGTATGTAGACGGCTACGTTGTATCATACTTACCGAGAGGTCAGAATTGTCCTAATTGCAATATCGATGCGTTGGAAACTGTGCTTCGCGAAATCTCTCAGGACTCTAATGAGCGAAATCTCTGAAATAGTCCTCTCCGAAGCGGAGAGGACAGCATAGCGTGAAGGCTTGGCTGTCCGCCTCCCAGCAGGGAGTTATTGATTCTGTGGTTGTGTGTCGCCTGAAATATCTGAAATCATTTCCGTTGGGTTTTCCGCGATGTCCAGATCAAAAGTTACATACTTCAGGTATACACTACTCGTTTTATCATTTGACTTTAGCACGTCTATTCCGAAGGGATATGTTACGTCGACCAAATGTTTCTTGGCAAGTTTTGACAGGTCGATTTCTATCGGCGTCCAGTCGTTAGTCAGAGTGATAGGTTTACTTCTCAGCGCGTATTTGACTTCTCCGTTAGCCTTGACTTTCTTGCCAGCCACTCCGATCTTTATTTTCTCTCCACCATCTTCACCCATGGCGAACAGGGTTAACCTTTTCGCTTTAGAAAGATCTATTGGCTTGTCTCCTGTATACGCGACTCCTCCATACTGCTGTCCTCCAGGAGTGTATCTTAACAGGGTACAGAACTCACAGCTCTGATCGGGGTCCACAACATTACTCTCGAAAACTTCGAGAGAAGACCTCTTGGTTCTGGCATCCCCTGATAGCTCTCTTAGCTTGTACTTGTCATCATGTTCGATGACCAGTGGGTAGTTGGCTGCATAAGCATCCTGATCCGTACGATCTTCTATCAATACCTGCACGACTCCGGGCAGTAGAGCGCCGACGAACACTGACCCTGCTATTCCTGCTATGGCAACGATGAGTAAAAAGGAGTCGTTCTTCCGCGCCCTCATGCCAGCTTAAACCATTCTCCTGCTAGATCGTAATTGCCTTGATTACTATAGCTGGTCTTGTATTGTGTCCATTTAGTATCCTGACCATCGAACCAACCGCCTGAGGATGAACTGGTCCGCTTAACCCATACTTGATCTGTGGTTGAACCAGTTCCGTCCCACTCGACTAGTATCCTATCATTGGCCGCGAGGGTGTACGATGATGGCGATTCTACAGCAAAGGACTGATCTGACGCAGTCAAACTGGTGGCGTCTACTGAACCAAAATTGTGAACTATCGAACCTGACGAGTTTCTAACCAATATGCTAATAGTTCCTGATGGGGAACCATTCTTTTTCATTATCACTACAATCTTCTTGACCGGCTGACCTATCATTGCCGAGTTAAATGAGGAACTCTTGTGCATGAGTTCCCCTGCGCGCTTCAGGTTCCCAGTATACAGCTTACCATAGTTATTGGCGCCCTGAACAGAGTATATCGATACATATGTAGCTGTGCCAGTTGTCGCCGACGATTCATCTGAAGTTAGCCCTATGTTGCCGGTTAGGTCTACCGCTGCTACTCTATAGTAATACGTCGTTGATTCTGTTAACCCTGTGTCAGAATAGGAATTGGTGGTTGACTGGGCCTGCGGTTGATCAACTCCTGGAACTATAACAAAACCGGGCGTCGAGCTTCGGTAAATGTTGTAATGATCGAGATCAGGATCGGTATTTGCTGTCCATGCTAGATCTATCTGTGTGGCCCCATTGGTAATGGCCACTAGACCAGTTACCTGCGCGGGAGGAATAACATCCGAAACATCCCCCTGACCGGGAATCTGTATGAATTTGCTGACTGAGGGCACCGGTTTGGCTGCGTCATTTAGTACGTGCACGAGATACATTCCCGGAGGGGCAAGTTTGTTGTTGATCGGTGCCTTCACGGTCACCGTAGAATCTGTCCTTGAAATGATCTGGAGCCAGATAAGTCTCTGATCAGTATTGTAGTGATGAGTCGTCGACGGCTGTTTCATTAATGATACCTTGGTTATCGCTAAAGCGTCAGGGGTAGGGATCGTAATGGTTTCCCCATAGTCTCCGACTGTGGGATCTCCAGATATTGTTGGCCTCACTTCTGACGTATACCAAGGGTTAAAGACCTCGACTCTGTTTTCAAAGTCATTCATACCCGTAGTGGTACCCGCGGTCCAGACTCTGCCATCAAGTAACAGAATCGATACTTGATGGTACAACCTAGGTACAGAAGCTTCAGCCCAGGTCTCCCAAGTCTCGGCCACGGGATCAAAGACTTCAGGATCGAGCTGCGCAGTCCCAATCTCTGATTGTTGTATATTGCCACCGAAAATGGCTATCTCGCCAGTCGGGAGAATTATCGGGCCCAAATGTTTTCTAGCGAAAGTCATAGGAGCGGTAGAACGTCTTGTAATTCCCGCGCTACCGCTAGGCTCGGCAATTTCGCAGCTATTGGTCGCGGGATCAGTAGCAGCAGGAGAGCCGCCCACAAGCAAGATCTTGCCTCTTTCTTCGATGGTGTTTTCAAGCGGGAGGAGGATGGATGATCCGTAGTGCCTCTTCAGTACATTGTTTTGTGCGAATACCCACTTGTATGTGTTGGGATCATACATTCTGTCTACCGTCTCCATTCCGACGCAGGCCAAAAGACCGCTGGGCATAAGGTGCATACGAGGGTAAAGAGAAATGTAAGGAGCTGTTCCAGGACCATAACATTGAGAACCAGCAGGTGGTAGCGGTGAAAAGTCGTAGGCCTCCTGAGTCTGACCTGCGCACCACGTGCCATTACCAGCAGGGTCAAGTCTAATAGTCCAAGACTTATCGTTCGGATCGTAAAATTCGACAAGCCTGTTATTCATTCCATACTCGTCGAGGCCCTGCATAACGCAGACTTTATTATCCGGCAACTGAACGGCGGTAGGATACCATCTTCCATGTCTCATCACGGTTCCCGTTGAGAAAACTAAACCCGAGCTAAAATCAGCTTCATAAGAATAGTTCCCTCCAGCCCATTTTCCGTTAGGAGAAGTTTTCGGAAATCCAAAAGGCCCGTCGAACGCAGACGTTCCTCCACACAACAGTACGTTACCGTCCGCAAGAGTAGCCATCCCACAACAAAACAGGTCGTCAGCCAGAGTGTTGGTATCCGAAAAGGTGCCATCAGGATTCCAAATACCATGTTTGTATGGTCCTGTGGTAAACTGATGCCTTGCAGCTGAACCCTGGATCCACAAGACCTTCCCACCGCTAAGCAGCGCGGCATGGACGGAAGTGGTATCTGCTGGTTGGTTTGCTGGTGTATCCCATGAACCGGCAGTTGACTGCCCCCTGACACTATTTCCTTTCGTACTGAACAATTGGCTTGACCCGAACAATCCGAAGGCAAAGACGGCCACACCGGATCCCATAAGCTTTAGGAACTCCCTCCGGTCTATTCGAGACAATCTCAACTATTGAGACGAGGCTAGGTATAAAAAATTTTCTCTCAAGTGAAATCTTTTTCATATCTCCTTTATGACAAAGCTGCTGTCAAATCCCCATTGCAACGAATTCAAGATTTATTAGCGTTCCGCATTGAGCTGCCAATTGCGTATCTGGGATCACGATGACCCATTGCCTGTTCAATTCCAAGCTTGCACAGCCACGAATCTCAAAGTGCCGCGTTGATGTGTTAGTAGCTTTCCAGCCGAGCGTTAGTTAACGAATTTTCAGAGTTCCGGAGCCGTTGAACTTCCGGATCAGAGTCTCAGTACCTTAGGAGCTATTTACTGAAGGTTTTCGCGCTGGCGTTAATCCTCAAGTTCCGCGATTGGAGGAGAGAACAACGCTCCAACGTACCATGATCAACTACAGCAGCGTTGACATTCTACCAGTCCACCGATACACTGGAGTCTTTATCATCTGAGAGAATCCGATGCAAGACAAGTATAGGAGATACGAGTTCGGCGCTTTCGTCGATCTTTGTCCCAAGCTGCGGGGAACAACAAGTTACCTCAGAATAGCAATACGATCCGACGAAATCCACAATCGTGAAACGAATAGTCATGCGGTAGATTCCAACCCTAGAGCGCGAATTTATGTGGGATGTTCTCACATACTCCTCTCTTTATCGCATAGATTCCCGTTATTTCCGTTGTACAGAGAAAGCGGGAGTATCAGACCAGTTTCGGTACGTTCGATATTCAGCAAAGAGAGAAGGGCCGCCATTACCGCTGTCTCTCTGATGGTTCTGCTAATTTCCGGAGTGGCTGTCGTAGCGGCCACAGCATTCGTATACAACTCCAACATTGAAAATAACCCAGTAGTGCAGTTGACAAGCATAGATAAGGAGATGAAGGCAGGTCTGGTAGAGATCAAAGGTACTGCGTCAGGCAAGAAGGGAGATATCCAAGCTGTGATGGTCAGAATAGATGACAGCCAGCCTTTTTTCGCTACACCGGCTACTGCTGACGACTATTCCAGCTGGTCTGCTCTTGTTGATATACCTCCTGGAACACATGACATAATAGTCGAAGTTGTGGATGCGGAGGGCAAGACCCATTCGACGA
>Ga0187892_10005498_pt1 | contig 19864 bp, 18 predicted proteins | sample MA1701073metaG_FD_139345 | JGI IMG/M metagenome (GOLD analysis project Ga0187892, IMG submission 139345) | Bio-ooze microbial communities from a basaltic lava cave in the Kipuka Kanohina Cave System on the Island of Hawaii, USA - MA170107-3 metaG ...
AGAGGAGGCTACGACCGGCGAGTTCCCGGAGCGGAAGGAGGTGGTGCTTCTGCCGGCAGCATCTCGCTGAGAGAATTGTGAGGGTGGTGCGCTTTTACACCACTTGACGGGACGTGACCCATGGCCCAGCCCGATTGGCCCGAATATTGGGCCTGGTTCCAGGCAAACCTGGGATAACTTTACTGCTCCGCTAATCCTCGTTAACGCCACGACTTTTCTTCTATAAACAGCGATTGTTAGCTTTTCGCCCCAAAGGATGCCCAGACCAGGCCTCTGGGACGGAAAAGTAAAAACTTGGTGAAAAAAGCCCCTCAAAAAATGTAACTCAACGACCATTCTTACATCCTAGCCTTTCTGAAAACACTCGTAGAGGAGGTTAGAATGGGGATTTCGCTGCGATTATTAGTCGGGGCGGCTTTAGCAATAGGGCTGCTAACCTGTGCCAGGCCCAGCGTTTTGGCTGACTATCCTCCGGCTATCGGTTCGGTATCGGCGGCCGCGGGCTCTACCGCTTCTGCACCGGGTTCGAACGTCAACATTAACTGCACCGTGCAAGACGCTAGCGGAGCACCGGTAGCCGGCCAGCCCTGCGTCTTCACCATCGTCAGCCAGCCGGGGACCGACGCCAGTATTGGCTCACTGACCACAGTGAGAAACACGGACAGCAACGGGATCGCCACAGCTGTCCTCCACACCGGCAGTACCCCAGGGAACATAGTCGTCAGTATCGAAAGCGGTGGGGTTACCTCACAGGTAACCGTTACGGTACAGGGCGCCCAAACCTCTGCTCCCCAGGAATTCCCGAGCAGCGGTGGCGCTCCCGCCGACGGCGGCTCCACGCCCTGGTGGCCAAAAGCCGGATTCCTGATGTTGGGGATGATTTTCGTCCTCACTGGCGCATTCACCACCCTTCGGTCACGGGGCATCAAAGCCTAAAGCATAGAAACATTTATTGCGGCCGCCAGTAAAGCCAAAGGGAAGCTGGCGGCCGCTTCATAGAGCGGGAATGCATTAAGGCTCACCTAAAACCTTGTGATTTAAATTTAGCTTTCGAAACGAGTGTCGGGAGAAGATGGCCGATGTCTAAGCTAGCGGTAGCGCGGGTTATCATCGCGCTTATCGCCTTGCTGCTAATGCTGGCGCCGGGCGAAGTGTGGTCGCGGCCGGAAGCCGATTTTGAAAAAGAGGGGTTCGATGCGAACCTCCACTACGTTCAGCCTCGAAGTAGGCAAATCTTCGACCCGTTCCTAATTCTAGAAAACGGCACCTGGAAGCCCTGCCCCTGCCCGCCAGCTGAGCATTTGGCTATCGTTGGCAAAGATCTCGTCCAAAGGACAAGCAGAGACCGCGATGGCGAATTTGAGCTAGCGGGAACGAGCGTGCTTGTAAACGGGCAAGCGGCCAAGGTCTTCTTAGTTACCCCCTCCCAGGTAAATTTCGTCCTTCCCGACGAAATAGCATCGCCAGTGGCCAACATCTCTTTGTTGGTGGACGGCCAAGTGCGCGGGGAGGACGCCGTGGGCATAGAGACGGCCTCCGAGGAGGTCGAAAGTGCGCAGGTAGCTATAGAAAACGATATGTTGGCGTTGGAGGCCCTCGCCGGTCGCGAGCCAGCCGTTCATTTAATCACAACGCCTCTTTCCTTCCGCGCCAGCTTCATCGCCCGAGTCATTCAGCAGGCTGGCAGCTCGGTGCCTGTTCGCATTGAGCTCTGGAACCCCCGCAACTTCAGCAGTTTCAGTATCATCTTTTCTCCGGAACGCCAAATCGAAGTGATCCTCAGCGAGAACCGGGGACAGCTCACGCGGCATTACGACTTCGGCGAGTACCAATTGGACAAGCCCTACGAGATTACCTTCGAGTGGCAGCGCGGTAAGGAAGCCTCCATCATTTTGGCTGGTTCCGCTGGGGAGAGGACAGCTCTACTGAGAGCTGAAGATTCCCTCGCCCTGTTCGATGCCTATCGTCCTTCGTTAACGGCGTTAGCATCTGGCGGCGATAGCGGCAGCTCTGCCACTCTCACAGATTACCACCTGACCCTTTTGCCAGAGCGCTTTACCACCGTCAAGGCCGACGATGGAAAGATAGCGCCAATAATGATGCTGGTAGTCGCCGCTGGCATGGCTACTTTCGCCATTCCCTTTGTAAGCAGACATCGCCGGCCAAGCTTAAGAGATAAATGGGCGTCCTTCCTGCGCGGTCTTAGAGAGCAGTGGCCGCCGACGCTTGCGGGCTGGCGGCTTGGCCTCATCGTCTTAGGAGCCCTGGCTTTCCTCGCAATCAATGCCGCGCTTTTCGGGCTCGGTAGTCACCCTTTCGACATGGGGAGCCAGAAGATATGGACGTATATCGCCGTCGAATACGGCATCCCCGACTTGTATTACCTGGCCCAGACAGCACCCCTGGCCGAGGTGTGGAACGGCACTCCTTATCACGAAGCGGTTTTCCCCTACAACATTGGCATGTCTTATTACTTCTGGTTTATCGGCCAGTTCCACCAACTATTCTTCGGCCATGTCTCCCCCGACAGTCTGTCCCTGGAGTACATGATCAAGTCTTTCAATCTCATCTTCATGGTATTGGATGCGGCCCTGGTCTACGCCATCATGCGCCACCTCAGGCCTTCCTCATCAATCTTGCCTTGGGCTGCCGTGGGACTGGTTTTATTCAATCCGGCCTTCGTATTCGATACGGCGGTCTGGGGAGAGACCGAGTCGGTCCCGTTGTTTTTCCTTCTCGGTTCAGCGCTGGCGGCACTGAAACAGCGGCCGACCCTCGCCTGGTCGATGCTGGCTTTGGCTTTTCTCACCAAACAGACAGTGTTAATCCCCATCTTAATGATGGCCGGGTATTACCTCTTCCGTTTCCACTGGCGCGCTAACCTAAAGGGGATAAGCGTAGCCGTCATTTTGGCATCGCTGGCTAGTCTCTTTGTAACACTCAATGGGTATACGCCATCCATAGCCCTCGACCCGACCCTCGCTGCCCTCAAGGTGCACGGCGGTACTGGAGCCGAGAAAGTGTTTCAGGTTGTCTCTTACGACGCCTTCAATGTCTGGACGCTGGTGACTCTACTTAGGGACGGAGCGCACGGGCTGTCCCGATTCCAGTTTCCGGACCACCTCCCCGCATTGGGGAGCCTTTCCTATCACGATATCGGTAGCGGTTTGTTGGTCTTGTCCATCGTGGGAATTCTCGTCTGGCTTGTGGTTCATCGGAAAGAGACGAAGGGGCTAGGACATTCGCTCTTTTTGGTAATGGCGTTGGCCTTCTTGGCGGAATTGGTCCTGCCTACCCGGCCAGTGTCCCGTTATTTCATATTCCCCTTGGTGTTCATCCTCTTCGGGCTGGCCGGCCGGACTCGCTGGCTTTCGGTCTCGGCGTATGCGGCCCTTAGCGTCACAACCCTGGTGGGCGTCTACGGCAGCATGGCCTCCGTATTCGATTCGTTCCCTCAGCAAGCGCCACTGCTAGCTCCTGAAAACAATCCGCTGAGCGCGGGCATCCTATATCTCTTCCGATCCGATACCTTTTATCACCCTGGCCGCATTCTGGAATGTCTGCTCGCTGTTGGCAGTCGTGCTGGCTCTTTGCTCCAAGCCAGATCGCATGGCGCTGCAGGAGTCACAGCCCGCACCGCCTCAGCCCAGCGCGAGCAAGGCCCAACCCGCCTTGGCGATGCAATGGGCCCGCAGGAGAGAGCCGTAATGCTGCTCTACGTCGTGCTGCTGATGGGCGGCTTGGTCCTGACGGGAGCCATGCTGAACGTGGTATCCGCGCTGGTAGGTCTGGGCTTCGTGCCGGAATTCGCCGGTTCTCAATGGCCGTTCGTGGTCAAGAATTATATATCGGACCTAATGTTATGGGTTCTCATAGGTGCCATGCTGGTCAGTGCCGCTTTAATGCTTAAAGAACGGCGGCTGCGCAAGCGCCTAGCCGTCACTCCACGGCCAGCCCGGGGATCATTACAGCAACCACGTATTGCCGTGGCTCTGACCGCCTACAACGATGAGCTTTCGATTGGCGATGCGGTGCTGGACTTTAAAGATCGCCCGGGAGTGGAAACGCTGATCGTCGTGGATAACAACAGCCGGGATGCGACGGCGGCCTGCGCTGCCACCGCCGGAGCCTTGGTGGTGCGGGAAACGAACCAAGGCTACGGTTATGCCTGCATAAGGGGGTTAAAGGAGGCCCTGGAAACGGGGGCTGATATCATCGTGCTTTCGGAAGGAGACTGCACCTTCTCGGGCCATGACATCGCCAAGCTCGTACCTTTTTTGGAAGACGCCGACCTGGTGGTGGGCAACCGCATAACGCCGGGCCTGGTAGATAGGCAGTCGCAAATGGATACGTTCTTCGTGTGGGGCAACCAGATAGGCGCTAAGCTTATACAACTGCGGTTCTGGGATTGGCGCTTCCTAGGCAAGCTGCGTCTTAGCGACCTAGGCTGCACCTTTCGGGCGATGCGGCGGGAGGCACTGGCGGCGATTATCGATGAGTTAAAGGTGGGCGGCAATCACTTCTCGCCGCATATGATTATGGTCTCCCTGCGCAAGGGCCACACTATAGTCGAAGTGCCCGTCACCTTCTGGCCGCGGGTAGGCGTATCCAAGGGAGCCAGCAACTTTTTCAAAGCCCTAGGAATCGGCTTCGCCATGTTCTGGCACATCCTCAGCTTTCCGCTGAAGCAGGGCCAGGGCCTGGGTGAGCGCCCGAGAAAGGAGTATCAGCAGTGGCAATTAAAACAAAGTGGACCTGGCTTTACTTACTGCTGGCCATGGCGGCTTCTTTCCTTCTCGCAGGATGTACGTCCCAGGTGGGCTCCTCCGGTAACTCAGCCCAGTCGCAGCCAGCAATGAACATCGAACTCCCTAACCAAGAAGCGGTTAAGATACCTTTTACTGTATCTGGCTGGGCGGTAGACCTCTCCAGCATCGCCAGCGCTGGCATCGAAGCAGTCCAGGTCCTGGATGGTGGCTGCGAGGGTATCGTCATCGGCATCGCTGAATATGGGCTCGAGCGCCCGGATATTGAGAGCAGCTACGGGGTGCAATTCCGTTACTCGGGATGGCAGTTCGAAGTGACCCGTCTCCGCCCCGGGGATCACAGCTTAGCGGTAAGGACTAAGAGCTCTGGACTCGACGACTATAACCAATGTCAGGTCATTCCGCTTAAGGTGGACTAAAGCCTAGCATGCGCCTACTTTTCCTTGTCAGTCGGGATGATAGCAACCCGCGGGCCGCTGGCGGCGATGTTCAGGGCTCAATATACGCCCGTTACTTGGCGGAGGCTGGGCACGAAGTTACCTACGTGACCAGCTCTTACCCCGATGCAGCGACTCAGGAGACCCGCAACGGCGTAAACATCGTCCGACTGGGACGTCCAGAGACATTAGCTTGGCGTATGTGGTCTTACTATCGCTCGTGGGGCGACGACTATGACGCCGTCTACACAGAGGCTTTCGGGGGCGCCCGCGTGCCCTTCTGCGTCCCTATGTATGTGAAGCAACCCATCTTAGCCGCCTGGTATCAGGTCAACCGGCCGCTGTTTATCCACCAATATAGTAGATGGCCCGGCGAAGCCCTCAGCCTGCTGGAGAAATGGATGGCCAAGCTCTATAGCAAAGCTTATATCATCACCCCCTCTCTCGCGCGGAGGAACGACCTCATCAATATTGGTTTCCGTCCCCAACAGGTTTTCGCCATCCCCCCTGTGGCAATCGAAGAAGATCTTTTCCAGCGAAGCACTCTAGCCAAACGCCAACCCCTGATCGTCTGGCTAGGCAAGCTTCGACGCTATAAGTGCGTACACCATATTGTCGAGGCCATGCCTGCACTTATCGAAGAATGCCCCAAAGCCCGACTGGTAATCGCCGGCAGACGGGATGACGAGGCGTACCTAAGGGATCTACAGCGGCAAATTGACCTACTTGGATTGCGGGAAGTTGTGCAGTTTACTTTCAACCTTCCGGAAGAGTCGAAGCGCGATCTCCTGGGTAAAGCCAAAATGTTGGTCCTGCCTTCCCCCGTAGAAGGGTTTGGAATCGTGATTTTGGAGGCTGGCGCCCAGGGCACGCCTGCCGTAGTGAGCGAGGGCGTGCCTGAGGACGCGGTCATCGAGAAGTACAACGGGCTGCGCGTCCCCTTCGCCGATCGCCACCGCCTGGCTGAAGCGATGCGATCGCTCCTCCAATCCCCCAAACTACACGCCACCCTCTCCCGTAACGCGCAGAAGCACGCGCGCACCTTCTCTAAGGAAGCGCTTCTGGCAAGCCTGGAAAATGTGCTGCAAGTTGCCGTTCCTCAAGTAGTTCCGGCGGGGCTGGCGGTCTGAGCCTTGATAGACTTGCCATTGCTTTCCCGATTGCGCTTGCTTATTAACGGCAAGACGAGAGGAGGGGAAGAGGTCGCCTACTTCCTGGCGTTCAACGTTGCCAACGTCCTAAATTACGCCTACTTGGTCAGCATGGGACTCCTGCTAGGCACGGAGTCCTACGGGCTGTTTGGGGCCCTTTTTGGCCTGGTCTATCTGGTCTCCGCGTTAGGAAATACAGTACAAATAGCCGTAGCCAGACACGTCGCCGTCGCCCAAGCGGCTGGCGCGTTAAGCCGGCAGGTGATCTTCGTTGCCTTAGTGCTAGCAGCGGTTTTGGCAGCTTTAGTCGGCCTCGTCTTCCTGGCTCTCAGTCCAACTCTGGCTCAGGCCTTTCATAGCCCTAGCGAACCTTTGCTTTGGACCAGTCTGGCTATCGTCCTCTCCATCCTGATGCCGGCAGGATACGGCGTCCTCCAAGGCAAGCAAAACTTCCACCGGCTCGGTGCCAGCCTGCTAGCGGCCGCCTTATTTCGCATAGCGATCGGGGGTGCCTTAGTAGCGGCCGGCTGGGGGCCGAGCGGCGCCCTCGCCGGCGTAGCCATCGGCTATGTCGCCTCTGGCCTGCTGGCCTTAGGGCCGCAGGCCAGCAAGACTAGCATCTCGCCAGGGCGGGTAGAGGCACCATCGTTTTCGTCGCTGGCGGCTATCCTTGTGGTCAGCATCGCCATGGCCGTACCGACGAGCGTAGATGTAGCTTTAGTGAAACATTTCTTTCCCGCCGTGCAGGCGGGGATGTTCACGGCCGTCGCCGTCTTAGGGAGGATTGTCCTATTCGTGCCTTTGGCTATTTCGTATATCGCCCTTCCCAAGGTCGTGGCACGGGTCAGCGGAGGCGGCGATCCTTCTCCCCTTCTCCGAAGTAGTCTTATCCAAACCGGCGCAGTGGCTAGCAGCGCGGCCCTGTTGCTGCTCTTCTTGACAACTGTTCTCGGCTGGACACCCGCGGGCGACATATCGGGCGTGATGACCCCTCTTTACTGGTACCTGACAGGCATGGTCGCCTTCGCCTTCGTAGCGACTTTCACCTACTACCAGATAGGTCGCGGTAATTTCGCCTCTGTTTTTGCGCTCCTTATTCCGGGGACTATTGCTCAGCCGCTGCTTATCATCCTCTTTCACGGCTCCCTCACTGCCGTCGCCCAAGTTGTATTTGCCGTTAATCTACTGCTCCTGGCTGCCTGTTTGCTTCCAGCGGCCCTAACCCAAGTGAAAATTTGGCATCTGCCATGGGTTTCGCGGGATACGGAGCGCAATAAGCGCATATTGCATGTCGGCGACGCCATCCCTCAAAGGACGGTAGACGCCGAATAAATGCGCTATTGCCCCTTAAGTCTTAAGGCAAAAGACGCGTGCTACCAGCAGTCATCAAACTAGCAGGGCCACCATAAGTTTGCCCGGCCCGTGTACACCCACAGTGAGCACTAGCTCGATATCGCCGGAGCGGCTTGGGCCGGTAATCAGAACAAGGTTCGAAGGGAGGGAGGCGGTATCGAGGGCCCGCAAAAACGTTCCTTGATCGGCCACGATCGCGGGGGTATTCAGGAAAGCCAAGTGGACCGGAGGTAAGAGGGATACGAGCCGGCTCCCACTGCGGCCGGAGTCGACGATGACCGTCCCGCTGCGGGCGATCCCAGCCACAGCGCCGGTGATCCCCAGGCAGGCCGCCGCCACGGCCTGCGGGTCAGCGTCGGCTCCTAATACCTCTCGACCTCGGCTCCTGAGGAGTTCGGGAAGCCCCGCCGTCTCCGGTTCGTTGGTGACTGCCACCGGCCCTACCCCGGCGAGTTCAAGCGCCTCATCGAGGACTTCCCCAATGGCTGATCGCGATACTGGGCGAACCAAGACACCGAGTTCGGTCGCGGCACTCGTGAAGGTAGCGATGAGGTCGTCGGCGCCTACGGCGTAAACCACAGCTGGAGGCTTACCTTCAAGTGCAGGCAGGGGATGAGCCAGGTTGGCCGGAGTCCCGCGCGCCAGCTGGTCTCGAAGCGTTTGCAGGAACTGGGCACGCTCTCTGGATCCTTCGCCCGTTTTCAACGATTCTCCCTCCACCAATCCCGGAATCCCTTAGCTGGCACGGCAGGTACTCCTCTCCCTCGAGACCAGCGGGAGAGAGCAGGAAAACGATAAAGAGGCGCCTTTGGGCCAAGCTGTGCAAGTGCTCTGATCAAGGACAGGCTCCAGCGAAATCCTGATGGGGAAGACCAGAGCCAAGCCCATAGTCGCCAGGCTGCTTGTTCGCTCCATTTCTTCGTAGAATCGCGGCGGCGCAGAGCGAGCAGCAGATCTTGGAGCGGTATGCCTACCGGGCAGGCTTTCCAGCACGCCCCACAGAGCGAAGAAGCCCCGGACAGCTCTTTCGCGGCCTGGGAGCGGACGAGAAGAGGAGTGAGCACAGCCCCGATCGGGCCGGAATAGACCCAGCCGTAGGCGTGGCCGCCCACCTGGCGATACACCGGACAAACGTTCAAGCACGCCCCGCAGCGGATACAATGGAGAATCTCCTGAAACTCAGTGCCCAATACTGAGGAGCGGCCATTATCGAGGATCACCACGTGGAGTTCATCGGGGCCATCGGCCTCACCAGGGCGGCGCGGCCCGGTGATGATCGAAGTGTATACACTGAGCGCCTGCCCTGTGGCCGAGCGCGCCAGTAGGGCCAGCATTACATCAAGCTCAGCAAAATCGGCCACCAGCCTCTCCATCCCCATTACGGCAACATGCACCTTGGGCATCGAGGTTACGAGGCGACCGTTGCCCTCGTTTGTTACCAAGACAAGGCTTCCTGAGGCAGCCACCCCAAAGTTCACCCCGCTTATGCCCATGTCCGCGTCCAAGAACTCGCCTCGCAGTTTCTGCCTGGCGAAGGCGGTCAGCTCGCTAGGGATTTCCGATAGGTCTCCTCCGGCAACCCGGCTGAGCACCTCCGCGATCTGCCTGCGGTTTTTGTGGATAGCGGGTGCAAGGATGTGAGAGGGGGTCTCCCGGGCCAGCTGGATGATCCACTCTCCTAGGTCCGTCTCAATCACCTCGATGCCTAAACCCTCTAGATGGTGGTTAAGGGCGATCTCCTCAGAAGCCATCGATTTCGACTTCACGACTTTGCGAACCCCATGACCTCGGGCCACCTCTGCGACGTATTCGCGGGCCGATTCTTCATCGCTAGCCCAATGGACGTGAGCGCCACGAGCGATAAGCTGATCGGCGAATTGATCGAGCAAGTCGGGCAGACGGGCCAGGGTGCGACCTCGAAGCGCCCTGGCCGTGGCCCGCAAAGCTTCTGGATTGGCCAGCTGCGACAAGCCCGCAGCCCGCATATGAGCGAACCGGTCAGTGGCCCGGCGCAGGTTCCCCCTCAGGGCTACATCTGCTAGGGCGGTAGTCGTCCGCTCCCGCAGGCTGGCGCGTTCCAGGGTGAAATCAGCCATCTCGGCCCTCTCGTTCCGCCGCCAATTCGGCCCGGTCTAAGACCTCGGCCAGATGCACAGCCGCTAGGGGGCGACCACGCGCTTGGGACCGGGCGCTCAGCTGGACAAGACACGAGGTATCGCAGCCCAAGATGAGGTCGGGAGGGTTCTCGTCGAGTTCACGCAGCTTCTCGTCTGCCATGGCTACCGACAATTCGGGCAGCTTTACACTGAACGTCCCCCCGAACCCGCAGCAGCGATCATCGCCCGGCCATTCCACCAGCCGGCAACCAGCCCGCTGGGCCAAAAAAGCGGCTTGGCCTTCGAGACCAAGCTCGCGGAGCATATGGCACGACTTATGAAGGGCGACCCGTCGGCCATCGGGAACCAGAGGGACTATAGGAAGACCCTCAACGAGCTCGGAGTATTCGAGTACGGAGGCGCCGACGCGACGGGCTAGCGCCGCCTCGGCGTGCAGTCCAGCGACCTCAAACATCTCCGGCCAGAACACCCTGCACATAGTGGCACATGACCCGGCAGGACAGACCACTGCCTCTGCTCCCTGATCGAGCGCCCTTTTCAAGGCCAACAGAGTGGGTCGAGCCACTAGAGCGGCCTCCTGAGCAAACCCGGCGTTCCAGGCTGGTTGCCCGCAACAGCCCTGATCCTGGGGGAATACTACTTGAATCCCTCGCCGGCGCAGGGTTCTAACAACAGCTACGCCCGTCTTTGGAGACAAGGCATCTACGACACAAGTGACGAATAGGGCAACCTTGCGGCGATACTTGGTCTTCAAATATCCTGCCTTAAAGCCACGAACCTAAGCGCTGTTACCATTGTTAGGGGGCTGATATAGGTTTGCAAGCAAGATTGTCGGCAATTTATACGACCGAAACCTTTCTCATCTTATGCTGCTGACCAACCCAATAACGAGCACGCAAAGCTAGGAGGGATGAGATGGGCCGAGTAGAAGAAAGCATAGAGATCGAAGTCCCGGTGGAGGAAGTATATCGTGTCTGGCGCAACTTCGAAAATTTCCCCCGTTTTATGAGCGATATCGAAGAAGTACACCTCGAGCCGAGCGGACGCTGCCATTGGACCGCCGTCGGTCCTACGGGGGCACGGATTTCATGGGAAACTGAGATCGTTGAAGACGTCCCTAATAAACGGATCAGTTGGCGCTCAGTGGGCGATAGCCAACTGGAAATGGAAAGCTGGGCGGAATTTCATCCTGTGAGCCCGGGGGGGAGCGCCCTGGTGGCTGTTACTACGGTATTGCGGGTTTCGATAGAGTATCGCTTTCGGGGCGCTGGAGAAGCAACTGACATCCTGCCAAACATTGAAGTGAAGCTCCGCGATGATCTGGTAAAGTTTAAGGAACTGATGGAGGCTAAGGCTTTTGCATCGCCTCAAGAGAGCCAGCCGCAACGCGGCATCAGAGCAGAATAAGCAGAGTAAACCTGCCGCTTCTTAACCAAGCTTCTTTTGCAATAACAACAGAGAGCCGGCGTCTAGACGCCGCCGGCTCTCTTTCTCTGTCGCTAAGGTCGCTACTAAGTTGGCGACGGTTTAACCGCCAGCCGGTTGATCGGCTGTCTTGTCTGGGGGCTCGGGAAACTCGCCAGCCGATTGACCTGGCGTCTCGGGGAACTCGGACGGCGTGTTGTACTCGGGCCGCCTCGTAGTCGACCCGGACGGGGTCCTAGACTCTGACTCCATAGTGGACCCGGACTGGATCTTGCCGCGCCAAGCCCCGGTCTCTTCACCGCGCGATTCTATGAACTCCTTGAAACTCTCGAGGTCGCTTTCAACCTGGCGCTCGACAAGACCTATCTGGTCGGCGACTGCCTCAAGGCCTTCCGGCTCGTACTCCATTCGCACTGTTACCATCGTTCTGCCGTTCATCGGCCGGAAAGTAACCAAGCCTCCCGCGTGTACGTCGTCGCCTTCGCTTCGCCAAGCGATCCGTTGATCAGGAATCTGCTCGGTTATGCGGGCATACCAGTCTTTTCGCAGCCCGGCGATCTCTCCAACCCAGTACAGCCGCTGATCATCCAGTTGCTTGACCTCAGCTACTCCCCCCATGAAGTTGGGGAACTCCTCGAACTGGGTCCACTGGTTGTAAGCTGTACTAACGGGAACCTCAACCTCAATGGACTTTTCTATGTACTCCACAGTCTGCTCCTTTCTATAAATTCTTGTGGCAACCCTATCCTGCGCCAGATCTCGTCAACATAGAGCTACAAACCAACCTTAGACCATATAAAATCCATCACAACGGGGTTAGCGTTAAAGTGACTTCCGATCCTGATCGGAAGTAGCAGGGGAGGAGGAGGCTGGTAAAGTGTAGTGCTCTTCAATGAGGGCTTTCATTCTGGCACGGCTTTCCTCTGCAGTTATATCCTTTGCTCCCTCGATGCGGGCGGCCTCCGCCGCAAGCACCTCATCCTTAATCGCCTCACGAAACCAACGTGAGTAATCCCCCTGCCAAAGGTGATACATCCAGGTCTCATCATCTAATCCTTCCGCGATCTGCAAGAATAGCGTGAGATTTTGAGCACGGAGATTGAGCTTCCCTTCGGGACCGCGGAAGTAGAAGCTCTTGTCGGCACCCAGATCCCCTTCGGCGTATTTGCGTTGGTGGCGACGACGTTCAGCACGACCATAGCTAACGTTTAACTTGACCGCGGCATCATCTGTCCTCGACCAAACCAGGGCCTCGGCGGTCTCCAGCGTTTCAGGGATGGCAGAGGGGACCCGCTCGTCGAGCGCCTTCGCAAATGCTTCGATGGTCTCCCGCGGGGAATCCCCGACCACCAATACCGTGTCTACAGCTGATAAAACAGCTGGGACAACCTCGTTGGGATGAACAGTGATGAGCATAAGCCCTTCAAGTTCCTGGGGCAGCGTTAGGGAAGCGGACTCCCAGGAGGAGGGAAGCAGGTGATGCGCCTCATCAAGCACTATCCAGTGCGGCCGGCCCGTACGCGTCCGCAGCTCCATAAGGGCGGGAAGGAGGGCGGCTAAAAATAGCGGTCGGTCCGCCAAGGGGACACCGAGGAGATTGATCGCAGCGTTGACATCGGGGTTTTCCAGGAGTTGGACCACTTCGTTCACGCTGGGAGGTTGCTGTTCATTGCCCACGGCGATCGCTTCTTCCAGGCCCGTGTAATCTCCCTCAGGATCGACGATGCAGAATTGATACCCTTGCTCAGCCAGGCGTTCCATTAGCCCAGTGGCCAGTGTTGTTTTTCCTCCCCCTGATGAACCGGCTAACAACAGGTTTATCCTATAGGGCTTAATCCGCACCTCTTCTCCATTGTCCCGGGTGCCCAGGAGAATATCGTGACGAGTCAGCCTTGTCTCTATCTCCTGTAAGTCGTCACCTAACAGCTCCTGGGCTAGTTCCTGCACCCCGAGACCGTCGATTCCTTGAGCGATGAAGTCGGCTCGCTCCTTAATCATAGGAAGGGCATTGGCGACGGCCGCGGAAATCTCGCAAAGGGCAAGAAAAGCGTGATCGTTTTCAGCGTCACCGATTCCTACCGCGTTGTGGGCCGATAAGCCCATCTCGCCTAAAGCGAATTGTAGGCCCGAGGCCTTATTGACGCCGGTAGGCAATACCATGACAGCGCCTTTGTTGAAAATTATCTGAGACTCAAGGCCTAGCTCACGGATAACTTCCAGCACAACGGCCTCGTTTGGGTGCAAGGTGGATACAATCACCCGGCCGACAGATAGCGGCCTTACTTCCTTAGCATGTAAAGCTTCAACTAGTGCGGGCGGCGCAGGTTCGGCGAGCGATTTCTCTTGTTTTGTGGATGGCCGATAGGCCAGGGCACCGTTCTCGGCCACAACCCATTCGAAAAGGTGAGTGTAAGGAAAAACTGAAAGCAAGTCGTCCAGTTCACGACCAGTCACCAAGATTAATTTTCGGCCGGACGCTAGCACCTCCTCCAACGCGGCTACTGTCTCTTCAGTAACTCGACCCCCGAGGGCAATGGTACCATCGTAATCGCACACGAGGGCCAAATAGCGCATGATCCTGCGAGAACCTTCCTTATCTCAGTCCAGCACGAACGAGGTGCAAGTAGATCCTTCGTAGCTACGGGCGGGCCAAAGCCCGCTTTATTTCCGCGTCTCGCAGTGCCTCCTCAACATCAGCACGATACAGCAGGCCCAGAAGCCTTCCGTCAGCTGTTGTGATCAAGGCATCATCTAAGCCTCGCTTCTGCATATAGTCCAGCATCTCTTTAAGAGACACATGAGGACGGAACGTGCTGGGGCCTGACTCCATGACCGTCTCGATGACTCCTTCCCGCTCGGAATGCAAGGTGTCTCTGCTAAGCCGGCCAAACACCACGTTCTCGTCGTTAACGACAACGCACACCTCTTGACCTGCAGCGATAACTTGCTTTCGCACTTCATTTAGATGATTATCCAGCCGACATGTCGGGACGTCGTGTCGAACGATATCGCCGACGCGGCCTACCGCAAGTTTCCCTTCTCTTGGCAGCCCGCTGGCAAACCAGCCCATCTTACCAGCGACATAATCAAAGACTTGAGTGAAACCAAGGCTTTCGAGCCGCCACGCGGCCCGCGGGCTCAAGTCTCACTCATAATCATTACAATAGACGATGACAGGTCGGTTGCGTTCGAGAAATTCGTCAGCCGTCTGCTGATTGAGCTTCTTCAGCGGAATGTTGATCGCTCCCGGGATGTGTTCTTCCTCGTACCTCCTCGCGCCCAGGACCTCGACTAACTGCGCGCCTTCTCGGAGCAAGCGCTGAACTTCTTCTTTATCGATCGGCGTTGGCATAAACGTATCCTTTCAACGGCGGGAGGCGATAGTGCTTTTCTCGCGTAGCTTGGGCAGGACAGACCTTTCGTAGAACTGGAAGAAGCCCTCTTGGTCGGGCCCTACCTGATGGACGTAAACGTTAGATAGTGCGTAACCTACCTGAACCATGACCCCTCCTTTAGGGGTATCCAGGGCAAAACATAACCAGGGGAATTATCCGCGTCCTCCCATCTAAACTTCATAAACGGGTATAAAGGGCACCCATAACAAAAGCGTTGCCAATACGCTGTCCCATCGATGGTCGTTTCGCTTTATAGAGGACGAAATCGATTAATGATTTTCCCGCCGGCTGGCAATCATAGCTTGGGACAGTGGGCTGGGCACGGAACGGATAATGATATTGAGCAAGGACGGTTTGCCAGAGGCCAGCGCCCGTTGCAGGGCCGGAGCTATCTCTTGGGGCTGTTCAACATATTCGCCGTGACCGCCCAAGGCTGCCACCATTTGGTCATAGCGCACCAAACGGAGGTCCGTGCCGATAGCCCTACCGAAATAAGCAAGCTGATAAGTCTTGTCTATCCCCCAGGCAGAGTCGTTGCCCAATATGGCGATTATAGGCAAATTATGGCGGATCGCCGTATCGTACTCTATGCCATAAAAGCCGAATGAACCGTCGCCGATAAAAAGGAGCACTCTGGCTTCAGGACGGGCCAGCTTGGCCGCGAGGGCATAAGGTAAGCCGCAACCTAACTGGGCCAGAGGACCCAGGCGCATCCAGTAGCCGGGCTTCCTAGCTTTCAAATATGTCCGCGGCCACTGTACGAAATCACCACCGTCGATAACGATGACCGTATTCTCATCTATGAACTGATCTACCTCTTTGACCACTCTCATGGGGTGTAAGGGCAGGTCGTCGCTGGCCTCAGCCTCCAGCCATTCTCTTTGAGCGTTGTGGGCTTCCCTCAACTGCCTCGTCCAATCCGATAGCTCCTTCCAGTTGTGTCTGCGGGCTTCCTCGGTAAGCTGTCTCACTACGGCTCCGAGATTGCCCACGATTCCTAAAGCCACCCCGTGGTTGCGTCCTATCTCGGCAGGCGAGGGGTCTACCTGAATGAAGGCGGCGGTAGGACTGAAAAATGGGGGCCGTCCGTACCGATTTCGGCGATCAAAGCGTTTGCCCAGGAGCAACACTACGTCTGCCTCGCGGAAGCTTTTTGCAGCGTCGTTCAGCGCTGCATCGGCGTAGCCGAAACAAAGCGGGTGGTCGTCGGAGACGAGGCCTCGCGCCTGCTCCACCGTGAATAGGGGCAGGCCCGTAGTCTCTATGAACTGTTGCAGACTTTCAGAGGCTACGGAGTAGCGTGCGGGATTGCCGGCGATGACTACAGGACGCACCGCTTTTCGCAGCAATCCCATCGCCTGCTGAATAAGGTTGGGATCGCCCAGGGTCCGGCCCATATGTCTATATTCCTCGGGCATGAATTGTGGAAGCTCCTGCTCTGAGAGCTTTTCGTTTTGTATGTCTACCGGGATTGTTATGTGAACAGGGCCGGGGCGGCCAGCTAGGGCGGTGCGAAAGGCGGTCGCTACTGTATCGGGAATGCGACGCCGGTCTCGCACTAGCCAGGAGCCTTTGACTGCGGGCGCCGCCATGCCGACCTGGTCTATTTCGTGGAAGGAACGTTCTAGTTCGGGCAGCGCGCCGGAGCCGGCGATAAAAATTACGGGGCTTTCGTTGGTATAAATATTGGGTAGCGCGGAGACGGCGTTGGCGTAGCCGGCGCCCCCGGTAAACATCGCCACAGCGGGCTGCCCTGTTATCCTCGCCCAACCGTCGGCCATGTGCATGGCCGCGGCTTCGTTGCGAGTGTCTATAAGGTCTATCCCCTCGTCTATGGTCGCATCACAAATGGGCAGTATGGTATCGCCTACGAGGGTGAATATCTTCTGGATGCCTTCCAGCTTCAGGCAGCGCAGTGCCAAATGGGCTCCCGTTAGCGTAGCCATCGCCCCTCCTCGCACGGATGATAAAACAAAAGGGTAAGCCTCTGCTTTAGGGCTTTAAGTCCGTGGGATAAAACGAGATTGCCTGATTTATAATATTGTTGTCAGGGTTTTGGCCCAGAGGGAGGTAACCATGGCCATAGTCTTAGACCATACGATCGTCCCCGCTCACGACAAAGTAGCTTCGGCGCAATTCTTCGCGCGGATGTTTGGCTTGAAGTACGAAGGGTCGATGGGACATTTCGCCCCGGTGAAGGTCAATGATACTCTAACCCTGGACTTCGATAATCGAGATACGTTCGAGAGCCATCATTACGCGTTCCTCGTAAGCGACGAAGAGTTCGACGCCATATTCAAGCAGGTGGAAGAGGCGGGCATCCCCTATGGCAGTGAGCCCTACGCTATGGACAACGGGCAGATCAATAGGCGCCACGGGGGGCGGGGCTTCTATTTTCTTGATCCCAACGGCCACGCCTTAGAGGCGATGACTCGCACAGGCTAGCATGACGGACGCCTTTATCCATCGAGCCCAAGCGGAAGTTGTGTGATTAAGCCAAAGGAGAGGTCATGGCCTTCGAGGAGTACGTGAGCCGCATCGATCGCGCTTGGCAAGAGCTACGAGAAGTGGCGCCCGCCGCCGCTGCACGTAAGGGACTGAGTGATCCTGACCCGAGTAGCGACGAACGTTGGGATACCGGTCAATTGCTAGCGCACATTGCCGAGATGTTACCCTACTGGTTAGGTCGAATTCGTAGCCTAATCGTTGCCGGCGGTGGACAGCCCTTTGGCCGAACTACTGCTGATCCCGATCGCATAGGGGCTATTGAGCGTGACCGCGGTGAGCGAGTGCCAGTATTGCTCGACCGTATAGAGGTGGGCGTATCGGATATGCGGGATTTCCTGACCTCGCTGAATGATGAGGTTCTAGATATCCGAGGAGTTCACCCTACTCTTGGTGAGATGGATATGAAAAAAATTATCGAACACTTCGTCGTTAGTCATCTCGAGGACCATGCTGAGCAGCTGCGATCGATGGCCTAGGCTACCCCCACAGTTGGCAACGGGAATCCTCAAGTCCGGCTAAGAGTATCGGCGAGCCACTCCGAAAACCGGTAGCCGCCGATATCGGCAAAGACCAGGCCGCTATCTTGATCGATCTCCTCATACTCGATAGATCGGTATAGGCCGATCACGGTAGGATCGTGGAATGCCTGAGCGGTGGCGCTCTCTTTTTTCGCGGCTGAGATACGCTGGATCAGCTCGAAGAAAAATCCCGCCTCTGATACGGCTGGATCCTTGGGATTCGGCCGACGGGCCAAAGGTTTGGTGAAGCACTGGAGAAGAGGCCCGGAATGGTCCTTGCCCTCATGCATGACATCATCGATCACCACCGGCACGGTTGAGTCTGGCCTCATGCGCCGCAAGCGGAATTGAACGCCTCGGTCCATAAGCTCTCGTAGGGCCTCCCGAAGGTTATCGAAACGAATCGCCGCATGCTGAATCGCGTGCTGGCCGTGTGTTCTGACGTAGGTACTCACTTGCGAGGGCAGAGCCTTATCGACGCCTGCCACCAATGCTACAACCCAACCGCCGCGCTGCACAGCGACCGTTTTCATGCCGGAATGCTCGCCGGCGATCTCCTCTTTAGGAACGTAGATTGTCTCGAACCCTAAAGCGTGGTAAACGTCCTCCCACTGCGCCAGGTCGGGCACGGCGATGGCAAAATGGTCAACCCCTCGCGACTTCCAAGAATCGGCGGAAGGCAGCCGCTGCCTTGGCCGTTCGACAAGGAGCCAAGTTACGGTGCTTGGACCTGGGAGGGTCAGGCGAAACCGCTTAGCTTCGCCAAAGGCGTCTTCACCGCTCTCTACTGACGAACAATCGACGACCATTGAGAGCTCTCGTTGCGCCTTAACGGCATCGTCAACGAGAACGGCCACCGACAAGACCTGCATGTCTCCATGTTCGACCAAGAAGTCGTCAACCTCGGCGCCGCGCGCTCTGTTTGTCGGATCGATAAGCAATAACCTCACGTCTCCATGGGCCAAAGCGACGACGCCCTGTTCCTCGGCCTTGGCTTTTTGCGGCTGCACTACCCCAAATCCGAATCGCTCGAGCGTCGGCTGCCAAAAACCTATGCTGTAGCAAGCGAAGGTTATCGAATCCACCCCGGCCGGACTGTAAGTAAAGGCAGCGCTCATCCCATCCCCCATTCCAGGCACATACAGTTTTGAAGGAGCATCTATACTATAACAAGGATAAGCCTCAGAGGAGGGTACTCATGGCGGAATCGTTCTTGCGACCACAGTGGACACGCGGCCAGGTTTCTCGGCAGGCGCATGTCGGCCTGCCCGAGGGCACTTACGAGGAGGAGCACGGGCGCCACGCCTTTAAAGGAAGGGCCTCACACTTGTACAGGACCCATCCGCCTACGGCTTGGGTGCGCCTGGAGGGGGACATCAAGCCCCGCGCCTTCGATCTTAACAGGCTAACCACCGCAGACCAGTTGCAGCCAGCGGCGCCATGGGAGCGCATCCTGTGGAATGGAGACGTGGCGATCTACGTCTCCCGGCTGTCTGAGCCGATGCCCCATTTCCTGCGCGATGCCGACGGCGATGTGTGTTATTTCGTCCACCGCGGCGAAGGGATTCTGGAGACCGACTACGGGCCCTTAAAGTTTCGCACTGGCGATTATCTGCTTATCCCCAAGGGAACGACCCACAGGCTGGTTCCTGAGACCGGGGACAATTTCTTCTACGTGATCGAGGGCCGCGCTGAGTTCCAACTACCTGACCGAGGTATTCTGGGCCGGCACGCTCTGTTTGACCCCGCCATCCTAGAGGCGCCGGAGCCCGACCCTCACGACGAGAACGGGGAGTTCGTTGTCAAGGTGAAGCGCGACGGCCGCTACATCACCCTTGTGTACCCGTTCCATCCCCTCGACGTGGTTGGTTGGAAAGGCGACCTTTGTCCCCTGCGCCTGAACGTGGCGGACTTTCGGCCGGTGGTCTCGCCGCGCTATCACCTGCCTCCCAGCGTCCATGTCACTTGGCAGTGCGACGGCTTTGAGATCGGCACGTTCGCTCCCCGCCCTACGGAAACAGGGGACCCGACGGCGCTCAGAGTACCCTTCTACCATTCCAATATCGATAACGACGAAGTACTCTTCTACCACCGAGGCCAGTTTTTCTCCCGGGCGGGGATCGGCGAGGGGTTCATCACCCACCATCCACAAGGTCTGCACCACGGCCCCCAGGCCGCGGCTATAGAGGCCTCT